>Ga0193742_1002648_pt1 | contig 10257 bp, 11 predicted proteins | sample L2c1metaG_FD_165511 | JGI IMG/M metagenome (GOLD analysis project Ga0193742, IMG submission 165511) | Soil microbial communities from a riparian zone of the East river system, Colorado, United States - L2c1 | ecosystem: Environmental > Terrestrial > Soil > Riparian zone | place: USA: East River... | reverse complement strand
CCTGCCCGACCCGGCCGCCCTCACCGAGCTCGCCGAGCCGTGGCGGCCCTACCGCACGCGCGCCTGCCTCTACCTGTGGCGCTCGCTCGCGAACGCGCCGCTGTAGCCGCCATTGGCGCGCCGGCGCCGGCAGCATTAGTGTGAGCCGTTACATGGACCGTCAGAGCAGGCAGCGGGTCGCGATGAACGAGGCGAGCTTCCGCAAAGTCAACGAGGGGATGGAGGTCGGCCAAGACCCGGCCGGGCTGCTCACGTTCATCTGCGAGTGCGGCCGCCTGCGCTGCAACGAGCTCATCCAGCTCACGCGGCGGGAATACGAGAGCATCCGAGAGCATCCGCGGCGGTTCGCCATCCTCGCGGGCCACGAGATCCTCGACGCGGAGAAGATCGTCGAGCGAAACGACCGCTACCTCGTGGTCGAGAAGTCCGGCGATCCCGAGGCGGACATCGTCGAGGACACCGACCCGCGCCGACCGCTCGACTAGCGTCGTCCGATGACGTTTCCGGTGTCGGTCAAGGCGGTGGTCGAGGTGGACGGACGCGTGCCGCTGCTGCGCAACAAGCGGGCCGAGTGGGAGCTCCCCGGCGGACCCCTCGAGCTCGGCCAGCGACGCGCAGTGGTTCGAGGTCGCGTCGCTCGCGGCGGTGGAGATGCCCGAGGGCTACAAGCGGTCGATCCGTCGAGCCGCTCGGGCCCGACGCTGAGCGCAGCGACGTCCGTGCCGGTCCGCGAGCGTAGGTCGCTCCGAGGTGCGACGTCGCGAGGCTATGGTGCGCCGATGACCGCAGTGGTGCGCGCCGCGCGGCCCGAGGAGCTTCGCGACGTGCTGGAGCTGCTCGCGGAGCTGAACCCCGACGACCCTCGCCTGAGCGCGGCCGAGACTGCGCGGACGTGGCGGCGGATGCGCGAGCAGCCGGGGCGCTGTGTGCTCGTCGCGGTCGAGGACGGCCGCGTCATCGGCACCGCCGACTGCATCGTGCTCGAGAACCTCACCCGGAGCGCGCGACCGTACATGCTCGTCGAGAACGTGGTCGTGCACGCCGATCACCGCCGACGGGGCACCGGCGCCGGCTTGCTGCGGGCCGCCGTCGAGCGGGCGCGGAGCGCAGCGTGCTACAAGGTCCAGCTGCTCGCCGACGATACGCCGGCGAACCATCGCTTCTACGAAAGCTGCGGGCTTCAGCCGACCGCGCAGGGTTTCAAGCAGCGGCTCTAGCAATCACACCTCGGTGCGACGCAGGTAGGCGCGGCGTGGAGCCCATCGTTTACATCCGCCGACTGACGATCCGGGCATCTCGGACCGCGCCGCGCTCATCGAACTCCATGTAGAGCGACTGCTCCGTGTGGGAGCTTGCGCCCAGGAGGTCGTGGCCTCGTCCGACCGCATAGCTCCAATACTGCTCGTCGTAGGCTTCGCCGTCCCAGCGCCCGAGCAGCGTGTTCACGTCGCGCTTGGTCTTGCCTTCGAGCAGCCCGCACTTGACCAGACCGTGCGCAGCCACCTGGTTGCGGGTGAAGCGGTCGTTGCCAGGGGCGCTCGGCCCGTACGGGCCGACCACCGGATGCTGGCGTCCCCGCTTCCATTCGGAGCTGTCGAAGCGGAATCGACCGCAATCGATGCCGGGGGTACGGCGTGCGTCCAGGACCGCGTATGCGCCGGCGCCGGCGGCCACGACGAGCGTCGCCGTAACGGTCAGGGTGACGGCGGCTCGCCCGCGGGTCACCACGGCGCGCCGCAGTGTCGGCGGTTGTCGCCGACGTCGTGGAAGTAGCTGAGGAGCTTCACGTTGAACCCGAAGAACATCGGTCGCCCGCTCCGAACATACGGAGGTGATCGTCAGCGGTGCTGCTCGATGAGGGTGCGGGCCATCGCCTGGGCCCGCTGAGCGGCGTCGGCGTCACCCGCGGTGGCCGCCGCGATCGAGCCCTCCATGAGCAGCTGCAACGAGCGGGCGAACGCATCGGTGTCGCGGAGGCCGGCCTCCTGCGCCATCCCCCGCAGGATCGAGCGGATGTTCTCCAGATAGCGGATGCTCGCGCGTCCCGCGGAGTGCTCGGAGCCCACCTCGAGCAGGAGCTTCATGAACGAGCAGCCCTCGAAGTCGTCGCGGCGGAACCACTCGGCGAACGCATCGAAGACCGCCAGCAACTGCTCCTCCGGGGTCGTGCCGCGGCGCTGCGCCTCCGCCACGACGAACGCGAGGGTCCAGCGCTGCTCGCGTTCCTCGAGGAACGCCAATACGAGGTCGTCCTTCGACGGGAAGTGCGCGTAGAGCGTGGCCTTGGCCACGCCGGCCCGCGCGATCACCTCGTCGACGCCCACGCCGCGCAGGCCACGTTGCGAGAACAGCTCATAGGCGCTCTCGAGGATCCGCTCGCGGGCCGCGCGGGGCACGCCGCCCCGGGCGGTGTCGCTCACAGCCATGCCCGTGAGACTATCACTAGACAGACCTGTCTGTCTGTGCTGCAATGCTTCGCGGCCTGAGCACCGTCACGCTCGGCCATGAACGAGCCCACACGAACGAGGAGCACGCTGTGACCCGGGCCGGCACCACCACGTCGCGTCAGAACAACCAGGAGCTGCCCTGGCAGCCGTCGTCGCCACCGGGTCCCGGCGAGATCCTCGTCCGCGTGCAGGCCTGCGGCCTCAACGACGTCGAGTACGCGCTCAGCACCGGCGCCATGTCGCAGCTCTCCGCGCAGGGCGCTCCGTACACCTGCGGCATGTCCGCGGCCGGCACCGTGATCGCCGCCGGCGACCGCGTCACCCGCTTCGCCGTCGGCGACGAGGCGTTCGGCCACTTCCCGGCCGGCTCCTGGGCCTGGACCCCGGCGCCCTGCGCCCGGACGACCGCCGACGGACCGCACATCGAGCGCCCGCCCGAGCGCCTCGATCCGCTCTCGGCGGTCGCGCTCGCCCAGAGCGGCCTGACCGCCAGGACGATCGTGCGCGCCGCCGCGCTGCGGCCCGGCCAGACCGCCCTCGTGATCGGCGCGAGCTCCAGGACGGGCGCGGCGCTCGTGGCGCAGCTCGCGGAGACCGGCGTCCACGTGATCGCCGGCGCGACACCCGACGACGACGACCGCGTCCGCGCGCTGGGCGCCGCGGACACGATCGAGTGCACGGTCGCCGACGCGCTCGCGTCCTATCCCGACGTCGACCTCCTCGTCGACCTCGTCAGCTTCCGTGAGCCGTACTTCATCACCGCCGCCGCACGCGGCGGAACGATCGTCACCGGCCTCCCCCGCGCCGACGGGCCCGGCATCCCGCGCATCGGCATCTCCCCCGAACCCGGCGACCTCGCCGCGCTCGCGCGGCGCGCGATCGACGACCGCCGACCCGCCGACCTCACCCACGTCCACCGGCTGGAGAAGCCGGACCCCGCCGCGCAGCCGCTGCTCGCCGTCGGCGGCCCGTAGCGGTGCGAGCAGTCAGCGCGCGGCGATGCCCGCGAGCTTGCGCGGCATCGGGATCTGCGCCACGCCGCGGTCTGCGAGCGATCCGAACGTGACGACGCGGTCGTGGGCGAGGATCGAGCTGACCGAGAAGAACCGCCCGGTCGTGTCGTGGAAGCTGAAGATGGGCCGGCCGCGGCGGTCGAGCACCTGTGCGAACCCGTACGGCCGGCGGACGGCGCCGAGCTGATCCGGCGGCGTGGCGGCGATCGCGCGACGGACGTCGGCGTTGGTGAGCAGGGCGTCCGTGGCGTCGTTGCGCAGGTCGCTCCCCGCCACCCAGACGCGACCCTTGCGATCGACGCGGATGTTGTCCGGGCCGTTGATCAGCGGCGGGCCGAACTGCTCGGTCGTTCCTGCGCGGGCCCCCTCCAGCCAGACGCGCGTGAGCCGGAAGCGGAACGACTCCGCCACGAGCGCGTAGGTCTCGTCCGGGTCGATCTGGACGCCATTGGCGAAGTAGAGGCCGTCGGCGACGACGCTGGTCGCGCCGGTGGTCGGCTCGTAGCGCAGCAGCCGGCCATGGGGGCGGCCGTCGAGGAAGTCGTTCGGGAACCCGGGGAGGTAGACGGTGCTCGCCTCGGTGAAGTAGATCGTGCCGTCGGTGGCGACCGAGACGGCGTCGGGGAAGAAGATGAGGTTGCCGTCGAGGCGGTCGGCGAGGACCCAGGACCTGCCCGTGCGGGTGTCGACCGCCACCACGCCCTGCTCGGCCACGGCGGCGACGATGACGTGCTTGGAGTACGCGTCGAGGCCGAGCGGCCGACCCGCCACCGTGGCCACGCGCTCGATCCGCCTGGCGTTGCCGTCGCGGTTCACGGCGATCCGCCAGATGCCGCCATCGGCGGTGCCCGTGTAGAGGTGGCCGTCGAGGCCCGGGGCGATGTCCTCGGCGCCTTCGAGCCGGCGCTCCCCGGCGATCCCGGCGCGGGCGATGCGGTCGTTGACGGCGAGCGGTCCCGCCAGCGCGGGTCGCGGCGGCAGATCGGTCCAGACCGTGGGCTCCCAACCCGCCGGGAGCTGCTCGAGATGCCGGTCGACCGCGGGCCCCGAGGGTGTGGTGCGGGGCAGCGGCGGCCGGTCGTCCGCACGCGCTCCCGCCGCGGCGGCGCCGTCCGTGCCGAGGCACGCGGTCGTGAGCAGGCCGGCGGCGAGGAGCGCGGGCAGCCGGCGGGTCCTCCAGTGCGATGTCATGCTCGACAGCAGATCGCACCGTCCTCACCCGGGCCTCCGGGGCGCCTCAGGGGAACCTCTGGATCCTGCCGTCCGCCGAGCGCGGCCCTGAGGTTGCTCTGAGGTCGGCGGCTTCTACTGTTCCGCGATGGCCCCTCACGTGCTCGTCGTGGACGACGACGACGCGATCCGCGACATGCTCGGGACGGCGCTGCGGTACGCGGGCTTCGAGACGAGCGTCGCGATCGACGGTCCCGACGCCCTGGCGAAGATCCCCGCCACGTCCCCCGACGTCGTCGTGCTCGACGTGCTCATGCCCGGCCTCGACGGCTTCGAGGTGTGCCGGCGGCTGCGCGCGCACGGCGAGGACGCGCCGATCATCTTCCTGACGGCCCGTGCGGCGAGCCGCGACGTGCTGGAGGGGTTCGGACGCGGCGGCGACGACTACGTCACGAAGCCGTTCGTGCTCGAAGAGCTCGTCGCTCGCATCCGCGCCGTGCTGCACCGAGCGGGCCGCCTCCCCGGCGACGGAGCGCTGCGGTGCGCCGACCTCGAGCTGCACGAGGACCGGCACGAGGTCCGTCGCGCCGGCCGGCGGGTGGAGCTGTCGCGCACGGAGTTCAACCTGCTCCGCTTCCTGCTGGCCAACGCCGGGCTCGTGCTGTCCAAGCAGCAGATCCTCGATCGCGTGTGGCGCTACGACTTCGACGGCGACGGTCATGTCGTCGAGACCTACATCAGCGCGCTGCGCCGTCGCATCGACGTTGGCGGCGGGCCGGGGCTGATCCACACGATCCGCGGGGTCGGCTACACGCTGCGCGCGCCGGAGGAGTGACCCGGTGCACCTGCGCACGAAGCTGACGCTCGGGATCATGGTCGCCACGCTCGCGACGTTCCTCGCCGTCGGGTTCGTCGCGATCCCGGCCGCCAAGGTCGCGCTGCGCGATCGGATCGACGACCGGCTCCGGGCCGACCTGCCGACGGTCCGGGCCTCGGTCGTCTCCTCGAGCGGCCAGGTGGTCCCGGGCGCGCTGGGCGACCGCGCGTACGCCCTGGTGTTGGTCGACGGCTCGCGGGCGGACGTGCTCGCCACGTCCGGCCCGCCCGGCGCACCCGACCCTCCGCCCGACCTGGCGCGCGTCGTCGACCTGCCGGGCGCCGGCGAGGTGGCCTACGCGGAGGCGAAGGACGGCTTCAAGTACCGCTACGCGACGGTCGGGCTCGGCGACGGCCGGTCGCTCGCGGTGGCCGCGCCGATCGACGACCTCGGGGAGCTGGTCGACGAGCTCATCCGCACCTTCTCGCTGTTCGGGATCGGCGGCGGGGCGATGCTCGCGCTGATGTCGTGGTGGTGGATCCGGCGCAGCACGCGTCCGATCGAGCGCTTGACCGAACGCGCGGGGGCGATCGCCGGAGGCGACCCCGATCGCACCCTCAGCGTGCCCGCCAGCACCGCCGAGCTGCGCCAGCTCACGCGGGCACTCGACGCGATGGTCGCCAGCGTCGACGCGTCGCTCGCGATCCGGACGCAGTCCGAGGCGCGCCTGCGGGAGTTCGTCGCGAACGCCTCGCACGAGCTGCGCACGCCGCTCACCAGCGTCAGCGGCTACCTGCAGCTCGATCTCGACGGCGCGCTCGCCGACGACGAGCACCACCGCCACTCGATCGGCCGGGCGCTGGCAGAGGCGTCGCGCATGCGCCGCATCGTCGCCGACCTCCAGCTCCTCACCGAGCTCGACGAAGACCCCGCGCCGGTGACGACCGACGTCGACGTCGGCGAGCTCGTGCGCGACGCGAGCCACGACGCGAGCAGCGTCGACCCGGCGCGGAGCCGGACGCTGGAGGTCGTCGACGAGCCGCTGCTCGTCCGGGCCGACGCCGACATGCTGCGCCAGGTGATCGCCAACCTCCTGGACAACGTCCGCGTGCACACCCCGCCCGGCACGACCGCCGCCGTGTCCGCCCGCCGCCGCGCCGGCGCGGTCGTGCTCGAGGTCTCCGACGACGGACCCGGCGTCCCCGACGACGAGCTGCCGCGCGTCTTCGACCGGTTCTGGCGCCACGACCCATCCCGTTCCCGTCGGTCAGGCGGAAGCGGGTTGGGCCTCTCGATCGTGGCCGCGATCGTGACCGCGCACCGCGGCTCGCTCGAAGCCGCGCGCTCCCGCGGCGGAGGACTGGCCATCCGGGTCGTGCTCCCCTCGGGCATCGTCCGAACCGGGTGATGCGCCGGCGGCGGGCCTGACGCGAAGATCGCCGCATGTCCGGCACGATCGATCGCTCCACCGTGCGGGAGCACGCGGCGCCGGAGTTGTGACCCACGCGCCCCGAGTGGCCGTCCGGCGGCGTCCGCCGGCCCGGAAGGGCTGGTGGACCGGGGTGCTGTTCGCCGCCGGGTCGGTCTGCTTCGCGGTCGCCTCGTTCGCGTCCCAGTGGGCGTCGGCGCCGCGCCCAGGGATCGGCGTGACGTTCTTCGCCGGCTCGCTCGCGTTCACGGCCGCGTCCTACCTGCAGCTCACCTCCACGGCCCGCGGGCCATGGCGCGGCGACCGGCTGGCGGCGCTCGTCCAGCTCGCCGGCACCCTGTTCTTCAACGTCAGCACGTTCGCGGGGATGCAGCGGGGGTTCGACGCGCGCGAGACCGACCTGCGCGTGTGGGTCCCCGACGCGTTCGGCTCCGTCTGCTTCCTCGTGGCGAGCGAGCTCGCGCTGGCCGGGGTGTGCCATCGGTGGGCCTGCTGGCGGACGCGGTCGCGCGACTGGCAGATCGCCGCGCTCAACATGTTCGGATCGGTCGCGTTCGGCGTCGCGGCGGTCACGTCGCTGGTCGTGCCGTCCACGTCCGAGCCGGTCAGCGCCGCGATCGCGAATGCGGGCACGACGATCGGCGCGCTCTGCTTCCTGGCGGGCGCGCTCATGCTCATGGCCGGCGCCGGACCGGCCGCTACGCGGGCTGAGGGGATTCGCCGGCTCGCGCCGCAGCGGCCGCGAGCTCGGAGCTGAGCTCGATGAGCTCGGTCCCCGAGACGAACGCGCTCAGCAGCGCCGTGCCCCCGGTCCGCTCCACGGCATCGTCGATCGCGTGCGCCCACACGTGCTCGACGAGCACGGCCGCGACGGCGCCACCGGGCGCCAGCGTCCCGGCCAGCAACCGCAGCGGGTTGGGGTCCGCGCCGCGGTCGTAGGCGCGGAGCGCGCGCTCGGTCGACCGGCCGCGCTCGGCGGGATCGAGGCGGAAGCCCAGCAGCGCCGCGACGAGGCTGCCCTGCTGCTTGCCGTGCCCCGCGACGGCGAGCAGCTCGCCGTTCTCCGGGTCGCGCCCGACGAACAGCACCTCGCGGATGCGCAGCGTGCCGCCGCTCTCGATCCGCTCGAGGGCGCCGACGAGGCGGCCCTCGAACTCGGCGCCGGGGTCGAAGCGGTAGGCGAGGAGCTGGACGTTGGGCTTCATCCGAGCAGCGTTCCAGCCGTGCCGGGCTCCCGCCTCACCCGGATGTGATGACCTGCGGCTCGGACGCGACCCGGGGCGGCGTGGCGGGCGGCGAGGGCGGCGTGAGGTGGGCCGTCGTGACGTAGGCCACCACGACGGCGACGATCACCAGCGGCATCACCGCCAGGCCGTCGGTCCCGAGCAGCAGCGTGGCCAGCAGCGTCGACGTCAGCGGCAGGGTCAGCATCACGGTGGACATCGCGCCGATTCCCATCGCCACGGCCGGCACGAGCGACAGGCCGGGCAGGCCCGACGCGGCCATGCCCCCTGCCGCGCCGATGAACACCGCCGGGAACACGGGCCCGCCGCGGAAGCTCGACAGCGAGAGCGCGTACGCGAGCGCCTTGCAGAGCACGAGCAGGAGCAGCGCGCCGACGGTCCACCCCGCCGCCCCGCCGACCAGCGGCCCGAGATCGTCCTGGCCGGAGAACAGGACGTTCGATGCGCTGTGGCCGGTCGCCTCGGCGAACCCGATCGCGAGCCCGGCGATCAGCACGCCGAGCACCGGCATCAGCAGGACCATGCGGCGTTCGACGTGCGGCCGGACGGCGAGCGCGAGCAGCTGGATCCCCCGGCCGACGAGCGGCGCGGTCAGCCCGAACGCGATCGCCCACCCGAACATCGCCAGCGTCGGGCGGTCGAACGGCGGCAGCCCGGGCACGGCGAGCGAGAACGTGCCGAAGCCCGTGAGCTCGTCGAGGCCGACGAAGATCAGCGTGCCCACGCCCGCGGCGAGCAGCCCGGGCACCAGCACGACGCCGAGCAGCGGACCGCCGAGCCCGGCCGCCTCGAGCAGCAGGAACGCCCCGACGATCGGGGAGCCCAGGAGCGAGCTGATCGCGGCGAAGCTGCCGGCCGCGGCGATCACCGTCGACGCCTGGTCCGGTGCGTCCCGCGCGGCGAGGCGCACGGCCAGCGCGCCGAGGCCGCTGCCCATCAGGATCAGCGGCGCCTCCGGGCCCAGCACGACGCCGAAGCTCAGCGTCGCCAGCGCGGCGAGCAGCACGCCCGGCAGCTCGGCGGGCGGGAGCGCCCCGGTCGCCTTGAGCCCGTCCACGGGCGAGTGCCCACCCGTCCCGGGCAGGTGGAGGATCGCCAGCGCGACGAGCAGGCCGGACAGCGCGAGCAGCGGCAGCGGCCACCAGGTCGGCGGCGCGTCGAACCCGAGCCACTCCGGCAGGTCCGTGAACAGCGTCTCCTGCAGCCACGCGACCAGCTTGAGGAACCCGTACGCCGCGGCGGAGACCGGGACCCCGATCAGCGCAGCGAGCACCAGCAGGCGGACGTAGGCGCGGGAGCGCAGCAGCGCGACGGGGTCGGGCTGCACTGCGCCCGCCGCCTAGCCGCCGGCGCTGCCGACCGGCGGGCCGGCGACGCGCACGGCGGATGGCCCGCCGGCGCCGGCGACCTCGCGCTGCTCGCGCAGGGTCTGGTGGCGCAGCGCGACGATGCCGGCGGCGATCAGCGCCGCTAGCAGCACGATCCCCCAGAGCGTCCGCAGCGCGTGCGTGGGCCCCCAGGCGATCAGCAGCAGGTACACGACCGCGACGGACGACCACACGATCGCCTGGCGCTCGTTCAGGATGGGCGCGATCCGGCCACGCACGGCGATCGCCGCGCGATGCGGGCCGGCCAGCAGAGCGCCCAGCACCATGATCGCGCCATAGAGCACGGCGGCCCAGCCGATCTGGGCGAGGATCGACGTGCTGATCAGCCAGACGCGCCGGCCGCTGTCCTGCGAGCTCGGCGCCGCGAGGGCGTCCACGGCGTAGTTGCCGGCGAGCCGCCGCACGACGAGCACGGAGAGCCCGACGAGCACGAACGCGCATCCGACGTTGCGGATCGTCTCCCGCCGCGCGCCGCGGGCGAGGAAGATCGCCAGCGCGTACAGCGCGAGCACGAGCACCAGCAGCCAGGTGCTCAGCACCCGGACCGCCCGGACACCGGTCTGGGCCGCGCTCAGCCGATCCGAGCTCATGACCTCGAGCTGGCCCGCGTCGGGCGGGATCCTGTCCAGCGTCGTCGCGGACAGCCCGAGCTCCGCGCCGAGCGTTCGCACGAGCTCGCCGAGGTCGACGGTGACGACGCCGTTCCCGGTCGTGATCCCGAACCCGGTCTTGTTCTCGAGCACGTTGCT
>Ga0193742_1002647_pt1 | contig 10258 bp, 6 predicted proteins | sample L2c1metaG_FD_165511 | JGI IMG/M metagenome (GOLD analysis project Ga0193742, IMG submission 165511) | Soil microbial communities from a riparian zone of the East river system, Colorado, United States - L2c1 | ecosystem: Environmental > Terrestrial > Soil > Riparian zone | place: USA: East River... | reverse complement strand
GCCGCCTCGTCGCGCTTGGGTCGGAACAACTCGGTGTAGAGGTCGGTCGTCGGTCCATCGCTCGTCATGCCGTAGCCGACCTGAACGGGAGGCTCCCGCTGCGTCCGGCTAGTGTCGCTGGACGTCTGCATGCTGGCGTTGCTCGAAGCAAAGTGCGAATCGGCGCAGCCGGCCACCGTGCCCGCCAACGCCGGGAGCACGATCATGAAAGGAATCCAACGAGGTAAATGGTACAAGGCGATCTCCCCACTGACGCCAGTCTATCATTCGAGGCCAACAACACAACCCGATGGCGGTTGAACCGTGGCTATTGGGTTCCCGCCGCTTGTGGCGGCGGCAGGGTGGCCGGCGGCGCTGCTTTCTCGATTCGGCGATTGACCCGATCGAGCGCCAGGTAAATCACCGGCGTCGTATAGAGCGTCAGCAACTGGCTCAATAGCAGCCCGCCGATGATCGAAATGCCGAGCGGGAACCGCAATTCGGCGCCAGTGCCGCTTTCGACCGCCAGCGGCAGCGCGCCGAACAGCGCCGCCAGCGTCGTCATCATGATCGGGCGAAACCGCAAGAGGCAGGCCTGCACGATGGCGTCGGCCGCCGACAGGCCTTGATGGCGTTCGGCCTCCAGCGCGAAGTCGATCATCATGATGGCGTTCTTCTTCACGATACCCATCAAGAGGATGATGCCGATCAAGCCGATCACCGACAGATCCTGCCCGAACAGCATCAGCGCCAGGATCGCGCCGACACCCGCCGACGGCAATGTCGAGAGGATGGTGATGGGGTGGATGTAGCTCTCATAGAGCACGCCCAGCACGATATAGATTGTGACGAGCGCGGCCAGGATCAGCCAGGGCTGGCCCGCCAGCGATTTGGAGAATTCGGCGGCGTCGCCGGCGAACAGCCCGACAATGCTGGTGGGCATGCCGATCCGCGCCTCGATCGCTCTTACCTCTTCGACGGCGTCGCCGAGCGCCGCCTCCGGCGCGAGATTGAAACTCAGGGAAACCGCGGGGAACTGCGCTTGATGCGAGATCGCCAGCGGCGCGGTGGTCCGTGTCAGGGTCGCGACCGCCGAAATCGGCACCTGCCCGGCCGGCGTTCCCACCACCGCGCTGGCGGCGCCCGGAACATAGAGTTTTGAAAGCACGGAAGGGTCGCGCTGATACATCGGCAACGCCTCGAGCACGACACGATACTGGTTGGCCTGCCCGTAGATGGTGGAGATCTGGCGCTGCGCGAAGGCGTCGTTCAGGGTGTCGGTAATGACCTGCAGGCTGACGCCGAGCTGGCCGGCGCGCTGCCGGTCGACGTCAAGCTGGGCGCGCAAGCCACCTTCCTGCGCTTCCGACGAGACATCCCGGTACAGCGGGTCGCGGCGTAACTCCGCGACCAGCCGGTGGGCCCACGACATCACGAGCTCCGCATCGGTGCCCGTCAGCGTATACTGATATTGCGAACGGCTCGATTGCGTACTGATCTGGACGTCCTGCACCGGCTGGAAATACACGGTCATGCCGGGGATCGGAGCGGTCAGCGCCTTCAACCGGGCAACTACCGCGGCGACATCATCGCGCCGCTCGCCGCGCGGCTTCAGCGACATCGCCAGACGGCCAACATTGGTGGTCGGATTGACCGATCCGGTGCCGATCACCGAGACCACGCCGATCACGTCAGGGTCCGACTTGATGGCGTCGGCGACTTTTGTCTGGAGGTTTTGCATCTCGGCAAACGAGACCTCGGCGCCGGCTTCGGTCACGGCAGTGATCGATGCGGTGTCCTGCAGCGGCAAAAATCCCTTCGGTGCGACGATATAAAGGATCAGCGTGGCCACGATGGTCGCGAAGGTCACGACCATGGTCAGGCGCTGGTGCCGCAGCACCCACAACAGCGTGCGGTGATAGAAGGCGACCATGCGGTCGATGACGCGGCTGATCGCGGCGAGACCGGGAACGGTCAGCTCCTCGCCGGCATGCCGCAACAGCCGCGAACACATCATCGGCGTCAAGGTGAGCGAGATGATAGCCGACGTCACCACCGCGATCGTCAATGTCAGCGCGAACTCGCGGAACATCCGGCCCACCAGGCCGGACATAAACAGCAGCGGAATGAACACCGCGATCAGCGACACCGTCAGCGAGATCACGGTAAAGCCGATTTCGCGGGCGCCGCGCAGCGAGGCTTGCATCGCGCTCTCGCCGTCTTCCATGTGACGCACGATGTTCTCGATCATCACGATGGCGTCGTCGACCACAAAACCAGTGCCGATCGTCAGCGCCATCAGCGATAGATTGTCGAGGCTGAAATTGGCGAAATACATCACTCCGAAACTCGTGATCAGCGACAGCGGCAACGCCACACCCGCGATCAAGGTCGCGCGCAGTGACCTCAGGAACAACAGCACCACCAGCGTCACCAGCAGGACGCTCAGCAGCAGCGTGAATTGCACGTCATGCACCGAAGCGCGGATGGTGACGGTGCGGTCGCTTACCACGGTCAGCGTCACGCCAGCCGGAATAGCGCGCTGCAGTCTGGGGATTTCGGCGCGGATCTGGCTCACCACGTCGATGACATTGGCGCCGGGCTGGCGCTGAATGTCGATGATCACGGCCGGCGTGCCCTGGTACCAGCCGCCGGTGCGGTCGTTCTCCAGCCCATCGACGATCTCGGCGACATCGCCGATGGTGACGGGCGAGCCGTTGCGGAAGGCGATGATGATCGGCTTGTAGGCGTCGGCCGCGGCGATCTGGTCGTTGGCGGCGATAATGTAGGATTGCTGGGCGCCGTCGAGCGATCCTTTCGGTCCGGAGACGTTGGCGCCCGCAATCGCGTTGCGCAGGTCTTCCAGCGCGATGCCGTAGGCCGCGAGCCGCGCCAGATCGGCCTGCACCCGCACCGCGGGCTTGAGGCCGCCGAGCACCGCGACCCGTCCGACGCCGGAGATCTGGCTGAGGCGCTGGCCCAGAATGGTATCGGCCAGATCGCTCATCGCCCGCAGCGAAACCGTCTCCGATGTCAGCGCCAACGTCATGACCGGCGCGTCCGCCGGATTGACCTTGGCGTAGACCGGCGGATACGGCAGGGTTTTCGGCAGAACTCCCGCCGCGGCATTGATGGCGGCCTGCACATCCTGGGTGGCGCCGTCGATGTCGCGGTTGAGATCGAATTGCAGCGATATCTGGCTGACGCCAAACGAGCTGGTCGACGTCATCTCCGACAGCGACGGGATCTGCCCGAGCTGGCGTTCGAGCGGCGCGGTGATCAGCGAGGCAATGACGTCCGGGCTGGCGCCCGGCAATTGCGTCGTCACCTGCACCGTCGGGAAATCGACCTGCGGCAGCGCCGAAACCGGCAGCGCCCAATAGCCGAGCGCGCCGCCGATCAATAAGGCGATGCCGAGCAAGGACGTCGCGATCGGGCGGCGAATGAATGGCTCGGAGACGCTCATGCCGGCGCGCTCATGGTGGCCTTTTCAAAACACTCAAAGGACGATTTGTCGGATCATGGCTGCGCCTTCGCGCCATTGCCTGCGGCATCGGCTCCTCGCGCGGGCCGGCCCTCGCCTTTCTCGCCACCTTCACCTTGATGGCGTTCGCGCCATCGGCGGTGCTCACCCTTGCCGTCCCCGCCCTGGCCGTCGCGGCTTTCTCTATCTCCGGCTTGCCCATCCATCGCCTGGCCGCCTTTGGCCTGCCCCTCGCGGCTGCCGCGATCGCCGCCGCCGCGGTCGCGGCGGCCGCGTTTGCGCGGAGCGAGATCGGCCGATGGCGCCTGGTCGTCCTTGCCGACCGTGACCCTGGCGCCGTCGGACAAATTGGCAAAGCCGGTCGTCACCACGCGATCGGAGGTCGACAATCCGCTTGCTATCACCGCGTCGGTTTCGTTCTGCTGTGTCACCACGACAGGCTTCGCGGTGACGGTATCGTTCTCATTGATGGCATAGCTGAAGGTGCCCGCCGGGCCGCGCTGGACCGCCGATGTCGGGATCACCATCACCTGCGACAGGGTGTCGACCTTGAGCCGCACATTGACGAACTGACCGGGCCATAGCTGGAAGTTCGCGTTCGGAAATTCTCCCTTGAGCTTCAGGGTGCCGGTGGTCGGATCGACCTGATTGTCGATGCCGGTCAGTTTGCCGGTATCGGCGACCGTCGTGCCGTCATTGCCGAACACATCGACCGCGAGCGTGCCCTTTGCCGAGGCCGCGTTGACGCGCACAATCTGCTGCTGCGGCAGGCTGAACAGGATCGCGATCGGCTGCAATTGGGTGATGATCGCAAGGCCTGTGGCGTCGGCGGCGTGAATGATATTGCCCTGGTCGACCTGGCGCAGGCCGGTGCGTCCCGATAACGGCGCGGTGATCTTGGTATAGCCGAGAGTCGCCTGGGCGTTGTCGATCGCAGCCTGATCGGCGGCGACCAGCGCTTCCTGCTGGGCGACCACGGCGCGCTGGGTGTCGAACTGCTGCTTGGAGCCGGCATTGGTGACGGCAAGCTGCTGATAGCGGATGAGATCGAGGCGCATATTGGCGAGTTGAGCCTCGTCCTGCGCCTTCTTGGCGACGGCCTGATCGAACTGCGCCTTGTAGATCGCGGGATCGATCTCGCCGAGCACATCCCCCTTCTTGACATCCTGTCCCTCGACGAAATTGACCGAGGTCAACTTGCCGTCGACCTGGGAGCGCACCAGCACGTTGTTGAGCGCGCGAACGGTGCCGACGCCATCGAGATAGACCGGGACATCCTGGATGCGCGGCACAGCCGCCAGCACCGGCACCGCAAGATCGGGGCGGCCGCGGCCCGCGGCCTGCTTCTCATGCGTCGTCCATGCGAGATAACCGAGGCCGCCGAGAACCGCGAGCGTGATCAAACTCCAGACCGCCCAGTCGCGTCCCCGTGAGGTTGCGTCTTCGCCAATCGGGTCAGCCGTTTCGACCGTATCTGGCTTAAAGAGCATTGACCGGTTTCTCCATCTTCGGCTCCCAGCCGCCCCCCAGCGCCTGGTACAGGCTGACGACCGCGAGCAATTGGGCAAGCTGGGCCTGCCACAACACGTCTTCGGCCTGAAACAGCGTCAATTGCGTATTTAGCACGGTCACCATGTCGGCGGTGCCGGCTTTTAGCTGCTGCTCGGAGAGTTCGAACGCGCGCCGCGAGGCGGAAACCACGACGCGTTGCAGCCGCAGCTTGTTGGTGGTCTCGCGGATTGCGATCAGCGCGTTGTCGACGTCGCCAAAGGCCTGGACCACCGCCTTGCGGTAGGTCTGTAGCATCTGGTCCTGTATGGCCTTCATGTTTTCGAAATTGCCCAGAATAGCACCACCATCAAAAATCGGTTGGTTGATGCTGGCGACCATATTGAAAAACGTCGCGTGAGGCTGGATCAGCTGTGACAATGCCGCGCTCTGGTAGCCGCCTCCTCCGGTCAACGAAATGCTCGGGAAAAATTGCGCGCGGGCACTTCCGACATTGGCGGTGGCGGATGCGAGCTGGGCTTCCTGACTCCTGATGTCCGGCCGCTGCGTCAGCAACTCCGACGGCAGGCCCGGCGTCACGCGCGGGATCGTGATCTGGTTCATCGAACCGCCCTTGACCTGGAGGCGCTCCGACGGCCGCGACACCAGGATCGCGAGCGCGTTGATGTTCTGCTCCAGCGTCTGTCGAAGCGGCGGCAACGCCGCTCGTTGATTGGCCAGAACGCTTTCCTGCTGCGCTACGTCGAGGTCGGTGCCCGTGCCGGCCTTGAAGCGCTGCTTGATGGCGTCGAGCACGCGCGCCGCGCTGGCGATGTTGCTTTCCGCGGTGCGAATCCGGTCCTGCGAGGCAAGCACCTGGAAATAGGCGGTAGCAACGCTGGTCAGCGTAGTGAGCGCGACCACCTCGCGATTGAAGCGGTCGGCGACGGTGGTTTCCTCGGCTGCTCGCGCGGCGTCGTGATATTGGCCCCAGAAATCGACGATATAACTGGCGCTCAGCGAGGTTGAGTAATTGACCGTCTCACGCCCGCCGGTGGACAGACCGTTGAGACTGGAGCCGGAGACTCTGGAGTAGGACTCCTGGCCGAGGTTGCCCGGACCGCTTGCCATCAGGGTCGGAAGCAGCGGCGCTCCCGCTATTCGCGCCTGCGCGTCGGCCTGGGCGATCAGTGCGACGGACGCCGCGATGTCGAGATTGACCTTCTGCGCCTCCTCCATCAGATCGGTCAGCTCCAGAGAGCCGAAGCCGCGCCACCAGTCCAGCGGTGGCGGCGCATCCTGCTGCCCGGTCAGTTTCGCGGCGCGATAGCTATCGGGGACGTCGAGGGCGGGTACTGGCAGATCCTTGGTCAGGATGCAGCCAGCCGAACTCGCGACCAAGCAGAGCGCCAACAGCCACCGCACCGGCCGGGAAAGCGCGGACAGACGCGCTGCGGCGAGACCCTGACGTCTCGGCGTCACAGCGGCGCTCCGGCCGACAACAAAGCCGGCCTCCGGCCCCCCGCGAAACGCTGGAGCGCGTTGCAGGTGACGTGATTGGGGACCGCCTGAGGGACGTTCACGGGAGTGATGCTTCCGGAGGAACATGCCCGCCATCTTAGCCGGGGCGATACCGCCCGGACAGTCCCGTCACAGCCTTTCTCCTGCTGCCGAGCGGTGCGACGCAGACCTCGATCGCACTGTGGAAAGGCGCGACTTATGCCTGCCGCAGTGGGCTTTCTCGTAGATTTCCAGCATGCGATGACGCTGCGATCTTACCAATGTTTCATCTTGCCGGCGGCCGTTTGCCAGCTCGCTGAACGCGCGCCGTGCGCCACCGACCGAGTTGAAACTTCGCATGCCTCCCGCCGTAGCTTCTTCACCAGGGCAACGGGGACAACAGAATGCGCGTCGCGGTGATCGGAACGGGAATTGCCGGCAACGCCGCGGCCTGGGCCCTTTCGAAACGCTATCCGGTCACGGTCTATGATCGCGAGCTTCGCCCCGGTACCTTCAATCCGCTATCGGTCTATTTTTGCTATCGCGCCGACGGTGAGCTGGCGCTGATGATTTATGAGGTTCGCAATACTTTTGGGGATATCCACGCCTACGTGCTTGCGGTGAAGCCCGGCGAGTTTGCGAAGCCGGCCTGCGGCAACAGCAGGACAAGCTGTTTTACGTTTCGCCCTTCATCGATATGCCGATGCGCTATCATTTCTGGGTCTCGCCGCCGGCGGCCGACGTCAAGCTCAGAATCCTGGAGACCGACAGCGCGGGCCCCTGCTCGCCGCGACCTTCCATGGCCGCCGCCGCGACTTGAGCGCGGCGCAGCTGCTACGGTCGTTCTTTGCGCTGCCGCTGGTCACGCTGAAAATCGTGGCGGCGATTGGGAAGCGCTGCGGCTTTGGATCAAGGGCGTGCGCCTGGTGCCGCGCAGCATTCCCGCAACCGGACATACCGCCCTCAACACCGCCTCTAATACGGTCTTGGCGAGCGCCAAAAGCCCCGATTATACTGCACCGGAGTCGTATGCCCGAGGAGGAGCGCTCTGGTCCGGTGACGGTGGATGTTAGCGATCGACCGTTGAAGCGCCGCGCTGGACACAGAGCCACATCGTCAGATGAATCTGCCCATGCCGGATCCGATCCGCGTGACCCCCGAAAATGTTGAGGCGTTGCTGCGCGACCTGCCGCGGCTTGTCAGGCTGGCGCTTGGCTTCGGCTCGAAGCTGCGGCGCGGCACCCTAGATGTCACCCTCCCCGACGGCCGCAGGATCAGGCTCGGCGGCATCGAGCCCGGCCCGGCGGCGGCGATGACCCTTTACAGCTATGGTTTTGCGTCGAGGTTCATCAAAGGCGGCGACATCGGTATCGCCGAAGCCTATCTGCATGGCGAATGGGACACCCCCGATCTCACCCAATTTCTTTATCTGTTCTGCGTCAATCACGACCTGATCCAGGCCATGATGGGCGACAAGCCGCTGCTGCGTTTTGTCCAGGGCATTCGCCATTGGCTCAATCGCAACACCAAGCGGCAGGCGCGGCGCAACATCTATGCCCATTACGACATCGGCAATGCGTTCTATTCGGCATGGCTCGATCCCAGCATGACCTATTCCTCGGCGCTGTTCGAGGACGACACCGCGGATTTGACCGCGGCGCAAAACAACAAATATCGAAGGCTCGCCGAGGCGATCGACCTCAAGCCCGGCCAGAAATTGCTGGAGATCGGATGCGGCTGGGGCGGCTTTGCCGAATATACCGCGAAAACCTATGGCGCCAGCGTAGTCGGGCTGACCATCAGCAAGGAGCAGCGCGATTTCGCGCAAGCGCGGATCCAGAAGGCCGGCCTCAGCGACAAGGTCGAGATCCGGCTGCGGGATTATCGCGACGAGCGCGATCAGTACGACCGCATCGCCTCGATCGAGATGATCGAGGCGGTCGGCGAGGAATTCTGGCCGCGATATTTCTCGCAGCTGCGCGACCGGTTGTTGCCCGGCGGGCTCGCCGGTATCCAGGCTATCACCATCCAGGACAAGCTTTTCCAGGCCTATCGCCGGGAAGTCGACTTCATCCAGCGTTACGTTTTCCCGGGCGGCATGCTGCCCTCACCGCAGATCCTCAAATCGCTCGGCGAGAAGTTCGGCGTGCCTGTCATCCGCGAACGCATTTTCGGGCAAGATTATGCCAAGACGCTCGCGATCTGGCGAAAGAATTTCCGTGCGGCATGGCCCAACCTCAGTCCATCGGGTTTCGACGACCGGTTCCGGCGGTTGTGGGAATACTACCTCGCTTATTGCGAGGCCGGCTTCCTGTCGGGAAATATCGACGTCCGCCAGGTGGTGTTCGCCAAAACCAAATAGCCGGCCCGCAGGCGCCATGCGGTGCAAAAGCGGCTTCCACTTAGGCAGATCGCGCTCTAGGGTCGTTGCCAGATTTGGCAACGGACTGAAGATTTCCGCTGATGAAGATCAACAACGACGTCATTGAGGCGATCGGCAATACGCCGCTGATCAAGTTGAAGCGCGCCTCGGAGGAAACCGGCTGCACCATTCTGGGCAAGGCCGAATTCATGAACCCGGGCCAGTCGGTCAAGGACCGCGCCGGAAAATGGATGATCCTGGAAGCCGAGAAACGCGGCGACCTCAAGCCGGGTGGCCTGGTGGTGGAATCGACCGCGGGCAACACCGGCATTGGTCTCGCGGTCGTCGCCAGCGCGCGGGGTTATCGTACCCTCATCGTGATTCCGGAAACCCAGAGCCAGGAAAAAAAGGACATGCTGCGGCTGTGCGGCGCGGAGTTGGTCGAGGCGCCGGCGCTGCCGTTTTCCAATCCGAACAATTACCAGCATCTCGGCAAGCGGCTGGCCGAGCGCCTGCGCAAGAGCGAGCCGAACGGCGTGCTGTTCGCCGACCAATGGAACAATCTGGACAACCCGAAGGCGCATTACGAATCCACGGGTCCGGAGATATGGCAGCAGACCGGCGGCAAGGTCGACGGCTTCATCTGTTCGGTCGGCTCCGGCGGCACCTTGGTCGGCACCGGCAATTTTCTTAAGGAAAAAAACAAGGACATCGTGATCGGCTGCGCCGACCCGCGCGGGGCCGCGATGTACGAGCTGTTCAAGCACGGCGAGGCCAAGGCAACGCCGGGCGGCTCGATCACCGAAGGCATCGGGCTCGGGCGCGTCACGCCGATTATCGCCCAAGCCAAGGTCGATGAGGCCTATCTCATTCCGGACGAGGAAGCGGTGCCGGTGATTTTCGAGTTGCTCGAACACGAAGGTCTTTGTCTGGGCGGCTCGACCGGCATCAATATCGCCGGCGCCATCCGGCTGGCCAAGCAGCTCGGACCCGACCACACCATCGTGACCATCCTGTGCGACTCCGGCAACCGCTATCAGTCAAAACTGTTCAATCCGGCGTTCATGCGCTCGAAGAATTTGCCGGTACCGGAATGGCTGGAGAAGCGCAGCACGATCGAACTGCCGTTCGAGTGAGAGGCGCCTAGGCGTGAACAGGCTGCAGGCACTGACCTCATCTTGAGGAGCGGCCCTTTGGCCGTGTCTCGAAGGATGAACTCCATTCATGGTTCGAGACGCGAGCAAGAGCGCGCTCGTCACCATGAGGTCGGCGACTACCGTAATATCTGGCTCAAGAACAGCTTCGTCCTCGCATGCTGCGGGTTAGCAAAGAACTCCTGCGGCGTATTCGCCTCGATGATTTGTCCCGCATCCATGAACACGATGCGGTTGGCGACTTCCCGGGCGAATCCCATTTCGTGGGTCACGACCAGCATGGTCATGCCC
>Ga0193742_1002646_pt1 | contig 10262 bp, 9 predicted proteins | sample L2c1metaG_FD_165511 | JGI IMG/M metagenome (GOLD analysis project Ga0193742, IMG submission 165511) | Soil microbial communities from a riparian zone of the East river system, Colorado, United States - L2c1 | ecosystem: Environmental > Terrestrial > Soil > Riparian zone | place: USA: East River... | reverse complement strand
AAACGTAAAATACAACAGGAAAGCGCACCTAGCAGGGGATCCTAAAAGAAAAGGATAAGGCCCTGCTAAGGTGGGATGCATGTCTATATACCAAAAATCGGAGTGGAAATAATAAAATGATGAAAAATAATGAAATGATGAAAAAGATGGAGAATGGTGAAACAGTGATAGGAATGCTACGTCACGCGATCATCGGACTCTGGTATTGGAGCCGCGAGTGCACTCTGTCTTGGACTAGCGACAATGAGGAGGAATATACAGAGGTGACAGAGGAATATCGGAGGAAACATCAGAGGACACGGAGCGTCCCCTAACACAACCCATCAAACCCGGCTCCAGGTCAATCATCAGAATCCAAACCTAAGCAAAACACGAATCAACGACGAAGTGCAGCCTGCCGAAGATGGAATGAGAATCAATACCCAAACGCTGCTGCCAATTGCAACTACGCTCCAAATGCTCTGATGCCAGCCATGTCGCAAGTAGCTGTGGTTCGTCAGGAAAGAAGTAGTAGGGTTGATTCTTCTTTACAATGGGAACGCTGCCCATGGTTTGTTTGAGACTACGTGTGGCCAGATAACGATACCTGTCAAGTTATGAAGGCGTTCACTAGCCTGACAGCTCCCCCATTACCTGAACCTCCAGAAAATGAGTTTGCAGACATTGAGAAACGAAAGTTCATTGAATCTCACCCTTATCTATTCCATATCACCACACCTATCTGTATCAATCACATTTCTGAATTACTTACCACCCATCCTAACTGATCATTGGTCAAGTCAACCTGTAAAGGGCTCAAGACTGGTTTCTGGCCATGGGCCGTTACAGTAAACTCAAGCGCACCTAGTATTTCGATAACGCTACACTCCAAAAGGTCAGAAATCCTGATCACTTACGGTTTATGAGAGAGAAAAGAGATGAGGAAATCAGGCTAGGCCGTTTCTCAGAAGCTTTTGCCACATTGTCACCTGGGATGACTACCATACCGTTATGGGTCGTTCCTAAGCCCCATTCCGATAAATCTTCTCTTGTTGTTGATCATTCAGCAGGCGAGTACTCACCTAATTCATTTATCGCATCCGACGAAGCTAGTGTCCATCTGGACACACTTCATGTCCTGGGGAAAGCCCTTATCAAGGTCAGGGAACGTCATGGTGATACTCCTCTCGTTCTCTTTAAAACTGATGTATCACAAGCTTATTGCTGCTTGCCGATGCATCCTTTATGGCAGTTGCGTCAGATAGTCACAATTTGTGACCACCATCATGTTGATAACAACAATAACTTCGGTAACCGAGGAGCTGGTCGTCTTTGGGTAACCTTTTTCTCCCTCGTCCTCTGGATTGCCGTTGTTATCAAACTCGTTCATGACCTCTTCGCCTATGTTGACGATGCCTGTTCTTGGGAGTTTGCTGGACGAGTCACCTTCTATCAGCCTTACCAGAAGTTCTTACTGACAAAACAAGCTGTTCTCTTAAACCTTTTTGATGAGATTGGAGTTCCTCATGAAGAGCAGAAGCAAGTGTTCGGTTCTCCTCTCCAGATTATAGGCTTCAATGTTGACCCAAACACTATGACCATTACGATGTCCCACGATGCAAGAGCTGAGTTGACTACAGCTATTCGAACATTTGCTAACCCTTGCCAGCGTCGTTCTCTTAAGGATTTCCAGTGTCTAGCCGGTTGGGTCAACTGGGCGTTAAACGTTTTCCCTCTACTCTGACCGGGCCTCTCAAGTGTGTACGAAAAAATGCAGTGCGGTTCATCCCCTTTTCAAAAATTATCCATTAACAACTCCATCAGCAGCGAGCTTCATTGGTTAGCTGCTCACATTGATAATTCGGACGGCATCCATATCATCGAATCCCGAGAATGGTCTAGGTCGGATGTGCACGACATGTTCCTTTGTGATGCCTGCCCTGCAGGTATGGGATACTGGTCACCCGGAACCTGTGAGGGTTTCACATGCGCCATTTCTCCGTCTTCGCACAATGGTATATTTTTCTTTGAAGCTCTTACCGTTTTGTCTGCATTAAGTCATGTTTGCAAATCGCCATTGTCCAAACCTCATCGTTTGGCCATTCTTACTGATAGCTCAAACACCTTCGACATGTTTAATACACTGCATGCTTTACCAGCATACAACCCGATCCTCATCACGGCTGTGGATCTACTCATTTCCTCCAGTATCCAGTTGTGAGTCTTTCACATCCCTCGCAACGAAAACAAAGTTGCCGATGCCTTGTCTTGCTTGGACGTCTCAGCTGCGCGTCAATTTCAACCAGACTTGGTTGTTACCAAGTTTTCACCCCCTCATTTCACGCTGGGGGAGGTGCAGTTATGAACAAAAGGTCGTCTTCGTCCAGGCGTTCCCCTAGGGAAACTTGGACACATGACCGCTTGCGTCGCGAGCGTGCTGTGGCTATCGCATGTGCGATTGAACCAAGTTCTATGTCTTCATACTCATCTGCTGTTAATTCTTATTTTGCATTTTGTTCCGCTCACTCTTTTCTGATTGAACCCACTCCAGATACGCTCAGTTTTTATGCTGTCTACATGGCACATCACATTTAGCCCAAATCTGTTAGCTCCTACCTCTCGGGTGTTTGCAGTCAGTTGGAGCCGTTCTTTCCTGATGTCCGGCTCCACAGACGTCATTGGCTTGTTTCGAAAACTCTCGAAGGTTGCCGCAAGATGTTCCCTTCGTCGACATCACGCAAACGGCCATTGACTCGTTCAGAACTCGCCGACGTCTCTCATCAGTATTCTTCGTCACTATTATTTGACAATAGTCTGTTCCTCATCCTTCTTCTTACCGGATTTCATGGATTGCTACGTTTGGGAGAGCTCACTTGGCCGGATAAGGGGAACCTACAAGACTATCGAAAAGTCGTCATGCGTAATTCAGTTTGCGTCGATCCCAAATCCTTTCAGTTCACATTACCGGGGCACAAAGCTGACCGGTTTTTCGAAGGGAGTCTTGTCTTAACTCAATCGACTGACCTTGCTGACGATCCTTTTGTACCGTTTGTCAAATATTTGTCTCTACGAGATTGTCGCTTCCCTTTTCGCGCGGAATTATGGCTCAAGGGAGATGGCACCGTCCCAACACGCGCCTGGTTTCTCCGTCTCCTCCAGAAACATTTTCAGGACAATGTAGGCGGACACTCATTGCGTGCTGGAGGCGCTACCGCCCTCGCAGAAGCTGGCATCCCTGTTCACATGATTCAGGCGATCGGTCGATGGTCTTCTGACGCTTTCCAGATTTACATCCGTCGCCATCCTGTCCTTCTCGCGTCACTTCTTTATGGCTCTCCGAGTCGTTCCACCACTCATCCTCTCAATTACGCTTACCATCATTCTTCACCATAACCACTACAACCACAATCTCAACAAAACACCCTCCCTCCCTCCCTTACTTTGGCCTTATTAGCCGTCGCGCGCAATTCCATATCGAGAGGTGTCACTGGTGGTCAGGACGCCTCTTTTTCGGCTAATCGGCTCCCTTTACGCTCCGAGCAGGTGGTTAGTTATGTTTTAAACGTCTTTTACTCTAGACTAACCACCGTGAGGGACAGCCACAGCCGTTGCAAGCCGCGCCCATCGTCACGATGTTCCGTGACCTGCGTTGTGTCTCGTTAGGTCTTACTGTTGCGTGTATATTAAGTCTCACCCAGGTGCGAGCACGGTCTTCACCTGCCGTCTCTTGTATCCTGGGTGAGCTATGGTCCTTATTTTCTTGCTTGTGTTCACCTTCCGTCTTGTATACTAGTGTCTGCTTTCTTTCAGTTTCCCCACTGTCACCTCTCCCGTGATAGCTTTCCTCGCGGACGGTGACCTTTTTTCCCAAAGGGTTTTAGCGCCGTCCAGAGGTTTTAATGCATCCACTAAACTCTCTTGTTTCTTTTTCTTTTTCATAATTTCTTTCTCTATTGCTGTAACTATCATGTATTTGTACAGCCGTCGCGCGCAATTCCATATCGAGGTGTCATCGTTCGACAGATTTTGACCCAGTCAAAATCAAGTTGCGTATGTGGACCCGATCCTCGCGTAGCCGATATAATCTTGTCTAGATCGTTCGAACGCAGATAATAGGCCAAAGCCTCGTCTGGAAGAGCTCCCAGGTGCGCAGAGACGCTATTCGATTGCTTGCCAGGAGCCGCAGGTTTTGCCCGTTTATACGAGAGGAAGTTTGGATGACTGATTTCCGAAGGACGTCAGATAAGCCTAGGCCTCAAGGGTGTGCGCACAGTCGAGAGAGTAATCAAATGGCTTTACATTGTCGATGCCTCACAGTACTCAAGCATACACAGATTTATGGTCACCCGAAATGTGGAAGGCGAAGGATTGTTTGTCCATGGCGCCGTGTGATGAGCATTTACGTGACCACACCATTTTAAAGATTTTGCAGTCATTAATATAAACTGAAGCACTCCCGTATTCATGTAACAAGTTCAAGAAAGCTATACAGACGGCAGACCGAGCCACATCAGTTAAATCACGCATACTGCGCGGTCAAAGAAATGCGGCAGTTGACTTCCTGTATCAACCCCGCTCCCACAGCTGCCGCAAGATAATCTTTGTATTTGCGCACATTCGCCTTTTTGTAGACATCCGGGTCGCACGCCAGCAATGCCGAAGGCAACTGATTTTTGTGATAAGGCTCTTTGTGCTGACGGAGTGTGTCCACTAAAACGCGAAACTGCATGGGGGAAGACAATCTTGACGGTCCTGCTTGTGCATCAACAGTCATCCCCTTCAGCGGAGGTGCCTTTTTACTGCCCAGTGGCGGTGTTAGGGAAGGTGCCTGTGGTTGAACAGGCCGAGGCGAATCCTTGGTTGAGATAGCCTTGCTCATCTCCTCTTTCCCAGGTGGAGCTGAGACTTTCTCTGTGTTACGAACTGCAGGACTTTTGGGCGTTGCAGAGGTAGGCACTTGAGGAGCAAGGACTATAATAGTCGCGGGTTTCTTTCCTCTATCCGTAGTATCGTTGTTGTCGATGGAAACAGGTTCTACAGATGGGGGAGCTGTCGATGGAGGAAACTGGATCACGGAAAATGCACTATTGTGTGTAGTTACAGATGAACGGGTTCCGCTAGTTAACGGAGCAACATCTTCAGGTTCCGTGATTGGAAACTCTCGTTTTGCTGATGATGCTAATCCCCCAAAGTCATTGCTTTCGGGAGGGGAACATGGTCTCGAGGGAGAATACACAATCTCAGGTGGGGCTGAATCTGATCTGACCTGGCGCGCAGGACCTCGGGGCTGAGGGCGAGCAAATGATGGTCCATCTCCGAGTCCGAACATGCCATTTACTATCTTGGGTGATGCAAACGAACCCCCAAGACCTCCAAAGATGTTGAACCTGTCAGGTTCGCACGAATGAGGAAAGATCGATCTTTCCCGACCTCTGGTTGGCATTCCTTGTAATTCAATGGGCTCTTCTTGGGCTCCCGACGAGAAATTCGTTCTTGGATAAAAAAAGAGTCCATTTGTAGCAAGAACCGGCGGCGGGGGAAATGAAGGCGATGAGAATAGATTGGGCAAAGGAGGTGGATGTGGTGAAGGGGGTGGGCGAGGTGAAGGAGGTAGACGAGGCGAGGGTTGTCCTGCACGAGAATCGTCCATGTCTGTTCTGCGACCGTCAATGTTTGCAATGCCAGTTGTCCAATCAAGGTTTACCGAAGCCTGATTAGTAAGGCTTGCATGGGTTCCACTGGGAGACATAAGGATAACCTGGTATTGTCGCATACGGAGAGTTGCAATCGGATATGCCAAATCTCTATCGCCAGTAATAACAACGACTGTTCTTGGAGCCGGATGGTCCAGAGTATGTGCTATAATGTCCACTGGAGGTGAAACACACCATTAGGTTTCTGGAGGGAAGAAGCCATGTTCAATTACACACCGATCATGGTTTTAGTAGTTGTCTCCTTCCGTCCATCGCTGGGACAGTCAATTAGAGTCACTCCAGAGGAACCAAGTTCTGAATGTAAGCCAGACAATGGCTGATTGCTAGAGTCGTGATACATTTTGAAACATTGGATTGGCCCAAATCTATGCAGGGCAGAGCGTATTTTCCTGACAACCTCGTAGCCGGACACCGCGTTTAATCGTGTGGTCCCTGCGAATGAGTGAAAGAGAACGAGTTGTCAAGGTAAGCATAAACCAATGATAGTCGAAATAGACTAACCATAATCCCAGTATACGTTCAAACCCCTGCCACCTTGAGCTTGGAGTGTCATAGACAGAGCTCCTGGCGTAGTTCGTCGTAAAATCAAGTCTTTCAACCATGACATGACCTCCGAGTTATAAATGACCAGGTCCCGCCGTACACATGGTTGCGGCATGGAACATACCACATCCACGAGGTTTAGGCAAAAAAACGTCCGTATGAGATTATGTCTTAGCTGTTGTAGAAGGCATGACATTAATTACGAATTGAGAGGGAGATCTACAACCAAAGTGCGCGCAGGCAAAATGTTCAGTGTGTGCTGAATAGTTGTGTAAAAAAAAAAGAAAGTGACGAAAAACCTCATGTCAACTGGCAGGTGTATTGCCGTGATGAGTGCGGAAGTTTAACAAAACTCCACCGATGATATAAGACACGAAACTATTCAGAAGAACAAATCTCATCACAACCATATGGGTCATCCATAGAACTCAATGATTGAAACCCGCAGATGAAGAACGATCACGGACTTGACGGCAGAGCTTCCTTTTTCTATGAGAAAGGGGGGGTAAAGAGTCAAGACGCGGGGGATGATCGGAGTGTATCGCAAACCCGTCTTGGGCATGATTATTGTTGGGCACTTCCTTCACACCTGTAAGTGGCATGGTAGGGACATGAAGCAACTGGGTTTTTCATCGACGTGAAACGCATCTAGGTTCGTGGCGAAAGCAAGATCATTGCCATAAAGTACGGCCGATAAGCAAAGGAATGAATTGAGAGTCGAGATGAAAAACCCCAAGACAAGACACAAGTACGTTGCATGTTTGTCTGAAAGTAAGTGTCGGCAAGGGCGTAAAAAAGAGTGAATGAGAGATTTATTATCGAATCCACTTCCCCAGTCTAGCAAGGTGGTAATTAATAGTAGATTGGTGTGTTTTCTTCGGCATTGGCTGGTCGGGTTTTTAAAATTGTATACGTCAATTCATTGGCGCTTAACAATAAAAGAGTTCACGTACCGTTGTCCGCATACATTGGTACAATTCCTGCGCGTGTTTTTGGCAATCTTTCACAGAATGATAATCTTTTGTAGCAGCCCAACAACCGAGCATAGCGGTGAGCTGGGGGGCGCACATGACAGTTTGGGCAGCTGATAATATTCAATTAGCCGGTTGTAGTAAAGAAGAAAAGCAACTTACCTCTCCGTTGGCGAACCTTGAGATTTTTGATATGAATAGTCATGGTGTGAGGAAAGAAGAAGCTTTGTGCACGTGACTTGCCTGATTACCCGATTTGGAAGCAATAAACCGAAAGCGCCCTGGAGTCTGGCCCGTGTGTCAATCTTCCACGTCGTTCACTCAGACAACCTTGGTCTCCTTTCTTCCTTAATTACACTAATGTCTACACTTAACAAGAACAATTCAGGTTGGCATAACTAATACCTGTATAGTCAGGATTTAATATTATAACAGCTATCAAGCGTATCATGCAGGAAGCGAGAGAACTCGCCAACGACCCATGCACAGACTATTCTGCAGCCCCTTTAGAAGTATGGTATCCTTCTCTACCGAAACATAACAATTCATGACTCATCGCATCTTGCTACAGGACGATATCTTCGCAAGTATATCTTCTAGCGCTCAAGAAAAGTTCCTTACCATCTCTTCTTCCTTACCTATAGGAATGGCATTGCACTATTCGTGGTCCTGCTGGCACTGAATATGAAGGCGGTCTCTATCATTTTCGTATTCTTCTTCCCGCCGAATATCCATTTCGTCCACCCTCTATCATGATGCTCACCCCGAACGGCAGATTTGAACTCAACTCTAAGGTATGTCTTGTGCCTGCTGCTTTCTCTTCGACCGCCATTGAGAATACTTATTGATATGTTATATTTCGCAGATATGTATTAGCTTTACTAATTGTAAGCATCGTGCGTTCAAGACATTATACTTGGATTAACGTCGAACGGTAGATCACGAGGAACTTTGGCAGCCCGCGTGGGGTGTGCGAACGGGTGAGTTATCGTGCTGCTGCTTGTCACCCTCACATGCTTAGCCCAGACTACTTGTATTTTCATCCAGCTATTATTGGGCTCCAAGGTTTCTTTCCTCTGAAAGGACAGGCTGCAGTCGGCGTTGGGTCCATCGAATACCCAGCAGGTGAAAGGAAAAGATTAGCCTCTCTGTGAGTAATAACATTGTCCGGTTTTCGTGATCTATCGTGTGGGGAATAATGCTGATGGTCCCTTATCGCTAGATCCAGAGATTGGACTTGCCCACATTGTCAACAAACCAATCTGGAACTACTTCCGGATCCTCCCAGTCGGGATGAGGAAATGGATCAGAAAAAATGGGGTACCGGGAATATTTTAGGATCGCAAATGCAAGTGGTTGTTCCAGATGTAGTACCGGCCGAAGGTGCGAGTGCGACAAGTCAATCGACGGGGGAGGTGTCAGTGGAAGATCCATCTACGACGGAAGCCACTGTCCCCGAGACGCCAAGATCAAGAGTGCAGGAGCCGAGACAGAGCAGCAAGAAACCGCCTATGTTACTGGATACCGCGATCTGTATTCTTCTTGTGCTACTATTTGCGATCATCTGCCGAAGAATAGTCTGAAGAAAAAAAGTCTCAAAATGTATATTGTTAGTTGTAGTGTAAGACAATATAAATGCAGCATGGCTCAGAAACGTGCCTGCGTTATGTCTACTACCACTACGATCCCTCGCAGGCACTCTCTTCGCATTCCTGCGCAACCCCCTCCCATCCCCATCCCTCCATCCTTGCGCGAGTCACCATACCTAAATGCATCGCTTTTCAAATACGATTTATCTTTACCTCGTTCACCCAGTGATGAGGACGAGCGATGGTTGCAGGACACCGTCCCTCTTACTCAGGGAGGAACAAATACAAAAGGAACAGTCGATCGCAGAGGCAGCATCGTTCGCCGGTCATGGCCATCTAGCCCAGATGGTGCAGGGATACCACCTCCACCATTATCTCCTCCTATCATCCATAGGCGCGCAACTCCCACTACCAGACTCGATCGCGTTGTCCAGACTCGTTCAGAATCTCAATTGACATCCGCCCCGACACACCACTATTAATACACGAAACATCGACATGATACTACAGCTATCGCCACAATCGCATTATCCAGTCACCAAAATTCACTGTTCCAACACACTTCATGTATTTTTTTTGGTAGCCGGGGGGGGGCGGGGGGGCGAGGAAGACCAACTTCCAGCTACCGCCGTTATATACGCACTCATTCATCACAAGCATTCGGTTTATGTATTCGCTTTTTGACGAGCTCCCATCATTCTTGCTATCATACTTACAAATTGTTAACTCATCTACTTTAGCCAAAACCCCTTTCAACGAGGTTTTCAGTGAAGAACTGGTTCTTCCTTTCGTAATACTTACCTACTAGTACTCGGGATAAAACTATCCAGAAGCCCCCCTTTCACGGTGAAACCCCAGGGGTGCTAAATAGGTTGCGTAGAAACCCGGGGTACAACGAGGGATTGCAGATAGCCGACTATCAAGATATTCAATGTCCGTCCGCTGCCGAAATGGACGTTGGCGGCACGCTGATCTAAGCATTGAGGGGTGATTCTGATGACAAGTATACATATACTCGGAGAAGGGCGGGGGATTATTAATGGGCAGGTTGAGCATGTGTGGCCTTCCTGGCGACATACCCCACACTTCCGCCCAGAGATCCCTGCCTTCTGTACAGGAATACCAGCTCCTCCACCTCGAGGGCGACCTTCTGTTGCCCCTGTCATCCTCTGCAATCTTGGTCTGCCCTTTGGGTTCAATGCTGGTGGGTCATGAATTGCCTCTCAATTCTATAACCTTTTTTTCTTATTAATTTCTCCATTGACCTAGACATATCAGTATTCTATGCCATTACAAATTTATTATCAATTGCCCAATGCATCAATGCATTGTGTGTGCGTGTAACTGTTAGGGGACGCTCCACGTCCTCCGATGTTTCCTCCGATATTTCTCCGTCACCTTTGTATATTCCTCCTCATCGTCGCCAGCCCAAGACGGAGTGCACTCGCGGCTCCGATACCGGAGTC
>Ga0193742_1002645_pt1 | contig 10264 bp, 12 predicted proteins | sample L2c1metaG_FD_165511 | JGI IMG/M metagenome (GOLD analysis project Ga0193742, IMG submission 165511) | Soil microbial communities from a riparian zone of the East river system, Colorado, United States - L2c1 | ecosystem: Environmental > Terrestrial > Soil > Riparian zone | place: USA: East River... | reverse complement strand
CGCCGGTCGGTAGGAGGGTCGCTGGATCGATCGTCAGGAGACATGCCCCGTCGAAGGGGACGACGCGTCCCAGGACCCGGGTGACGGCCCGTGCGAGCTTCTGGACGCCGAGGCCACGGTGGACGAGGCGGACGATGTCGCCCCGGGCACGTTCTCGCGTCGCGGTCGCGACTGCCACGGATCGACCCTATCCACGCGTGGTGGGGCAATCATCACTCGAGGTCGCGGCGTTCGAGCAGGAAGGTTGCGGCCGTGAAGGCGGTGCCGACCCAGAGCAACAGCAACAGCGTGGCGGGGAGCACCCCGACCAGATCGACGTCCTCGGGGATGCCACCGGCCTCGGCGGGCAGGCCGGCGGCGGAGATCGACAGCGCTCCGAGGGGTCCGAAGCGGCCGACGTGGGGGGCCAGACCGAGGACGATCGGCTCGACGACGAACGAGAGCACCAGCAGGCTCACGACCGCGGCGATCTGGTTGCGCAGCAGCGCTCCGATGCCGACGCCGAAGGCGCCGAGCAGCGCGGCCAGGAGCGCGTTGCGGCCCGTCTGGGCGAGCATCTCGGACAGGGCCGGCAGCGGCAGGTCGCGGACCGACAGCACGAGGGCCCCGACGACGGCGACGGCGACCGCGGTGAGCACCGAGAGCAGGAGGCCGGCGGCGGCGAAGGCGATCGTCTTGGCCCCGAGGAACCGGAGCCGGTCGGGTGCGGCCAGCAGCGAGCTGGTGATCGTGCGGTGCCGCCACTCGCCGCTGATACCGACGACCGCGAGCACGAGGATGAGGAAGCTGCTCGTGTCGGAGGCGAACACGTCGACGAGGACGCTGTCCCTGGTCGGCTCGGTCAGGAGCGCGACCAGGCCGGCGATGAGCACCGAGCTGCCGACGGCGAGGGCGGTGAGCGCCACGAAGGTGCGGGTGGTGCGGAGCTTGAGCAGCTCGGCCTGCAGGAGCGCGTTCACGGTTGACCTCCGGTGAGGGTGAGGAAGGCGTCTTCGAGGGAACGGGTCTGGGTTCGCAGTTCGGTGAGGGCGACGCCGTGCTCGGCCGCCACCGCGCCGACCGAGGCGGGGGTGGTGCCGGTGACCAGGAGGGCGTCGTCGTCGCCGTCGCGGGCGACGGTCCACCCCTGCTGGTGGAGCAGCTCGCCGAGGCGGTCGGATGCGAGAGCTCGCGCTCGGTCAGCTGCTCGAGCGCGGGGAGGGGCTCTGCGGGGTCGGGCAGGGCCCGGACGAAGTGGTCGAGCAGGCGGCGGGTCACGCTGGCGGCGAGCAGGGCGTCGCCCCGGGCCACCACCCGCACGCCCTCGACGAGCTCGGCGGGTCGCACGTCCTTGAGCATGAAGCCACTCGCTCCGGCGCGCAGGGCGGCGAAGACGTACTCGTCGATGTCGTAGGTGGTGAGGATGATGATCCGGACCGGGCTGCCCGACTCCACGATCCGCCGGGTGGCCGCGATGCCGTCGACCGAGGGCATGCGGATGTCCATGAGCACGACGTCCGGCCCGGTCTCGCGGACGAGGGAGACGGCCTCGTCGCCGTCGGCGGCCTCGCCGACGACCTCGATGTCGTCCCGGGCGTCGAGGATCATCCGGAAGCCCACCCGTACCAGCGTCTGGTCATCGACGATCACCACCCGGATGGTCACGGCACGCTGTCCCTGGCGACATCTGCCGCGACCACCGTGTCCGCGGCCACCGCCGTGTCCGCCGGGTCGAGCGGGAGGAGCGCGTGGACCCGGAACCCGCCGTGGGCCGTCGGGGCGGCGTCGAGCGTGCCTCCCAGCACCGTGGCGCGCTCGTGCATGCCGATGATCCCGTAGCCGGGACCGTCGGAGGCCGCCGGCGCCGCCGTGCCGTCGTCGACGACGTCGATCTCGACCGCATCGGGCCGGTAGCGGACCGTCACCTCGGCCGAGCGGGCGCGGGCGTGGCGCAGCGTGTTGGTCAACGCCTCCTGGACGATCCGGTAGGCCGACAGGTCGATGCCGGCCGGTAGCGCCGCCGGCGGGCCGTCGACCGTGACGGTCACGTCGAGGCCCGCCGCCCGCACCTGGCCCGCCAGCTCATCGAGTCGGTCCAGGCCGGGCTGGGGCGACGACGGCGACCGGAGCTCGCCCGGGAAGACCGCCCCCAGCAGCCGGCGCAGCTCGACCAGGGCCTCGCGGCCGGTGCGCTCGATCGCGAGCAGCGCGCTCCGGGCCTGGTCGGGGTGGGTGTCGAAGACGTCACCGGCCGCGCCGGCCTGCACGACGATCACCGACACGCTGTGGGCGATGACGTCGTGCAGCTCGCGGGCGATGCGGGCCTTCTCCTCGCCGGCGGCCTGCCGCGCCGCGGCGTGGGCGGCGTCGACCCGGTGCCGGGCCGCCTCCGCCAGCACCCACACGGTGAAGGCCAGCGCCATGGTGAACACCGCCTCCTCGGCGTGCGTGCTGAACACGTTGATCGACGACACCGCGAGCAGTCCCGCCAGCCCGACCAGCGACACGTTCGGTGGGCGCGCCAGGGTCAGCGACCAGATGGCGGCCAAGCCGGCAAACGGGATGACCAGCTCGGGGACGAGCAGGTGGTAGGGCACCGTCGCGGCGAGGACGACGGCCGCCACCAGCTCGGGACGCTGCGACCGCCAGGCGAGAGCACCCCCCATCACCGCCGCGAGCAGCACGCCGGCGATCTGCCGCCCACCGCCACGCGGCTCGAGCGCCGTCGCGGCGCAGAGCAGGCCGATGCCCCACGGCACCGCCAACTCGACCACGCGCGCCAGCCGGCGCCGTACCGGGCGCGCTCCGCGCGACCTGCTCTCCACCGCCCTAACGGTAGGAGGGGTGATCCCCGCCGCCATCGGTCCCGAGGATGATCCCGACCTCCTCCTCGCGCATCAGCTCCCCGTGCGGTCCGGCGGGTGGGAGGAGGTCGACCGGCATGACAGACTCGGGGGAGCGGACTGTGGAGGTGACAGATGGACGGACGACGTGCTCGGCTCATCGCTCCCGTGCTCGACAGCCTGCCGAGGCTCACCAGGTCGGCGGCGGAGCCGAGGCAGCAGGTGGGGCGGCTCAGGACCGGTTGGGCGATCGTGCTCGGCGCTGGCTGGCCGCTCGCGTTCCTGGTCGGCGTAGCCCTCGAGCCGGCGCCCGCGCACCACGAGGCGGTGCCGCCGCTCCTCGTTCAGCTGGCCTCCGATGTCCTCCTCATCGCGCTCCTGACCACGGTCGTCACCGCGGTCCGCCGGCTCCCGACCGCCGCCTGGGCCGGCGCCGGCGCCGGTCTCGTCGGCGTGACCCTCTCCGTCGCCTGCCCCTTCTCGGGCCACCACAACTTCGGGCTGTGGTGGATCGGGCAGCTCGTGGTCATGGCCACGATGCTCGCGGTCAGCATCGCCGCGATCGGCCGCCGCTCCCGCACCTCGGCCTGACGGCGGGTGAGTGACGCTGACGGCGCGGGGTTCGTGCCGGCGGAGTTCGACGTGCCGGCCGGCATGGCGGGCGACGGCTTTCGTCTGACGCCGCTCGGGCCGGAGCACAACGCCGCCGACTACGAAGCCTGGACGTCGAGCATCGACCACGTCCGGGCGACACCGGGCTTCGCGGGCAGCTCGTGGCCCACGCCGATGACACCCGACGAGAACCGGCGCGACCTCCAGGGGCACCGCGACGACTTCGACGCGAGGCGAGGCTTCACCTACACGGTGCTCGACGCCCGGGATGTTGTCGTCGGCTGCTTGTACATCTACCCGTCGGACAAACCCGGGGTCGACGCCGACGTCAAGTCCTGGGTCCGCGCCGACCGGAGCGACCTCGACCGTCCCCTCTGGGCCGCCGTCACGACCTGGCTCCGAGACACCTGGCCCTTCACGAGCTTCCAGTACGCCGAACGCGACCCCGACGACGCTCCCTGACGCTTCGCCCGCCGGGGGTGGGCGAGACTGGGGGAGTGGTCGGCAGCATCGAGCCCGGGCGGGAGGCGTTCGCTCGGCAGGCGTGGGCCGATGCCTACCGGCTACTGGCGGGCGGGGAGGCGCAGGAGGGCGAGGACCTCGAGCGGCTGGCGGTTGCCGCCCACCTCGTCGGCGAGGACGACGAGAGCGCTCGGGCCTGGGAGCAGGCCCATCACGCCCACGTGCGCCGTGGCGACCGCGAACGGGCCGCCCGGTGCGCCTTCTGGTTGGCGCTCGGCCTGCTGCTGCGGGGCGACGTGGCGCAGGGCGGGGGGTGGCTGACCCGGGCGGAGCGGCTGGTGGCCGACGACACCCGGGAGAGCGTGGCGGCCGGCCTGATCCGGGTGCCGATGGTGCTCGAGGCACTGGAGGGCGGCGACGCGAAGCGGGCGTACGAGCTGGCCGGGGAGGTCGTCGACCTGGCCCGGCGCCTCGGCGACCCGGACCTGCTGGCCCTCGCCGTCCTCGGCCGCGGCCAGGCGTCGCTGGCTCTGGGCGAGACCGGCCGAGGCCTGAAGCTGCTCGACGAGGTGATGGTGTCGGTCACCACGGGCGAGGTGGCCCCGATCCCGGCCGGCATCGTCTACTGCGCGGTGATCGAGGCGTGCATGGACGTCTTCGACCTGCGCCGTGCCGCCGAGTGGACCGAGGCGCTGCACGGCTGGTGCGCCGCCCAACCCGACCTCGTGCCCTACAGCGGGCAGTGCCTCGTGCACCGGTCGCAGGTGCTGCAGGCCCACGGCTCGTGGAGCGACGCCGCCGCCGAGGCGGAGCAGGCCCGCCGGCGGCTGTCCGACCCGATCCACCCGGCGGTCGGGCTGGCGTTCTACCAGCAGGGCGAGCTGCACCGGCTGCGGGGCGAGCACGCGGCGGCCGAGCAGGCGTACCGGGCGGCCAGCCGGCACGGTCGTGAGCCGGCGCCGGGCTTCGCGCTCCTGCGACTGGCCGAGGGCAACGTCGAGGCCGCGGTGGTGGCGATCCGGCGGATGGTCGACGAGAGCCGTGGCCGCCTCGCCCGTCCAACGATGCTGGCGGCGGCGGTCGAGGTGCTGCTGGCCGCCGGCGACGTCGGGGCGGCGCGGGCGGCGGCCGACGAGCTGGGCGACATCGCCGGCCGGATCGACGTGCCGCTGCTGCACGCCGTGTCGCAGTGCGCGACGGGCACGGTGCTGCTCGCCGAGGGCGACGTCGCCGCCGCGCTGACCGCGCTGCGCCGGGCGGACCAGGGGTGGCGCAGCCTGGGGATGCCCTTCGACGCCGCCCGCGCCCGGGTGCAGCTCGCCGGGGCCTACCGGGCGCTGGGCGACCACGACGCCGCGGACCTCGAGCTCGACGCGGCCCGCGCGGTGTTCGAGCAGCTCGACGCCGCCCCCGAGCTGGCACGCCTGGCGCAGGTGACCGGCGCGGCCACCGCACGACCCACGGCGCTCACCGGGCGCGAGTGCGAGGTGCTCAAGCTCGTCGCCGCCGGCAAGTCCAACCGCCAGATCGCCGCCGACCTGGTGATCAGCGAGCACACCGTGGCCCGCCACCTGCAGAACATCTTCGCGAAGCTGGGCCTGTCGTCGCGTGCGGCGGCCACCGGCTACGCCTACGAGCACGGCCTGGCCTGAACCCCGCGTGGTCAATTCTGACCACGCGGCCGCCGCCGGCCGATGGTGGATCCGGGCGATGCGGTGCGCACCGAAGCCTGCGTACGTTGCGATCCATGCCCGGCCAACAGATCCAGACGCCACCCGACCAGGACACCGTCGAGCGGCTGAGCGCCGCGTTCAACCGCTGCTACGAGACGCTCGACGCCGGCGACGGCGTGTTCGCGGACGACGTCTTCTGCGACCTCCTGCCGCCGTTCTGGCGCTTCCAGCTGCAGGGGCGGGACGCCTTCGTCGCCCAGCTGCGGGCCATCAGCCAGGGCCGGTCCACCGTCCGCCTCCTGCGGGTGGTGCCGACGGCCACGGGCTTCGTGGTCGAGCACGAGGAGACCGACCACGGTGAGAAGGTCGAGGTGGCCCGCCGCCTGATCCTGTGCGAGGTGCGGGACGGCCTGATCACCGAGGTCCTCTGCTACTGCAACGGCGGCTGGGACGACGAGCTGCGGGCCCGGCACGCGGCCGAAGCCCCGATGCTGCGGGAGGACGGGGCGTGACCGCCGTGGACGAGACCACGCCCACCACACCCACCACGACAACGACCACGCCGACGACCACGCCGACGACGCCGGAGGGCGTCCTGGACGCCGTGCGGGCCCTGGCGCCGACGATCGCCGCCCGTGCCGGCGAGATCGAGGCGGCCCGGCGGGTGCCGCCCGACCTGCTCGACGAGGTCGCCCGCGCCGGTGCCTTCCGGCTCCTGCTGCCCCCGAGCCACGGCGGTCTCGGCGCCGACCTGCCCTCGGCGCTGCGGGTCTACGAGGCCCTCGCCCGGGCCGACGCGTCGCTGGCCTGGACCGTGATGATCGGTGGCGGCGCCTGGTGCGACCTCGCCGGGCTGCCCCGTGCCACCTTCGACGACCTGTTCCCCGGCGGGGACGTCGTCGTCGCCGGTGCCATCAGCCCGTCGGGGTCGATCGCGCCGGACGACGGCGGCTACCGGGTGAGCGGGCGCTGGGGCTTCGCCAGCGGCTGCGAGCACGCCGACGTGCTGTACGGCAACTGCATCGAAGGGGTGGTCGACGGTGAGCCCCAGCTGCGCATCGCCGTCTTCTCACCCGACCAGGTGGTGATCGAGGACACCTGGCGGGTGTCGGGGCTCTGCGGCACCGGCAGCCACCACGTCCGCGTCGACGACGTCGTCGTCCCGGCCGGCCGCACGGTCGCCGTCATGACCGCGGAGCCGTGCGTCGACGCGCCGATCCTGCGCGTGCCCCCACCGTCGCTGTACGCACTGACGATCGCCGCCGCGGCGCTCGGCACCGCCCGGGCCGCGCTCGACGACGTCGTGGCCCTCGCCGCCGGCAAGGTGCCGCTCTTCGCCGCGGCGCCGCTGGCGACCAACCCGCGGTTCCAGTTCGCGCTGGCGACCGCCGACACCGAGCTGCGGGCCGCCCGGGCGCTGGTCCACGAGACGGCCGGCGCAGCCTGGGAGACCGCGACCCGCGACGACGGCCCGTTCACGCTGGAGCAGAGTGGGCTGGCCCGGGCGGCCGCGGCCTGGGCCACCGACCGGGCGGCGGCCGTGGTCGACGCCGCCTACCGCGCCGGCGGCGGCACGTCCCTCTACACCGACTCGCCCCTGCAGCGCCGCCTGCGCGACGTCCACGCGATCACCCAGCACTTCCTGGTCAAGGACGACACGCTCACCACCGCCGGCGCCGTCCTACTGGGCCTGGACCCCGACGTCCCCGTCTTCTGAGCTCACGGGTGCTCCGGCGCGGGGCGTGGAGGTCGGCGTCGACGGGCGGCGTCCTCCTCCTCGGCGGCGGCCGCGTAGGCGCCCACGGCGTCGAGCAGGGCGTCGTCGGCCGGGGGGCACACCCGCCGCCAGTGCGGCCCGTAGGTGGGGTAGGCGTCGAGGTCGTAGCCGCCGTCCCACTCCGGTGAGAACATCGCCGCGAAGTAGTCGCGCACGATCGACTGCGCGTCGGCGTCGGCGCCGGTGGGTCGGGCGACGTAGTCGACCCGCCACTGGTGCCGGACCTCGCCGCCGTCGCTGGCATGCAGGAGGTGCTCGTCGAACACGATCACGTCACCGGGCGACGTCTCGACGGCGACCTCGGAGGACGACGACGATGCGCCCGGATCCCCGCGGTGCGAGCCGGGCACCACGCGCAACGCGCCCCGCTCGGCGGTGAGCGGCTCCAGGTAGCAGGCGAAGCCGAGGCTGGCCAGGTCGAGCTCGCTGTCGCGGTGCCGGCTCGACCCGCCGTGGTACTCGACCGCCTTGGCGCGCACCGGCAGCACCGGGGTCCCCAACAGCCCCGCGGCGGTCGCGCTGAAGCCGTGCAGGAGCTCCAGGCTGACCGGGGCGCGCTCCGACATCAGCGGCAGGTAACGGAACGCGATCGCGGCCTCGGCGCTCACGTTGTTGGGCCCGACGTCGCCGAAGCCCTCTGCGAACGCCTCGGTGACCTCGGCGATCAGCGGCGCCGGGTCGAAGGCGTCCCGCAGCACGACGAACCCGTCCGACCTGAACTGCTCCACATCGATCTCCACGCCCCCATCTCAGCCCTTGAGGGCGCCGGAGGCCAGGCAGTTCGTCATGCCGAGCCGTCGGGCCGGTCCCCTCGAATCGAAACTTCGACAGAAGTGGTCGCCATAGCGCCACCTGTGTCGAAGTTTCGATTCGACGGGTGGGTGGTCAGGCGCTCGGCGGGTCGGAGTGGCGGGTGGCGTCGGTGCCGAAGGCGGGGCGGGTCTGGCGGTCGTCGAGCGACTCGAGCTCCTGGAACAGCGTGATCCGCAGGCCGGCCGGGCCGTCGAGGCGGGCGTTGAGCGACCGCCAGGGCGTCTCGACCGGGGGCGCGACCAGCGTCGCTCCGGCCTCCACGAGCCGGTCGGTCATGGCCTGCGAGTCGGCCACCTCGAACGCCACGCGGATGCCGGCGGGCGTCGGCTGCCCGGCCTCGACCTGGTCGATCATCCGCTTCTGAGCCGGGTTGGCGATCTCGAGCGTGGCGCGACCGGCCTCGAGGATCGCCACCCGGGCGTCGCCGTCGCCCTCGAACGCCGCCTGCTCGGGCAGCCCGAGCACGTCGCGGTAGAAGGCGACCGCCGCCTCGTAGTCCTCGGCCTCGACCACGAGGCGCAGCTGCAGGACGGGACGCCCCTCGGACGTGGGTTCGTTCATGCTCGCCACGCTAAGGCAGGGGTACGGTGGCGCCATGGTGGGTCTCGACGAGGTCGGCCGGCTGGCCGGGGAGCTCCCGGAGGTCACCGAGGGGGAGCGGCACGGCAATCGCACCTGGTCGGTCGCCGGCAAGACGTTCGCCTGGGAGCGGTCGTTCAGCAAGGCCGACATCCGGCGGTTCGGCGCCGAGGAGCCGCCCGAGGGGCCGATCCTCGCCGTGCGGGTCGAGGACCTCGGCGAGAAGGAGGCCGTGCTCCAGGCCGAGCCCAAGGGCTTCTTCACGATCCCGCACTTCGACGGGTTCGCGGCCGTCCTGATCCAACTGAAGACGGTCACCAAGCGACCCCTGCGGGAGGCGCTGGTCGACGGCTGGCTGGCGTGCGCACCACCCAAGCTGGCCACCGCGTACCTCGACGAGGAGTCTCCCCACCGCTGACGGCGCACCGCCCGACGGCTCGCGTTGACAGGGTTGTCAGTGTCGGTAACAGTCGGGGCCGAGACAGGGAAGGGGGGAGCCCGTGGTCGTGAGCGATGCGTTCACGTCGAGCCCGTTCGTCGGGGCCGTCGAGCCGATCGTCGCCGACGACGAGGAGATCCGCCGCCACCTCGCCGCCGCCGAGGTCCCGCCGCTGCTCCCCGCCCTCGCCTACGTCACTGGCGACCTGTCGCTCCTGCGTGACCACCTGCGGCCCGACCCGGCGCTGTCGGCCCTGCCCCAAGGTGGCCTCTCCGAGGAGCAGCAGGCCGAGATCCGCCGGCTCGCCCTCGACGTGCTGGTCGCCTTCCGGGACGGCGGCAGCCGCCCCGCCCCGCTGCCGTCCGACGACGACGTGCTGCGGATCATGGAGTACGCCGTGGGCGGGTCGGACATGGGGGAGTACCTCCCGCTGCTGGAGGAGGAGCTGGCGCACCGGGGCGAGGACCCGCGGGCGCCCGGCTGGCGGCTCGACGAGGTCGCCCCCGACGTCGACCTCCGGGTGGCGATCATCGGCGCCGGCATGTCCGGCATCCTCGCCGCCCACCGCCTCCAGCAGGCGGGCGTGCCGTTCGTGGTGCTGGAGAAGAACGACGACCTGGGCGGCACGTGGTACGAGAACGCCTATCCCGGCTGCCGGGTCGACAACCCGAACCACAACTACAGCTACTCGTTCGCCCAGCGCCACGACTGGCCCGCCCACTTCTCCACGCAGGACGTGCTGCACGGCTACCTCCGCGACTGCGTCGAGGCGTTCTGCCTGCGGGACCACATCCGGCTCGGCACCGAGGTGGTGTCGTGCACATGGTCGGAGGACGACCAGCGCTGGACGCTGGAGCTGCGCGGCGGCGAGCCGGTGGTCGTCCACGCCGTCGTCAGCGCCGTCGGCCAGCTCAACCGGCCCCGCCTGCCCGACATCCCCGGCCGCGCCACGTTCGCCGGCCCGGCGTTCCACTCCGCCCGCTGGGACCCGGACGTCGACCTGCGGGGCAAGCGGGTGGCGGTGATCGGCACCGGGGCCAGCGCCGTGCAGATCATCCCCGAGATCGCGCCGGTCGTCGGCGAGCTG
>Ga0193742_1002644_pt1 | contig 10267 bp, 9 predicted proteins | sample L2c1metaG_FD_165511 | JGI IMG/M metagenome (GOLD analysis project Ga0193742, IMG submission 165511) | Soil microbial communities from a riparian zone of the East river system, Colorado, United States - L2c1 | ecosystem: Environmental > Terrestrial > Soil > Riparian zone | place: USA: East River... | reverse complement strand
CGTACTAGCGCGAGCGCCGCCGCCGCATTCAATACGTTATAGGCGCCGTCTAGTTTCAATGTGACGGCAGGCTGAAGTTTTTCACCGAAAGCGAATTTCGCCGTGTTGCCTTTAAGCGATCGCAAAATGACGTCGCCCCGGTGTGGGTGGGGCGGGCTAACGGAGACGTCTTCACCGTGTAAACCCTGGTCGCTGGGAAAAAGCTGCTTTAGATTGTCACTCAAGCCAAAATATTGCACTTTTTTACTGCGGGGCACATCGGTGCCGAGCTGTCGGACGAGCGGGTCCTCACGGTTCAGAACGATACCATCAGTCGTTGCATCAACGACATGCCCGAGTAGTCGTGCAGTGTGGTCGATTTCGCCGAAACGATCCAGTTGGTCACGAAGTACGTTCAGGATGAGACTATGCCGGGGTGGAATCTGCCGGACGAAATGCACGGCGTGCGCTTCATCGAGTTCGATGACTGCGATATCTGCCTCGAGCACGCCGTCATCGTTAACAGCGCTGAGCAGGCTTGCGGCAATGCCACGGGTAAAGTTACTGCCGGTGGGGTTCGTAAATACTTTCAGGCCTTCGGCGCGTAGTAGCTGTACGACCATTTTCGTGGTGGTCGTTTTACCGTTAGTCCCACTGACGATGACGACACCATGTTCGAGTCCTGACAGCGTACGTTTCAGGAAGTCAGGATCAAGTTTTTCAACGATGAGACCGGGTAAGGCAGAGCCACCACCCCGATATTTAAGGACTTTTTTTACTGTCTTGCCGATGAGGCGAGAGTGTTTAGGCTGTAACATCTGCTCACCAGTATAGCGCACAAACGGTTGCCTATAAAACAGAGGCCGGGAGTGTTACAATGTGCGTATGCTTGTCGTGAGCCTGCTCTCATGGTGGTACGGTGCTGGTTGGCGCGATCAGATTCATCTAGTGTCTGAACGTCTCGCTAAAGCGGCGGATCGCTACTCTATCTCTTTGCTGCTTCGCAGTCTGTTTTCGCCGTTCCGGCAAATCAGCGCCGGATCAGTTTCCGGGCCCCTGGATGCACGAATGCGGGCATTATTCGATAAACTTATTTCACGATTTATCGGTGCAATGGTTCGTACGACAATTATCATCGTCGGATCGGTCGCGCTGTTGCTCGGAGTAATCTTCGGTGCCCTTCGCCTGATTATCTGGCCTGTACTGCCGCTGCTTCCACTTGCCGGGCTTATCATGACGATGAGCGGGTGGATACCATGGTAGATACATTATTTAATTACCGCTCTAGCCGCGCCGCTGAAGCTCGACTGAGCGTCCTGCTTGGCGGCTGGATAGGACGGATATTGGTATTGTCCAGCGTCATTCTCATCCTAGCCGGGGCTGCGCTGCTCGTGATAGGTAATCCACTGGGCTGGTTGACGGCGTCAGTAGGTGTCTGGCCACTCGCATTGCACATCTGGTACCGTCGGTATTTGCGCGTACTTCCTGCTGCATCGGGGAATAGTATGGATGCACGGTTGGACACGGAATTACTGGGTCGTCTAGCGCAACATGTTACTCCCAAAACCTTGGCAGGTGATCTAGCCGAGACGCGCGGCGGCCAGTTCATGACGGCACGTTTTGGTATCGGGCCATCGTTCGTGCAAAATCTCTTGTCAGACGACGAAGCAGGTCTGGATGCACTATGGAAAAAAGCACTGGAACTTCAGCCCAGCGGTATCGTTTCTGCCGCAACGGTGTTAAGTGCTATGACCAGCACCCAGGAAAGTCTTAAACAATACTTGCCTCACCTGCAGCTCGACGAAGACGATCTAGCGAGCGGCGCACTATGGTACCAGCATCTGACCGAACTGATCGACCAACATTCTAAGCCCCGCCGTACTGGCGGCATCGCCCGTGACTGGTCGTTTGGCTATACGCCGCTACTGAGCCGTTTCGGGGTGAATGTGAGCAACCAGGTTGCGAGCGGCGGTTTCTTTAACACAACCCTGGAAGCGCATCGTTCAGCGCTCGATTTCTTGATTCAGACATTCAGCAACGGTGGGAAGCAAAACGCTGCATTGGTCGGACCGCTCGGTGCAGGGAAGACGACGGTGGTCGCTGCCTTTGCCGAGTCGCTTTTAAGCGCTGACTCGAAAATATCGAGTAATCTGAAATTCCGCCAGGTCATCAGTCTGGATGCTGGCTCATTGATTTCTGCCGCAGCGGGTCGTGGTGAGCTGGAACATTTGATCAATGAATTGTTAGTTGAAGCCTACAGGGCCCAAAACGTCATATTGTGTCTCGACGACGCGCAGTTATTTTTCGAGGAAGGCGTTGGTTCAGTCGATCTGAGCAACATTCTGCTACCGATTTTGCAAGGCGGGGGACTGCGCATGATTTTGACGATGGATGAACAACGATTTCTACAGATTTCATCACGCAACCCGGCACTTGCAGCAGCGCTCAACAGGATTACTGTCGGGTCTGCCAGCCAAACTGAAACGATCGCCGTACTGCAGGACCAGCTTATCGTCATAGAATTCCAACGCAAGGTTACTTATATGTACCAAGCGCTCAAAGAAGCCTATCGGCTGAGTGAACGGTATCTATACGACCAGGCACAGCCTGGCAAGGCTATGCGCCTGCTGGAATCGGCTGCCGGGTATGCTGAAAATGGACTCGTTACCTCGCAGTCAGTCAAACAGGCCATCGAGCAGACGCAGGGCGTCAAAGTCGGCGCGAATACGTCGGGTGACGAGCGCGATAAATTGCTGAATCTGGAACAGTTTATCCATGAGCGTATGATCAACCAGGTTCGCGCCGTATCCGTGGTGAGTGATGCACTCCGGCGGGCAAGGGGAGGGGTCCGTAACGAATCAAAACCGATCGGTACGTTTTTGTTCCTGGGTCCGACTGGTGTCGGTAAAACAGAGCTCGCCAAAAGCCTAGCGGCGGTTTATTTCGGCGGTGAAGACCACATTATCCGGCTCGATATGAACGAGTTCGTGAGTGCCAATGATGTTCGCCGCCTGATTGCGGATGGCGCTGACGACCCGCACAGTTTGTCTGCGCAAGTCATGAAACAGCCGTTTTCGGTTATTCTGCTCGATGAGTTAGAAAAAGCCCACGACACTGTACTCACGACGCTATTGCAGGTGCTAGATGAAGGTATTTTGCGCGATATCAAAGGCCGCGAGGTGAGTTTTCGTGACGCAATTTTCATCGCGACCAGTAACGCGGGTGCCGATCATATCCGTCATCACATCGAAGCAGGCGAAGAGCTCGAGCAATTCGAGTCGGCGCTGACTGATGAATTGATCAGTTCCGGCCAGTTCCGCCCAGAATTTTTGAACCGGTTCGATGAAATTGTATTATTCCGTTCGCTTAAACCCGAAGAATTATTGCAGGTCGTCGACTTGATCATCGCTGGTATCAACAGGACATTGGCGCCGCAAAAAATCAGCATCGTGCTGGACGATGAATTAAAGCGATGGCTGGTTGAAACAGGTAATGATCCGCGGCTCGGCGCCCGCCCGATGCGGCGTATCGTCCAGCGCGTTATCGAAAATACTATGGCGAAACGTATGCTATCCGGCGAGGTCCAGCCTGGCCAGACAGTCCAGCTGACACGGGCAGATGTTCCAGCTGACTTCCAACAGAGATAAATATGCTACAATATTCATTGTCGCGGGATTCGTATATCGGTTAATATATAAGTTTTCCAAACTTGTGAGATCAGTTCGACTCTGATATCCCGCACCAAGATCTAATTAAACATACTCTCAATGATCGCGCCGTACACACCTCGAGCGCGATTTTTGTATTCATCGGATTGACGGGCGTAATGTTCCATCATGATTCCGCTATTTATTTCTAAAATGCGTGTACTTCCATCTGCTAGCGTTACAATATCGACGGCTGCTAGGTTTAGGCCGATGCTTTTAACTGCGTCGCAGCTAAGTTGAACCATCTCAGTTGTCGGTTCGATATCAATCGCCCGTGCTCCCATGCTCAAATTATAAAAAAGTAATCCATCACGCATGACAGGATTCTGCTTTTCGTACGCATGCACTAATGTGCCATTGCCTATGATTAGGCGAGTTTCAGCAGCGATATCGTACCAAGGTGAGATAGTCCAATCTGTATGAGCCTGGTTCGATACATAAGCAGTCGCCTCATCAAGACGGGAAAATAGATGAATACCATGCCCGCTCGCACCCTGTAATGGTTTAATAACCACTGGTCGGTCATGCGGCACGTCGGTTAAGTTTTTGGCAAGGACTGCTGCGGACGCTCTGGACCGGGCCAGGTAGTGTTCGATAGCCGGTAGTCCATCTGCCGTGAGGGCTTGATAAGAGGCAACTTTATCACTAGAAAGTGCCACGCTTGCGGCCGGGTTGAGATCAAATGTATAGCCGATTACCCATTTACGTATACCGTCGCGTTCAAGCCGAAGCATCCAGTTATCGGAAAAACTTCTGTAGTCTATATGTTGTTCACGACAAATTTCCTGTACGAAAACAGGCAATAAGCGCTCGACGATGTATTCTCCATCAGTTACCATTGCTCACTATCTTATACTAATCTGTTAGAATGTATGGCACGTGCCCTGGTAGCTCAGCTGGATAGAGCAGAGGACTTCTAAGCCTAAGGTCGTTGGTTCAAGTCCAACCCGGGGCACCACGCTAGAATCCGACCTCGTGGTCGGATTTTTGCGTGGTATCACTGGTTGAACCGACGACCGGAGGCGTAAACAGCCGAGAATGGCTGTTTACGTTTTCCATGCTTGGCCGATAGTCGAGCGATCAGCGAGACTATATGCCGAATCCAATTCATTCCATCATTGAGAAATAAGGAGAGTGAACTGGCGTGAAGCTATAGAAAATAGGCTTTAGCCGTTTTCGAGCAAGAGGTGACGGGTTCAAGTCCAACGCTATATGCCTTGCCGTTCAAGCCGGTAGACTTTGTCAGGAATAGCGATTCTATCCTTTTTTATACGCTGAATGTAAATTAACGAGTCAAGCAAGGGCGCCATGCTTACCTGGAAACGGCCATTGGTAAGTTTAGCTATTTCTTCCCAGCGTTTTTCGCCAAACATTTCGCGCACCTGACGTACGGTCATGTACTTCGAATCAAAATATAAATATGGTCGCGGTTGTACCTCGCAAAATAATTGCCAGTTCGAGGCTTTATAGCTTGAGCCACGGAAACCGAGGTTCTGATCTACGGCCGTGCTGAGCAGTTCTATCTCCGGATGATTTTGCCGCAGGTCAAGACGTACTCTGGAAAGCAGCGCGGATATGCTATTTTTCGGAGCCTGTTCAAATGCGAATACCCTGGAAACGTCCATCACGGCTTCTTGGGGCACGCCTATGTTCTGCAGGATAAGTTGTGCAAGATTTTCCCACTGAAGCGGAGAAACCGTACAGGCAACTAATGGCAAATGGGTCTGGGGGTGGAACAGCGCATAGCCAATGGAATCTTTCCGGTATGACCTCAGGTAATGCAGATGACCGAATATGGCTCCAGCCATCGGGGGGTCGAGTGGACCAAAAACTAACTCGGATACACGGTCGACACTTGTCGGCCACTGGCCTCCGTCAGACTTGAATCCGCGCATGTCTGCCTGTAAATTCATGGCCATCCCATGGACTTCATCGTTTAAATCAGCGTACGCTATGCTGCCGTCTTCCTCGGCAATTCTCGGTATTTGCATCAGCGAAAGAACAGTGAGAGCACGCTCTGGAGCGCCCACGCTATGAGTAACGTGGCGTACCGTTTGGACAAAGATATCATCAAGCGACCTGCACGCCGACAGGCTTGTTGGAGGTTGTTCCAGGGGTTTGGCTAAAGCCGCGTCGTCTACTTTCATTGTCCTATTTATATAGCATGTACAAATAAATGAGGTTATGTGTAATTCACAACAGAGACACCGTGTCTCTTGCTCTTCTCGCAGAACGGAGAAACGACCATGTCGTTTCACGCAAGACCTGTGCCCAGGTCGTCGCGCATGCCGTCAAGTACGCCAAGCCGGGCAGTACTGTGCTCATGCACATGCACACCGCGAGCTTCACCACGACCTGTATGGGTCAGCTGTTCGTCGCTCTGTACAAACAGCGCGGGCTCCTGGTGTGCCGCGTTTATCGTGGGGCCGACAACGTGGGGCCGGTGGTAACGACACCGCGGCTCCTGCCTGGTCAGCTTCCCTGCGGAAGCGGAAAGTGAGATGAGACAAGGTGGCGGGTCGGGAGAGATCCCGATTCGTCACCTCTCACAAATGTTGTGCGATATACTAAAATTATATTATTAATAGAGGGGCAAATCCGAAATGGCAAAGAATAACAAACGGGATGAATACGAAAGTGGTGGCGTGGCATTTGTCGGTTGTATCTTGATCGGTGTGGGTATCGGCCTGTTTTACAACCAAATTGCTGTCGGCGCGCTCATTGGTACGGGTGTCGGCTTTGTCGCCATGGCACTACTTCGTCGTTAAATACCTCTAGAAAACTCTGTTCACATCTGTTACAATCATGCCTGTCCTTGGTGATTGTTGCGATTTTGCAGCTAGCCCGTTTCAAAAATCCGAAGCCGAAGGCTGTTTTTTGAAACGAGAGGAGGAATAACGGAAAGCTGAAGCTTTTGACAAACTTGTTTGTCAAAACGAAAGCTGTCAGTAAATTCCGACGAGGCGAACGTAGCTCAGTTTGGTTAGAGCGCTGGTCTGTGGATCCGGAGGCCGTGGGTTCGAGCCCCATCGTTCGCCCCAAATAAAAAATCTAGTTCTCGTGACTAGATTTTTTATTTGGGTCTAGCTGTGACTCGAACCCACGGCGCAGATTTGCCATAGGCAAAGATGCAAGCCGTGGGTTCGCTAGCGACTGAAACGCGCAGGAATCTCATTCCGAGCACTTCCAAGGAGCTATATTTCTAATATGCCCATCATGCTTTGAGCATATCGCAGCGACCCTATCAGAAATATTGAACGGGTTTCCCGGACTTACTTTTCGAGCAAGTCCTCAAGGTTATCGTAAAAATCGTACAGATACGTATCAACTACTTTGCTTTCACGGATTATTGCCATCAGACGAGTAACTTCATCTACTTCCTCTTTGCCTAAACCGATGCCTTGCGCAAATGTCGTAATATTCTTGTCTGGTGAATTAGCAAAGAACGCACCGTGAAGCTTGTGCCAAGTTTGGATTGCGCCTGCGGGAATACCGAACTGCTCCTCGTGGTGCGAGAAATGATTTAGATATTCTATGTACTCATGCCAATCTTTAACTTTGTCGTAGAGGGCTATGTCCTCGCAGACTTTTAGAGCCACTGTCGTCAAATAGCTCGTGGGAAGACCGCGGTATGCACCCTTGCTTTGCACGTAATCCTCGCGTACCTCATCAATGAGCGAGTGTAGTAAAAAGCCACGCCTAAATGAGTCTGGCACTTGTTTGATTTGGTCGTAGGTGACTCCAGTGAAATGTGTTTGCTCTCTTTCGATGACTTTTAACGCACGGATGTCAGGAAACAATGTTCCTAACATAAACTCGGCCTTGTCTGGTTCAGGACTGAGGCATGGGTAAATCTTCTGAGCGTATACAATGTGTGAAACTGGGCCGGGCATATCCACAGTATATCTTGCCGTTAGGTAAAGCTCGAAATTGCTATGAACGCCCACTCATACCCTGCCTGGCGGAAATATTTTGCGCGCGGATCGCTGTCGGTCGAAGCGGGAATTTCATGATTGCGAGGCAGGGGATGCATGATAATTGCAGACTTTGGCATAACGTCGAGAGCTGCCACATCGAGTACAAAAGCGTCTTGATCAAATTTCAGTTTCTTTTCATGCCGTTCAAGCTGTGAGCGGGTCCAGTAAACGACGTCGGCATTCCGTAATGCGCCGTGCATCTCGCTAGTTTCCTTGAACACGGTGCCATCCTCGTTCAGGCGGGCTTTAATATCATCGCCAATTCTTAACTCCGGACTTGATACGAAAATAATTTCTGTACCGGGAAACTGCGACAGCATGATGGAGAGTGATCGTGCTGTCCGGCCATGGGCCAGATCGCCACCGATAACGACTCGCAAGTTGTCGAGTCGTTTGAACTGTTCGTGGATGGTATACATGTCTAGTACGGATTGCGTCGGGTGCTCGCCTTTGCCATCGCCGCAATTAATGATTGTGGCCTTACTGACGCTGGCGGCTCGCGCGGCATGGCCTTCTTCTTTTGTGCGGATACTGATGGCGTCGATACCGTATTCATTAAAGACCTTGACCATGTCTTCGATACTTTCACCTTTGACTATCGATGAAAATTCCGCAGCATTTTCAGTACTGACGATCCCAATGCCGAGTTTAGTGGCGGCAATTTCAAAGCTAAACCGGGTGCGAGTTGACGGTTCGAAAAACATCGATAGCATAATCCGGTCCGTGTGACGCTGCATGACTTTTCGCCGGCCAGCACTCGTTTGGTCGCTTTTTCTGAATTTATCAGCTTTAGTAAAAAGCCGTTCTAGGTCCACGTGGCTAAACTGTTCAGCTGTCAGTATATGGTTCACATTGTCCTCCAGACTATTTATCCCAGCATGGGGCATTGCCCAGTAATACGCAATGATACTACTTACGTTTTGACCCTACGTATGCTACTATCGCACGCACGATGGCAAACGCCCGTAAAATACATGACATCCCGCCGATTGATCGGCCACGCGAAAAGCTCCAACGAAAGGGCGAGCGTGCACTGAGTGATTTTGAATTGCTAGAAGTGATGATCGGTAGCGGGAATGCGACAGCAGATGTGGGTACTATCGCTCGCCGCTTATTAAAACTACTTCGCACGGGGACTGAATCACTGAGTCTCGATGGCCTCACGCAAGTGCCTGGCGTGAATATTGCGCAGGCAAGCAAGCTGCTCGCAAGTCTAGAACTAGCCCGCCGCCATTTAGTACGTGATGTGCAGCCGCTGCGTACGCAGCCTGACATTCTGGCACGGTTGGCCGATATCCGTACGAAGCAACAGGAATATTTCGTGTGCCTGAGCCTTGATGGAGGCCAGCGCTTGATCGCGCAGCGCATCGTGACGATTGGTACGCTCGACACGGTACTTGCTCATCCACGTGAAGTTTTTGCCGATCCACTTATCGACAGAGCGGCATATATTATCGTGGCACATAACCACCCGTCCGGTGATGCCGAGCCGAGTCAAAAGGACTTAGCCCTGACGCAGCAGCTTGTTGCGGCTGGACAGCTATTAGGTATCCCGCTACATGATCATATTATCGTGACCAAAACAGAATCTGTCAGCCTGCGGGCTAGAAAATTATTGTAGAAAGGAAATAATGGGACAACACTATTTCGAATTACGGCCGCCGAGTACGCTAAAATCACCTGTCGGCAATGACATCGCACGCCATTTTCAGTCAAGACAGTTTCTAGGTAGTGCGGTAGTCGTGTGTGAACACCCATTCGCAATGCTTAGTGTGGTGTGTAAGTCATGGCAAAAAATAATACGCCAAACACAAGTTGACCGGGCGCGGACACTCAATGCCGAAGAAATATTGCGGTTCACCCGGCGCATTATCCAAATGCAGCGGCTACATTTCACCTGCAGTCTTTCGGATGACGTACCATGTGCAGATGTTTATTTTGTTACCCCCGAGAATCTTACCGTCCTTCCGCCGGGATGCTACACGTTGTACGTAACAACTCCGGTAAGTGCCGGTCAATTCGCTGCCTGGACGAATACGATGCTAAATGACTCGTTGGCTGTTAACTATGATGTTGGTATTGATATGCGTGCGTTCGGGCTCCATGCTAAAAGTGAATTAGACGCGCTATTACTGACAGAGTGGCACCGGTTCGTAAACTACTTACGACGCCATGGTATCCCGTTGTCCCAACTAGATATGGGAAATGAAAAAGACCCCGATTTGAACGAACCGCTCGATAGTTTACTGAATACGGGTCAGGAATTTACTAAGCTTGCTTCGGAGTTTCAACACCAATTAGACGTGACACAGCCGCTTGCCAATATTCCCGATGAGACCCGGGCGCGTATTACGACGGTTCTTCGCCTCGCCCACAGAGTCCAGGCCCTTACCCCTCCGAACCCTCACCTAAAACAGCTATTCGGCAGCACCGAGACATTTTTCTTGCGTGACCGCTCCGCCGAACGCTTAAATGTACCAGGATTATTGACCAGCTCCTGTTCCTGAAATTGGCACTTAAGCATGAGGCTAATTCTGTTACAATATTACCAATGCGTTTTCATTATCGTTCGGGGGTAAGTAAAACAAAAGGCCGATCAAAAAT
>Ga0193742_1002643_pt1 | contig 10267 bp, 7 predicted proteins | sample L2c1metaG_FD_165511 | JGI IMG/M metagenome (GOLD analysis project Ga0193742, IMG submission 165511) | Soil microbial communities from a riparian zone of the East river system, Colorado, United States - L2c1 | ecosystem: Environmental > Terrestrial > Soil > Riparian zone | place: USA: East River... | reverse complement strand
GTATCATGGCGCCGATGCGAATCTCTGCCTTTTTTCTCGCTCTCGGCCTCTTCGCCGCTCCCCTGGCCCACGCTCAATCCACACCCTCCGGTGCCCGTTGGACCGAACAGGCGGCTAACGACTGGTACGCCCGCCAGCCCTGGCTCGTCGGCGCGAATTATGTCCCCTCCGACGCCATCAACCAGCTGGAGATGTTCCAGGCCGCGACCTTCAACCCCGCCCTCAACGACCACGAGCTGGGCCTCGCCGAATCCATCGGCATGAACACCATGCGCGTCTTCCTGCAGGACCAGCTCTGGCAGCAGGACCCCAAAGGATTCGTCAGCCGCCTCGATGCCTTCCTCGCCATCGCCGCCCGCCATCACATCCGCCCCATCCTCGTCCTCTTCGACTCCTGCTGGGAGCCCAACCCGCACCTCGGTCCCCAGCACCCACCCATTCCCGGCGTCCACAACTCCGGCTGGGTCCAGAGCCCCGGCGCCGCCGAGCTCTCCGATCCCTCCTATGAGCCGAAGCTCAAGGAATACGTCGTCGGCATCGTCTCCGCCTTCGCCAAAGACGACCGCATCCTCGCCTGGGACATCTGGAACGAGCCCGACAACACCAACGGCCATCGCTTCGACGAGCCCAAAAACAAGCGCGAGCTCGTCGCCGCTCTCCTGCCCAAAGCCTTCGACTGGGCCCGCTCCGCCCATCCCACCCAGCCCCTTACCAGCGGCGTCTGGGACGGCAACTGGAGCGACTCCGCGAAAGAGAGTCCGGTAACGAAGATCCAGCTCGCCGAGAGCGACATCATCACCTTCCACAACTATGAATGGCCTGAAGGTTTCGAAGCCCGCGTCCGCTCCCTCCAGCCTCTCCACCGGCCCATGATCTGTACCGAGTACATGGCGCGCGGCAGCGGAAGCACCTTCGACACCATCCTCCCCCTGGCGAAACAACTGAACGTGGCGGCTATAAACTGGGGTCTCGTCGCCGGCAAGACCCAGACCTACCTCCCCTGGGACTCCTGGCAGCACCCCTACGTCCTCTCCCAGCCCACCCTCTGGTTCCACGAGGTCTTCCGCCACGACGGCACACCCTACCGCCAGCGCGAGACCGACCTCATCCACCAGCTCACCGGCCGAGGCCAGGGAATCGCCACCAAAGAAGCGCAGTAAGCAGAGTCCCGAAGAAGCTCCGTAAGCAGAATGTCGTCCTTGACCGAAGCGCTGCGCAACAACATAAACCACCAGCGGCCACAACATAAACCAAAAGAGTCATCCAGACGAAAGCGCAGCAGCAACGAAGCCAAACCAAAGAAATGTCATAAAAACCAAAGGAGTGTCACCCTGGGCGAAGCGCAGCAGCAACGCATTTAAACCAAAGAAATGTCACAAAACCAAACGAGTGTCATCCTGAGCGAAGCGCAGCGAAGTCGAAGGACCTGCGGTCTTCGCAGGATATCCGGGGTTGCACTCTTCAATCTCTCCTCGCACAAAAACCAAAGATCCCCCGGAAATCCCAAGAATTTGTGACCAACAACGGAGACCGCCCTCCCAGGCGCAATTTACCCTTTCTAAGGTAAGTCTGGATGACGGAACCGTACACTTTTCCGTCCATGCAATAACGGGCCTATCCCTTTTGCCGGAAAAAGAGCACTTACCCGCCGAGGCTCCCCTCGGATCCGCCGGCAATCTCTTCGGAGGAACCTTTGCGATGCGCTTCTTCAAACAACCCATCCTGATCTCTCTCCTGCTCTTCGCGGCTGTTACCTATGTGCCCTCGAGCCATATGGTCTCCTACAATGCCACAGCCTCAGACACCTGCACGGAAAACGCCTCGACGAACGTACAGTAGAAACCCGAGGACCAATCCACTGACCTTCGCACGTTGGAAGAACGAAACCCACCAGCCTATCTGGATGCAGCCCCTGATCTTCATCGCAGGGGTTACATCCCTTGGCCTCCTCTTTGCGCTGCAGGACTGGAACAATCAGCAGCGTTTCATGAACGACAAACACATTACCCTTGGCCTCTTGCTCGAGGCCTGGGGGGCGCAGTACTTCCTCTGGGGCGTCCTCTGCTGGATCCTCTGGTGGACCTTGAGATCCAGGATCTACACCGCCACTCTCAAAACCACGCTGACCGTCTTCTTACCGCTGAGTCTCCTCTCCAGCGTCCTTGAGGAGGCCCTCTGGGTGCCCCTCTTTCCCCATCTTCCGATGGGTAGACCACCCATGCCGTTTTTGCAACGCCTGTCGTTCCATCTCGACGCGGAATTAATCGACAGCCTCGTCCTCTTCTGGGCGGCCTTCTTTCTCTTCCGTGGCATCGGCTACTACCAGAGCTATCGCGAGAAAGAACGCATTGCCACGCAGTTGCAATCGCAACTGATACAGGCACAGATGCGCGCTCTGCGCATGCAGCTCAATCCGCACTTTCTTTTCAACACGATGAACGGCATCTCCAGCCTCATGCGCACCGATGTTGCCGCTGCGGACCTCATGCTGGAACAACTCAGCCGTCTCCTGCGTATAACGTTGCATCGCGGGGAGGCGCAGTTCATCCCATTAAGCGACGAGATGGAGTTCATCGAGATGTATCTGGCCATGCAGGACCGCAGGTTCGCTGGACGTGTGCAGCAGCAAATGAACGTCGATCCGCACGTTCACGACGCCATCATTCCCACCATGATCCTTCAGCCGATCGTCGAAAACGCCTACGCCCACGGCCTTTCCCGCCTCAGCGCAAGCGGCCTGCTCTCGATTCAGGCCTCATCGCAGGGTCCTACCCTGCGTCTCAGCGTCTCGAACACCGGCGTTGGCTTGCGTGCCTCAACGGACAAGGCTTCTGGAAAGGGAGTTGGCCTCTCCAACGTTCGCGATCGTCTGCGCATGCACTATGGAGAAGAGCAAAGCCTCTCCATCTCCGAGCGCGACGGCAATGTGGTTGAGGTCATCATGACGCTCCCTCTCCGCTTTGCAGAACGTCCAATAGAACAAACCACAGGATACGGTGCGTGATGATTCAGGCAGTCCTGGCAGATGATGAAGTGCTGGCACGACAGAAGCTACGGCAGTTGCTGCGTGAGTTCTCCGAGATTGAAGTTGTAGGCGAAGGCGCAACCGCCGCCGAGACCATCGAACTCGTCCGCGCCACCAAGCCCGATCTTCTCTTCCTCGATGTGCGCATGCCCGACATGGACGGCTTCGACGTCGTCGGCGAGCTCAGTGCAGCAGGAGCTCCCACCATGCCCTGCATCATCTTCACCACCGCCTACGATCGCTACGCCCTGCGCGCCTTCGAGATCCACGCCGTCGACTATCTCCTGAAGCCCTTCACGCTCGAGCGCTTTCGCTCTGCCACCGAGCGCGCCCTCGAGCAGATCAAGTCCGCCAAACAGAATCCGGATGCGGACATTCCGAAGAATCCCAACGGAACTCCCTACACGACGCGCATCGTCTTCAAGTCCAAAGGGCGCATTCTCTTTCTTCCCGTCTCCGAGATCTGCTGGATCGGAGCCGAAGAAAACTACGTCCGCATCTGCACCCAGTCCGAGACTCACCTGTTGCGCGAGACCATGACGCGCCTCGAAGAGAAGCTCGACCCCAACACCTTCCTCCGCGTCCACCGCTCCTCGATCGTGAATCTGCAATACGTCAAAGAGGTGCGTCCCGAGATCGACGGAGAGTACGGCGTGCATCTGCTCAACGGCCAGAAGATCCCCATGAGCCGTACCTACCGCTCCCGCATAAAAAACTGGCTGGAGCGTTAAGCCCCAGCCAGCCGTAACAGCTTGAGTGATGTTCGACGTCATTCTGAGCGAAGCGAAGAATCCCTGTATTCCGCTCGAACCGGCACTCAGGCCGGATTTCAGCAACGAAGCCTGGGTGCCCCATTCGAGCGAAGCTCGAACCGCCTACCTCTGAGCCGCAGTCGAAGCCAGAGGAGCCTCCAGCAGCCGGTCCACGCACCCCTCAGGCTTGTTTACCGGATTGCACCGCGCCACCAGACCATCCGGAAACTTCACCACGAACGAACTCCACTGCGAAGGCTCCGAAGGCGGATAATCTGTGCTGATCATCTGCGCCCCGGTCGACAGCGCAAGATCGCGCCTCGTCGTATCGTTCGTGCGCGCCTGCTCCGTGCCCTCATCCGTGCGCGTGCGAACCAGGTATCCCTGCTTCACCAGGGCATCGATCGTCTCCTTGCTTCCATCATTCTGTTCGGTGAATGCGGCATCGGGCCTGCCGGGCTCGGCGTTCGTGAACAGAACGCGCCCCTTGAGCGAAGGATGTCCTTCCGTGTAGATCGTCTCCACCTTCCGCTGATCCAGCAGGAAGACCACGCGTCCACGCGCCTTCGCCAGTGTCGGCCATCCGCCCGCGCCAACGGCATCCTTAAGCGTCGCAGCCTTGCCGCGAACCTCATCCGGTGTGATGAACTCTCCCGGCTGAAACACCGACCGGATCTCCGCATCCAGAGCATCGAAGACGGGCGCGGTGAACGGCTCCGTCGCGATCATGTCAGGCCGTGGCTTGCCGCCGTCCTCCTTCGTCTCAACGAGGATGAAGACCGGAAGATGCTGCGGATGCGCCTTCGACCACTCGCGCACCACGGTGAGGCACTTCACAAAGGTGTGGCAGGTGCTTCGCTCATCCACGCCCTGAACATGCATCACCTTGAAGCCCGGCTTCTCCATCTCGTGTTGCGGGTCGAAGTTCGGATCCGCCGGAAGCCCCGCCTTCACTGCAGCGTCGTCAATCGGAAGATGCGCATACCGTCCGCCCTTCGCGTCCGCGAAGACGTCGATCTCGATCTGGCGGACGCCCCCGCTCAATTGATCGGAAAGAGGAGCATGGCTGTAGTCCAGCGATCGCAGCGCCTTCGGGTTCTTCATCTCCAGATACTTCCGCTCGCTCGGTGCAAATCCCGAGTGGTAGCTGTTGTGCGAACCGATCACCTGAATCTGATTGATGTGCACAAGCTTGTCCTGCGCCGCATGGTTGGTCTGGGCCACTGCCCCACTCGCTGAGGCGGCGAGCGCCGCTCCTACAACAACTCCGATTGCACTTCGAAACATGGATGCTTCTCTCCTTAGCTAAGTCTAGCGCTCAAAAACAAGGGCGCCGTTCGTCAGGACACGGCGCCGTTTGAAATCATGTGATCAAGAATCGCCTAGAAGATGATCTTCGCGGCAAGTTGCAACTGACGGGCAGGGTACGCGGTCGTAATCTGTCCGAAACTCGAACCTCCAAAGGTGCTGTTGGGCTGCTGATAGTTCACCTTATTCAGCACGTTGAAAGCCTCGGCCCGGAAGTCGAAGGTCGAGCTCTCGCTCCAGAGTGGAAACGCCTTGTGCAGGCCAATATCGGCCTGGTAGAACGCATTCGATCGCTCAGAGTTACGAGTTACATTGCCCCACGGATACGTCGTGGGGGTTGTAAGATTCGCCGGGATAAAGTAGTTATTGAGCGTTGTTGCCGTCTTCACGCGCCCGGAAGCAGGTCCCTTGATCGGGCCATTGTTCAATCGCTGCGGACGGTAGGTCACCAGGTCGGAGACATACAGCGGCGACGACGACGAGAGTGAGTAGGTGATGTTCACCGGCAGGCCGCTTGTCATCGTATTGATTAGAGTGAGCTGCCATCCTCCCAGCGCCGTATTCATCAGTCGTCCCGTGCTTGCTCCCCATTTGCGGCCATGACCATAGGGAAGGTCATACACGACTGAAAGCGTGTCAGCCAATGGCTGATCATAACCGCCCGGGCCGTAGTCACGACTTGGGTTGGCATAGTTCACACGCGAATTGTCGCCTCCTGCAGTCTCAAGATGACCGGAGGAGATATCGAAGATGCGGCCATAGGTAAACGAATTGAGAAGGTATAGGCCTTTTGAAGAGCGTTTTTCCAGTTTGAACTGCAGTGAGTTGTAGTTCGCCGAGCCCGCTCCATAGGCGATCTCAATTCCGCCGAAGGCCGCGACGGGGCGCCGTGCCTGCAAACTACCACAACCTGTTCCGACGCAGGGAGCGGCTTGGTTGTAGTCGGCCAGGATTTGCAGATGGGTAGCCTTGTTGCCCACATAAGCGATATCCGCAACAATTCCATACGGCAGCTGCTGCTGGATGCCTACCTGGTACTGCTGCACATAGCCGGTCTTGAAGTTACGCGGAATATAGCGCGACAACGTATTCAGTGGATTGAAGTACGCAGGCGTCGTCAGATTCGCTGCGTATCCCTGCTGCGTCTGACGGAAGCAGTTGGATTGCAACTGCGTATCGTTGGTGCATAGCGTCGCAGGCGACGGAGCCGTCGCAGCCGACGTTCCTTGCGTAATGTTGGCATTCACTACGTTCGGCCCGTTGTAGGTCAGGTTGTTCTCGCCTCCAGCACGGTTCCACTGCGTATAGCCGATGCCATAGCCGCCACGCAGCACCGTCTTATCCGTTGCCGAGTATGCAAAGCCCAGACGCGGTCCCAGGTTGTTCATCGGTGTGTTCACCAGCGAGCGGCTGTAAACTCCGCCCTTCCTTGCCTGGATCAGAGAGTTCGTTCCCGGATCGAAGTTCGCCAGCCGATTGTCCTTCTCATACTGCGGCGTCACAATCTCATACCGCAGACCCGCATTCACCGTCAGCTTCGGTGTGACCTTGATGTCATCCTGAAAGTACATGAAGTTGTAACGCTGCCGCAGGTTCACAATGGCATAGGTGGTCAGCGCATAGGACGACCGGTTGCCCATCATGAAGTCTGCAAGGTTCCGAGCCTGCTGTGTAGCCGCATCATTACTAACTGCCGTACCTGTCGGCCGAGAAAACTGACCGAGATAGTTGTCCTGACCGTAACTCGGGTTGAAGTCGTTCACCTCCGTGTTCACGGCCTGGTACTCGTAGCCGAACTTCATCGAGTGCTTGCCCTTGATCCACGTAAAGTTTGCCTTGGGGTTATAGATCGTCGGGTTCTGGAACTGGGGATTGGAAGGCTGTGCTCCAAACTGCGAGAACCCCGTCACCGCCTGTGCATTCAACGAACGCACCACCAGCGGATCGGTCGGCAGACCATCCGTAATCCCGTTCTCCACCAGCAGCGAGCTCTCTCCCTGTCCAATCGGGAACTTGCCGCCCAAGTTACGTGACCATCCAAAACGGATGTCGAGTAGCTTGTTAGCCGAGATCGTCCACGTCGCGCCTCCGACAATATTGCGGTTCTGAATGTTCACGTTGCCGTTTGAATTTCCGCCAGCGCGTCCCGGAATACTCGGAGGATCGAAGATGGATCCGCGGTGCTCGCTGTAGCGGCCGAAGATGCTCCAGCGATCATTGAAAGTATGATCGACGCGAGCATCGCCCTTGTCGTCGTTGATGGTGCCGCGCGGCGTAATTGTATAGTTGTTTGAAATGCCGGGCTGCGTGGGCGTTGGGAGAGCATCTATTACGGCCCGAGCAAACGGAGTCACGACGCCTGCTGGAATCTGACCCGTCGGATAAACAGCGCCGGTCACCGGATTTCGCAGCGGAATGCCAAAATTTCCGGCGCGTTGAGCTGTAGTGGGCAGAGTCGAGCTTGCGCTTGGATTGTTGAAAATCTGCCGTACGCCTTCATAGTCGGCGAAGAAGAAGGTGTGGTCCTTCCAGATCGGCCCGCCGAAGGTTCCGCCAAACTGGTTGCGAATGAACTTCGGTTTGCCCGCGCCCACAGGAAGAAACGGCCCGATCGCGTTGAAGGAGGTATTGCGAACATAATCCCATGCCCGCCCGTGAAACTGGTTGCTGCCGCGACGAATCGAAGCGTTGATTACCGCGCCTGTCGTGCGGCCGTACTCCGCGCCGTAGTTGTTCGTCTCCACCCGAAACTCGTTCACCGCATCCGGCGAAGGCGGAATATTCTCGTTCGCGAAGCCCTGGTTCGACGTTCCATAGTTGTTGTTGTCCAGACCGTCCAGCAGGTAGTTGTTGAACGCTGAGCGCTGTCCGTTGATATTGAATGAGCCTTCGCGGCTCGAAGTGGTAGTGTTTTGTAGGGCCGACTTGCGCGCGCCCGGAACCAGCAGCACCAGGTCCGCATACGACCGGCCATTCAGTGGAAGATCCTCCACCTGTCGCGTCCCGATCACTGTCGAGTGTGAGCTCGTCTCCGTATCCAGCAGCTGTGCCGCCGAGGTCACCGTCACCTCTTCGGAGACCGAGCCGGCCTTCAGCGACACATCGACGCGTTGACGAGCGTTCGTCAATACGGCAAAGGTCTCTGTCAATGTACGGCTGAAGCCCTGCGCCTCAGCTGTGATCTGGTAGTTGCCCGGCTGAATGCTGGGGAACTCGTACTTGCCCTCGGAATCCGTCGTCTTCGTCTGTGCGATTCCTGTGGCTGTATTGGTCAGCGTCACCGTGCTGTTCGTCACCGCCGCGCCCGAGCTGTCGTGGACATACCCCAGCACCGAAGCCGACTCAAACTGCGCGAATGCCGAAGACCCGCTCAGCATCAGCACCACCGCTGTTACCAGGGCAAGCCAACCTCTCATTCCGGCGGATGTTTTCAAAATCTCTTGCTCACAACGTCTGGGAGATAATCGACGCCTCTTTGCAGCGGCGTATGCATACTCGAATAGGTTTTTCATTGAAATGTGCCTCTCTTGCATCGTCTGTTGAGTCCCGTAAATTGTTCTTCTAGCCCGGGAGGTCGTTTCGTGTCTGTTCTTTGACCTGTGGGGGTTTCCTGTCGTTCCGGACCGGTAAAGACGGTACTTACCGGACTTTGCCGCTGTCAATGGAAAACACTGCAACGGTACCGATTACGGAAAACGTTGGAGACGTCTGCCGTATCTATCAGAAAATAAACAGCTTAAAAGCTTAATTTTCTGCGTATTACCGTGAACGTACATCCGCCCAAAAAGACGAAGAATTCCCGAGAAGAGTCGTATGAAGCTATCTTGCCGTTTTTGTGTAAATCAGCGATAAATAAGCGGTAACTCTCTCAACATAGGGGCTCAAAAAGACACAAAAATGCCCCGGGCCTTGAGGGCTGCCGGGGCATCAAAATCCTTCTCGGACAACTACAGCACGCCGCCTTTTACCAGGCGATCTTTTCTGGAAAAAACTCCGCAAACAAATCGTCGTAGTAGGGCTTCAGAGCCTTTGTATCCGGCTTGGTGTGTCCCTTCGAATACAGGTCATACTGATTGAACTTGTTCACCCACTCGAACATCTCCACATCGTGGTCGTTCATCAGGTGGCGATACGCTCCGTGGCGGTGCGCCGCATAGAACGAGTGATACCGCAGCATGTAGAGCGACTTTTCGGGAAGATACTTCTTCATCACCTCGTAGATGTATCCGTCATGCCCGAACGACATGTGCAGCTTGTCCAGCCCGCAGTTCGGCTCGTAGATCCCGTACTTCGTGCTGTACACCGGATGGTTGATATCCGGGTTGGCCTTGAAGTACTCGGGGAAGACGATCTGGTCGGAGTACGCGCATCCGACGGGGAAGGTATCCCCGACGACGCCCCACTGCGGCTCGCCCCACAGGCACAGCACCTTGCCCAGATCGTGGATGAATCCCGTCAGCACAAACCATCGCGGATGCCCATCGGCGCGAATCGCCTCCGAGGTCTGCAGAAGATGCTCGATCTGGGTCAGGTCGGTATCGGGATCGCTGTCGTCCACCAGCGTGTTCAGAAACTCCGCCGCCTCCCAGATCGTCTTCTCCCCCTTGTTCAGGCAGAAGTACTCCTTCTCCTTCGCCATCACGTAGTCGAAGCTCTGGTGCTGGTGGTTGAGGCGATAAAACTCCGCCACCCCGGGGTTGGCCTGCGCATCGTACTGGCGAAACTCCTCTTCGCTCTTGCCTTCCTGGTAGCGCCCCGTCAGGAATTCGTCCCACTCCTCCATGTCCTTCAAGGGAGCATTCGATGCAATCGTCGTTACGGCCATTTTGTCCTCCGGGAGCCAACATAAACACAAGTTAGCGGTAACTATAATAGGATGCCGGAATCCTGCCTGGCAAGAGAAAAATCTCAGCCCGCCTCTACTGTCCGTTTTGCCGGGCCAGCTCCTTCTGGAAGGTCGCCTCCCGGTCGGCGACGTAGCTCGCATAGCCGGCCGGATCGACAAAGGCATCCCGATCCCCCTTCTGCCTCCGGGCATACTTGTCGATCATTCCGTAGTAGCCTCCATGCGCCCCTAGAAAGAGATCGCAGTGCAGCGCCTTGAGCGTCCGGAAGGTCCGTTCATAGTCCGCCACGATCCCCGGATAGCTCGGTTGGCCTGCCAGCCTGTAGCCGGAGTTCA
>Ga0193742_1002642_pt1 | contig 10269 bp, 9 predicted proteins | sample L2c1metaG_FD_165511 | JGI IMG/M metagenome (GOLD analysis project Ga0193742, IMG submission 165511) | Soil microbial communities from a riparian zone of the East river system, Colorado, United States - L2c1 | ecosystem: Environmental > Terrestrial > Soil > Riparian zone | place: USA: East River... | reverse complement strand
CGGCGTCCGGCTAGACCGTCTCGAAGGTCTTTGTCAATCCGAGGTGCTGGGCTCGTGAGATCGCTCCGGTGCTCGGCGTCCGGCTAGACCGTCTCGAAGGGTCCTTGTCAATCCGAGGCCTGCCTCCCGCCTGCGCTCCGGGATATACCGGGGAGCGGGATGGTGGCCGCGATCAGCGTGCCTCCCTCGGCCGGGCTCGCGACGCGGAGCTCGCCCTCGAGGACGGCGAGCCGGTCGCCGAGACCGAGCAGGCCGCTCCCGTCCGGCCGCGCGCCTCCCACGCCGTCGTCGCGCACCTGGATGCGCAGCGTGCCGTTCTCGGCGCGCACCGTGACGACGGCGTGCGCCGCGCGCGCGTGCTTGGCGACGTTGGTCAGCGCCTCGGCGACGACGAAGTAGGCGGTCGCCTCGACCGCGGCGGGGAGCCGGCCCACGGACACGGCGGTTTCGACCGGGATCGGCATCCGCGACGTGAGCGCGTCGACGCCCGCGCGCAGCCCGCCCTGGGTGAGCACCGACGGGAGGATGCCGTGCGCGAGCTCGCGCAGCTCGGCGGTCGCCAGCTCGGCCTGGTCGAGCGCATCGCTCACCAGCGCCGGAGCAGCCTCGTCCTGCCGCTGGAGCGCCCGGCGCGCGAGCTTCAGCGTGATGACCGTGTGGACCAGGCGCTGCTGCGCGCCGTCGTGGAGGTCGCGCACCACCCGCCGGCGCTCCGCGTCGGTCGCCGCCACGATCCGCGCGCGCGACGCCGCGAGGTCCGACCGCGCCTGGATGTTCGAGATCGCGGTGGCGACCAGCTCGGTGAACTCCCCGATGCGCGACTCCGTGCCGGCCGGCAGCGGCTCGGGCCGCCGCGACGCGGCGGCGATCGCGCCCCACAGCCGTCCATGGACGACGATCGGCGTGCCGACGCCGGAGCGGACGCCCAGTTCGTGTGCGTAGGCGCCGAGCGAGCCGGTGACCTTCGTGTAGTCGTCGATGCGGGCCGGCCGTCCGGTTCGAAGCACGAGCGTGCCGAGGTTGTCCCCTCCCAGGGTCGCGCTGGTGCCGACCGGCAGCGTGGAGTCGCGGTCGCCCCACGCCGCGACGACGGTGACGGTCCCGTCGGACTCGTAGCGGTAGATCGTCGTGTCCTCGACGCCCGGGAACCGTCCCACCTCCGCGGCAACGGCCGCGAAGACCTCCGCCGGGGACGACTCGCGCGCGACCAGCGTGGCCACGCGGCGCAGCGCGGCCTGCTCGTCCGCGAGGCGATGCAGCTCCGCCCGCGCCTGCGCGTTCGAGATTGCCGTGGCGATCAGCTCCGTGAAGTTCTCCAGACGCGATTCCGTGTCGCGGGGGAGCGGCTGGGGCTGCTTCGAGTGGACGAGCAGGGCGCCCCACACGCGGCCCTCGACGACGATCGGGCTGCCGACCGAGGAGCCGACGCCGAGCTTGTCGCGGACGACGGCGGCGATCGGTCCGGAGACGTGGGCCCAGTCGTCGATCCGCGCGGGCCGGCCCGTCCTCGAGATCGTCGGCGCCAGGCTGGTCCCCTCGACCGGCCATTCGCGCCCGATGGGGAGAACCTGCTGCTGCTGCTCGCCTTCAGCAGCCCAGGTGGCCACCGTGGTCACCCTGTCGCCCGGCTCGTAGCGGATCATCCCCGCCAGGTCGGTGCCGAGCAGCGTGCCGACCTCCCGCGTGACGGCGCTGAAGAGCTCGTCGGGAGGCGCGCCTTGCGCGACGAGCGTCGCCACGTGCCGCAGCGCGGCCTGCTCGTCCGCGAGGCGCCCGAGCGCGTCCCGGCTCGTCGTGTTGGAGATCGCGGCCGCGATCAGGTCCGTGAAGTCGGCGAGGCGGTCCTCGATCTGGTCGGGCAGGGGCTTGCGATCGGTCGAGTCGGTCGACATCGCGCCCCACACGTGACCGTCGACGACGATCGGGGCGCCGGCGCACGAGCGGATCCCGGTGCTGCGGGCGGCGTCGGCGATCGCACCGGGGAGGTCGGCGACGTCGTCGAGCCGCGCTGGGCGGCCGGTCCGCAGGACCTGGGCGCAGATCGTCGCGCGGTCGAGCGGCCAGTGGGTGCCGGGCTCGAACGGATGGGGCCGATCGCTCCAGGCGCCGATCACGGTCGCCGTCCCGTCGGGCTCGTAGCGCCAGACCGCGACCAGCGGGAGGCCGATCACGTGGCCGACCTCCCTGGCGATGGCGGCGAACACGTCCGCCGACGCCGCTCCGCCGGCCACGAGCGTTGCGATCCGCCGCAGCGACCCCAGTTGCGCCGCGAGGACCGCGTCCCGGTCGCGCACGATCTGCTCGGCCCGCAGGCGGTCCTCGATGTCGGCGAAGGCGACGACGGCGCCGCGGCCCTCGGGCATCTCGAGCGGCACCGAGACATAGGAGACGGGGAACATCGAGCCGTCGCGCCGGAAGAACCAGTCCAGATCGGAGGTGACCGTCTCGCCCGTGGTCCGCGGGAGCAGCATCTGGCAGTCGGCGGCGGGGAACGGCGTCCCGTCCGGGTGCTGGTAGTGGATCGTCTCGTGGCCGAGGCGGCCGTACAGCTCCTCCGCGCTGTCGTAGCCCAGCGCCGCGATCGCGGCGGGGTTGGCGAAGCGGATCACGCCGTCGGGATCCACGACCCAGATCGGCTGTGCGGCCGTGTCCAGCACCGCGGCGAGGAAGTCCTCGGCGCCGACCCTCAGGCCGGCCAGATCGATCAGCGAACCAGGCACACGTAGCCTCCTGCGCGACCGAGTCTACGCCGGGCTCCGCGGCAGCCCGCCCGACTACAGGTTGCGGCGCGCGAGCCGGTGCGCGCGCCAGGCGGCGTTCGCGCGCAGGATCTCCCAGAGCTTGGCGCGCGAGCGGGTGGAGACGCCGTCGGCGAGCTCCGGGACGATCTCGCAGGCCGAGCGGAGGCCGAGGGCGTCGCCGCACGAGGAGCCCGGAGAGAAGAGACCGCCGCGGCGGGCGAGCCACAGCGCGCAGAGGACATCGGACGGCTGGACGACGTCCTCGACGATCAGCGGCGGAGCCGGCGCTCGCGGCACCGCGCGGCGCGGGCGGACGTCGAGGCAGCCGGCGGTGAGCAGCGCCTGCCGCCATGGCTCGCGCGATGCCTGGGCGTAGCCCGGGAGCAGCTCGGCGCACACGGCGTGGAGCGTGCGCGCGCTCCGCCGCACCGCCGGTGCGTCCCGCTCGCTCTCGAGGCGGTCGCGACGCGCGCAAGCGCCGGGCCACTCGTCGAGGTCGTCGCGATCCGTGCAGGCGCCGGGCCACTCCTCACGGTCGGCGGCGGGGCCGACGGCGGCCGTCATGCCGCGAGCGCCGCCGTCGCGCCCTCGCGCGCCTCGATCTGCTCGAGCTTGTGCAGCAGCGTCTCGGCCATCCGCAGCGACGCCGCGTCGATCAGCCGCCCGTCGAGCGAGACCGCGCCGCGGCCCTCGCGCGCGGCCTCGGCCATCGCGGCCACGATCCGGCGGGTCTTCTCCGCCGCCGCCGCGTCGGGCGTGAACACCTCGTTGGCGAGCGCGATCTGCGTCGGGTGGATCGCCCACTTGCCCTCGTAGCCGAGCACGGCGGCGCGCCGCGCCGCCGCGCGGTAGCCGTCGGGATCGCCGAAGTCGCCGTACGGGCCGTCGATCGGCCGCAGCCCGTGCGCCCGGCACGCGACGGCGATCCGGGCGAGCGGGTAGTGCCACTGGTCGCCCCAGTGCGCCGCGCCGTCCCCGGTTCGCACCGAGTACGCGGACGTCGAGCCGCCGATCGACGTCGTGTGGCTCTGCAGCGAGGCGGCGTAGTCGGCGACGCCGAACACCATCGCCTCCATCCGCTCGGGGCAGGCGGCGGCGATCTCGTCGATGTGGTGCATCCCGGCGGCGGTCTCGATCAGCACGCTGATGCCGATCGCGTGCGGGAGCCGCTGCGCGGCCTCGATCTGCGACAGGAGCGTGGCGACGAAGTGGACGTCGCCGGCGCACGAGACCTTGGGGATGAGCACGGTGTCGACCCGCTCCCCGACCTGCTCGACCACGTCGACGATGTCGCGATAGCACCAATGGGTGTCGAGTCCGTTGATGCGCAGCGACACCGAGCAGGACGACCAGTCGCGCTCGCGCAGGGCGGCGATCACCTGCGCGCGGGCGCGCTCCTTGTCGTCGGGCGCGACGGCGTCCTCCAGATCCAGCATCACGACGTCGGCGCCGAGGCGGGTCGCCTTGTCGAGCATTCGCTGGTTGCTGCCGGGGACGGCGAGCTCGGAACGGTGGAGGCGGGTTCTGGTGCTGGGCATGGCGGCGCAGTCTGAGGGCGACGGGTTACGCGGCGCAAGCTCGGATAACCGAATTCGCATGGCCCGATCAGCGGACTCAATACATAGACGAGACCCGATGGGTGTTCGCGGAATTCTGAGCTTGTGCTCGCAGCGAGGAGCGGTCACGCTCCGCCGCCATGTCGATTCCGCCTCCCCTCGATCCGCCGGCCCGCCTGCTCTGCGGTCCCGGGCCCTCCGACGTCGAGCCGTCCGTGCTCGCCGCGATGCGCCGCACGATGCTGGGGCACCTCGATACCACGTTCCACGCGGTGCTCGACGAGGTCGTCGAGATGCTTCGCATCGTGTGGCACATGCCGCGGGGCGACGTCTTCGCGCTTCCCTCGACCGGCACGTCCGCGATGGAGGCCGGGATCGTCAACCTGCTCGAGCCCGGGGACACCGCGATCGTCGCCGAGGCCGGGTTCTTCGGCAAGCGGCTGGGGGACATCGCCGAGCGCCACGGCGCGACCGTCGTCCGCGTCACCGCGCCGTGGGGCGAGACCGTCCCGAACGCCGCGCTGCTCGACGCGCTGGACCGCCATCCCGAGACACGCCTGGTGGCCGTCGTGCACGCGGAGACCTCGACCGGCGCGCTGCATCCGCTGCGCGAGCTCGGCACCGCGCTGTTCGGCTACGACGTGCTGCTCATGGCCGACTGCGTCACGTCGCTCGGCGGCGTGCCGCTCCAGGTCGGGCCGTGGGGCGTGGACTACGCCTACAGCTGCACCCAGAAGTGCCTCGGGGCGCCGCCCGGCATGGCGCCGGTCGCGATCTCGCCGCGCGCGTGGCGCCGGATCCGCTCGCGCACCACGCCGGTCCCGTTCGTGCTCGACCTCGAGCTGCTGCGGCGCTACTGGAGCGAACGTCCCGCGGCCTACCACCACACGGCGCCGGTCCTGTCGATCTACGCGCTGCACGAGGCGCTCCGGCTCGTGCTGGAGGAGGGGTCGGAGGCGCGCTGGGCGCGGCACGCGGCAGCGGGCGCGCACCTGCAGGCCGCGCTGCGCGGCCGCGGGCTGGAGCTGCTCGCGGCCCCGAATCGACAGATGGCGCCGCTCACCGCCGTGCGCGTGCCGAAGGGCGTCGACGGCAAGGCGGTCCAGGCCGCGCTGCTGGCCGACTACGGCATCGAGATCGGCGGCGGACTCGGCCCGGCCGCGCCGCCGATGTGGCGGATCGGGCTGATGGGGCGCAACGCCACGGTCGCGACCGCGACGCAGGTGCTCGGGGCGCTCGACGACGCGCTCGAGGCCGCGCCGGCCCTGGCGGCGTAGCGGCGCCGGATCGCTTCGTGCGCCGGCGTCGGTATAGGGGCGGCGTCCACTCGATGCCGGCCGCCGACCTCCGCCCGCGCGGCTGAGCCTGCGACTGGCATAGTCCGCGCCCGTGCCACGCGTCGTCGTCACCCGTCGACTGCCCGAGCCGGCGCTCGCCGCGCTGCGCGAGAGCGGCGCCGACGTGTGGGTCTCGGCCGAGGACCGCCCGCTCACGACCGGCGAGCTGCACGCCGCGGTGCGCGGCGCCGACGCGATCGTGACGATGCTGCACGACCGCGTCGACGACGCGCTGCTGGACGCCGCCGGCGGACAGCTCAAGGTCGTCGCGAACGTCGCGGTCGGCTACGACAACGTCGACGTCGACGCCGCGCGGCGCCACGGCGTCACGGTCACGAACACGCCCGGGGTGCTCACCGACGCGACGGCCGACCTCGCGATCGCGCTGCTGCTCGCGGTCACCCGCCGGCTCGGCGAGGGCGAGCGGCTGATCCGCTCCCCCGAGCCGTGGGCGTGGGCGATCGACTTCATGCTCGGCCGCGGACTGCGCGGCAAGACGCTCGGGATCGTCGGCTACGGCGAGATCGGCCGGGCGACGGCCCAGCGTGCCCGCGCGTTCGGGATGGAGATCGTCTACACGAGGCGCTCGCGCGGCGACGATCCCGAGCAGGTGGAGCTGGACGAGCTGCTCGAGCGCTCGCACGCGGTCTCGCTGCACTGCCCGCTCACGCCCGAGACGCGCCACCTGATCGACGCGGACGCGCTCGCGCGGATGCGCGACGACGCCTACCTCGTCAACACGGCGCGCGGCCCCGTGGTCGACGAGGCGGCGCTGGCGACGGCGCTGCGCGACGGCGCGATCGCCGGCGCCGCGCTCGACGTGTTCGAGCGCGAGCCGGAGGTGCACCCGGACCTGGTCGACCTCGAGAACGTCGTGCTGGTGCCGCACCTCGGCTCCGCGACGGTCGAGACGCGGACGGCGATGGCGGAGCTCGCGGCGGCGAACGCGGTCGCGGTCCTGGCGGGTGAGGATCCGCCGACGCCGGTGTTCAAGGCGTAACTCCAGGGTTGCGCGTCGGGCCGGTGATGTGTAACCATACGGTGACACGTTGTCCACGACTGGAGGTTCGCATGTCCCCCGACCGGATCGAACGAGAGATCACCATCGCCGCGCCCGTCGAGCGAGTGTGGTCGGTGCTGACGGATGCGGAGCACATCAACGGCTGGTTCGCCGACGACGGCGCCGAGCTCGACCTGCGCCCGGGCGGCGCGCTCGTCATGAGCTGGAAGAAGCACGGGACGACGCGAGCGCGCGTCGAGGCCGTCGAGCCGCCGCGCCGGTTCGCCTACCGCTGGACCGCGCACCACGCCGAGCAGGGAGCGGAGCCGGGCGAGGGGAACTCGACGCTCGTCGAGTTCACGCTCGCGCCTGAGGGCGACGCGACGCGGCTGCGGGTCGTGGAGAGCGGCTTCGCGGTGCTCGCGACGACCGACGAGCAGCGCCAGGGCAACTACGACGACAACGTCGGCGGCTGGAAGCAGGTGCTCGAGCAGCTCGACGCGCACGTCGGCCGGGTGGCGGTCTGACCGAGGCGCCCTCAGCCGACGTGTTCGGCGCGCTGGCGGACCCGACCCGCTGGCGCGTGCTCACGCTCCTCGCCGAGCGCGGCGAGGGGACCGCGACGACGCTGGCCGGCGAGCTGCCGGTCAGCCGCGTCGCGGTGGTCAAGCACCTGGCGGTGCTCGACCGTGCGGGGCTCGTCGAGGGCCGCCGGGCGGGTCGCGAGGTCCGCTACACGGTGCGCACCGAGCAACTCGACGCGACCGCCCGCTGGATGGCCGGCCTCGCGTCGCAGTGGGACGCCCGGCTGGCGGCGATCAAGCGCATCGCGGAGGGGCGCTGAGCGCGGTCGTCCGGCCGCCGTGCGCACAGGCGGTATCGGCGAACGTCAACGGCAGCATTGAAGGGAGGGTCGGGTGGGGGAGGCGGCTCGCGGGAGGCCGCACAACGTCGAGTCTCGCGCCGCGGCGGACTGCCGTTCGACGTTTTGCGGCCATGGGCCGTAGAACGTCGAGCCGGTCCGCGGATCGGGCCGATGTTCGACGTTTTGCGGCCAGATCACGACCAAAACGTCGAGATCGCGCTCGTATCCCATCCTCGCTCGACGTTTTGGTCGTAGAGCGCCCAAAACGTCGAACCGATCCTCGAATCCTGCCCGATCTCGACGTTTTGGTCGTAGAGCGCCCAAAACGTCGAACCGATCCTCGAATCCTGCCCGATCTCGACGTTTTGGTCGCTTCCGCCCGAACCCATCCCCCTCACTGCCAGCCGTTGACGTTCGCCGGCGCCGCGTGGCCGCGCGGACCCACCGCTCGGCCGGACCCGCTCCCCTCGCTGCCCCAGTTGACGTTCGCTAGGTCGCCTGACCGCACAGGGCCGCGGGTCCCAGCCGAACCCTCTCCCCTCAATGCCCGCCGTCCGCTGACGCCGGCGCCCCCGCGACAACGGCGCCGCCGCCATAACGCGATCAAGCCTCCCCCCGCGCCACCCGCGCGGCGACGAGCGCGTTGCGCAGGAGCCAGACGTCGGTGATCGGGCCGACTCCGCCCGGCACGGGCGAGACGGCCTCGACCAGCGGGAGGACGCTCTCGGTGTCGACGTCGCCGACCAGCTTCGTCGTGCCGTCCGGCTGCTTGACCGCGTTGATGCCGATGTCGACCACGATCGCGCCCTCGCGGACGAACCCGCCGGTGATCAGCCCGGGTACGCCCGCCGCGACGATGAGCAGGTCGGCCATGCGGGTGTGCTCCGCGAGCCGGCCCGCGTCGGCGGTGTGCTTGTGGGCGGAGATGACGGTCGCGTTGCGGGCGAGCCCCAGGATCGCCGCGGGCTTGCCGACGTTCGTGGAGCGGCCGACGACCACGAGGTCGAGGCCGTCGTACGCCAGCGCCGGATCGCGCCCGACGGAGGCCATGTAGCGGTCGAGCATGTGGAACGCCGCGGCCGCGGTCGAGGGCGTGAAGCGCGGCGTGCCGAGCGCGAGCAGGCCGGCGTTCTCCGGATGCTGCGCTTCCACGTCCTTGAGCCGCGGCAGCGCCCGCAGCACGTCGGACTCGGGCAGGTGCGCGGGCAGCGGCCGCAGCACGAGGATGCCCGAGACGCGCGGGTCGCGGTCGAGCGCGTCGAGCACGGCGAGCACGCGGGGGAGGGACGCGTCGCCCGGCAGCCGCTCGGGCCGCGAGAAGATGCCGGCCTCGTTCGCGTGCCGGTCGATCCGGCGCTGGTAGACGTGCGCGGCGTAGTCGTCGCCGACCAGCAGCGTGGCGATCCCGACCGCGCCGTCGAGCGCCGCGACGCCGTCCTTGACCTCCTCCATCAGCTCGGCCGCATAGGCCCGGCCATCGATGATCCGTCCCGTCCGGCGATGTTCCCCTTGCGGCATTTGTACGAATTTGTATACGATCGCGGCCGTGTCCTTCCTCCTGACCTGCCCCAACTGCGGGGTCCGCGAGGTGACCGACTTCGGATTCGGCGGCGAAGTCTCCGTGCGGCCGGCCTCACGGCCCGACCGCCGGGAGCTCAACGCGTACAACTACTTCCGCCGCAACGTGGCGGGAGTGCAGCGGGAATGGTGGTTCCACCGCTCCGGCTGCCGCGTCTGGTTCGTCGCCGAGCGCGACACCCGCACGAACGAGGTCCAGTGGACCGCACTGCCGTCCGATGCGCCTGACCGGGTCGAGGCGTGACCAGGCTGCCCGAGCAGCCCGGCGAGCGGATCGACCGCACCCGGGCGATCAGCTTCACGTTCGACGGCAAGGCGATCCCCGCGTTCGCGGGCGACACGATCGCGTCGGCGCTGTACGCGTCGGGCCGGCGCACGTTCAGCCGCTCGTTCAAGTACCACCGCCCGCGCGGCGAGATCTGCGGCTGCGGCCAGTGCGCGAACTCGCTCGTGCAGATCGGCGGCCGCCCCGGCGTGCGCGCCTGTGCCGAGCCGGCAGTCGACGGCCTCGCGGTCGAGCACACCAACGCCAAGCCCGGCCTGGACTTCGACGTCATGCGCGCCACCGACATCGTCGGCGGCCCGTTCACGCCGCCCGGCTTCTACTACAAGACGTTCATCCGCCCGCGCCGGCTCTGGCCGCTGTACGAGAAGGTGCTGCGCTCGGTCGCCGGCCTCGGCGTGCTGCCCAAGCGCCAGGACGACCGCCGCTGGCGCACCGAGTACCGCCGCCGCCACTGCGACGTGCTGGTGATCGGCGGCGGCATCGCCGGCCTCTCCGCCGCGCTGCGCGCCGCGGAGCTGGGCGCCGACGTGGTGCTGTGCGACGAGGACGTCGAGCCCGGCGGCGCGCTCCTGCACGAGGGGGGCCGCCCGCAGGCCCGCGCGCTCGCCGACCGCGCCCGCGCGGCTGGCGTCGAGATCCTCTCCCGCGCGCCGGCGCTCGGGTTCTTCGACGGCCTCGTCCCCGTCTGGCAGGACGACACGCTGCACCAGGTCCGTGCCCGGCGCCACATCGCGGCGACCGGGACGCTCGAGCAGCCGCTCGTGTTCCCCGACAACGACCTGCCCGGCGTGATGCTGTCCGGCGGCGCCCGCCGGCTCGCCGCGCTCTACGCGGTGAAGCCCGGGAACACGGCCGTCGTCGCGACGACCGGCGACCGCGGGCTCGACGCCGCGCTCGCGCTGCACG
>Ga0193742_1002641_pt1 | contig 10270 bp, 9 predicted proteins | sample L2c1metaG_FD_165511 | JGI IMG/M metagenome (GOLD analysis project Ga0193742, IMG submission 165511) | Soil microbial communities from a riparian zone of the East river system, Colorado, United States - L2c1 | ecosystem: Environmental > Terrestrial > Soil > Riparian zone | place: USA: East River... | reverse complement strand
TGTCTGACGAACATGCTCGAAACAACAGTACCTCAATCCTTTTTCAACGACAATTCCACTCAATACTTCACCTTGCCTGCATTTTGGCATCCAACAAGGTCTCGTCGATTGTGACAGAAGATTTCTAGGGTACGCTTCTTCAAAGATCTATGCTCGAACAAGAGTACTGTGGAAGTGGATAACGAGGTGGATAATGAAGAGAACCTGGACTACATCATGGGCTAGATGATACTGATGATGACGACGACGGTTGGAATTGGAGTGCTCATCTATAGGAGACAGCATGGCAAAGCTGCAAGCATCAACGATCAAGACAATAAGTTGGACATATTCAGTAAACCTGTCCAAGTCTTACGAGTTGATGATCATGCCAACGATGACCATAATACAGTGTAGATATTTACTTGCCCTTCGTTCTTTCGTCTTCTTTCGTTCTTTCGTTCTTTCGTCTTTCTTTTTTTTTTTTTGGTCTGCATCTATTCCACATACTCGAAGCGGACAGCCATCGGCAGCCCAAGGAACCGCGGCAATCGTACAATTATCATATTCATGGCCAAATTGTTGAGATCACTTTCTCTATTAGGCAAAGCTCTCAGGAGGTGCGAGCAGCGCTCGAGAGCTCCCCTGGTGGCGGTGGTGTTAGCTCCGGTCGATCATGTAGAAGTGAACCCGATCTGGCAGACGCAGTCCCACTTCCACCTGATGCTTTTGAATGGCCCGAAACAAAAAACAAAGTGACAGCGTCAAGTTGCACCACGGGAAGGTCGAGGAGCAGAGGCCTCGTCGATGGGTGTGCTTTGTACCTGCGCCGGTTGCTAAGACCAGGTGGGTAAGCTGCATCGGATATAGATGTGAGTGTCCAATAAAGTCAGTGCGGTTGAGAAGGAAGAGGGAGAAGGTGAGTTCAATTGAGGTCGTCCCTAGTAGCCAACGAGTTGCTCTGCAAGAATTTGATAACGGCGATCGCGGGGATGAAAGAGGATGCACCGTTGGGATCTGGCAAATAACATGGAACTCCATGTTACTTTTCCTCGGAGACGGTGGGAGCACCAGTTGCAAGTCAAGCCCAAGTCAGGCCCTCATTTTTTGAGAAATACGATGCATATTACCAAGGCTCATCGGTTCGGAAGAACTCAGGCATGCTATGCCTAATCATTAGATACCCACTCCGTTAGACCTCCCTTCCGTTCATACTATAGATGTCTGTAGCTTCAATCTCCTTGCCGCAACTGGTCTCTAGTCAATGAATTTGGTTATCTGTAATGATCACTGAACTGTGAAAGTACTTTGTCGGCGGGTACCGCCGGATGCCGAGCCTGCCAATGGTAGCCAAATAAGGCTACATTATGTATTCATTTACACTTGGAGTCTAACGTGTCATTCCAGCTTTAAACATGACTCTCAGGTCAACGTGAGTCATCCTTTTTTTATTTTCAGGTCGATTTCCTTTTCTTTTGTGTGCGTCCATATCGAAGGAACATCTTTTCCCAGCTTCCGGCATCATGTATGCTCAATGGTTATGATTACATCCCTTTTAATTAGACTACGAGTGCTCGTTGCACCACGAGTTACACTATTTTACTACATCTTCGAAAGATGTAGCTGAACTGCTCCGCAATTTTCTCTGATTATGTCAAAGGTGTTCCGAACTTCTGCTGACGCTTTTTTTTTTTTTTTTTTTTTTTTTTTTTGTTTTTTTTTTTTTTTTTTTCAATGCCTTTTTTTTTTGTTTTGATAAAGGCCTGCAAAAATGGAGGCCTTTATCTTGTCTTCTGTTTAGCGAATCTGGAGCGCGACCACGGATCTCTGGACCCCCTTTTAACCAAGTCTACAGGAGGTATGGCAGGATGACACAAGAAGCGGCTTTTTCCCCAAGTGCCTGCTACTTGTATTTGGAGGATTGTTTCATGCTTGGAGTTGGAACCTTGTGGTGTGTGCGTCATGAAACAATTAAAATTTCTCTATGTAACCTTATCTTCTCATCGTTAACATTTTCGTTTCACAGAGAGTTGGTCAACTTGAAAAAAATTATATACATGGATGATTGACATCAAGATATAGCCACACGTATCGAAACCATAATGAATGTGGCGCGATATCCACATCTGGATTCGTTCAAAGTTATCTGAATCATTCGGCTCGTTATCTAGCCTACTGGATTGCCTATGAGCCTGACTGAGCTCAAAGCCTTCTACCCGCGTACCCAGCATGTTGTTGTCAGCGTCAGAATCTATTTTTTACCAGACTGGCTGGTGTGAATGCATCATCCTTGGCTAATGTATACAGCCGTTGGCTTTGGACAACATCAAAACGGAGCTGATAGCCAAATTGATAGGGATTGCTATCTGATTAATAATACCAGGACGATGGCTCTGTAACCAAATCCCGAAACTCCCAAACAAGATCATGACTACGTTCCTCGGAAGAAACATAACGCAGCCTAGTAGTAGTTACGCAAATGCTTGAGAGAAAAAATAAAAAATAGTCTTGGCGCCGTCATTTTTATGATTCTTGTTCAATTTCTTTTTGCAGGCTCTCACTTAGCTCCTGTCCTTCCAAATCCTTTACTTCGTCTCCACTTGATTCAATCTCCCATTCCGTGTCGTAGAAATCGGAAACACTGTCATCGAAAGCAATGGGGTGGTTCTTCACACCGCTTTTTCAAGATGTCACTTCCACTTCCGAGTCTGTGTGAGCGGATGCAGGACCCCCGAAAATGCCCTTTGATGCCTGATCCAAAAATCCCTAAAAATTGCGGTTTTTATCCGGATGATTTTCCGCGATTTCTATCCGGATTTTGGATGAGGCCCCTGGATTGGGCAATTTCTATCCGGATCCAGGATGAGGCCTATGTAAAATCACTATCTTTTGTAAATTAAACTGAATTTCTGTATTTTCGCGTACTGCGTGGCTCTGGATGCTTGAATTTGCAACAGAGCATCGTTAATGACATTGTAGAGACCAAAGGAAGTACATGGGAAGGTATTAGCTGTCTGCTCATCATTTGTCCACTGAGGACTTGTGTTTTTCAATTGCTTTCAGTGCATCTAAAATCTTCTTGTTATTATCCTTCACTTCTTTGAATAGCTCCCGGTCCTCTGGAGAAATATTGAGACCGTGGGCCATCTCCCGTACAATCACAGACATCTGGCATTGATACTTATGGTGAATGGCAGTAGGGTAAGATGAATTTCTCCCCAGGTCTCATAAGACTTGACAGAAAAATTCCACCCATAGACTGACTACCTGAATGATTTACATACCGAGGTGTAGGGGAATTGGTCTTAGTAATAATATATGAAAGCTAGAGTTCGAATCCCGGTTTTGTCAATTCTTGTTACAAATTTCTATCCAGACTTGGCTCAGGCATGTTGTTCCGGAGATGGTTTCTATCCGGATAGACCCGAGGCTCAGGCATATCACGCTTTTTCTCAATTTCTATCTGGACAGGCATACCTCTAAAAATGAGCCAAATTCTATCCGGATTGGGATCAGGCATCGTATGGCACTTTCGGGGGTCCTGCGGATGCCCCGACCCGGTTCCTCGCATGCCATTTTTGAGCCTTTGATCCCCGAGAACTCGCAGCCGCGCGCTTCTTTGACTTGATTTTTACACGGCATTACAGGGGAAAATAGTCAATAAATTCGCAAACAGATTGGCCACTGTTTAAAAAAGTAGCGATGGCGGTGTCATCAGTATACTACCTACCTACCTTAATGTTTTAAGATGGTAATCATCGGACGCCCGACGTTCGCTGTACAAATTGATTACTAACCTTGACCCACACAACACCCGCCTTTCGGCCTGTCACCCTTTTTGGCAATGTGATGGCTGGTGACAATTTCATTGGTTGAGCTCCACCAAAAAAAGAATAGGGTGAGAACTGTTTCTACTCCACGTTTGTCCTGTTGAATCAGACAGCCGGGGAATATGCCAATGGTTGCTTCCGGTTATTCACCTTTGGCCCAGGCAGGCTAGTAGGTGTTGTGCTGTACTTATAAGTCTTTCATCGTGTGAAAAGGCATCTCACGGACTACCCATATATAGCCAACCACTGAGGCTCCCCTTTCCTCGAGGAGTTTCGAAAGAGCTAGTTCAGTGTGTTACGAGCTATGGCCATCTGAATAAACCTGGCAGGTGTTGAGTCTTTCCTGTGCGGAATTTTGGCTTCGCTTGAAAGTAGTGCATTATTTGCCTAATGAAAAAGAAGGTCTAAAGATAATACGCCGACTGCAAATCATTGAGCAACTAACGAAAAATCAAAAGCCTGACGCTTAACATAGATCGTCCGAAATTCTAATTTTCAAACTGCACTGACGTGGGAGGATAAATAGTACGAAGTGATTGAATTCCAAGGTAGAGGTAAATACCACATTGTTCATCGTTCGGCTCGATTCTTGTGCTGGCGGTATAATGGAAACTGTTCCAAAGGTCAGATAGGCCACCACTCGCTGATCAAACCCACCTTCAATCATATATTTATTCGTTCAAACGCTCGGCCCGCCATCTTAAGCCAGCACCGGCCCGTCGTCATCCCCTCCCAACCTGCAAAGCCCCTTTCCCATCATACCCCAACAGACTATGGTGGCTTAAGAACCGGGGCCTATCCAACGACCGAATCTCGACCTCAAAACCTTGTTGATTAAGTGCGAGCAACTCATTCTTCTCTTCGATATCAAATCTGTCCTGCCGTGGGGGTAAGATGCAGACGGATTGGAGAGTACGGGGACGGGAGTCATCCACAGGAGTCGTAGTAGTCATAGCAGCAACAGTGTCATTATTTGAGCAATCTGAGGTTGAAGTCGATCCAGATGGAAGCGCGCTAGACGAGAGGGAGGAGAGAGAGGAGGACTTATCGCTCCGCCACCTTGAATGAATAAGTTTCGTGACCGCCCGAGCTGGAAAATAGAGTTTGCCTGAAAGCCATAAAGTCTCCAATTTGGGTACCACCCAACCGTCCTCTCTGTCCCCATATCCTTCCTGCAGCGTAAGACAACTCAACACCAAATCCGTAGCCACTCGATGAATATGCAACGATGTCAACATAGGTGTATGGACCAAACATTGCCTGATCATATCCATCGCAACGCTAATTCCAAACATCAGATACTCAAGTTGCCCCCCAGATTTCGCGAAAAAAGGCATCAGAGTATTTTCCGGAGAACTGATCAATACCCGTTTATCATAATATAGGAACAGCTGGCGCAGACAAGGGAATCGGGGCAAGTGTTGGAGCTGCACGGAAAGATTGGTGATACCAGTGCTGATATGAAGCGAGGTGAGGTTGTGCGAGTAGGTGATTTCGTTTTCGAATATAAGAGGTCCGCTGAGCATGCGTAACGGCTGGAGGAAACATTCTTCGAGGTCGGGTGCTAGTTTGAATACTTGAGGAAAATCTGAGACGCGCACGGGACCATCCCAGGTCGTTAGTTGTTGTAATGGAAGGATCTCGAAAGTCGGTTGGAAGGTATTTGAAACCATTACATGTTTTAGACGTGGCGCTTCCGAGAAGAAGGACAGGAGGCCAATGGCGGGCGGTGGACCTTCAGCCCATTGCGTATTCCTGATTTCGAGATGCTCCAAACGACGTAGTTTTCCTTGGATGGGAAAAAGAGACTGAAGCATGGTCAAATTCGTGTTCAAGGACATACGTCGCCAGCGATCTGAGATGGGAATGATAAAATCCAATATATCCTCATTGAATTGTTGGGAGAATACGGTTATTGAAAGTGGGCAAGCGCCTGATCTCTCAAGACACACCTTGGGCATGCAGAGTGTCGACGACGATGCTTCCACTGACCCTGCTCTGGCTGGAGCCAGAGACTTGGAGTCGAGGAAGATGGTTGACCATAATTGGGGAGTGGAGAGGGCGACTTGCCGCCAATACTGATTAACTCGTGTGAGTAATAAAGACCTCTTCAATGAGCTTCGTTTAATTTCATTTGGAGGACGATGAGAGAGACACAGAACAAAGATGTAGGACAATATCTCTGGAGGAATGGCCCATACGGGAGCTATCAACACTTTATGCCTATCTCTGTAAGCTTGGATTCTAACTCTCTGCTCAGCAAGGTTCGAGAGCAGTAGCTGGATCTTCGCAGCGGTAACATCAATGCCACTTATCCTGGATTCAGCTTGGCAAATGGCTTCCCGTATTTGGGTTTCCTCGGTTGGAGATGGTGAATGTCGTGTGGTTTCCGAGAGGAGATGCTGAACGGGTGAGGTAAGTGGTTCATGTAATTGGGATATTTGAATAACGCAGTGTGGGCATAGTTGATCATATACAGATTCGGATTCGTGGTGGTGGGCGGTATCCTTCGATGAACAGAAATAGACGTCTGCCATCCTGACAACATCGACAAGTCAAGTTTAGAGATTGATCATCGGTGGTGTTCGAAACTCACTGAATTATTCACGAGCGGCGTATTATCTGGGGTGGGATATTCCTTAAACTTGAAAGGCTCTGCAGTCAATCTCTGTGAATTTGAATTAGAAAGTCAGTGGAGATGAATGTGGACATAAGAATAAGGCGCCTTGACTCAAGGCCATTGGCGTCGGCCTGGAGGTAAATTTGAACATAGATTAAGGGTCTTTCATGCCTGCCCTAAACTCACCTTGAAAATTTCCGACACGTGCGCAATTGTTTTCTCTCTTATTACCACAACGAAGCGCGCTTTCCTCATCTTTCTTCTGCTCGAGCTTCTGCATGGGACGCGACTTTGGCGATACTTCCGCAGCCCTCATAGGACGAAGAAGGTAAATCCTTACTCATCGTTACGATATTTCTCAGTGAGTTTCGGTTTTTTTTTTTGGGACATCACAGCTATATTCTAGCCACTTCACAAAACGATGAGATATCTTACCTTTTTCAGTTATCCCTGTCTTAACTAAATGTCGAGATTTTGAAAATCTGATTTCCTCTTCTACTCTTCATTCTAAACAGTGTTCAAACAACTGAATGTTCGTCTCTCATTTTTATAGATGACACATTGACTTGTATGAGCCTCACGAACTCTCTCATCTGACCAAGTAAGTTCAACAAAGTCCATCCATCACTTCTTGGCGTTTCGAGCAGCCACTATAACATGATGAGCTCTTCATTTTTTCAGTTATCCCTGTCTTAATATTTCTGTCGAAATTTCGAAAAATCTGATTCTTTCTTGATCCTTTCCCATCCTATCATGAATCAGCTTCCTGACATATCGTCCACTTCATTTTTAGGAACACCAAGGAAGCCTGGACGTCGGATCTTCTCACTGTACATTACGAAGGTCTTCTCGCTCACCGCTCTAACGCTGTTGTTCGACGTACTACTTGCTACCAAGTATTGTACATGGACAGCCCCGTACATTGTAGTCAACAAAATCGAGCGCGGCACTATGCGGTCTGCTGCACAATCCATCTGCCCTCCTTCCGATAGGCGCTGAATCCGAAGGTACAGAAGCGTACTTTCCTATCTGCAACGTTGCTCTTACACTTGGGTCACGTTTGGTTAACGCTATGTACTTGCGCATGGCGACAGTGATCCTTGATCAGGTTTCGTCCTGATGCGTACTATTCTTCTTATCCTGTCCTAATTGCCGGTGCAGATGTTATGGAATTCTAATGCTAGACACTGTCGATACATATGTGCTATGACAACGGCAGAAATTATATTTAATATTATCACTTAGCCCTCTACACCCCAACGCACGTAATGGATAAGAACTGAAAGTCCAGCAGAAACCAAGAAGGTCCAGTCGAAGAGAGATCCAAAGACTTCGTAAGCTGGGATAGTAGAAAAGAGGTTCGTCGTCGTCGTCATAGTGGTGGTGGTGGAAGGTGCTGCTGAAACAGACGATGCTACCACGGGAGGGGGCGGTGGAAATGATGCTCGCATCTGAACGATAGTGGAGAGAAGATATATTCCCTTTTTTTACAAGTTGCGAAACGATGTTGTTTAGATAGCTAAAAATGTGGTCTGTGCATGCGGGGAGACGCACCATTATCTGAGCCAGTACGAGGAGCATCAGTGACGTGGCCAGGGTCCGGCTTGATACTCTGAGCACCTAAAAAAAACAATCCCAGCGATTCAGCTCGGCTTTGTTCCCATATACGTTGCCGTCTATAGGGAAAGAGAAACATACACACCCTCGTGACACCCCTTAAAACCACTCTGATACTACTCACAATGATGATTCCAACCAATATTAGACTCAACTGCCGAGCTAGTTTAGACGCTAAATCTTCATAGTCATAATCATACTTGAACTTGAATATAGCTTCCTCTGCATCAAGTGATGAGGATATATGTTGGTTCCGGAGTGAAAGAAGGTAGGAAAGCAGGTTGGTTATCAGATCTGGATATGATTTGGTGGTCGACGAGTGCTGTGATGGGCGGAAGAAAACATTGTAGATTGACTAACCGGCGCATCCAATGGCCAAAAAAAAGTCAAAGTTTTTAGCGTATTTTATGAAAAGCAAACTTATGCACTTACACTACCAATCCTAATCATACAATATACCGCAAATATTCTGCGTCCGAAATTGACGATCCGGCCTTTGAGTGTCCGTGAATATTGGGCTGCACTTCGGAGTTCGCGCAGGGTTTCAAGGTTGAGCGTCATGTCGTGTTCCAAGACTTGGAGGGCCTGCAGTTCTTGGGTCACTGAACGTTTTTTTTGAATATAAAATGACAATGAGTTAGGATAGTGCTTACAACTATCGCCTCCCCGAAATGAAGATCCTACTCGAGATAACCATGACGCAGTTTCTGCCTGAATTGAGGTGATGTAGTTAGTTTATATTGTGCAAAGATATCTATAGTGGCAAAGTGAGAGGACTCATACGGTTGATGCTTCCCTACGTGCAGCTTCTTCTCTCCTCGACCGCATATCATTCCTTATTCCCGTGAGGGCGTATTGTACAGCGTTAATCTCGTGCTCAGAAGGAATGCCTCTACATTGCAAAATAAATAAATAAATATGCTTCATGTTTCAGAAAAGAACTCAAGCCTGCAGTTCAACACCAAGGCAGATGAAAATAACAAAAGACGTACTGAGATTGAGAAATGAACGGTAGAAACCGCCACGAGCTACTAATCGCTCCGAATCCAGATAAAAGACCAAGGATTATAGTTCCGAGGACTATAAGTCGGGATAACGCGATAGTGGTAGTATCTGATGAAGCTGAAGCGGCTGGTAGAGGAATATGCGAAATTGCGAAGAGGTAAATGATGACTGGGACGAGACTCATGAAAGCGCGAATTCGGACGATGGGTCGGTGGAAGGCTCGACGATCTATAGAAGGAGACGTCTGGTAAATTACAGGTACGCATGTGGGAGAGGGTATAGCAATTGACCTGAATTCCCGATGGTTAACAGAAGGCTTATGGCGAAGGGTATTATAACAAGAATGCAGAGTAAGATGAAAAACAAGGAGAATTTCCAATTCAAAAGTCGTGTACTGCCTCGATAATTAGAATGTCAGAAGGAAGGAATATAGCACTGACCAGCGACTTTCGAATTACTCACCTGGCAGAAAAGATGCCAAATGCCTGAAGCATGAGCAAGAAAAACATCATACAACTTTCTGTGAAACACCACGAAAACATGATACGCGAAACTGCAGCATGAAGATATGTATTATCATTCAAAGCGAACTTGGGTGATTTGGGTGTACGTGTAGTTGATGGTAGTGGTAGAGAGTCAAGTTCGAATGTCTCCTCGAGCTCACTGTTCTTATGCGTCTTGATGGTTGTTGTTGTATCGGGGGTTCCAGGCGCTGAATTGGAGGGAGGCGACGGGGGTGGTACCGAGAGCGAGTGAAGGTCAGAATAGAATATACGCAAGAGATACTTGCGACACGAGAAGAATATGGAAAACCTTCAATGTAAAGAGGTTTGTTTGTCAAACTATAGTGGGACAATATCGGCACATACACTGGACTGACCTTGCTATGGTCAGAACAGCTGTTTCTGCCACTATAATGCTTGTCATCCTCGCCCAAGTCGAGCTTACTTACCTAACGTCATTCTCGGCGTTACTAATGGGGTCGGCCACGTTACGTTACGTGACGTGGGTTTATCCGTCACAAATGTTGAGACCAATGGCTGCACCATTTTCCACCATAATTTTTGTGAATTATAATTTAATTAATGTATGTCATGCATTAAATCAAACATATGTAGCATAAAATATCTTAATTGTTGAGAAATGAAGAATGACCTGTTTACTCAGCATCATTATCACTTGTGTCACTATCTATGCCTTCAAAATCAAACTTTGGTAT
>Ga0193742_1002640_pt1 | contig 10272 bp, 15 predicted proteins | sample L2c1metaG_FD_165511 | JGI IMG/M metagenome (GOLD analysis project Ga0193742, IMG submission 165511) | Soil microbial communities from a riparian zone of the East river system, Colorado, United States - L2c1 | ecosystem: Environmental > Terrestrial > Soil > Riparian zone | place: USA: East River... | reverse complement strand
TGCTCCAGACGAAGGGCTTGGCCTTGGCCTTGGCGTTGTAGGCGTCGATGAAGTTGTCGATGTGGTTTCTGAGCTGTTTGACCGAGCTGAAGGATTCGTCGCACAAGGACTTTGCTTGCAGGATCGAGAACCAGATCTCGATCTGACTGAGCCATGAGGCCCGGTTGGCGGGAAGTGGAACGTCACGTTCGGATGCAGCTTGAGCCAACGGTCGTCCTTGGGTTTGTGGGTATTCAGGTTGTCGAGCACGACGTGGATGGCGGTGTCAGGCCAAACGGCGACAATGTCGTTCATGCGTTGAGGAACTCGATGCGCCGCCGCCGCTTCTTGTGTGCTGCCGTCACCTTGCCGGTGGCCACCTCGAGGGCGGCGAACAGCGTCGAGGTGCCGTTGCGCTTGTAATCATGGCTATGACCGCCCAGCGCTCGGGCGTTCGGCATTTTCAGATAGCCCTGTGCCCGCTCCAGCGCCTGGATCGAGGGCTTTTCATCGACGCAGATGACAATCGCGTTCTCCGGCGGAGCCATGTAGAGCCCGACCACGTCGGCCGCCTTGGCGGCAAACTCCGGATCGTTGCTCTCGCACCAGGATTTGCGCCCAGCGAGGTCGATCTTCTGGGCACGCAGGAAGCGCCAGACATACTGCACATCGACGTCACCGAGCGCCGCGACCAGCGGACATAGCCCTTGGGCTTCGGCTGGTCCAACAGTGCCAGAATGCGTTTGCCCGTTTCCGCCGTGCATTTTGGCTCGGCGCCTCGGTCGCCCGTTTCGTCCAGACCGCCAAACCGCTTATTCGGCATAGCGCACGCGCCACTTCGATGCCGTGCCGGTCGTGCAGCCAACAGCCCGTCCGATCGCCCGGCTCGCCAGGCCCTCCGACGCCAACAGCACGATGCGTACGCGCTGCCGCAGTCGATGCTGCGTCTTCGTCGAACGCGCCAAGCCCTCAAGCTCAGTCCGCTCCGCTGTCGTCAAAATAATAGCCGTCGCCTCGGGGATGCCGCTCATACGCCCTTGAATCACGACTCATTCGTCACCGATAATGGGTACTAGGCCAGGCGCCTGGCCGAGATCCCGCGCGAGGAGCTGCGCGTCGAGTGCCTACGGTGCTTCCGCGCCGTCGAGATCCAGCGCGCGGACGCGGTCAGGCTCTACGGCCCGCATGCGATCTGGAAGGACGTCGGGGCGCGTCTGCTCGCCGACTGCTGCGAGCATCGCGCCGGGCGTCATGAGGAGGACGGGTGCTGGCCGGATTTTGGGAGTTGACAGTCGGATGTGCTCGCGCTTGGCCTATCGTCCGGTCCCGGCCTGAGGTACGGGTAATGATGCGCACCATCGGAAACGGGCGGACGCGTCCAATCGGTCTATACAGTCCGACGGACGACGAGATCCAGGCGAGCGTCGAAAACTCGAGGCTGGCGCCGCGCGTGGTGCCAAAGGGCGTGTACAGATATCACACTCATGCGGAAGCGAACGCGGCCGCCGATCAGTGGGCGCTCGAGGCCGTGGTGAAGCGGGCCTTGGAGTTACGCGACGCCCGCCGCAAGTGAGGGTGAGGTAGGCGTAGTCCCGCCCTTGGGCGACATCTATGCACGCCGTCAGATAGACGACTTCCTCACCAGCCCCGATCGTGCTGCGGGCAAGGCTGCGCATGCCGCGGTGGCGGCAGCGCCGGCGAGAAGTTGTCTGCGATTCGTGCTGCTTGCTCCGCAAGAGAGTCGTGACACCAATAAAGCCGCGACCCCCAGCGGACGACCTCGCCGCGCACATACGGAGCGCCCGGCGTCCAATCGGTGATCGTGGCGCCGAGCGGCGTTTCCTCTACCGATACAACGATCGCCGTCTCCGTCGCCTCGATCGCTGCTGCGGGCAAGGCCGCGCATGCCGCGGTGGCGGCCGCGCCGGCGAGAAGATGGCGGCGGGTGAGGGCGGGCATCAGGCGGCCTCCAGCTTGACGATGTCCTCTCGCGGCATCGCGACGGCCCACTCCGCGAGATCCGGAACAAAGTTTTCAGCCCTTCGTGCTCGAACCCTGCCACATCTAAGATAGTCGCCTCTTTCGGAAACAGATTGCGGAAGATCGCAGTCGAACTGCCGCCTGTCCTGGTCCACGCCTGGAGCACAGACTGCGCCCAGGCGGATATCGTAGTGTTGAGCGCTGGGGTCTTCTCCACCGCCGCGAATCGCCGCAACCGGCATGGCTGCGCATGCCGCGGTGGCGGCCGCGCCGGCGATAAGATGGCGACGGGTGAGGGCGGGCATCAGGGTATCCTTTCCAAACTCGGCAAATCAACGCAGCCCTGCTGTTCCTGCTTCCAGTCGACCGTGAAATCCCCGAGAAACGGGTGCCCGCCGCGGCGCTCCCAGGCGTAATGGCAGCCCGTCGGGATCCTATTGAACCATTGCGACATCGGCTTCTGCTGAAGCTCCAGCATCTGCGCCAGGCGAACCTCGTCGGGAGCGATGATCGTAACCAGGCAGTGCTCTTTGCTGATGGTGAGGGTGTGCATCACACATTCTCCAGTTGACGCTTGCCATTGCTGGTGACCAGCGGCACAATCTTCTCGACGGCCTCTAGCATGTCGCACCTGGCGGCACCTCGTGGGCCAGGCCCGCGTGAATCATCCGCCGGCGGCCAGCAACATCAAAACGAAAAATGAATCCTTGCAGAAAAAGTCTTCGCATGTTCCCGCTCGGTAACTTTTTCCGCGATCGAAGCGCCTTGATGCAGGAATCTTCCCGCTCGGTAACTTTGCGAATGTCGCCGTTCGGCGACATTAAGCACGCCCTGCGCGCGTCGACCTTGCAAAGTTGCCGAGCGGCAACATCGCTGTGCGCGCATCACGGGAAGCTAACGCCGCTTAGCTTCCCAATCCTGGTGCTGGCGATCCACTCTGCCGCAGCCGAGACGCGGTACCAGAGATCCCGGCGCGCAACGTCGAGCATGACGCCCGAATGCACGACGTCGCCGTCGACTACGTCTGCATCGTCGAATTTTAAGACGTCGAGCACATTGCCGTCGGCGTCGGTAACGGTCACGGTGATCATCAGCCGCTCCAGTGGTTCGGCGCGTATCCATGCGAAACCCAATGGGCCTCGTCGATCGCATGCCAGCGCAGCGACTCATCGACGGTGGCGCGTGCGTCGAGTGCAAAGCTGCCACGTGCCATCGCCCGCGCGCGCTCCGTCTCGATCTCCTCGGCTTCCCATGTGACAGCCCACGACGGCATGGAGGACGGCGGCCCCGGCGTCGCAGACACGACCGTGCCGAGCAAGAAACGATCGAGGTGCCGCAGCACCTGCACGGTGCCCGGCCGCGGGCGGCCGGTGGTCGTGACCAAGATCGCATGCAGCTTCATGGATGGTTCCTCGATACTCGAAACCGTCGGAATCCGTCAGTTGCTCCGGCTGTCGTCATCTGCTGGCGCTGCCGAGCGCGTAGACCCGACGGACCGTCCGGCAAAACCGAGCATGGCGGTCGAGCCACAACACGGCCGACGTATGGATGTTGCCGCCGTCTTCGATCTGCGGATGCCGGCTGACGTCGCCGCAGAGAACCATCACGAACTCCTTTCCTCTCCGCCGCACCGACGTCACCCAGTTATCGAGCTTTGCCGCTCGCTGCATATCGAGCGGGCTCGGCACCTCTCCGGAGAGGTAGGCCTCGATGTCCTTCTCGATCTTCAACCTGGCCGCGTTGCTCTTCTTCGTCATCAGTGTCTCTGCGCGTAGTTGTCACGGGCATCGAGTGTGGCCGTCACGATTTTTTGCAGCTTTCGCATCGAGAACCCGGCCTTCGCCCAGGCTTTGCCGATCACTGCGAGTTCGTCGCCGGCGAGGGGCACGTCGCCGGACCGGGCCTCGTCCTCGATAGCCAGATCCCGCATCACCTGGGCGGCCAACTGCGGCAAATGCTGCAGGCCTGGATCCGGCACCTTGATAATCCGGCAGCGGTCGCGCAGCGGCGCCGGCAAGCGCGTGACGTCGTTTGCCGTGGCGACATACGACACCGCCGACAGATTGACCTCGGCGTCGAGGCTCTGGTCCCGATACCGACCGGCCGTCTCGCGATCCAGAAATGCGAGCAGCGACGACCACAGCGACCCGCTCGCTCCGCCGCCCGCCGACTTTTCGATCTCGTCGACCAGCACGACGGGATTGGCGGTCCGGGACTGCGCCACCGCGCGCATCGGGACCGACGGCTCGGTATTGCCCCAGCCTTTCGACGTGCCGCCGAAGTGGCCGTCGGTGCTGCTGCTGGCGTCGAAGCGGTAAACGACCACGCGCGTGAGATCGGCCATCCGCCGCACGACCCGCGACTTACCGGCGCCGGGGGATCCGACCAGGATGACGGGCTTGAAGACGGCCGGCTGGCCGTCGCGCAGATCCCGCAGCAGCAGGTCGATCGCCGTGACGGCGTGCGGGAACTCGAGATGCATTGCCGCTCGAATTCCCGCGACGTCGCGCGCAACGACCAAGGGTAACGCCGCATCGACGAGGTCTTTGTAGGCCGCCTGGAAGTTATTGAGCTTCGTCGCCTTCCGGCCCGGCATGACGACGAGCGTCGGCCCGTCGATCTCCGGTGCCAGCGCTTGGTCTACGGACATGATGACTCCGATGGATGTCCATCGCGGCGGCGGGGTGGGTTGCAAATCAGGATCGTCCACGTCCGGATCCCGCTGCGTCTCGACGTCGGCGATGCGGAAGACCGACACCACGCTGTCGGTCCATTCGCCCTCAGCGGCACGCCACCAGATCCTGATGCGCTCGCGGAGATTGCAGGCTTCTTCGTCACGGACGTCGGAGTGGTCCAGCGCGTATTGCAATTGCGGTAACACGGCCGTGAACGACGGCGGCCGCTTCGGGTCGCACGTCAGCATTTGCCATGCCAACGCAAGCTCGCCGGTCCACGGGCGGCCCTGCGCGAATAGCAGGTCGGCGAATTCACTGATCGTCGCCGCCAGCGTCTCGCGGTCTCGCTCCCGCATGTTCGGGGTCTTGATCCCGAGTCCCGCGACTTGACGGTCCGTCTCGCCGATCAGCCACGCGAGCGCAGCGTCCCAGCGATTGTGCTCGAGCATTGCGACGCATGCCGGAATGCCTGACGAAGCTCGGGTCTCATCCTCCTCGGCGGCGACCATGTGGTGCATCTCGCCGCGCCAATACAGCTCGGCGAGCTCGAAAAAGTCGCCGCCGGTGTACTTGCCGCGGGCGACGTCGTCCCAGATGCGCAACCTGGCGCGGGCTCCGCTGGTGTCGCCATCAGCGCTGCACAGCAGGCCGTTGACGCCGGCCACGACGGCATGGATCCCCATGCCGTCGTCGGGGTGCAGCGCGAGCATTTGCCAAGCGGCGCGCAATATCGGATCATTTGCTCGATCGGCGAAGCCGAACACGATGCGGCTCTGCTCTCCGATGTGAATGGTGCCGGCGGCCTGCAGCTCGACGAAGGCGTCGAAACCGGCCAAGCGCAACGTCCGGTCGCTCGCGGCGCGGAACGCCGCACGCCACGTCGGGATGCAGATCACGCCGGCGAGCCAGAGGATGCGGGCATCGACGTCGCTCATTGGTCGTCCTCCGGCTCGACGGGGGCCGGCGGCGGTGCACTCTCGGCCCGATCCTCCAGCACGGTCTGCAGCCAGTAGGCCTCGACGGCTATCGAATCCTTCAAATCGGTGGCTGACGAATCCTTCAAATCCATGCTATTCACCACCGTACCGAGTTGCCATCATATGGCGTGCTTGTTGCAACAAAAAGCACGGAAAAGCAAGCGGAGGCAGGCATCGTGGTTAAGAGGGCGACACCAAAAAAGGCCGCAGCAGAGGCTGAGAAAAACGTCGGCGGGCGGCCGAAACGCGATCCCCACACGCTCCGGACGGAGCGCCTTGTCGTAAGGATTCACCCGGACCTGATGCAGTGCCTGACGGACCTCGCCAAAGACAACGGGATCACCAGGTCGATGCTTGTCGAGCGCGCGATGGTGAGCTTCGTGAACCTCTCCGCGGGCGCGCCGATCTTGGACACCATGGGCCGGCGGCTGCACGGTACCGAGCCGGCAGGGCACGCCCTCGGTACGCCGGCGTCGTTCAATCAGATATGGAAGCGGGCCGTCGGCGGAACGTACGCCCCACCCAAGAGTCGTGTCCAGCCGCCAGGGTGGGAGCCCATTTCTGAAAATCCAGAGGACAATGAAGACTGATCGGTGGCCGAAAACATTACGAGTCTAGAATTGTCAATTCGGGATTTGGACTCTTTTTCAGGCACTTAGGTTTTCGAGCGTCGCGGCGACCAACAATTCGAGTCTTTGATCATCAGGGACTCGAAACGATTGAACCCGAATTGTCAGATAGAAACAATTTAGGTTCTTGGTTGGACGCATTCACTCAGCCAGCGCCGACTTTCACTCAGCCTTCCCTCAAGGTTTGAGTGAATGCTGAGGTAGCTTATTTACAACAGGTGCAGCGTAAAATTCCTGTATCGCTTCGCTGGAAAGCATGATCGATCCTTGCCGGTCGCCAAGGATTCAGAACCTCGATGCAGTCGATATATCCCGGTGTCCGGTGAGAACATCGAACCTACCGTTATCCAGGCCAGTCAGATCCCGGATAGGCAGGTTGTCAGCAGGGTGGGCTCCGGTGATCTCCTGAAGGGACCGGTGGTCATAGGGGGAAGCTCCGGTGGCAATCCTGTAGGAGGTCGTCAACCCATCAGGTCCGGTGGGCACTCTGAATGCTTAGTGTTCACCAGGGTGATGTCCGGTGACCCCCAGGCAGGTCAAAAAAGGCCTCCGAGACCTGAAGGTTACCCGGCAATAAAAAGGGCCTTGAAAGTTGCTGGCGATGGAACCAGAGTGCCAGCATAGCCTGGGGAGGACCAGTCATGAATTTGAGGCCGTCGGACCTCGACAAGATCGTCGAACAGATCGACAAGAGGAAGGAATCGGAGTTCTGGCGGGATCCGGACCGGCCGGCGACCGTCTTCGTGCCCTTGCGTCAGCGGCAGGACCCGAAGATCGTCAAGGCCAAGGCGAGGGCTCGGACGGCAGCCTGGCGCAATGGACTCGACCGCGCGCGCCGGCCCGAGGCCCGCGACGTGGGCATGTCTCTGGTCACGGCCCTGGTGACGTCGGCGAACCTGCTCGACATGACGGAGACGGAGGTGCGGTTCGTCACCGCGGCGCTGGCTGATCTCGAGTCCCGAGGCTTCGATCGCAAGGAGACCCTGAAGGTCCTGCGCAGGCTGAGGAACAGGCTCGTGCATCCGGATGACCGGCGGGGCGAGTCCGCGGAGTCGACAGGGCCGTCCATCACGCCGTCGTCACGGAAAACGAAGTCCGCAGTTTTTTAACAGGACGTGTTGACGATTGCTGGATGCGGGCGAAAACGTGTCGACCCAATCCTTGGCGGGAAAGTCGACATGACCCCCGGGCCCGGCCGCGACCCCGCGAGCCGGGCCTTTCAGTTTTATTATCACATCGTCGTTGACCTATGCTGGCTTTGGACTCACGGTCATCGCCTGTCCGTTGACCCTTGAAACACGTCGAATGGCTCTCAATAGCCTGGCCCGGAGCGCCTCACAGCCTCCGGGCCTTCTTTTTGGATTTCGCAATCCTGTTGCAGCTGCAACAGGATTGCGAAATGTGCGCTGAAACGGAATTTACGCAGGGACGTGCCTCGGAATCGGATTTTACGCAGCCGTAATGGATTTTACGCAAGCTACATCATCGTGACCCGTCACATCACTGTAGTTTAATTAATGGCCGGCCGGCGCCGTGCCGTCGAGCGAAAAAACCTCAACAGCCATGTCGGCGGCCGACCGCCAGCGTGCATGCCGCCAGCGCAAGCGCGAGGGCGGTGCTCCACCGAGCCGGAGTTGATGGCCGAGTCCAGGTTCGAGACGCACCACGCCAAGCGGATCGACTGGACCGCGGAGATGAAGGCGGCGCAGGCCTACGGCATCAGCCAGCAGCCGCGCTACTTGGCCGAAGAGTTGGCCAAGCGGGAGCTGTCATGAGCGCGGCGTGCATCATGGGAGGGAACTCGGTTTAGCTTGCGAAGGTCCGCCTGATCGACTGGGGTGAGATCCTGAAGTCCCGTTCGGTCCACGACACGAAATCCGCCGGATGAACGATAACGAGTTCTTTCCCGTCGCCATGACGATCTCCAGTCTCACTTCGGTTTCAAGCGCTGCGCCTCTTCCCAGGCCTTACGCCGCTTCATTCGTTCGGCCATATCGGCTTCGTATGTAGCTCGGTTGTCGGACCACGCCGTCGTCCGCTACCTGGAGCGCGTGCGCGGCGTCGACATAGATAAAGTGAGAGCGGACATCCTGGCGGTGGCCAGCGACGCGGCCGTGCTCGGCGCCAAGGCAATCAGGCATGCTGGCAGCTGCTACGTCATCGATAACAAGACTATCGTCACCATCCTGCCGACCGATCGCCGGCGCATCACCGACCGCCGCTGACTTCGTCTCAACTTGCCATCATTGGACCGAGTGAACCGGTGCCTGGCCGCCAGCGGCGGTCGGCTGTCTGGCGCCGCGACGTCGCCGGCCGTCCATGCCGCGGCTCAGGCCGGCGGTGCCTAGCCTGGATGCCGGACGTGGAGGCTTCCGATTTCTGGCGCATCCGATGGGAAGCTAACTCGCCTTAGCTTCCCACAATCGCACGCTACGTTACCCTGCGCATACGCGTGACGCCGTCACGTGTGCATCCCAAACCTGGAACGCCCCCGTTACTTCCCCCTTTTCGTAACGGGAAAACCCGGAAAAGCTCAAGGGGCCTTGCTTGGCCGTCGCGGCGATCCCGTCCTCGGTAATCGGCAGGCTTTCCTGGCCGTCGACGTCTACGAACTGCTCAAGGTGCGGCATCAGCAGCGCCATTACGGCGTCGGGAATGTCGCTGCTCAGGCTGCTTGCGTACGGCGTTGCCAGAGATGCGCCGGCGCCTGGAAACATCACTTGCCGCCCGCGGATCCGGCCGCGTTGAACGTCAGTACCGTCACGACCTTTGCCATGTGCCGGCGGTGGCGCGCCGCGTGGAGCTTTTCCGGCGGCGTCACCTTCGGCGGAGCGAACATGTCGTCGGCCGGGGATCTGCGGCAGGTCGATGGCGGCCGCGCGGCCGGCATCGGTCAGTTTCCAGTCCTCTACGTGGTGCACTTCGCAGTCGTTGCCGTCGTATGGGACGTTGGCAACATGCTCGATCAGGCCGGCGTCGCGGAGGCGCTGCAGATTGCTGAAGGTCACGTAGCCCCTGCGGCCGTCGTCGGGGTGGCGGATATAGTAGTGGTTAAAAAAGGCGTCCGGAACCGGCGGAGCTACCGCATTTGCAGTGGAAGAAAAACCCGCTACGGAGCGCGGCAACGATACGATCGCTCGCTTTGTCCACCGGATGACGGCCTTAGTGAAGCCGCCATTCGGCCCGAGGTGGATCCGGACAAGTCCGGAATCTTCGAGGGCGCGAAACGAGCGCCTGATTTCCGAATTCGATGTCATTGAGAGTAGGGCCGGATCGCCGCCGAGGCGTTGATCGACTTTGCACATGATCTGATGGAACGCCCAAGTTGGATCGCCTGCGCGCTAGGGGAATGACACGGTAGGTCGGATCACCGTTCTCTGCATACCCACCAAGGATTCACCCGTCTGGAGTCGGCGGAGGTTTGTAGGATAACAATGACGCAACATCAGCCGCGATTGACATAACATGACACAGAGACTGCCCCAAAGTCAAGCGACCGCGAATCCTTACCGTCCGTCCGGGCCGCGTGCGTTTTTGCGTTTTGCGCTTGCAGCTTTCCGGCGTCTGATACCCGCCGCAAACAAGGAGGATGTCATGCTGAGGTCTATCGTCGCCACCGTAGTGTCAGCGCTGCGCTCGTTCGGGCGCCTGGTTGGGCGTGCCGCGGCGGCGCCGTTCCGCATGTTAGACGGGCTGCTTGGAGGTGGCGAGTCGGCCGTGCCTCCGGTGCCGGAGGTCTCGGCGGAGGCCGAAGACGTGCTGGCGCCGGCTCAGAATCACAAGCATCTCTACGAGCAGATCGCGCCCGTAGTCATGCGGTGGTGCTTAGACAGCCTCGTCGCCGATCACAAAGTGCCGATCCCGCCGAAGATGCCTGACGCGCGATGAATGCATAGCGCTGGCTTCTGCGGCTAGAATGGCCGTTTCTGCCCATATACGCAGCTATCAACTAGTGCGTGGCGTCCGCAGCGTGCGGCCGCTCGATCGTCTGGAATGTCCGCCGGAGCCTGGGTTGGGGCCCGATCAGGGGTG
>Ga0193742_1002639_pt1 | contig 10276 bp, 4 predicted proteins | sample L2c1metaG_FD_165511 | JGI IMG/M metagenome (GOLD analysis project Ga0193742, IMG submission 165511) | Soil microbial communities from a riparian zone of the East river system, Colorado, United States - L2c1 | ecosystem: Environmental > Terrestrial > Soil > Riparian zone | place: USA: East River... | reverse complement strand
TACGAGACCAAGCTCTTCGTCCAGAAGGAGTTGGACATCATGGGCTCGCGCAACGCCCTGCCCCAGGACTTCCGCGAGGTCATCGCTCTTTTGGAGAGCGGACGATTTCCGGTGGAACGCACCATCTCGGCAGTCGTGGGAATGAACGACACTCCGGGCATTCTGGCCGAGTGGTCAAGCAATCCAGCGGAGTTCACCAAGATTATGGTCGAGGTCGGAAGGTAGTCTTTTCGGCTAACCCCCAGGATCGAGATAGAGGGTTACCGCCTTAAAGACGGCCTCACCGGATCATCCTCTTTCCCAAAGACAGGGTAACCATCAAAACAGAGTTTGAGGGTTACCGTTATTTTAGAGCTTCTTGGCGATGGCGATGGCCGATTCCAGCAGGGCCGCCTGGATCTCCTTCTCGTGTTTCGCGTCCATCCGAATCGATGGAGTAGAGAGACTGATGGCCGCCACGACGCGATCGCCCTCCATTTTGATTGGAGCGCTGAAGCAGATTCCTCCGCGAATCGACTCCTCGCGGTCCCAGGCGATGTTGCTCTTGCGAATCGCCTCGAACTCCGCGAAGAGCTTCTTGCGGTCGGTGATCGTGTGTTCCGTGCGCGCCGTCAGGCCATAGACCTCGAGCATCCGGTCGGCCAGCAGACGGTCCTGGAAGGCGGTGATCGCCTTACCCATGGCCGAGCAGTGCGGAGGAAGCACCCGGCCGATCTTGTTCGTCATCCGGATCTCATGGAAGGTCTCCATGCAGTCCAGCACGTGGATGCGGTCGTCGAAGAGGTAGGCGAGGCTCGCGGTCTCGTTAAAGGCGTTGACCAGCTTCTCCATCTCCGGGCGAGCAGTCTCCCGGACGTGCTCGGCGGCGCGGACCAGCCAGCCGAAGATCAGCTTCGGGGCAAGCTGATAGGTTCCATCCCGATGCTGCTGAAGATATTCATGATGCTCGAGGGTCCTCAAAACGCGAAATAGGGAAGACTCCGGCAGCCGCATCTGGCTGCTGATCTCCTTGAGCGACAGCGGGATCTGGCCATCAAAGCAGTTCAGGACCTCGAGCGCGCGTCCGATGGAACGGAGGTAGTAGGCCTCGTCGCCTGATGGGGCCTCTGCGTTCTCAAGGGCCCACTTGGGAAGGCGTCGGCGAACCGCCGTCTTGGGCGCTGATGAAGTTGCAACCGCGTTGGACTTTTTCATGCGCACTCTCAATTCAGGATTCACAGGGCGGGATGGCCTGCGAATCATTTCTTCTTCTAGAACTTCTTCAGCGCCATTGTAGGCCATTCGTTATAATTTTAGTTTATTACAATTAACTTTCAAATTTACATTGACATCCCCGGAACTGATTGGATAGAACGGCTTAGGCAGCGGATGACATTCTTTGAAGGGCACAAGTTCGGGATGGAGTTCAATCCCCTGTCCGGGGTTCTGCGAGGATGCGAACGAAACGCAGAAATTCTTCGTCTCCTCCTGAAAAGGACGATGGTAGGCCAATCGATTAATCATTGCTGTTTGCAGCTATTTCCGTATTCCCCGGGAAAGGAAGAACCATGAATCGCAGAGAGATGCTGAAGCTGAGTGCGGCCACGCTGGCCGGCTCGCTCCAGGCGGAAGCCATGACAGCGCAGGCCGCAGGCCAGGCAAACTCCCACGAGGTAGAACGGTGGGGAATGTTCGAGGTCGCGCTGAAGGGTCCTTCCACGGGAAACCCCTTCCAGGAGATCGCGCTGACCGCCGAGTTCACGCAGGAACACCGGACGGTACAGGTGAAGGGCTTCTATGACGGCGATGGCACGTATCGTGTCCGCTTCATGCCGGACACGACCGGCGCCTGGACCTACACAACAACAAGCCCGACGACAGAACTGAACGGGCTTAAAGGGCGGTTCAACTGCACCCCGGCGAGCACAGGCAACCACGGCCCGGTGACGACGACGCGCCGCTTCCACTTCGTCCACGCCGACGGAACACCTTACTATCCGCTCGGGACGACGACCTACGCGTACCTGTTCACCAACGATGAGAACGCGGCCAACTCGCTTTCCGGGATGAAGGGTGTCTTTAACAAGAGCCGTGTGTGTGTGCTTCCGAAGCCGCTGGGACAAGGGCCGCAGATCCTTCCCTTCCCTTCGACGGGAGCCGGAGCGAACGGGCGTGGCGGAACGAACGATTACACCCGCTTCAACCCGGAGTTCTTTCGCCTGGTGGAGAAGCGCATTCTGGAACTGCAGGCCGCGGGCATCGAGGCCGACTGCATTCTGTTTCACCCTTACGACGCCTGGGGCTACAAGGCGATGCCGAACGAGGTGGACGATTTTTATCTGCGCTACGCGGTGGCGCGGCTCTCTGCCTTTCGAAATGTGTGGTGGGCGATTGCAAACGAGTACGACCTGGTGAAGACGAAGGTGATGTCAGACTGGGATCGCTTCTTCCGCATCGTGCAGGCCGAGGATCCTTATGGGCATCTGCGCTCCATTCATCACTCGGGCGTGATCTATGACCACTCCAAGCCGTGGTGCACGCATGCGAGCTTGCAGAGCTACGACTTCGAAAAATCTGCGGAGCGCAGGCTGGCGTGGAACAAGCCCATCGTCTACGACGAGATTCAGTATGAGGGCGATGTGGAACGACGCTGGGGAAATCTCTCCGCCGAGGAGATGACGCGGAGGTTCTGGCTGGCGACGATCCGCGGGACCTATGCCTCGCACGGCGAGGTGTTTATCTCCGACGAGACGGGGCCGCATGCGCATGAGTCAAGCTGGTCGGATGCGGGAAGGCTGCGGGGCGAGTCGGCCCAGCGAATCAGGTTTCTGCACGATGTCGTCGCAACGTACACGAAGATCGGTTTGAATGAGTTCGAGGGATCGTACTACCTGTCGGCGGGTACACCGAACGAGCTGTATCTCTGGTACTTCGACTATCACCGTCCGGCGCGATATGAGTTTCCGCTGCCGAATACGGCCAACTTTGAAGCCTCGATAATCGATCCATACGAGATGAAGGAGACGAAGATCGAAGGAACGTTTACGGGAAAGTCGCGGGTGAAACTTCCGAACCGGCCGTTCCAGGCGATTGTGTTTCGCAAGGTCTCTGATGTTGTAGGCAAGCCGACGGGCAAGGCTCCCACGGCGGAGGTTCTGGACTGATGATGAAGCCCATGTTTGTGGCGGCGTTTTGTTTGCGGCGGTGGCTGCTCCGCAAGTGGAGATCTCGGCGAAGGCGACTCCGCGAGAAAAATTTGCGGCGGAGAAGCTGCGCGAGGTGGTGAACAAACTGCCGGGCCACGAACGAATTCTGCTGGCCACACGACAGGACCCTCTGCTGACGAGCTTTGGCACGAAGGTTCCTGAACTGGCTCCGAATGTGAAGGAATCGTTCGTTCTGAAGCGCGTAGGCGACACGATTGTAGTGGCTGGATACGATCCTTCGGGCGTGCTGTATGGCGCGGAGGAGCTGGCGGATCGCATTCGTGTTGCGGGTGCTCTGCCGAAGCAACTCGACTTCATCGATCATCCGCAGCTGAAGATTCGCGGTGCGGTGATTGGTCTGCAGAAGCCCGAGCTAACTTACGAGAATGCGGAGTACGATTATCCGTACACACCGAAGGATTTTCCCTGGTTCTATGACAAGGCGACGTGGACGAAGTATCTCGACGCTCTGGTGCAGCAGAGGACGAATGCGTTGTTTCTCTGGAATGGGCACCCATTTACGTCGCTGCTGAAGCTACCAAAGTATCCGGAGGCGCAGGAGCTTCCGACGGCGCAGCTGGAGCAGAACATCGAGATGTTCCGCTGGCTGACGGCCGAGGCGGATAAACGCGGGATATGGATTCTGCAGGGGTTCTACAACATTCATCTGTCGCATAACTTTGCTCGCGCGCATAATCTTCCGTTTCATCTTTCCGCGCCGAGCGAGCTTTCGAGCGAGTACACGCGTTACTGCATCTCGGAGTTTATCCGCGAGTATCCGAACGTCGGCATCTTCATGACGCTGGGCGAAGCGATGGGTCCGCACTATGGGCCGGAGTGGCTGACGAAGACGATCATTCCGGGCGTGCTGGACGGTCTGGCCGAGCAGGAGAAGGCGGTGGGGCATCCGGTTCCGCAGCCTCCGATTGTGGTGCGCGCGCATGCGACGGATATCGAGAAGGTGATGCCAGCGGCCAAGCCGTTGTACTCGAACATCGACACCATGTGGAAGTGGAACGGCGAGTCGTTTACGTGGACGAATATTCGCGGGTCGGTGAAGCAGAGGTTCGAGCTGATGGTAAAAGGCTCGAACGACACGATCGTGAATATGCACCTGATGTCGAACTTCGAGCCGTTCCGGTGGGGCAATCCTGACTTTGTGCGGGAGACGACGCGGAATTTTGTGCGGATCGGGATCGGTGGCGTGCATGTGTATCCGCTGCGGTACTGGGACTGGCCGAACTCGGCAGATAAGACGGAGCCGCTGCTGCAGCAGACGGACCGCGACTGGATCTGGTTTGCAAGCTGGGCCAGGTATGCGTGGAATCCTGAGCGCGATCCGAAGCTTGAGAAGCAGTACTGGACGGAGCAGTTTGCGCGGCGGTTTGCGGTTCCGGGGAATTTGAATGCGGCGGGACACAGCTCGATGATCGTGGGCGCGGAGAGTGTGGATGTGTTTGCGGCGGAGAAGCATGATCTGAGTGCGGCGCAGATGCAGGCGGGAGCACACTTGCTTACAGCCTACGAGCTGTCGGGCGAGTGCGAGCCGGAGGTGGTTCGGCGTTTAGGAATTACCGAAGGCAACCGGCAAGTGCTGTCGCTGGGAATGACGATGCCTCAGTTGATCGATGCCGCGAGATTTAATCCGGCGCAGACGCTGTGGACGGCGGATGCTCCTGACGGCGAGCGGCTGGATGAGTGGGTCGCCAATGAGATGAATCATGGCAAGCATCATGGTGAGAATCCGCTGGGCGTCGCGGCGGACGCGATGCAGAAGTCGGCGGAGTCGGTGCGCGAGGCGGAGGCCGCGGAGCCGGGCATCGCTGCGGATGCGAAGCCGGAGTACGAGCGCGTGCTGAACGATATGCGCGCGATCGCGGCGCTGATGGCGTTTTACAACTCGAAGGTGCAGGCGGCTGCGCTGGTGATGCGATACGGTTACGATCACGATGCGAAGCACCTGACGGAGGCTCGTGCGTTGTTGGCGGAGAGTGTCGCGGACTTTACGAAGCTGACGCAGTTGACGGAGAGCACGTATCGCAATGCGGCGGGAATGCAGACTTCGCAGCGGCAGATTCCTGTGCGCGGCGGTCCGACGACGAATCACTGGCGCGATCTGCTGCCGGTGTATCAGAAGGAGCTGGCGGTCTTCGACAGACGTCTTGCGAAGCTGAATGCGGGCGGAGCTGCGGGGCCGGGCACGGATGAGGCGAAGCGGCTCGCGGAGGTCGGGTTCAAGCTGGAGTCAGGCGGCGGACAGATTTTCACTGTCGCGAAGGGAGCTTCGCTGTATGCGAACGCGGAGACTCCGATTACTTCGGTCGCGCCGGAACTCGATGGGCTGAGCGGCATACGGGTTTCGACGCGGCAGGAGACTCCGATCCGGTTCACGCTGGATAAGCCTGCGCAGATTCTGGTGGGCTTCTTCAAGTCGGAGTCGCGCAAGGCGATGAATGTGGCTCCCGACACGGAACAGTGGAACATCGTGCTGCCGAATGCGGTCTCGCAGGCGAAGGATCTGCCGATCAGCGTGTGGGCGAAGCCTCTGCCTGCGGGGGAGAACGATCTCGACCTGGGCAAGGGAGCTTATGTGGTGATTGGATTTATTCCTGAGAGCACGCACGTTACTCCGCATGTGAGCTTCGATCCGAACAGCAAGGAGCCTCCGAACCTGGACTGGATGTTTGAGGATTGAGGTACCCCTCCCCCCTTACTTTTTTTCGTAAAATCTCTGTTTGTGCAACATAGCAATTCCTATTTCGGCAAAGTCTTCAATAGAAAGTACTTGCCGGTAAAGTCTTGATAAAGAAGGATTTATGCCTGACGAAGTCTTCTCTAAAGGAAGAACTCGAGGCAATAAATACCTTGGCTAACCCAACTTTCGCATACGTAGAAAATCTACGACGAAAGCAAATGTAACCAATGTCAGCGAGAGTAAACTCCCGAACTCAGGCAAGTGGGGAGTCACGGCAACGGCGATAAGCTGAGAGACAGCTGCCGCTCCCCAACACAACACCATCAGGGCATCCGCGATCATGCGGAGTCTTCTCGGCGGTGCGAACATGGCGGCACGATAGCAGACCGCGTGGGTTAGCCAAGGTATTTATTGCCGAACCAAAAAGCCCCGGAACTTGTCCGGGGCTTTTCTCTTCTTCTATTTTAGCTGGTTGGGTGAAACTAATCGGCAACCTCGATAGGTCTTGTTTTGTTGTTTTTAGGTGGGGATTGGGCTTGACAGGTTTTAGTGATTTGGATTGGTGTTGAGGGGTTCGCTTAGTGTGCTTTTGTGGCCGGTTGGAAACGGTTCGAGCTTCGCTCGAATGCCCACCTTAGCGACGATGAAGCCGTCGCGAAGATGGGGCACCCGGCGTCTTGAGCTCCGATGGGAATGCCCTCAGGGGCTGAAGCCCCTTTTTCGTCGAGGGTTGCGGCACAGCTAAAGCCGTGCCCCTTACGAAACGCATTGTGGCAGAGCTCTGAGCCGGGCCCTTATCGGAACGCATTGTGGCAGGGCTGAACCGGGCCTTATCGGAAAGGGTTCTAGCGTGATGAGGCTGCGATCTTAAGGCGTAATCGACATATCAAATCTGCGATTTTTGAGGAGAGATTGTGGCCTGCCGGCCGGACCCGCTGCGCTTGGCCCACCCCACAGACGAAGACCTGTTTGTGGGGACCCCGGTACGGGCGGTCACTTCGTGACTTGTGTATCCCTTCGGGTGGCGCTTCCTTTTGGTCGCGAATGAGAGTCTTCATGCCGACCAGCGGGAAGCCCACGGCGAAGCCCGTATACGCGTCACGAAGTGACCGCCGCCCGCGTAGGGCGCTCTCTCTTCGCGTTAGGAGAAATAGGTCCACGCACCCCGTTGCGCCATTCTCTCTCACTCAAAGAGAATGGGCGCAACGGGAAAAATACAGGGATTCTTCGCTGCGCTCAGAATGACGTGGGATTGAGGTTCGTCATTCCGAGCCGCAGGTGAAGAATCCCTGTATTTTTTTTGCCACGAACTTTCCGTGACGTGACTGCTAATGAACTTCCGCAGGTTGATCATGACGAGCGAGCAAGCGCTGCGCTTCGGCTTCGGTGACCTGGAAGAAGCTTCCGTGTTTGCAGGCCTCAGGCAGGTGGATCTTGTCGTCGGCGCTGGTCCAGTGAATCCAGTCGTTGGTCTCTACGGCCTCGAAGCGAGCCCGGGGCTGACGGTAGTGGTCGTAGTAAACGATGAATTTGTCTCCGACCTGAATGACGCTGGGGCCTTCGGACCAGCTCTCATTAATGGGCGCGGAGAGTTCGCCCCAGAGGCCTTCTACTGTTGGGCCTGAGGTCCAGCGTTCGTTGTAGCGGAGAGGGTCGTTGGTCTGGTCCTTTACGACCATTACAACGTCGTCTTTCCCTTTGAAGTGGCGGTGGAACATGGTGGCGTCGATGACGGGAAAGCCGCGGTCGAAGAACTTCTCCGGCTTCGTGAAGCTCTGCCAGTCTTTGGTGCGCGAGGCCCAGAGGCGCAGGCCGTCGGAGTCGATGGCGGGCTGACCGGGAGTGGGATCGAAGGCGCTGGACCAGATAATGAGCCACTGTTTTTTGTCTTTGTCCCAATAGGTCTCGGGAGCCCAGGTGTTGTGGACGTTGGGGAAGGCGGACATGATCTCGATCTTGCGCTGCGGCGTCCACGTCATCAGGTCGCTGGAGCGTGCGGTCCCGATGGAGTTGCCGCGCCAGCCCCAGGTCCAGACCATGCGAAAGCCTTGGTCGCCGGGCGCGCGGGTGAGGAAGACGTCGCGCATGATCTCGCCGGGCTCGCTGGGCTTCAGCCAGGGCTGGCCGTCGTTCAAGGGAGTGAAGGTATAGCCGTCGCGGCTGAGGGAGAGATAGATTCCCTGGGAGCCGGGCTCTTTGAAGTAGGCGAAGACCCAGGGGCCGGTCTGGGCGTGTGCGGTGAGGGTGGAGGCCGCGATCACGAGGGTCGTCAGAAGAGTTCGTAGGGTCATATTTTTATTCCGAAGATGGCCTGCCAGCCGGGCCCACTGCGCGTGGGGCGGTCACTTCGTGACTTGTGTACTCCCTTCGGGGTGGGGCTCCCGTTGGTCGCTTCCACAAATTCTCGCGCCGACCATCGGAGGCCCACGGCGAAGCCGGTATACAAGTCACGAAGTGACCGCCGCCCGCGTAGGGCGCCCGCGCGCAGCGCACTTCCCTTATAAGTTCTGTAAGCATTATTCGCCGGGAGGTGGAGGAAGTTTGTCGGCTCCTGGAATCTTGTCGAAGGGGCCGGTGTCGGGAACGTCGCTGGATTCCAGCGTCTTGCCGTGCCAGTGCGAGGTGGCGGTGCGTTTGCCGGTTGCGTCGAAGGTCTCCCAGGTCCAGATTCCGTCGGCGGCGTAGGTCTTCACCCAGATGGGAGTTCCGTCTTCGCGCTGGTAGCGCTCTTCGCCGAGCTTCTCTCCGGCTTGAAAGTTGACGGTCCACATGGGCCTGCCGCTGGCGTAGAAGAAGTGCTCTGGCCCTTGAAGCAGGACGCGTCCATCGGCGGCGCGGCCTGCGCTCCACTCGGCTTTGAGCTTGCCGTTGGGATACTTCTCGGTGAAGCGCTGGATGTGGGTGATGACACCGGCGGGGGTGTTGAGCTCGCCTGCGTTTTTGTCGAGGACCCATGCCTCGTTGAGCTCGATCTCGTAGTTCACTTTGTTCTTCGAGGTGACGACGTGGATGACGCCGTCGGGCCCCTGGGTGGAGGTGGTGTAGCCGACGGTGAGGATGTCGGCGGGAAGACGCTTGATGGTCCAGGTCTTGCCGTCGTCGTTCGAGATGGCGACGTAGCTGCCGTCTTTGTGGATGTGCTTCTGATGGGTGGGATTGTAGTCGGAGACGAAGAAGAGACGGCCGCTGGCGAGGCGGATGACGCTGGGACGCTCGCCGCTCAGCAACTCGTCGAAGGGGGTTTCGGTCTTGGTCCAGGTCTTGCCGTCGTCGTGGGAGGTGGCCATGGGCATGTGGCCGTTGATCTGGGAGTTTTTGCCGCCGATGCCGAGCAGGTCGCCATTTTTGGCAAAGACGATGGTGGTGTGGCGGCCCGCGGTGCGGCCTTCGGTATCGGACCAGGTCTTGCCGTCGTCGGCGGTCTTCCAGACGGAGCTGATGGAGCCGTTGCCGTCGGAGTCGCGACCGGTGGAGTCGGTGGGGATATAGATGGCTCCGTTGGGCCCGCGCACGATGCTGTTGATGGGCTGGGAGACGTAGCGGCCGATGGGCTGGGGGAAGACGGGGAAGTTGGCGGGGGACCAGGTGGCTCCGTTGTCGGAGGAGGTGGCCCAGGCGAAGGGAGGAGCGCCGATGAGGCGGGCGAATCCCCAGAAGAACCAGACTTTGCCGCCGGGCTGGGACTGGTGGACGGGGTCGTTCCAGATGACGGGCGCGGCGAGACCGGCGTCGGCGAAGACGGGCCAGGGCTCGGGCATGTCCCAGTCTTCGGAGCCGGCGCGGCGGCGGAGGGTCATGACGGTCTGGTCGGGATCGTCTTCCTGGTCGGGGGTGTTGTAGTAGGCGGCGAGGAGGTCGCCGTTGGGAAGGACCTGGATGGCGGAGTTGTGATAGTTGATGCCGAGTGCGGGGGCGAGGCCGAGCTTCCATCCGATGCCGCGCATGTTCTTGCCGCCGAGATTGGGGAAGAGCTCGTGGGTGCGGTAGAGGGGCTGGCTCATGTCAGGCGTGTCGATGGGTTTGCTGAGTGCGGGGGCTCCCAGGATGGAGCGCTGCTTGATTGCGGTCTGAAAGAAGTAGTGCCAGGGTGCGGTGTGGGCAGCGGTGGGCATGGGAGCCTGCACGACGCGGAAGCCTACGTTGCCGGTCTCGGCGGAGTAGGACGGAGGGAGGCTGGCGCGGTTGGCGGGGCGCGTGAAGTAGGGCGCGGTGGCGGGGACGTTGAGGTCGGGCGAGGTCTTCGAGGCCGTGTGACGCCAGTCGAGGCCTCCGCCGCGAACGACGCGGGTCATGCCGGAGCCGGCTCCGGTGGGGTCGGTGGCTTCGGTGGGGGAGTAGGGGCCGTACCAGTCGAGGGTCCACTCGGGACGGCCCGCTTCCATGTTTTTTGCGCCGA
>Ga0193742_1002637_pt1 | contig 10277 bp, 15 predicted proteins | sample L2c1metaG_FD_165511 | JGI IMG/M metagenome (GOLD analysis project Ga0193742, IMG submission 165511) | Soil microbial communities from a riparian zone of the East river system, Colorado, United States - L2c1 | ecosystem: Environmental > Terrestrial > Soil > Riparian zone | place: USA: East River... | reverse complement strand
CGGCCCATCCTGGCCAGCAGCCCGTTGATCACCGGCGCCGCCGTCGCCAGCCGGCGCACCGCGGCATCCAACCCCGGGAACAGCCCGCGCTGCGCGGAGCGGCGCATCTGCTCCACCAGCGGCCCGTACTGCTTGAGCGTGACCAGGAACTCGCGCGCCTCGGGCGTCAGCTTCTTGAGCGCCTCTTTGTTTCCGCCCAGCGCCTTGCCGAAGTCATTGAACGCCAGCTTGGCGGTCACCATCGCGAGCCCGAGCCCCGTGATCGTCGCCGGCAGTGGCGCGGCGACCGCGACGAGATCCGTCAGCTTCGGGATCAGCGCGATGACCCCGGCGCCCAGCGCGCCGATCGCGCCGACGGCAGCGCCGATCGCGGGCACCAGCGCGATCATCAGCGCCTGACGCAGCCCGAAGATCGCCCCACCGAACTTCCGCAGCTTGGCGCCCGTGGAGTCGGAGTCTCTCCCCAGCTTGCGCACCCCCGTGGAGAGGCTCCCGACCGACTGGTCAGCGACGGCCGCGGCCTTGTCGATGTTCGAGACCGCCTGGCCCGTCTTGTTCATGTTGTTCGCGACCTGCGGCGACCCCGCCTGCTTCAGCTCCGCGTTCAGGACGCGCACGCCGACGCCGGCCGACCCGCCTTCCTTGCCGATCCGGCGCATCTGGTCACCGACCTTGGTCAGCCGCTGACGCTGCTCACGCGTCCCGATCTTGTCGAGATTCGCGCCGAGCTGCTTGATCGACTTGTCGGTCTTTTCCGCCTCGCGACGGATGCGCTGAATCGGCCGGGAAGCCCGGTCGATGATGATCAGGGCCCCCGAAATTGTGGCTGCGATGGCTAACTCACCGCCCCTACGGGACCGTGACCTTGGCGAACCGGTCAGCCATCGACACGATGTGCGGGTCGGTGACCAGGTGCTTCGTCAGCGGCGCGCTCGGGTGCGCGTACTCCGCGTTCCACGCCAGCGCCGTCACCTCGCGACGAGCGACCAGCGTGTCGCCGGTCGCCGTCACGAGCTGGTAGCGCTTGGAGAAATCCGGGTCGTCGTAGATGACCGTCGGCATCACAGACCTCCGGCCGCGCGCCGGAAGCGGCCCAGCACCAGCAGGCTGATGGCCGTCTGTGAGACGCCGTAGCGTTCCGCCAGCTCGCGTTGGCGCACGCCTCCCGCCGCGTACGTCTGCCTGATGGCTCGCACGTCCGAGTCGCTGAGCTTGCACGTGCGGTGCTCGCCACGCCTCAGCCCGTAGCCCTTACCGTGGACGAGTCGCCAGATCAGCTTCTCGCTCACGCCGTGCTCCTCGGCCAGGGCGGCGTGCGTGATGCCGCCCTGGCGATAACGCCGCACGATGCCCCGCGCCTGCGCGCCCGTTAGCTTGACGACAGCCATCAGCGAGCCCGCCCCGCAGCGGCAGCCGCAGCCGCGCCGGTCGCCTCGACGAGCTTCTGGTGTTGACGCAGCTCGATCTCGCGATCGAGCGCGCCGAACGCGTACAGCACCGAGCGGACCCGCTCAGGGAACCGCGGGGGACGAGCCTCTGCATCCGGCCGGTTGAGCGGCCGGTAGTCCTCGCCTAGCGCGTTGAAGGTGCGGTAGGGATCCGCACCCGTCCTGCGCCACGCGTAGAACAGCAGCATCATCTCGCCACCCGCGCGGGTCAGTTTCCCGCGGCCCGCACGTCGTCGGAGTCGAAACCGGACAGCGCCATGATCTCGCCCGCGATCTGCGGGATGATCCCCGGCCGGTTCATGAACTGCCGGCGCAGCAAGATCACCGCGTCGGCGATCCCCTGCTGCTTGGCCAGCGCCTTCAGGTCGGGCTTGTGCGTGCCCTCCACGACGATCCGCAGGTTGGCCTTCAGCTCGTCGTACTCCGCCTGCCCGGTCCGGCGCGCCGACCGGTTGCCGCTCGTCGCCTCGCGCTCCGCCGAGCGGATCACCTCGGTGTCGATCGCCTTGATCAGCCACGGCACCTTCTTGGGCTCCTCCTCGGTGCCGCCGACCCGGACGTTGAGGCGCTTCAGCTCGACCTCGACGGTGTCTGAGAGCAGGAACGCGATCGTGTCCGCGTAGCGGTCCTCGGTCATCTCGGTCTTGCCCGACGCGACCTCGCGCACGGAGTCCTGCTGCGTCGCCTCGTCGGCCGTCACGTCACCGTCACGCTCCACGTCGGCCAGGTGCGCCAGCGGCCGGGTGATCGTGGTCGTGTCGGGACGGCGCTCATCTAGCGCGTCCGGGGGCGTGGCCCCGCCCTCAGGCGGCTGCACCAGCTCGGTCTCGATGCTCATGGTTCTCCTCACGTGCCGCCGGAGCGGCGATCGACAGGTGATCACGGTCGACATGAAGCGCGCTCTCGTCGCGCTCAGCGGCCCCCGGATCCAGGGCGGTGCGGTTGAACAACATCTCGGCCAGCTGCGGCAACACCAGCCGCAACGCCCGATCGAACTCGTCCTCCGGCACTTCCTCGCCGGAGACGATCTCCGCCATCACGACCAGCAGATCCTGGCGGCGATGGTTCGGCCGCCCCGCCACGTACGCGCCCAGCCGCAACCAGGCCCGTTCGTAGTCAGTGGCGGCCACGACGCGCCTAGTCGAGCGCGCCCACGAGCGTGACGGCCGGCAGGCCCGTCGCGGCGACGCCGCCGGTGCGCTCGAACGCGTGAAGCGGCGTCTCGCGCGACCACGTCAGCGGGAACTCCCGCTGCACCAGCTCGTCACCGATGTTGATCCCGAGCCGCAGCGCCCAGATCAGGCAGCCGTCGAGCTGCCACTGCTCGATGCCGAGCGCCGACGGGTCGTTGTGCTCCAGGATGACCGAGAACGGCCGCATGAGCGCCTCGGGCGTCCCGCGGTTCTGGCGGCGCTGCTCCAGCGACTGCGACAGCCACCGGTAGATGTTCATCTCCCAGGCGGTGTCGAGCTTGGTGATCGTGATCGACCCCTCACGGGTCTCCCGGCCGGGCTTGTAGCCCGTCGTCGACGTGCCGACCAGCGGCACGTTGATCCGGTCGATCTCCACGTTCGCGCTGACCTCGACCGCCTCGTGAAGCACGTTGCCGTTCAGGTCGAGCACGCGGCCGTGCATGCCCCCGACACGCCATAGCGCGTCGTTGAGCATCACGTCGGGCGCGAGGCTGATGGTCCCGGGTGGCGTCGACATTCAGATTCCTCCTGCGCCCTAGCGCACCTTGCCGTGGATGAACAGCTGCGCGAGTGCCCGGCCGAACGCGATCGTCACGTCCAAGTCGACGAACTCGTCGTCGTCAGAGCCCGCCCGCGGCGTCACGATCGTGCCCGGCTGGAAGGCGCCGTTGGACTCCCGGCCCTGCGCGAGCCGCAGCACGCGCGCCGCTGCCGCCTCGCGCGTCGCGTTGCTGACGACGGTCTTGCCGACCATCTCGCGCTCGATCTCGGCCTCAGCGTCGTTGGCGAACTGCTGCATCGACAGCATGAACTTCGGGTTGCCGTACACCGCGCGCGGCTTGAGCGCCGCGTCCGCGACGTAGGTGTTGACCGACTTGACGATCCGGACCGGCGCGACCTGGTAGCGGTCACGCTGGAGACTGACGACACCGGCGGCCACGAGCGTCTCGTGCTCGCTGGTGCTGTACGTCGTCCCGCCCGTCGTGAGCCGCAGCGCCGTCCCGGCCAGGCGAGCGAAGTGCGCCGCGCGACCCTCGCCGCGCTGCGCGAAGATGCCCGCGACCCGCGGCACCAGCTGCGAGGACGACATCGAACCGAACTGCTCGTCGTCGACGCCCGGTGAGCCGACCGTGATGACGTTCTCGTTCGCGATGGCCTGCGAGCGTGCGACGCAGTCGGCGACGATCTCGCCTAGCGCGCCACCCGTCACCGTGGTGAAGCGGTGCCCCAGGTCGTTCTGCGCCTGCGTCCACCCGACGATCGACGCGGCGATGGCCCGAGTGGCGACCTCCGGCGCGCCGGCCCCCGACGCCCACGGCACGTCGAACGGAGCGAAGAACGCGAAGTCATCGTTGTCGAACAGCGGCAGCACCGCCGTCCAATCCGCGGCGACCAGCGCCGAGCCGTCGTTGCCGGCCGCAAGCGCGCTCGTCGCCGCGATCAGACCGGTCACGCCCTCCACCAGGACCGTCGCACGGACCCAGTCAGAGCTGGCGTTCACGGTCGCCGCGAGCGTCGCGAGCGCGGGCGCCACGTTCGTCAGGAAAGTGAAGCTCTCGACCTCGACGGTGCCGTCCAGGACCGAGACCTCCTGCGTGTTGGCCACGATCGGGCCCGTGACGATCTTGAGCGTGTTGGCGCGCGAGCCCTCGTAGAGCGCGTCGAACCGGATTGCGGGCGCCGCGGCCGGGTTGTTGACGCTGATCGTGGCCTTGGCCGCCGTGGTCCCGGCGAACCGCACGGCGAGCACGCCACTGGCGCCGCCGAAGCCCTCCAGCCCCTCACCCTGGAACGCGCCGTAGACGGCCTTGCGGCCCGGCGTGTTCGGGGTGTCGCCGTAGAGCTGCTCGAACTGCGCGAACGACGACAGCAGCTGCGGGCTGTCCAGCGGGCCCCAGTCGTTCGTGAACGGGACCGCGACGATGCCGCCGGGAGCAGGCGGTAGCGTCGTGCGCTTCGCTGCTTCATAGCGCGTGTAGACGCCCGGGAGAACGGGGCGAATGGTCGGGCTGAAGGTGCCTGCCATCGCGGCTACGCCTCCTCGGAGAGATCCTGCGAGCTGGGCGCCCGCATCGGGTTGAAGGACTCCACCGCGGCCTTGGCGGCGCTCACCGTGATCTGCTCATCGGTGACCTGCGCGGCCACCAGAGCGCCCTGAAGCTCCCATGACGGAACGCCCAACAGCGCCTCGGCGCGCGGGATCAGATAGGCGACGGGGATGGTCTCCTCAGCCGGCGGCGCGGGCGCGGCGTCTGTGGCTACGGCAACTGCCGCCTCGGGAGGCTGCTCGGCCGGAGTCGGCGCGGTCCTGGCCCGCTGTGGTCTGCTCGTGGCTTGCTTCTGCTCGTCGTCGGGCACCGGTTCGCGCTCCTAGCGTTCACTCGCGGACGTGCTCATGGGCGGAACGCTAAGGGACGATCGCTAACGTGCTGTCGCGCTACTACGGCGTCGTGTGCACGTGCCCAGCAGCCAGCAACTTGCCCGTCACGGGCAGCCTCGTGCCGCGGTACCACTGCACACGCAGGTTGACCACGACGACGTACAGCTGGTCTCTGCTCGGGCTGGACCTCCACCGTCCAGGCGTCCTCAACGCGCAGGTAGTCCCGCGGCGTACGCAGCGTCGCCGTCGACCCCGGGCCCTCCAACGGCAGCCAGGCGCCGGTGGCGTCCCGGTAGTCCCACAGCGGGATCAAGAGACGGAACCCGCGCACGCTGGTGCTCGGATCAGGGTCCTCGATGCCGACCGAGATCGCGTGCTCGACCATGTGCGCCGCGCGCTCAGCGACCAGCTTCGCCTCGCTCGCACGGAACGGGTCACCCGCATCGTCGACGGCCGGCGGGAACAGGTGGATCACGACCGGCATCGACTTCAGCTCGGTGTCGGCCGCGCCGCCGCGCTCAGTGCGCCGCCCCGTCGGGTTCGTCACGACCGCGTACGGGCGTCTGAAGCGTCCCTCCTCCGCAGCGAGCATCACCCGCCACGGCGGCGAGCCCAACGCCGCCGCGACGTAGCGCCTGACGCTGCGTATGGCGTCCTCCGCGGTCCTCAAAGCAGCTGCCTCCGCGCGTTGCGTTCCTGACGCTTAGCCCACCGCGTCACCGGGGGATCCATCACCGTCTCGAACTCGACCTCCAGGCGGTTGGTCGCCTTGAGCGTCATGTGCCACCCCGTAGTGCCCGGGTGCTTCACCCCGCCGACCGTGACGCGCTCACCCGTCGGCCACAACCTGAAGCTCAACGCGCCACCCGGGTTCTTGGGGCGGATGACGTGCGGGCGCGTGTCGTTCTCGACGAACGGCGCGATCGGGTCATGGTTCTCGGCGCGCACCTCATACGCCGGACTGCCGCGGACCACCCGGAACTCCGGCATGGTCTTGCGCCACCGCGACTTCAACGTGCCCGGCAGGCGGTCCGGTGAGGAGAACGGGTTGTAGTTGACCGGCGTCGCCTCGATCGCGTAGTCCAGCAGCGCGTCACCGCCGGCCTCCGCCATCTCCAGCGCGCACTCCGACGCCAGCGACGGCGTGAACAACGGCGCGATCAGATCGCCGACGTAGGCCATCAGCCGGTCTGCCCCTCGGTCGTGCGCGCGAGCCCCACCCGGTAGCCCAGCACGCGCTTGAGCTTGCGGATCGGCTCCACCCCCGTCTGCACCCGCCACACCGCGGTCCCCAACTGCACCGAACGGACCTCCAACCGATCCTCAGACCCGAACGCCACGAAGTCGCCGTCAGCGTCAGCCAGCGGCGTGCCGTCACGGTCGCGGATCCCGATCAGCAGCTCAGCGTCACCCTCCAGCACCGGCACGCGGTTGCGGTACGTGCGCGCGGCCTCCGTCGGCTGGTTGATCGTCAGGCGCACCTTGAACCACGGGCCGCGGCGCTGCGTCGCGTCAGGCTCACCCTCCTCCCAGCTCTCCGACCACTCCCCGCCCGAGAACACGGGCTCCGGCGCGTCCTCCTCCTCATAGACGCGCCGTGCTTCATCGACGAGCGCCTTGTTCAGACCCATGCGCTACCAACCGTACGGCCAGGCCGCGCCGGGCACGTCGTAGATGTCAGGCATGTGCGGATGGTCGACCTGCGTGCGCAGCGCGTTAGACCAGTCGACCTCCACCACGCCCCACGCCGGAGTCGTCACGCCCGACAGGTGCGACCGCCAGTAGGCGCGCTTGGCGTCAGTCATCAGCATCCACAGCAGGTCGTTGAGCGCCGGCCACTTGTTCACCAGCAGCGCCTCGTTGGCGGCCTTGTAGTCCCCGTAGCCGCGGCGCGCCTCGGTGTAGGCGCCCGCGCTGAAGCTCTGGACCAGCTCGTCGGCGGCCGTCTCCGCCTGGTCGGCGGTGTCGCCCAGGATCTGCTGCTCGACGCGCATCTGCGTCGCCTGCTGCACGAGCGCGACGAACTCCACCGGCATCGAGTCGTACGGACGGCCCGTCACGAACAGCAGGTAGCCGGCCGCGCGCCCGATCTCTCGGTCCAGATCCGAGTCAGCCGTGTACTCCTGCTCGTCGAAATCGACGCGGCTCCACAGCCTGATGTCGTCAGCGGTGGGGATGTCCATGGCGTTGAGTATGCCCCCTGAAGCGGCTGACGCCCCGGCCTACACCGGGGCGCCGCCCTCGTGCATCTTGGTGGCCCGCCTACTTGCTGCGGGCGGGCTTCGCAGCGGGCTGCTGCGCGGCCTCCGCGGCGTCCTGCGCGTCCTGCGCGGCCTTGGCGCGGATCGCGTCGGCCTCGGCCGACGCCTCCTGAATGATCCGCTGCGCCTCGGCCGCGGCCTCCTCGTTGGCCCGGTTGATCGCGGCCTGCGCCTCGGCGAGCGCCTCGCGCGCATCGGCCTCGGCCTTGGCCAGCACCTCATCGGCGGCCTCCTGCGGTGAGCGGCCCTCCTCGGCGGCCTGCTGCGCCTTGCGCCGGCTCGCCGCCGAGCCGCTGACCTCCACCAGCGGCACGACGATCTTGTCGAGCGAGCTGCGGTCGTTCTCGACCACGACCACGACCGCGGCCTTCGCGCCGGTGCCGTGCACCTTGGCGTCGTGGATCGCGCCCTGCTCGACCTCGGCGGCCTCGGCGACCTTGGCCAGGTCCAGGTCGGCGCTGGCCTGGTCGTCGACGGGCTTGTTCAGCGCCTCGCGCAGCGCCAGCGGGTAGCGAGCGCGGTTGACCGCGATCAGCTCAGACGCGTTGCTCGTGACCCCGAACGCCGCCTCCAGCTCCGCGGCGGGAGTCGGGTCGTTACCTTGCGGCATCTGTCTCGTTCCTCGTTTCGTCGTTGAAGGTGGCCGGGGTCCGGGATCAGGCCGGCTTGCCGCGGGCGGTGCCGCGCGGGTCGACGACGGCGGCGCCGAAGTCGTGGCGGACCTTGAAGTCCAGCGTGTCGATCTCGTACGTGTACGGGTCGTCGCCGGCCGCGGGCAGCGCACCCCGAACCTCGGGCTGCTTCAGCCCGACGAACGGGTTCCGGTTGCCGTCCAGGAACGCCATGATGAACGCCGGGGTCCGGTTCGCATCGGCGAACAGGTAGTAGTCCTGCGCGTCCTGGTAGTACGGGTCACGGAGGATGCTGCCCTCGGGCAGGATCCCCGCGAGCGGGTTCATCGTGCCCTTGTCGAACTTGTCCGAGCCGACGCCCGCGGCGGCCGTGTAGTTGACCGTCGCGCCGGTGTCCTGCGACCGGACGATGCGCTTGGCGATCAGCTGCATCCGGAGGTTCTTGACGGCCATCACCTCGGGCGTGATGACGATCTCGTCGCCGTTCTCGTCCAGCTGGTTCTCCATCCAGCCGAACATGTCAGCCAGCGAGTCCTCCGACAGCGCGTTGGCGGATTCGTTGCCGCGCGAGATCGAGTACATCGCGGCGCCGTCGGGCGCGTTGGGGTTGGACTCGATCAGCGCGATGGCGGTGCGAGTCACGAAGCGACCCATCGCCTCGCCCATGTCGCGCGGGGTGCGCGACAGCAGCTCGCGCGTGTCGTCGTTGATGATCAGGTGACGCGTGAGGGAGTACACGCCGCCGTAGGTGTCCACGGCGTAAGAGGCCGTCGGGCGCTTGGCGCGACGCATCTCCTTGTAGTCGCCCAGCTCGCCGACGTGCGCGATGCCGGCCATCCCGGCGACACCCTTGATGCGGTGCTCGCGGAAGTCCTGCGCGGGCTCCACGCCCATGTAGCGGTCCCACTGCGGAGCCGCCTGGTTGTAGCCCTTGAGCATCGCGGTGCGCATCGCGCCCAGCAGGAACTCGGCGAAGTCGGCGCGCGCGTCGGCCTCCTGAAGCGCCTCCTGGACCTCGTCGTCGCCCGACCAGCTGATGAACGCCTCGAACAGCTCTCGCGGACCGCCCCAGCGGCCGTACCTGCCCTGCCTCGCCGTGGCGGTGGCCATTTGGCTTGACACCTCTTTCCGTGCTCTCTCGTGGGTTTCCGGACGCGTTACGGCGTCGAGTTGAGGACCGCGTCCTTCAGGTCCATGTCGATCTCGATGTAGCCCGTCTGCACGCCGAACGTGCCCGCGAGCGCGACGACCCGGCCGAACGGAACCGTGGTCGCCCCGTCGACGAGAACCAGCGCGTCCGTCGTGCCGTTGATGTAGACCGCCGCGCCGAGCGTGGCGCCGGCCAGGCCGGCGTGGTCGGTCAGCTTCTGGCGCGTGCGGCCCTTGAGGCGCAGCACGTACTTGACGCCGACCTGCACCTGCGTGCGGGCCAGCAGCGAGTCGAGCAGCTTGGGCTCGTCCTGCTTGATCACGATGCCGGACATGCCGGACTGCTCGTGCGGCAAGCCGTGGACCAGGACCGCGTCAGCGATGAGATCCGCGGACCGGCCGGGGCGCTCGTAAGACATATGTTCAGGTTCCTCTCGTAGTGCCTCGTCGCGGGTTTACGCGGTCGCCTCGACGAGCCCGTACGCCTCGCCCGGCTTCTCGATCCCGGACTCCTGGAGCGTCGAGCGCCAGAAGCTCTTGTCCTCGCCGCCGTGGCCGGCCTTGCGGCCCGTCGGCGCCTCCTCGCCGCCGTCGCCCTGACCGGAGACCGCGGTGCGCTCACGCCGGGCCGGCGGAGCGCCGCCGCCGAGCGCCTCCTGGAGGGCCTTGAGGCGCGTGACCTCGGCCTCGACCTGCGCCTCGACGACCTGCTCGACGGTCTTGACGACCTTGTCGTCCTCGTCGGTCTCGGCCTCGGCCTCGATCGTCGAGAACTTGACCTTGGCCTCCGCCTTGAGCGGGTCAGCCAGCTCGGACGCGTCGATCAGCGCATGCGCCTTGCCGCGCAGCTGGCTGCGTTCGATCGCGGCCTCAGCGATCGACCCGGCCCTGGTCTCGATGACCTCGGCGGCCTCGCCGATCGCGGTCGGCAGCACGTCACGCAGAGCCTCAGTGACCAGTTCCTTCACGACAGTGCGCGTCTCGTCGCTGCGGAGCGCCTCGGCGAGCTTCTCGGGATCCACTTCGTCCTCCTCCTCGCCGGGTTCGGCAATTGGGGTCGTGAGCGCCTCGATGACGCTGGGGTGATGTTCGGTGAGCCACTCAGCCATCTCGCGCGACTCGTCGGAGTCCGTCTCCTCGAAGTACGCCTCCATCAGCTGGACGACCTTGCCGCCCGCGCCGTCCTTGGAGACCCAATCGACCGAGCCCTCCGG
>Ga0193742_1002636_pt1 | contig 10278 bp, 8 predicted proteins | sample L2c1metaG_FD_165511 | JGI IMG/M metagenome (GOLD analysis project Ga0193742, IMG submission 165511) | Soil microbial communities from a riparian zone of the East river system, Colorado, United States - L2c1 | ecosystem: Environmental > Terrestrial > Soil > Riparian zone | place: USA: East River... | reverse complement strand
TGCTAAGGTGAGATGCATGTCTATATACCAAAATCGGAGTCGAAATAATAAAATGATGAAAAATAATGAAATGATGAAAAAGATGGAGAATGGTGAAAAGGTGATAAGAATGCTACGTCACATGACCATCAGACTCTGGTATCGGAGCCGCGAGTGCACTCCATCTTGGGCTAGCGACGATGAGGAGGAATATACAGAGGTGATGGAGAAATATCGGAGGAAACATCAGATGAAGCGGAGCGTCCCCTAACATATACTTGATGATGATTCTGATATAGAAATGATAGAATAATAATTCATATCTTACTCCTGCTTTTTCATTAATTTGAAAGTGAGCCATGGCCTACATCGGTAATCATGCATTTTAATTTCCACAGGTTTTTAAACCTGAGAAACCCTGAAACCTTCCCTAAAAGGCTGAAACTAGACCATATTTGGGAAACTCAGAAACCTACGTCCCTTTTCTCAGAAACCTGTCCAAACTAATGACATAAAGTTTAGGAATGCTGAAGTTCAGTTCGGCTCAGTTCACCACCCATTTTGTCAGAACCAGAACCAGAACCCAGAACTGAACCAATAGAACCAGTTCTACTGGTTTGGTTCTGGTTCAGTTCTGGTTCGAACCACAAAAACCATTTATCCAAAGACAATTTGATTCAAGTACATGGAACAAAGTATAATTTAGATTTCCATAGCCCAGCCCCTAGGGCAGTGGCAGTAGTTTCCTCTAAAGCACCAAATACCTTATTTTTATAGGCACTTCTCAAAATCTGAATAGCTTCAAACTTCTTAGTACCCAACTGATCAGTGATTGAAAGTCTGGTCCAGTCTCAGTTTTTACCCTCAAAAGCCTCTAACAGAGACCAAGACTGGTTCTCAAAATTCCTGGCATCTCTAAAAACTGGACTGAGATTGCAAAAGGCTGATTTTGTAGTCTTTTGTGGTCCTACAGGAAACATGATACGTGTTTCTGCCTTTGTTTCAAACAAAGGAAAAAATACTTATCATGTTTCCTATAGATAAATCCTAGGAAAAACCAAAAATTATTTATAGGAAACATCTGAGAAATACATCACATGTTTCTTTGATTTTTCTTTCAGATATACTTTTTGTGTTTTCATGGGAAAACCTTTGGGAAACACAAAACCCATCTAGAAATAGGTTTTTCCCAGGGAAACACCACCCAGGGCCAGCAGTGTCTGGTTCTCTGTGCTGGTTCAGAACCGAACTTCAGCATCCCTAATGAAGTTAATGATTTTCCTAGTTACTTTCCTTTCCAGGTTTCCAGAAACCAGGAAAGCAGCAGAAACCAAGGGAAACCGGAAACTATTTTGACAGCTTGTTGATGTATGGTGCACCAGACTTAGTCACTGCTATTTTTGGACAGTGGCCAAATTGGCTGCTGAAAAAATTATAAAATTTTGACCTCCCATTTCAGCCTAGATGACTCACAAGATGCACATGTAAAGAACCTGTAAAACCAATTAGAGATATTTCAGAATTTTTTTTAGTGAAAACTGTGATTACACAGTTCAAGGCTCACAAGAAATTTTACCGAAGGCAATAATGGCTGTTGTACTCAACACCATTCGCAAATGGGAACACTGAATGTATCAGTGGGTGGATGCTTACTGTGGTGGACTATCAACCCGTGATGCTCAATTCAAAGTCAAGCAATTCAGCTCACTTCTCACCCCTGAGTTCCAGAGTCGCAGTTCAACTGATAAGTTTCCGTGATCTTATCTTATCTTGTCCATATATGTACATACCTTCCATATATATCTTCTATTATTATATAAGCCACCAAAGCCAATAATTTATCTCTGCCAGTTTGCTGCCAGTTTTGAAGCAAATAAAAATCGGTCTGGAGGTTTTGATCAGCTTGCCAAAAGGAACACTTTTGACAGATAAGAAAAAGAGGCATTTTTCGGCCTGGGAATTTCATTGTCCAAAAGTAGCGGTGGCTAAGTCTGGTGCACCCTAGGCCAAGGCCAAGCCAAAGCCAAAGCCAAGCCAAGTTTTTACCGTAAGCCATGGCCTGAGCCAAGCCAAGGCCAAACCTTTTGGCCTTGACTTGGAAAAGTGAAGCCAAGGCCAAGAAAAGCCAGGCCAAAGCCAAGCCATCACTAGTTATCCCTGGTGGTCATCAGTCCATACCCACGACTTGGACGGCTCCAGAAACTAACCAGCATCCAGATCATCCCAACGGTTCTACTCCAGAAGTTAGAAACGAGACAGAATTTAGAAATCTGACCACCCCAGTTCTGGTTCTGGTTTTGATCCCGTTTTGATGAGATCTGATAGGAAGAGCAGTTGGGGGACTGGAGACGGTGCAAGCTTGGTTCTGGTCTGGGTTTTGCACGGTCGAAACCAAGGTAGAACCACCCACACTGACTCCCGCTATGAATTTCCAGAACAATCAAATACTTTTTCTGCGATTCTGTCAGTGTCGCACAAGGGAAGGGCCGGAAATGATAGATTGGCAGTGATTAGACCAGCGCAAGACTGGAGACATATCCACAGAAGACGGAATGCATATATACTGTAGAAGTAAGATATAGAACTGTAACGAGAAATAGAAAGATGAGATAAGGATAAGATAAGATAGGCGATCATTTCCTGACATTTTCAGCTCATGAACTACACAAGAGGCAAGCTACAATGTGTTTAATAGATTCATTGCGTCTACTCTGAAGTTGTCGAATGTGATACTAACATCCGGAGCAGGGTCCAGGAAGGTCAATAGTGGATGATCAGGCGACGAACCCCATGGTTGCCAATCCACAGTGGAGAGGAGGCTGTTAGGGTTGTGGGGAATTGTGGGGTTACCAGTATTGGCAAAGTTGACTGTGTAGTAAGTAGCAGCGTCAGAAACACATAGGCGGTAACAGGGCTTGAAAATATACCAAGAGCATCGGTCCCAATGAAGTCTGGTTTAGCGTCAGTACCATAGAACTCGGGAATATCAGAAGTATGGAACGCTCCGATGTTTGGAGTCGCTTTGCCACGTTTAAACACTAACACAAAAAGCATTCCGATCATTTGAACCGTCATAAACAAAGGTAAAGGGGAGAGGACACACGGAATACGAATGCAGGTTGTGTCTTCGAAGCATTTTCCAGGAAAAATCGGCGAGGCGCTTGGAACACAATGTCACCTAGAATGGCAGCCATCCTCTTGAATTGAGGACTGAGTATTCATTAGCCGAGTCAGCTTCAAATTCTGATATAGCTCACGTTAAAGCATTCATGGTTCCAGTGTCGAAAGGAGATCCCTAAAATAAACATATCAGATAAAATATTTCCCAAAGTACGCAATAAAAAAAAGAAGATACCTGTGTTATGTCATCGGGATATGCCATGCCAATACTAGTGAGCTGCTCTGTCGTAAGCAGTCCAGCGAAGTAACTGGCGCGGAATTAAACGATTGTGCGTGATCAACATGAGCCATGTTACGTACTAGGTTTGAATGTACGCCAAGAACTCTGAATTAGTGCTGTTCATGAAGATAAATTTTGTGAGAAGAAGTGGGTGCTGCGGTACCTAGCAGAGGTACCTACGTAATATTGGTAGAGCTGAAAGAGAACAGGCTGCCAGAAATGTCAATTCTCTGAATGTATGGATTGTTTTGATTCACATACGTTCCCTCATCATCGCAGTCGCCGGTAACAAACGGGACCTATCAGAAAATGCTCTCAACCTCATATCTCGACAGCAGGGAAAAAGAAAATCGCGAAAGTGTACCTTTGCAAATAGACCTTTTCCAACAGATACATGAGGATCACGAACGATGAACTGGCCATCCACACTAGGTCGCCACGCAAGTCGAACACCCGAGAATGAGAAAAGGTTAGGGGAATTATTAATAGCCGTCATCAGAGTATCGAACGGGACAGCGCGCAAGCAGGCGATCAGGTCAGAAGATCCAGTGCATCCGGTGTTAGCCACGACTTGGTCGAACAAGGGTTGTTGAGTTGTAATGTCTGGCAGAGAGTCGGGAGAACCAGATTCCTGTAGTAAAAAAACAAAAAAAAGTGTTCTTTTCTTGTTTTCTCAACATGAGTTTGCACACAACAACCGCACCATGAAAGCGCCGTGGAAGAGACCCTCAAGATGTCCATCATTGACGACGAGGTGTAAACCCGCGGAGATAGCACCTGCACTCTCGCCCCAACTAGAAACAGAAAGGTGTTCAAGGATACCCATACTCTCCAACAAATCGAGGTTTCGTACATTGTAACTCGGTTGGGGTCACCTCCGAAGGCAGAAATGTGACTCTGGACCCATTTTAATGCAAAACGCTCTGCATCTGATTAGCATAGTGCAATAATGTGACCGAGAGCGAGACACGTACGATCTCTGAGACCTGCATTTCCAATTCCTGCAGCTTTCGCTTCCTTTCCTCCGAGGAATCCAAGAGCTAGATATTCACCGATGAAATTGAGTCATCATCATACAGGAAGAAGTCGTACCGTTGAGTCGATAATTGGCAGATACATATATCACAGGCTCGCCTAAAGCTATGGAACGAGCAACCACGGGGTCGCCTGGGTTCAAAGAGGTATCCCCGAATTGGAACCCGCCTAAGCAGAATGATATTCAAGTTCGACAAATAGTTTAAAGCTGCGGGGTACAAACCGCCATAAAGCCACTAGAACGACTATTAGTTTCAAGTGGTAGAAATCATTAATGTCTAGGATCCTACAAAAAGTACTGGAAGTTTCTTTCCTGCGGGAATCTTGGCTGGTTTAACGATATTGATGAAAAGACCTCAAGATGACAGTCATGCTAGTTAGAATATATCGAGGTAGTAGGTATAGGTGGTAGACCTACAATCTTCAGAGCTCGCAAGTGCACCGCTGATTGGACCGAGGCCTGGAATACTTACCGCTTGCTGGGGGCAAGCTGCTCCAAAACTAGTAACTTGGCGGACTCCAGCAAATTTCAGAGGTGGTTTCGGGAGAGCAAATCGGAGATTCCCAACGCTTTTAGAAGATCTTTGTTCAATGTGGAGCAGAAACGAAAAAAACGAGTAGGATACATACGGTGGGGCAGCAAATGGTATTCCCAGGAATTCCACTAGATTTCCAGTTGCGTTTCCTTGGAACGATCCATAACTTAATTTAACCACAGGTCCTGTTTGGGGAGCAGGTAGAGCAGCTCCAACACAATTTGAAGACAACAGGAGCGTAAGGGAAAGAAAAATTGCAAGAGGGGACATTCAATATTCTGAGTCGTGAAAAAAGGATCTAATTCGATAGGTAGGTTCCGGGTTCGCAGTATTATTGAGAACTGGGCTTTATCATGGATTGTACCAGGTCATTGCGGCGTTTGCCGATGACTCGGATGCATGTTGCTGTGCTTTTGTGCAATGATTGACGCATCTAAGTATCTCTCCCTGCCTTTTGACATATCGAACAGCTCGGACTTTGCCCTATTATTATGTCCAGTTGTTTGGATGTTGCGTGATAGCTCCCGTATCCATTACGTCCTCAGAGGTGTTATTGATTTCATAATCAGCATTTCGTGTTTATGATCTGGTTTCAATGACTCTTTTACCAGTATATAAATCTCAAGACTTAACATCAATCGCCACGGAGAATGTTGTTATGGCGTTCTATAGGTTTGCTCCCGTGTCCTGAGGAACTCAGCGCAGAGCAGCGGCCGTCACGGTGCAAGGTTTGTATAAGAAACTGGCCGCAGTTTTGGCGAAATATCTGTGTTTTTACTGGCTGCCTGCCGCTGCGGGCCTGGCGAATAAATGTTGGCATGTGTATCGTGTCAGTGGACTCCACCTTTTTGACTTTGAGCGGTACTGTATGGTTGAACGAATTAGTTATAGTTGACGTTTCATGACCAAAGTTGTTGGATTACTATCACTTCTCCATCCGAACCAATCAAACTGCTTGAGATCGCGAAGCGTGGCATATACGAACCCCCCTCTCATTTTTTCTTCTCCCTCCAACTACCAGGAGACAACCCTTTGAAGACATATCGCAGAGTCGCATAAGTTGGCGGTACATGTTGCAAATGAGTGATAGAAGGGCATGACCCTGGATACCATAATCAGCCGTTGCCTATGGCACCGACACGGGACCCTGCGTCCTCATGGGTTAGAACGATTCCCAATAAATGGGACTCGTAAATCACCGCTGACCCTTACATTGCGCGACGTTTGCCTGCCATAAAGTGTGGCGGGCGAAAGGTGGTGCATTCTGGCCGGTGTGTAAGTTATGGGACAAGGTAGGACCCCGAAAACTCAGGCCAATCCGGACGGTTTTATATATATTCTCTGGAGTATCAACAGAGAATTTGAAAGTTGGGAGGTTGGAGGCAAAACGCACAAAATTGGGCCTTGAGTGAGGCTGGACAATTATACATGCTGGATTGCAAGGCTAGATCCGAACCCGACCTAATGCACTCGCGCCAGCAGCCGTGGCGCTGGTTGGTTGTCTAATTTCCATTTCTTCCGTCTTCCCGACCCTATCATGCTATATATTATTATGCTTCTGCTACCTCACCTAAAAAACACTGAGGTAAGACTCTTTCCTACTTCCTACTATGCATACCTTATTAACTCACCGTAAATTCGTAGTACATTTTTTTAGGTGATTTAATACAGTCGTCTGGCTACTCGTAAACACGGAGCATAGTTATTCTAGTTCTCGAGACCGAGTTCTCATCGTTACATCGTACAGAGAAACTTCGATATGCATCCACGAACCACTATGAATTGTTCAACTATAATAGGGGGAGTCAGAGTGCATGGTTCCGTGTGGTTCTGGCATGATTCCGCCTTTGGTACAAGGATGATTCTGGAATGGGTTCTACTCCAAAACCGGGACGGAACTCTGACCACCCCGGTTCTGGTTCTGGTTCTGGTCACATTTTGATGAGAATTGATAGGAGGAGAAGGGAGGGAGCCGGACATAAGCTCGGTTCTGGTTCTGGGCTTTTGGACTGTCAAAACCAGGGTAGAACCGCTCACACTGACTCCCGCTATGAATTTCCAGAACATTCAAACACTTTTTCTGTGATTCGTCTCATGGACTACACAAGAGGCAAGTTACAACATGTTTAATAGATTCGTTGCGTCTACTCTGAAGTTGTCGAATGTGATACTAACATTCGGAGCAGGGTCCAGGAAGGTCAATAGTGGATGGTCAGGCGACGAACCCCATGGTTGCCAATCCACAGTGGAGAGGAGACTGCTAGGGTTGTGGGGAATAGTGGGGTTACCGGTATTGGCAAAGTTGACTGTGTGTTAAGTAGCAGCGTCAGAAACACACAGGCGGTAAGAAGGCTTGAAAATATACCAAGAGCATCGGTCCCAATGAAGCCTGGAGCAGCATCAGTACCATAGAACTCGGAAATATCAGAACTGTGGAACGATCCAATGTTTGGGGTAGTTTTGCCACGTTTGAACACTAACATAAAAAGCATTCAGATCATTTAGAACGTCATAAACAAAGGTGAGGGGGAGAGAACATACGGAATGCAAATGCAGGTTGTGTCTTTGAAGCATTTTCCAAAAGGAATCGGCGAGGTGCTTGGAACACAATGTCACCTTGAATAGCAGCCATCCTCTTGAATTGAGGACTGAGTATTCATTAGCCGAGCCAGCTTTAAGTTCCGCTTATCACTCACGTTAAAGCATTCAAAGTTCCAGTGTCGAAAGGAGATCCCTAGAAGAAACATATCAGATAAATATTTCCAAAGTAACAAGAAACAGAAGAGACCTTTGTTATGTCATCGGGATATGCCAGGCCAATCTCAGTTAGCTGCTCTGTTGTAAGCAATCCATCGAAGTAGCTGACGCGGAATTAGACGATCGTGCGTGATAAAGTTAAGCCATGTTAGTACATACGTGGATTGAATGTACGCCAAGAACTCTGCATTGGTGCTATTCATGAAGACGAAGCTTGTGAGCGGAAGTGGGTGCTGCGGCACACAGCAGAGTTACATACGTAATATTGAGGGTCCCGAGGGAGAACAGACTGTGGCACCAGAAATGTCAATTCTCGGAATGTATTTGAATATTACGGTTCACGTACGTTCCCTCATCATCGCAGTCGCCGGTAACAAACGGAACCTATCAGAAAATTCTCTCAACGTCATATCTCGACGGCAGATAAAACAAAAAGACTTTGAAGACATACCTTTACATATAGACCTTTTTGAATAGACACACGAGGATCGCGAACAATGAGCTGACCATCCACACTAGGCTGCCACCCGATATTTGAAAATGAGAAAATGTTAGGGGATTTATTGATAGCAGTCATCAGAGTATCGAACGGGACAGTACGCAGGCAGGCGATCAGGTCAGCAGATCCAGTGCATCCAGTGTTAGCCACAAGTTGATCGAACAAGGGTTGTTGGGCCGTAATGTCTTCCAGAGAGCTGGGAGAACCGGATTCCTGTAGGAAAAAAAATAAATTCTTGTTTTCTCAACAGAGGTTCACAGACAACAACCGCACCATGAACGCTCCGTGGAAGAGACCCTCAGAATGTCCATCATTGACGACAAGGTGTAAACCCACGGACATAGCACCTGAACTCTCACCCCAACTAGAATCAAAGAAAGATGTTCAAGAATACCCCATACTCTGGAACAGGTGGAGGTTTCATACATTGTAACTCGGTTGGGGTCACCCCCGAAGGCAGAAATGTGACTCTGGACCCATTCTAATGCAAAACGCTCTGCGCCTGTTAGCATACTGCAATAAGGTGACCGAGAGCGAGACGCGTACGATCTCTGAGACCTGCATTTCCAATTCCTGCAGCTTTCGCTTCCTTTCCTCCGAGGAATCCAAGAGCTAGATATTCACCGATGAAATTGAGTCATCATCATACAGGAAGAAGTCGTACCATTGAGTCGATAATTGGCAGATACATATACCACAGGCTCGCCTAAATCTATGGAACGAGCAACCACTGGGTCACCTGGGTTCGAAGAGGTATCCCCGAATTGAAATCCGCCTAAGCAGAATGATATTCAAGTTCGACAATAGTTTAAAGCTGCGGGGTACAAACCGCCGTAAAGCCACTAGAACGAATATTAGCTTCAGTGGTAGGTAGATATCATCAATGTTTAGGATCCTACAAAAAGTACTGGCAGTTTCTTTCCTGCGGGAATCTTGGCTGGTTTAACGATATTGATGAAAAGACCTCAAGATGACAGCCATGCTAGTTAGAACATATCAAGGTGGTAGGTATAGGTGGTAGACCTACAATCTTCAGAGCTCACAAGTTCACCGGCGACTGTGCTGATATTTACTGCTTGCTGGGGGCAAGCTGCTCCAAAACTCGTAACTTGGCGGACTCCAGTAAATTTCAGAGGTGGTTTCGGGAGAGCAAATCGAAAATTCCCAACGCTTTTAACAAATGTTTGTCAGTGTGGGGAAAAAACTGGATAGGATACATACGGTGGGGCGGCATACGGTATTCCCAGGAATTCCACTAGATCGCCCGTTGTGTTTCCTTGGAACGATCCATAACTTAATTTAACCACAGGTCCTGTTTTGGAAGCAGGTAGAGCAGCTCCAACACAATTTGAAGACAGCAGGAGCGTAAGGGAAAGAAAACTTGCAAGAGAGGACATTCGATATGTGTTCTCGGTCGTAAAAGAAAGGATCTCATTCGATAGGTGGGTTTTATATTAAGAACCCGGCCTCAGTTTTGGCAAAAATCTGTGTTGTTACTGGCTGTCTGCTGCTGCGTAGATCGAGTCGGTATACTCCATATTTTGACTTGGATAAGTGTAAGGTGACATGTAGGCGGTGTTGTTGAAAGAAATCAAGGATGGTCCTAGGGTCGGCTTTTTCAGCCACACATCTTAATATAGTAAGTATAACATCATCATCGGCGCCGCAAACCCACTTTTTGGGTGCTAGCTCTAACTCAACACATGCATTCAGATGGTGCTAACATAGTTAAGTTAACATTACACCCACACGTTGTCTCGCAATCTGTTGTTTGCATTCAAGAAATTTCCATAGTTTAGCCCAAAAAGCCTATCTAATCCAGATGTTCATCGCGTTCTTCATCTTCGGAGTCGAGCCGAGTGTTTGCAGCTGATTTTTTCCGTTTCTTGAAAACTTTGACAGTGTCAGATATTTTCTTAGGCCGGGCTTGAAGGGGTTGAGATCCTCCATAGATATTGCCAGCCCTCCTCCAACTGCTGTTGGCGTAGTGGCAAGAGCGCACAGAATAGATGACGATGGCAAGATGTCAAAATTAACGTGGGGAGTTGTTGGCTGTGGTGATGGCGTGGCAG
>Ga0193742_1002635_pt1 | contig 10279 bp, 9 predicted proteins | sample L2c1metaG_FD_165511 | JGI IMG/M metagenome (GOLD analysis project Ga0193742, IMG submission 165511) | Soil microbial communities from a riparian zone of the East river system, Colorado, United States - L2c1 | ecosystem: Environmental > Terrestrial > Soil > Riparian zone | place: USA: East River... | reverse complement strand
CGCACCTCGCTCGCCGCGCGGTTGCGGTTGTCGGTGAGGCACTCGATCAGCACGGCGACACCGTTGGGGCCGTAGCCCTCGTACATGATCGTCTGCCAGTCGGCGCCGCCCGCCTCCTCGCCGCCGCCACGCTTGCGGGCCCGCTCGATGTTGTCCTGCGGGACGGAGGTCTTCTTGGCCTTCTGGATGGCGTCGAACAGCGTCGGGTTGCCGTCCGGGTCACCGCCGCCGGTCCGCGCCGCGACCTCGATGTTCTTGATCAGCTTGGCGAAGAGCTTGCCCCGCTTGGCATCGAGCGCGGCCTTCTTGTGCTTCGTTGTCGCCCATTTTGAGTGGCCGCTCACGATTTCCCCTCCACCATCTCGACAAACAGTCTGTGTACTCGGGTGTCCCCAGTCAGCTCCGGATGGAACGCCGTGGCGAGCACGGGACCCTGCCGGACCGCGACAATCCTACCGGCGGCCGCTTCGCCACCAGGGACCTCCGGGTCATCGCTCACCCGAGCGAGTACCGCGACCTGCGGCGACGCCGACTCGACCCACGGCGCGCGGATGAACACCGCGTGCACCGGGCCGCCCGGCACGCCCACGAAGTCGAGGTCCTCCTCGAAGGAGTCAACCTGCCGGCCGAAGGCGTTGCGTCGCACGATCATGTCCAGCCCGCCGAGCTGGTGCTGGTCCTCGCGGCCGTCGAGCACCTTGTTCGCCAGCAGGATCATGCCGGCGCACGATCCGTAGGCGGGCATGCCGTCGGCGAGCCGCGCGCGCAGCGGGTCCAGCAGCTCGAAGATCTCGAGCAGCCGGGACATGGTGGTCGACTCGCCGCCCGGGATGACCAGACCGTCCACTTCGGACAGTTCGGCGGGCCGGCGGACGGTGGTCGCGCGGGCGCCGCTCTCCTGGAGCGCGGCAAGGTGCTCACGCACGTCACCCTGGAGCGCGAGCACTCCGATCAACGGTCCAGCGGACACCGGTACCTCTCTTTCCTCTGGTCACAGCCTAGGCAGTGACCGGTTGTGACACTTGACACACTCACCGTTCGCCTGCGACGCTCCCCTAACAAGCGTTAGGGAGGAGTACTCATGTTCCTGCGTCGCCTGCTCGTCGCGGCTACTGTTCTGCTCGCCACCACCGCGGGGTCAACGGTCGCCCCCGCGGTGGCGACCGCCGACCCGTACGCGGACCCCGGCCCGTACGCGGTCACCGTGGACATCGGCCTCACCCACACCATCTACCGCCCCACCGACCTGGGTTCCGGCAAGCACCCGGTGCTCATCTGGGGCAACGGCACCGGAGCGGTGCCCGGCGCGTACGGCCTGCTGCTCCGGCACTGGGCGTCGCACGGGTTCGTGGTCGCCGCGGCCAACACCACGCAGGCCAACTCCGGTCAGGAGATGCTCGCCGGCGCGCGGTGGCTCATCAAGGAGAACGACCGGCCGGGCAGTGTGTATTTCCACCACATCGACGCCACGAAGGTCGGCGCCGCCGGGCACTCGCAGGGCGGCGCGGGCGCGGTCAACGCCGGCGCGGACCCACTGGTCGACACGACCATCCCGATCCAGCCCGGCCCGCTGGCGGTGTCGAGCAAACTGCGTGGGCCGGCGTTCTTCCTCGCCGGGCAGCGGGACTCGATCGTGCTCCCGTGGCTGATCGTCGTGCCGATGTACAACGCCGCGTCCCAGGTGCCGGCGGTCTACGGCGAGCTCGGCGGCGCCGATCACTTCGAGCCCGCGCTCGACGGCGGCCGGTTCCGCGGGATGATGACCGCATGGTTCCGGTTCCAGCTGATGGGTGACGAGCAGGCTAGGGGCGAGTTCTTCGGCCCGTCGTGCGGCCTGTGCACCGATCCGGCGTGGACCGACGTCCGCCGCAACGCGAAGGCTATGCAGATCCCCGGATGACCGAACAGCCACGTGCCCGCGACTTCACCGCGCTGACCAGGGTCCGCGCGGTGGAGCCGCGCTTACCGCCGGACACCGGCGAGGGCACCGAGCTGCGGATCCTGCTGGCGTCGCTGCGGCTGTTCGCCCACCACGGCTACCCGGCGACGACCGTCCGCCAGATCGCCGCGGCCGTCGGGGTCAAGGCGCCGAGCCTGTACGAGCACTTCGCGTCGAAGGCCGAGATCCTGGCCAGGCTGGTGCTGATCGGGCACCGGGACCTGCACACCGCGTTCGAGCGGACACTGGCGTCGTGCGCGCCGGACCCGGTGACGCAGGTGCGGGAACTGGTCCGCACGCATGTGCGGAGCCATGTCACCTATCCCCTGCTCGCGATCGTCACCAACGACGAGCTGCACCACCTGTCGCCGGAGCTGGCGGCCGAGTCGCTGGAGCTGCGGCGGCGGACCGAGCTGCTGAGCACCGAGGTCGGACTGCGCGGGGCGGCCGAGGGCGTGTTCGTCGAGGGCGAGCTGATCCCGACGGTCGCCGCGATCTCCAGCATGGGTGTGCGGGCGCCGTACTGGTTCGTGCCGACCGACGACTACGGACCGGACGAGCTGGCGAACGCCTACGCCGAGCTGGCCGTGCGGATGCTGTCACGGCACCCCGAGTAGCCGCAGCCCGGCCGCGACGGCCGCGGCCACGACGACCACGACAACGAACGGCGCCTTGCGCCACGCGAGGATCCCGCCGACGAGCACGCCGCCCGGCAGCGCGACGCCCGCGAACCCGCCGCCGTCGGTGAGCGCGGCGGTCGCGACGAGCGCGACCAGCAGCACGGTGGCGGCGGTGGACATCAGCTCCGTCAGGCGCGGCGGCAGCTCGGCGCTGCCGTTCGCCCGTGCCATGCGGGCCCGCAGCAGTGGACCCGCCGCACGGAACGCGTAGGTGCCGACGGCAAGCACCAGAATCGCGACGATCGTCATACTCGTCCGCCTCCCCGGAATTAACCCGCGTGGTCACGTGGGGTTGTGCTGTCCAGTTCGGTGCCTGTCGGTGGCTGGGTCGCGTCCCGTTCCCCTTAGCCGCGGCTGGGAGCGGCGCGGCTCACGCAGGCTCCGCGCGCAGCGGCGACCTGTGGTTGACACCAGGGATGTCATGCCGGCACCTCTTCCTTGTCCTGCTTCGGCGACGGGATCAGTACGACTAGTCCGCCGAGTGCGAGCAGTACCGGCACCCCGGCCGGCAGGAACGGTGTCGTGGCCAACGCGATCGCCGCGCCGAGCAGGGCGGCGTTGCGGACCCGCGCGTTCTTCAGCGACGGCAGCACCAGGGCGAGCAGCGCGGCGGGGAACGCGGCGTCGAGACCGAACGCGTCCGTGTCGCCGATGACCTGCCCGGCCGCCGCGCCGATGATCGTGCCGAGGTTCCAGACGACGAACGCTGTGGTGCCGAGGAACCAGAACACGGCCCGCGCGCGGGCGGGATCCTTCTGCGACATCGCGAACGCGACCGACTCGTCGATCATCAGGTGCGCGCCGACCAGCCGCGCGAGCTTGCCGGTGCCGAGGATGTCGCCGATGGCCAGCCCGAACGGCAGGTGCCGCGCGTTCAGCAGCAGGGCGCCGAGCACCGCGGCGACGATCCCGCCGCCCGCGGCGACGACGCCGACCACCATGAACTGCGAGCCGCCGGCGAACACCAGGACGGACAGCGCCGTCGGCATCCACCAGTCCAGCCCGCTGGCCACGGCGATCGCGCCGAACGACACCCCGACCACGGCGATGGCACTCGCGACGGCGAGCATGTCGCGTTGCAGGGACGGGGTCAGGGTTCGCCAGATCGAACGCATGTCTTTTATAGTGAACAGTGCACGACCGTTCGTCAAGTCGAACGATCGGTCTGACAGATTGAACACAGGAGGTTACCGATGGCACAGGCGCCGCTCGACGTCATCAACGTCATCGCCTTCTCACTGCGCCGCGAGCGGGAACGAGTCGGCCTGTCACTGTCGGAGCTGGCCAAACGCGCCGGGATCGCGAAGTCCACGCTGTCGCAGCTGGAGGCGGGGAGCGGCAACCCGAGCGTGGAGACGCTGTGGGCGCTGTCGGTCGCGCTGGACGTGCCGTTCAGCAGGCTCGTCGAGCCGGCGCGGCCGAAGGTGCAGATCATCCGCGCCGGCGAGGGCCCCGCGGTGTTCTCCGAGCGCGCGAACTACGTGGCCACACTGCTGGCGTCCTGCCCGCCGAACGCCCGGCGTGACATCTACCTGATCACCGCGGAACCAGGCTCCGCGCGGGAGTCCGACCCGCACATGCCCGGCGTGGTGGAGCACGTCGTGCTGTGCTCCGGCCGGGCGCGGATCGGACTCGCCGACGACCCGGTGGAGGTCGCCCCGGGCGACTACGTCGCCTACCCGGGGGACCTGCCACACATCTTCGAGGCGCTCGAGCCCGGCACCGCGTCGGTCATGGTGTCCGAGCACGTGTGAGCTGTGACATTGGCTCGCTCCGCTCGCGCAATCGCGGCCTGAACCCGGCGTCTTCCCTCCCTGCGCTGCTCAGGCGACTCGCTTCGCTCGTGGCCCTCCGCTGCTCGCTCAGTCCAGACGCCGGCGGCCGCTCACTAGGGCCCTCACTCACGGCAGTGACACTGGCTCGCTCCGCTCGCGCAATCGCGGCCTGAACCCGGCCGCTCACTCACGCCCTCACTTGGTCACGGCCTCAGTGGTTACCAGCCGCGGTCGGCGAGCCGGTGTGGCTCGGGCACGTCCTCGACGTTGATGCCGACCATGGCCTCGCCGAGGCCGCGGGACACCTTCGCGATCACGTCCGGGTCGTCGTGGAAGGCGGTCGCCTTCACGATCGCCTCCGCGCGCTTCGCCGGGTTGCCCGACTTGAAAATGCCGGAGCCGACGAACACGCCCTCGGCGCCGAGCTGCATCATCATCGCCGCGTCGGACGGGGTCGCGATGCCGCCCGCGGTGAACAGCACGACCGGCAGCTTGCCGAGCTGCGCGACCTCGCGCACCAGCTCGTAGGGCGCCTGCAGCTCCTTGGCGGCGACGAACAGCTCGTCCTCCGGCAGCGACGTCAGCTTCTTGATCTCGCCGCGAATCTTGCGCATGTGGGTGGTCGCGTTGGAGACGTCGCCGGTGCCGGCCTCGCCCTTGGAGCGGATCATGGCCGCGCCCTCGGTGAGCCGGCGCAGCGCCTCGCCGAGGTTGGTCGCGCCGCACACGAACGGCACGGTGAACTGCCACTTGTCGATGTGGTTCGCGTAGTCCGCCGGGGTGAGCACCTCGGACTCGTCGATGTAGTCGACGCCGAGCGACTGCAGCACCCGCGCCTCGACGAAGTGGCCGATGCGGGCCTTGGCCATCACCGGGATGGACACCGCCGAGATGATGCCGTCGATGAGGTCCGGGTCGCTCATCCTGGCGACGCCGCCCTGCGCGCGGATGTCCGCCGGCACCCTCTCAAGAGCCATGACCGCGACCGCGCCGGCGTCCTCGGCGATCTTGGCCTGCTCGGCGGTGACCACGTCCATGATCACGCCACCCTTGAGCATCTCCGCCATGCCCCGCTTGACGCGCGCGGTGCCGGTCTCCGGACTGGTCGAAACGTCAGTCACCGATCTTCCTTTCCACAGTGGATTCCCCACCCGAGTGTAGGAGCGATGTGGCCATCACGAGCGTGCCAATTCAGAGGTATCTCGCCAGGCCACTCGAAGACATGGGGTTGTCCGACCTGGTAAATAGGTGTGAGATCGAGCACATAACAGACACACCGAGCCTCCGACTGACAGCGCGGTCCGACGGAAAGGGTGAGTGGCATGGCGAGCAAGCACAATGGCAACGGTGACGGCGGAGCCGCGGTCGCTGTAGACGACCCGGCAAAAGTGCGGAACATCGTTCTCGTCGGGCCCTCCGGCTCCGGGAAGACCACCCTGACCGAGGCCCTGCTCGCCGCCGCCGGCGTCATCTCCAGGGCCGGCGCGGTCACCGACGGCAACACCGTGTGCGACCACGACCCGGCCGCACAGCGCCAGCAACGCTCGGTTGGCCTGTCCGTCGCTCCGCTGGTGCACAACGACGTCAAGATCAACCTGATCGACACCCCCGGCTACGCGGACTTCGTCGGCGAGGTGCGCGCCGGCCTGCGCGCGGCCGACGCGGCGCTGTTCGTCGTGTGCGCCGCGGAGGGCGTCGACCCGGCGACCACCGCGCTGTGGGCGGAGTGTGCCGCGGTCGGCATGCCCCGCGCCGTGGTGATCGCGCGGCTGGACCACCAGCGCGCGGACGCGGCCGCCGAGATGGCGGCGTGCCAGGCCGCGTTCGGCGCGGGCGTGCTGCCGCTGTACCTGCCGGCCACCGGCGGCAAGCAGGGACTTCTCGGGCTCATCACCCGCCGGTTCTTCGACTACTCCGACGGCCACCCGCCGACCGTGCGCGAGCCGGACGAGACCGACCTCGAGCTGATCGACGAGGCACGTGACGAGCTGATCGAGGGCATCATCGCCGAGAGCGAGGACGAGACCCTCATGGAGCGCTACGTCGAGGGCGAGGAGATCGAGCACGAGACGCTCATCGCCGACCTCGAGACCGCGGTCGCGCGCGGCACCTTCCACCCGGTGATCCCCGTGTGCGCGACCACCGGCGTCGGGCTCGCCGAGCTGCTCGAGGCGCTGACCGGCGCGTTCCCCTCGCCGCTCGAGCACGCGGTGCCGGACGTCACCGACGTGCGCGGCAGCGGCTCCGGCGCGGTCACCGCCGACCCGGACGGCCCGCTGGTCGCCGAGGTCGTCCGCACGGCCATCGACTCCTACGTCGGGCGCGTGTCGCTGGTCCGGGTGTTCTCCGGGACGCTGCGCCCGGAGCGGCCGGTGCACATCTCCGGGCACGGCATGGCCGACCGGGGACACGAGGACCACGACGTCGACGAGCGGGTCGCGCACATCTACTCGCCGCTCGGCTCGAACCTGCGCGAGGTGTCGCACTGTGTGGCCGGTGACATCTGCGCGCTCACCAAGCTCGGCTCCGCGGAGACCGGGGACACGGTGTCCAGCCCGGACCAGCCGCTGCTGATGCGGCCGTGGACGATGCCGGAGCCGCTGCTGCCGGTGGCGGTCGTCGCGAAGACCCGCAGCGACGAGGACGCGCTGTCACGCAACCTCGCCCGGCTCGTGGCCGGCGACCCGACGCTGCGGCTGGAACGCAACGCGGAGACCCACCAGCTCGTGCTGTGGTGCATGGGCGAGGCGCACGCGGACGTCGTCCTCGCGCGGCTGCGTGCCGGCGGCGCGGACGTCGAGACCGAGCCGGTGAAGGTGGCGCTGCGCGAGACGTTCGCGGCGAAGGCGCGCGGGAAGGGCCGGCACGTCAAGCAGTCCGGCGGGCACGGGCAGTACGCCGTGTGCGACCTCGACGTCGAGCCGCTGCCGGTGGGCGCCGGCTTCGAGTTCGTCGACAAGGTCGTCGGCGGGTCCGTGCCGCACCAGTTCATCGGGTCGGTCGAGAAGGGCGTGCGCGCGCAGCTCGAGAAGGGGCTGTCGGCGGGCCACCCGGTGGTGGACATCCGGGTGACGCTGTTCGACGGCAAGGCACACAGCGTCGACTCGTCGGACGCGGCGTTCCAGATGGCCGGCTCGATGGGCCTGAAGGACGCGGCCGCGAACGGGCGGATCTCGTTGCTGGAGCCGGTGGACGAGGTCGTCGTGCGGCTGCCGGACGACCACCTCGGCACGGTGCTCGGCGACCTGTCGTCGCGGCGCGGCCGCGTGCTGGGCACGGAGGCCGCCGAGGTGGCGGGCTACAGCGTGGTGCGCGCCGAGGTCCCGGCCACCGCGCTGCTCCGCTACGCCATCGACCTGCGCGCGATGACGTCGGGCTCCGCGACGTTCACGAGGGCCTTCGCCCGGTTCGACCCGCTCCCCGAGTCGCAGACCGCGCAAGCCACGTAGGTGGTGAGAACGTGTCGACCTCGGCCCGGCACGGACCCGAGCCCGACCCACTCACCCGCAGCGGAGTGAGCCATATATCAGTGAGGGCGTGAGTGAGCGGCCGCCGGCGTCTGGACTGACCGAGCAGCGGAGGGCCACGAGCGAAGCGAGTCGCCTGAGCAGCGCAGGGAGGGAAGACGCCGGGACCAGGCCGCGATTACGCGAGCGGAGCGAGCCAATGTGACAGTGCGGCCGCCGGCGTCTGGACTGAGTGAGCAGCGGAAGGCCACGAGCGAAGCGAGTCGCCTGAGCAGCGCAGGGAGGGAAGACGCCGGGACCAGGCCGCGAATACGCGAGCGGAGCGAGCCAATGTCACAACCACCTCACCGGACGGTTCGGACCGTGCCGTCCCACGTGGCGCCGAGCACGCCGGGGAACAGGGTCGGCAGCTGGACCGGGAATACCGTTTCGTCGGTGCGCCGCAGCTCGTCGGCCGACCACCACCGGTGGCCGTCGACCGTCTCGGTCTCCAGCTCGGTGAAGCCGGACGTGTCCACCTGGATGTCGCCGCCGAGGTCTGCGAGGAAGAACCACTCCTCGCCGTCGTAGGTGCGGCCGTCGAAGCTGAACGCGACCCGGCGCCGCCACACCGGGCCGACGAGGGTGTCGTCGGCCAGGCGCACACCGGTCTCCTCCGCGAGCTCGCGCAGCGCGGCGGAGCGCAGGTCCTCCCCCGGCTCGACGCCGCCGCCGACGGTGAACCAGAACTTGGCGTCCGGGCGGTGCGGGTCGTGCCCGTTGAACAGCAGCACCCGACGCTCGCCGTCGATCACCAGCACCCGCGCGGACGGCCGGGGCAGCGGCGCGGTGCCCGGCTCACCGGACAGCGTCGGCTCGACGATCTCGAAGTACTCGGACTGCGCGGCGGTGCCGGCGAGCTTCAGCCAGCGGACCAGCCTGCGCCGCCGCTGCGTGAGCGTGTCCCGCACGGCGTCGTTGTGGACGCGCCGCGCGATGACCACCCGGTGCTCGGCGTCGAGCAGCTCCGCGGCCAGCGCCAGCGGCAGCTTCGCCCGGTCGACGGCGGCGAGCTGCAGCGACAGCCGGTTCTCCGCCTCCTCGCGCTCGTCCCGGACGGTCTGCTCCGCCCGTTCCGCCTCGGCACGCAACCGGTCCGCGCCGACGTCCTCCATCCGGATCGCGGCCGCGACCGCGCGGGCCACCACCGCCCGCCTGGCCAGCGCCGCGTCGAGCGCCGCCCACGCCGCGTCGGTGCGCACGTGCAGCCGGTCCAGCCGGTTCGCGGTGGCGGCCAACCACAGGCCGACCATCAAGGCCACCACGACGACAACGACAAGCGTGGTCACCAACGCAGTCACGACACCTCACCAGACTCGACACCCGCACCGGACTCGACGATCCGCCGCGGGTCCGCGGCCACCGCCTGCTCGTACACCCGCAGCACCTGACCGGACAGCACCGTCCAGTCGAAGGCCGTCACGCGCTGCCGCGCCGCCGCCACCAGTTCGGCGCGCCGCTGCGGGGAGACAAGCATCTCGCGCAACGCCGCCGCGAGTCCGACCGGGTCGCCGACGGGGAACAGGACGCCGGCGCGGCCGTCGTCGAGCACCCGCCGGAACGCGTCCAGGTCGCTGCCGACGACCGCGGCGCTCGCCGACATCGCCTCGGTGAGGATCATGCCGAAGCTCTCGCCGCCGGTGTTCGGCGCGCAGTAGACGTCGACGCTGCGCAGGGCCCGCGCCTTGGTCACGTCGTCGACCTGACCGAGCAGCACGAGCCGGTCCCGCAACGTGGGGCCGGCCTGGCGGCGCAGCTCGTCCTGGTCGCCGCCGCCGACGACCAGCAGCTCCAGCGCGGGGAGCTCCGGCGCGAGGATCTTCAGCGCGTCAAGCAGGATCGGCATGCCCTTGCGCGGCTCGGTGAACCGGCCGACGAACCCGACCGTGCCGCCGTCGCGCGGGTAGCCGTCCAGCGGCTCGGCACCGGCGAAGAACTCGACGTCCACCCCGTTGGGGATCTCCACGGCGTCCCCGCCGAGGTGTTCGACCTGCATCCGCCGGGCGAGCACGGACACCGCGATGCGCGCGGTGATCTTCTCCAGGAACGGCCGCAGCACCGGCTGGAACGCGCTCAGCGTGCGGGACCGCGGGTTGGACATGTGGAAGGTCGCGACGATCGGGCCGTCGGCGATCATCAGCGCGAGCAGCGACAGGCTCGGCGTGGTCGGCTCGTGCAGGTGCAGCACGTCGAAGTCGTGGTCACGGATCCAGCGCCGCACGCGCCGGTAGGACACCGGCCCGAACGACAGCCGCGCCACCGACCCGTTGTAGGGGATGCCGACCGCGCGGCCGGCGGGCTGGACGAAGTCGGGCAGCGGGGTGTCCTCGTCGGCCGGCGCGAGCACGTCGACCTCGTGGCCGCGCCGGCGCAGCGCCT
>Ga0193742_1002634_pt1 | contig 10279 bp, 11 predicted proteins | sample L2c1metaG_FD_165511 | JGI IMG/M metagenome (GOLD analysis project Ga0193742, IMG submission 165511) | Soil microbial communities from a riparian zone of the East river system, Colorado, United States - L2c1 | ecosystem: Environmental > Terrestrial > Soil > Riparian zone | place: USA: East River... | reverse complement strand
TGCCCCCCCCCGTTCGGCCCCCGAGGAGCTCCATCCGTGCTGCCCGAGACCGCCGTGGAAACTGACGCCCTGAGCCGGGTCCGACCGCTGCTGGTGCGCGCCATCGTGGTGGGGCTGGTCGCCGGCTTCCTGTCCGGGCTGTTCGGGGTGGGCGGCGGCATCCTCATCGTGCCGGCGCTGGTGCTGGTCATGCGGATGGACCAGCGGCTGGCGCACGGCACGTCGCTGGCGGCCGTGCTGCCGATCGCCCTCTCGTCGACGCTGAGCTACACGCTCGAGGACAAGGTCGACTGGCCCGTCGCCGGGCTGCTGGCGGCAGGGGCCGTGGGCGGAGCGGTCGTCGGCACGCACGTGCTGCGCACCCTGCCGCAGCGGGCGCTGGGGTTCTGCTTCGCCGGGCTCCTGGCCGCCACGGCGCTGCGCATGCTGATCGACCACTCCGACGCCGGCGGGCGCGCCGACCTCCACCTCGCCTCGATCGTCGGGCTGCTGTTGCTGGGCCTGGCCAGCGGCGTGCTCGCCGGGCTGCTGGGCGTCGGCGGCGGGATCATCATGGTGCCGGCGATGGTGGTGCTGCTGCGGATCCCGCCGGCCGTCGCCAAGGGCACGTCGCTGGCGGTGATCATCCCCACGTCGATCATGGGCACGGCCCGCAACCGGAAGAACGGCAACGCCGACATGCCGATCGCCGCGATCGTGGGCCTGGCCGGGGTGGTGTCGGCGTTCGCGGCGTCGAAGGTGTCGGTCGGCATGTCGGAGACGACGTCGAACGTCCTCTTCGCGGCGCTGCTGCTGATCGTGGCCACCCGCATGCTCTGGCAGCTGGTCCACCCCGCCGCCCGCCACGACGACGCCACCGACGTCGCCGCTGCTGACGCCGGATGACGCCGGGCGCGTACCTGGTCGTCGCGCTGGCGGTGGCCGTGGCGGCCTGCGTGCACGGGGCGCTGGGGTTCGGGTTGGGGACCGTCGGGGCGCCGGTGCTGGCGCTGGTCGACGAGCGCCTGGTGCCGGGGCCGCTGCTGTGCGTCGGGGTGGTGCTGACGCTGCTGGTGGCGTTGCGGGAGCGGGGTTCGCTCGACGTCGGGGGCGTGCGCTGGGCCATCGTCGGCCGGGTGCCGGGCACGCTGGTGGGCGCCGTCGCCGTGGCGGCGCTGCCGCAGCGGGGGTTGATCCTGCTGTTCGCCGTGCTGGTGCTGGCGGGGGTGGCGCTCAGCGCGGCCGGGCTGCGGGTGGAGCCGACCGGGCCCGCCAACTTCGGCGCCGGCGCCGCCTCGGGCTTCATGGGCACGATCACCTCGGTGGGTGGCCCGGCGATGGCGCTGCTGTACCAGCGGGAGGACGGCGCCCGGCTGCGTTCGACGCTGGCGCTGTTCTTCGCGTTCGGGGCGGCCCTGTCGCTGTCGACGTTGACGGTGACGGGGGCGTTCGGCGGCGAAGAGCTGGGCCTCGGCCTGTCGCTGCTGCCGCCGACGCTGCTGGGGTTCGCCCTGTCGGCGGTGTCGGCCCGCTGGCTCGACCAGGGCCGGACGCGGGGCGCGATCCTCTGGTTCGCCGGGGCCACGTCGGCCGTCCTGCTGTTGCGCGAGGTCCTGGCCGCGCTGTGACCGGCGTCGACGCCGACGTGGTGGTGGTGGGCGGTGGGATCGCCGGCGCCGCCGCTGCGTGGGCGCTGAGCCGGGCGGGGGCCCGGGTGGTGCTCGTCGAGCAGGAGGCGCTGCCGGGGCACCACGCCACCGGCCGCTCGGCCGCGGTCACCAACGAGACCGTCGGCCATCCGGTGGTGTGCGCCCTGGCCCGGGCGTCGCGGCCGTTCCTCGACGCCCCACCGGCGGGGTTCGTCGACCACCCGCTCCTGTCGCCCCGGGGGCTGCTGTGGGTCGCCGAGGACCCGGCGTCGCTCGACGACCTGGCGGCGTCCGCCCGGCGGATCGGCCCGGAGGAGGTGCGGCAGCTGGTCCCGCAGCTGCGGCCGGCGTGGGCGGCCGCGGGCGGCGTGTACGAGGCGGAGGCCCGGTCGGTCGACGTGGCCGCGCTGCTGCAGGGGTACCTGCGCGGGCTGGACGTGCGGACGGGCGCGGCGGTGGCGCAGCTGGCCCGCGTGGGCGGCGGCTGGCGGGTGGAGGTGGGCGGCTCGGTCCTCCGGTGCGGCGTGGTGGTGAACGCCGCCGGGGCGTGGGGCGACGTGGTGGCCTCGCGGGCGGGGGTGGCGCCCTTGGGGCTGGCGCCGCTGCGACGGACGGCGTGCCTCGTGGCGGTGCCCGACGGCCACGACGTCGGCGGCTGGCCGCTGGTCATGGACGCCGGCGGGGGCTTCTACGCCGAGCCCGAGCCGGGTGGCCTGCTGCTCTCCCCTGCCGACGAGACCCCGTCGCCTCCGGGGGATGCCCGCCCGGAGGAGCTCGACGTCGCCCTGGCCCTCGACCGCCTGCGTGACGCCACGACACTGCCGGTCCGCTCGGTCCGCCGGGCGTGGGCCGGCCTCCGCACCTTCGCCTCCGACCGGATCCCGGCCGCCGGCTTCGACCCCGACGCTCCCGGCTTCTACTGGCTGGTTGGCCAGGGCGGCGCCGGCATCAAGACCGCCCCCGCCCTCGCCGCGTTGGCGGCCGCCGACATCACCGGCACGCCTGTGGCTCTCCCCAACGACCTCGTCGGCGCCGTCCGCCCGGCCCGCCTCCGCTGACCGAAAACTGCGACAGAACGAGCCCGAAACAGGCCGGTTCTGTCGCAGATATGCCCGCCTCAGGCGGCCCGAGGCGGGCGGATCGGGGTGCCGGAGTACCACAACGGCGTCGTCTCGATGCTCGCGAAGCGCCAGCCGTCGGGCGCCCGGACGAGGCCGAAGCGGTACACCTCGCCCAGCGTGTACTCGACCGGGGGCGCCGGCGCCGTCGTCGGTTCAGCCCCGCCGTCCGTCGCCCCGAAGTGCACCACCAGGTTGGCCCGGGCTGCTGCAGCACGGTCGCCGTCGAGGTCGACGAGCAGGTTGGTGATCAGGTGCTGGATCGGCTGCTCGGGCCGGTGGTTGCGGCTCGCCTGGGCGATCACCGCCTCGGGCCCCTGGGCGGCGCCACCCGGCGTGCGGACGGTGACGTCCTCCGCGAGCAGCGACTTCATCTCGTCGAAGCGGCCCTCGTCGAGGACGACACCCAGCCGGCTGACCAGGTCGGCGATCTCGTTGCGGTCGATGAGCTCCCGAACTGTGGCGTCCATCGGTCTTCCTCCCGTTGCGGTTCGTTGGCCTCACCAACATTGGCGATACCAACGGTATTCCGCAACTCGTGGGTAGGGCCAACGAAGTTGCTACCTTGCCGCGATGGAGCCCGTCGACGCCCACGCCGCACCGGCCCGGCTGAGGACCCTGCCGAGCTGGCTCGTCAACCAGGTCGCCCTCGCCGCCAACCGGGCGGTCGCCGAGGGCCTGGCCGCCGCCGGCACCCGGCGCCACCACTACTCACTGCTGGCCGCCCTCGACGACGTCGGCCCCGCCAGCCAGGCCGAGCTCGGCCGCCGCACCATGATCGACCGCAGCGACGTGGTGGCCGCCGTCAACGAGCTGGCCGACCAGGGCTACGTCGAGCGCACCCCCGACCCTGCCGACCGCCGTCGCAACGTCGTGAGCCTCACCCCCGCCGGTCGCCGCCGGCTCCGACAGCTCGACCGCCTGCTGGCGAAGGTCCAGGACGACATCCTCGCCCCGCTCCCCGCCGAGGACCGCAACCGCCTGGTCGCCCTGCTCACCCGCCTGGTCGAGCGCTGACGCGCGGGCGACTCAGGGGCCGGCGGGGTGGGCGGACTCGAGCGCGGTGACGACGGCGGTCATGTGGGCGTAGGTGGCGTCGCGGGCACCCGTGACGTCGCCGGCGGCGATCGCGTCGCGGATGCGCTGGTGCTCCTCCCAGCTCATGCCCTCCCGGTGCGACGACAGCACCGAGAACACCAGCTCCGTCTGGTGCCGCAGGGGAGCCACGGCATGGCCCAGGTAGGGGTTGCCCGCCATCTGCTCGATGGCGACGTGGAACTCGCGGTGGCACTCGGCGGCCCGCACCAGGTCGTCGCCGGCCGACGCCCGACGCCCGTCCTCCAGCACCGCGGTCAGGCGCGCCAGGCCCTCGGCGTCGTCCCGCCCCGCCGCCAGCTCGGCCGCGTACGCCTCCAGCAGCGCCCGCAACTGCAGCAGCTTGCGCACGTCCTCCAGGTCGAACGACGAGACGTAGGCACCCTTGCGGGGCCGCACCTCCACCAGGCCGGTGCTCTCCAGCGCCCGGATCGCCTCCCGCACCGGGTTGCGCGACACGCCCAGCCGCTCGGCCAGGCGGTCCTCGACCAGCCGGTCGCCGGGCTTGAGGTCGCCCCGGGTGATCATCCCCCGGAGCTCGTCCACCACCGCTTCCCGCAGCGTCCGATGGGTGCTTCCGACGCTCATGCTCCGCACGCTAGACCGGCCAATCACGGTAGTTATCGGTCATCCGACCCGGGTGAGGGCGCGGAGGGAGCCGACGGTGGCGCGCTCGACGAACCGGCCCGACTCGATCGCCGGGCGGTAGATCTGCTCGTAGGGGGCCTGGCCACCGGCGGCCGGGTCGGTGAAGACGTCGTGGATCAGCAGCAGACCGCCGGGGGCAACGTGCGGCGTCCACGTCTCGTAGTCGTGCCGGGCGGGCTCGGCGCCGTGGCCACCGTCGACGAACAGCAGCGCCAGCGGCGTGGTCCACCAGCGGCCCACCGTCGGCGAGTCGCCCACCACCGCCACCACCGACGCCTCCAGCCCGGCGTCGAACACAGTGCGCCGGAAGATCGGGAGGGTGTCCATGCGACCGACCTCGGGGTCGACCAGGTCGGGCTCGTGCCACTCCCAGCCCGGCTGGTTCTCCTCGGAGCCGCGGTGGTGGTCGATCGAGAACAGCACCCGCCCCCGCTCCCGGGCCGCCGCTCCCAGGTAGATGGCCGACTTGCCGCAGTAGCTGCCCACCTCCAGGAACGGCCCGTCCACGTCGACCGACCGCGCGGCGTCGAACAGCGCCTCGCCCTCGTCGGGCGGCATGAAGCCCCGGGCGGCCTCGGCGAGCTTGCGCAGGTCGGGGTCCATCACGCCGACGCCGACGTCGACGACGCCGGCAGGGCGTTGGCCCGCGCCACGTCCGAGAACCACCTCGCGCTGGCCTTGGGGGTGCGGACGAACGACGTGCGGTCGACCTCCACCAGGCCGAAGTGGGGCCCGTAGCCCAGCGCCCACTCGAAGTTGTCGAGCAGCGACCAGTACGTGTAGCCCCGCACGTCGATGCCGTCGGCCAGGCAGCGGCCGACCCCCTGGAGCGCCTCGCGCACGTAGGCGATGCGCTGCTCGTCGTCGCCGGTGCCGATGCCGTTCTCGGTCACCAGCAGCGGCACCTCGCCCCGGGTGTAGTCCCAGGCCCGCCGCAGGGTCGCCTCCAGCGCGGCCGGGTAGTACTCGTAGCCCATGGTCAGGACCGGGACGCCGTCCTCGGCCCCCACCTGCCCGTCGGAGCCGACCCGCTGGCGCGTGTAGGTCTGCACGCCGACGTAGTCGTCGCCCTCGACGGCATCGAGGAACACGTCCTCCATGCCCCGCCGGTAGCGGTCTCGCCGCGACTCGCCCCCGTCGACGGCCTGGTAGTCGGTCATCGACAGCGTCAGGCCCACGGGGACACCCGGGGCGGCCGAGCGGATGGCGTCGACGGCCCGACGGTGCGCCTCCACGAAGTGGCCGTTGATCCGGCGGCGCGCCTCCGGGTCGCGGTGGCCCGGCGGGAAGAACCCCACCAGCCAGCCCATCGTGGCCACGATGTTCGGCTCGTTGATCGTGCACGCCCGGCGCATGACGTCGCCCAGCTCGCCGGCGGCGCGCTCGCAGAAGCGGGCGAAGCGGTCGATCGTCGCCGGCTCGTCCCAGCCGCCGAGCGCCGTGACCCAACGGGGGGTCGTGAAGTGGTGGAACGTCACCGTCGGCTCGATGCCGCGGGCCAGGAGCGCCTCGCAGATGGCCCGGTAGTGGGCGATCGACGCGGCCGACCACTCACCCTCCTCGGGCTCGATGCGGCTCCACTCGATCGAGAACCGGTAGGTGTTCAGGCCCAGCTGCGCCACCAGGTCGACGTCCTCGGACCAGCGGTTCCACGAGTCGCAGGCGTCGCCCGAGGGCTCCTGGCACACCGTGCCTTCGGCGTGCTCCCACGCCCACCAGTCGTTGTTCCAGTTGGCGCCCTCGATCTGGTGGGCCGCGGTCGCCGTCCCCCAGAGGAACCCGTCGGGGAACCGCACGGTGTCGTCAGTCACGGCGGAAACCTACCGTCGTGTCCTGTCGTCGGCCCATCGACAACTAGCCCGTACCAACCACCCCGCCGCCGCCCCAAAAGGTCTCGGCTGGCGCCGAGGCCCTGTAGCTTCTTCCGGCGTGTCGCAGACGGCGGTCGACGACCTGGTCCAGCTCATGGATCTGGAGCCCATCGAGGTCAACATCTTCCGAGGGGTCTCCCCGAAGGAGGACCGCCAGCGCGTCTTCGGTGGCCAGGTGGCCGGTCAGGCGCTGGTCGCCGCCGCCCGCACGCTGGAGGACGACGGCGGCCAGGTCCACTCGCTCCACGCCTACTTCCTGCGCCCGGGCGACCCGACGGTGCCGATCCTCTACGAGGTCGACCGCATCCGCGACGGGCGCTCCTTCACCACCCGCCGGGTGGTCGCCATCCAGCACGGCCAGGCCATCTTCAACATGTCGGCCAGCTTCCAGGTGCCCGAGGAGGGCCTGGAGCACGCCTTCCCGATGCCCGACGCGCCGGACCCCGAGTCGCTGCCCGACCGCCGGGCCCGCCTCGCCCCGCTCGCCGACAAGCTCGGCGACCTCCTGGACCGCCCCCAGGCCATCGACACCCGCGTCGCCGACTGGGCCCCTGACGACCGGACCCGGGCGCTGCCGCCCTACCAGCGGGTGTGGCTCCGGGCCGACGGCACGCTGCCCGACGACCCGCTGCTGCACACCATCGTGCTGACGTACGCGTCGGACATGACCCTGCTCGACACCACGCTGCTGCCCCACGCCGGCACGTGGTTCACACCCACGTTGTTCATGGCCAGCCTGGACCATGCGATGTGGTTCCACCGGTCGTTCCGGGCCGACGAATGGCTGCTCTACAGCCAGGACACACCCACTGCATCGAGTGGTCGCGGCCTGGCCCGCGGCCTCGTCTACACCCAAGGGGGAGATCTCGTGGCTTCGGTCGTACAGGAAGGCCTGATCAGGGTGGGCCGCCCATGAGCCTGCTGACCACCCTCACACCGCGCCGCTGCGTCGCCGCCGTCGCCCTCGGCACGCTGCTGGCCACCACCACCGCCTGCGGGGACGACGACGACGAGAGCAGCGGCGGCGAGCCCATCCAGGGCCAGCTCGACCAGGCCGACCCGCCCACCACCGACGCCGAGGGCACCGCGGTGGTGCCGCTCGACGAGGTCGACCTGACGCTCACCTCCATCGGTTCCTTCGACGCGCCGATCTCGATCATCAACCGGGCCGACGACCCGGCCCTGTACGTCGTCGGCTGGAACGGCACGGTCACCAAGGTCGACGTGGCCGGCGAGGGCGACGCCCGCACCTACGAGGCGGCGTCCGAGCCCCTCATCGACATCGACGACGACGTCGTCACCGAGGGCGAGGAGGGCCTGCTCGACGCGACCTTCTCACCCGACGGCGCCCGGCTGTACGTGAGCTACACGGCCGAGCCGGACGGCCACAACGTGATCGCCTCCTACGAGTTCGACGGCGAGTCGATCGACGAGGGCTCCCGGCGGGAGATCCTGACCGCGGGCCCGGCCCAGGCCAACCACAACGGCGGCGACATCGCCTTCGGCCCCGACGGCTTCCTCTACTTCGGGTTGGGCGACGGCGGTGGCGGCGGCGACCCCGACAGCAACGGCCAGGACACCGAGACGCAGCTGGGCAAGCTCATGCGCATCGACCCCGAGGGCGCGGTGGCCGCGGGCGACGACGAGCCCTACCTGATCCCGGCCGACAACCCGTTCGCCGACGGCGGTGGCAGCCCCGAGGTCTGGGCGTACGGCCTGCGCAACCCGTGGCGGTTCTCGTTCGACCCCGCCAACGGCGACCTGTGGATCGGCGACGTCGGCCAGGGCGAGTGGGAGGAGATCGACTGGCTGCCCGCCACCGACGGCACGGGAGCCGGTCGGGGCGCCAACCTGGGTTGGAACGCGATGGAGGGCTCGCACCCGTTCGAGGGCGGCTCGAACCCGGACGGCGCCGTGCTGCCGGTGTACGAGTACGCGAACGGCGACGACGGCTGCGCCGTCACCGGCGGCGTCGTCTACCGGGGGCCGGCCACGTCGCTCGAGGGCATCTACCTGTTCGGCGACTCGTGCCAGAACTACGTCCGGGCGATCCGGCTGGCCGACGGCGAGGTCGTCGACGAGGGGCGCTTCGAGGACGCGAGCGTCGAGCAGCTGGTGTCGTTCGGCACCGACAACGGCGGCGACGTCTACGTCGTCGGGCTCGGCGGCGGCGAGATCTTCCGCATCGGCGCCAGCTGACCCGGTCGCCCCGGACGACCCCGCCGACCTGGCCTTTCGGTACCCCCGAGGGGGTACCCACGAGGTACCCGGGCCGGTATCCACGTGCTGATCGCGTGGATACCGGGTCCCGGGCGGACATCGTCACGCGAATGCAACACACGTACCCTGCTCCGTAGCACCTCCCGTAGTGCGATCCTCCGGCAATGTGGTGCATGTCCACCACGACGCGAGGAGGGCGACATGGACTGGGCAGACGCCGATGCGCTGGCATCGACCGAGAGACATCTCCGGTTGATCACGCGTGGCTGCGAACGTGAGACGTTGAAACGCTGGGGAGCCAGGTGCACGCCGCTGCAGGAGGCCGAGCTGGCCGCCCCCACCGACGTGAAGCCTTGGCTCCGCAGCCTGCCGACCAAGGCCGCCGACGCCGTGCTGGGCCGGCTCGTCGGCTTCGCCCAGGGCGGCGACTCACCGGCCATGCTCACGGTGATCGTGTGCCTCGGGCCGGGCATCCGCAACCTCGCCGCCCGCACCACCGTCACCGCCGACGAGGCCGTGTCGGAGATCGCGCTCGGCATCCTCGACTACCCGATCGAGCGGCGGACGTCGGTGGCCGGGGGGCTCCTGCTCGACGCCCGCAACCGCATCTACCGCTCCGCCCAGCGCGCCGCCCGGTCGGAGCCGTTCGACGACGACGACACCAGCCACCCGGCCGCGCCCGGCGAGCTCGGCACCACCACGCCGCCGGCCCAGGAGATCATCCAGCTCGTGTGCCAGGGGCGGCGCGACGGCCTCCTCGACCACACCGAGGCCCAGCTCATCATCGACACCCGGCTCAACGGCCACCGGGTCAAACCCGTCGCGAAGGAGCTCGGACTGACGCCCTCGGCCGCCTACCAGCGCCGCAGCCGCGCCGAGGCCCGCCTCACCCAGGTCGTGGCGTGACCCCGCGGGTTCCCTACTCCGCCCGTGGTGTGAACCCCGTCCAACCACCCCGCCGCCGCCCCAAGCGGTGTCAGCTGGCGCTGACCCGTGACATCCCGTGGGCGTAGGGGCGGGCGAGCGTCAACAGGTAGTCGCCGGCTGGGTCCGTCCAGCTGGCGACTACCGCCATCCCGGCGACGGCCAGCTCGTCGGTGACCTGCTCGGGGGTGAACTTGGTGCTGATCTCCGTGCGGATCTCCTCGCCTTCGGCGAAGCCGATGCGCAGGTCGAGCGCCTGCACGTCGACACCCATCGCCTGCTGGGCGGACAGCCGCATCTCGACGCAGCTGTCCTCGGCGTTCCAGCGGGCCACGTGGTCGAACTGCGAGGGTGAGAAGTCGGCGCCCAGCTCGCGGTTGAGGACCCGGAGGAGGTTGCGGTTGAACTCGGCGGTCACCCCGGCGGAGTCGTCGTAGGCCGCGATCAGTCGCTCGACGGGCTTCACGAGGTCGGTCGCCAGCAGGAAGCGGTCGTCGTGCGTGAGGACCCCGGCCACGTCCCGGAGGAAGCGGCGGCGCTCGTGCCGGTCGAAGTTGCCGATGGTGCTGCCCAGGAAGGCGACCAGCCGGGGGACGCCGACGTCGGGGATGGCGTCGAGGTGGCGGTGGAAGTCGCCGGCGATGGCGTGGACGCCGACCTCGAACTGGGCCGCGGTGGTGGCGGCCGCGGAGCGCAGCGTCGCCTCGGAGACGTCGAACGGGACGTAGCCGGCCAGGCCGTGGCGGCTGCGCTTCATGGCTTCGAGGAGGCGGCG
>Ga0193742_1002633_pt1 | contig 10280 bp, 11 predicted proteins | sample L2c1metaG_FD_165511 | JGI IMG/M metagenome (GOLD analysis project Ga0193742, IMG submission 165511) | Soil microbial communities from a riparian zone of the East river system, Colorado, United States - L2c1 | ecosystem: Environmental > Terrestrial > Soil > Riparian zone | place: USA: East River... | reverse complement strand
CATGCCGGTCGGCAGGATCGCCGCCATGAAGCCGGATCCGTCGGCCCTGACCAGCTTCTGCTCCCGGATCGGTTCGCCGGCGATGAAAGGCGCGCGCGCGATCCAGCCCGCCACCTGCGTGGTGGCGTCCGGGCGTTCGCCGCGGCGAATAAAGGTGTTGTTGTTCGACGAGGCCGGCCATGTCTGCCATTGCAGATCGTCGGGCTTGAGCGATTGACCAAGACCGATGTCAGCCCTCGCAACCAGAACGTCGACCGTCGGCATCTGGGCGACCGGCTCCGCCGGCGCCGGTCCCTTGTCGGACCCGCTCGCAAGATATGCGGCCACGCCTCCGGCTCCGACAGCGATCGTCAGCACCACAATGCGTGCGGTATTCATACGCTTCACTTTCCACATTACGCCGCGACGCTTCCGTCGCCGTGATGGGAGTTGACCAGCTATTCGTCAAAGCATGGTTAATGAGGCGTATCTAAATCGCGTTAACGAGAGTTTACTGAAGGCGCGCTCAGCGCATGGCGAAGTGGGTGAGGTCCACCGCCCTGATCCATTCGGTTTCCGGATAGATCATCAGCGCGCCGATCGCGAGCGCGATGCCGTAGGGAATGCCGGTCTCCTTGGCGTGCAGCTTGAGCAGCCAGGGCTGGCCCGCGAGCTGCCAGGGCAGCGGCCATTGCCGGAATTGCAGCAACAGTAATGTCAGGGCGCCGCCGAACAGCGAGGCATAGAGCAGGTAGTTGAGCAGATGGCCGAAGCCGAACCACAGTGCGGCCGCGGCCGCCACCTTGGCGTCGCCGCCGCCGACCCAGCCCATGGCAAAGCAGCCAAAGGCGATGACAAGTACGGTCATGCCCGCGCCGATGTGCGAGAGGATGTCGAGGAATGGCATGCCGCTCAGCAGCGCGAGCGCCAGAAAGCCCGCCGCCAGCGCCAGCGACACCCGGTTCGAAATCGTCATGGTGAAGAGATCGCTCGCCGCCGCGAACGCCATCAGGGCCGGAAACAGCGAGAGGCGAACGATATCGAGGATCATGGGACTAAGCGGCCCGTGTGGCTGACGCGAGGTCGGAGCATCGCCCGAGCCTAGCGGTCAGAGATGAACAATCGGGAAACGGCCCGAGCGGTCACCAGATACTGGCGATCCGAAAAACGATGGCGAGCGTCGCCAGCGCCAGCGTCAGGCAGACCAGTTCCATGGCCCGCCGGTCCCGGCTGCCGGCCGGCACGGCCGCGCTTGTTGCCGCCGCGGCGGTGGTCACCGGTTTACGCATGTTTACACCAACACCACTCTATAGAGACAGCAAAGGCCCCGGAATTGCCGGGGCCTTTGACGTTTTCCCGTAACAGTCGCTTATTTCAGCGAGCCGTTGATCGAGGTGAACTTGCCGTTCAGGTTGGTGCCGAGGCCGTTCACCACAGCGATGATCGCGAGCGAGATGCCGGCTGCAATCAGGCCGTACTCGATGGCGGTGGCGCCGGACTCGTCCTTCACGAAACGCGCAATCAGGTTCTTCATATGTAACTCCATGTGTACACGTGGCTGGTCGACTTACGTTTGGTCTCGCCGGCGTTCTCAGCACCGTGACCATGGGCGCAACCCTAAAGTCGGGAAATTTCAGCGCAGTTAATTCGACTGCGTAAACCTTGGTGGAACCGGCAGTTCTTGAGCAGAGTAAATGCGGAATTAAGAGCTTGCCGACAATTCGACTGGTGACCGGGTCGCTCCCGCTGCAAAGCCGTGAACCGCCGCGGATTCATGGCTCCTTAAGCATGAAAGGGTACCCCTTGAGGCCTGTCGGATGAGGTTGCCATGTCGAATTTGCCCTTGGAAGTCGTTGTGATGTTTGGCGAGACGATCGCCAAAGTGTTGCCCGTCACGATCGGGTTGGCCGTGCTGTTTTCGGTGCTGACCCATTTCTGGGCCTGCAACCCGGGAAAGCCGTGGTGGCGCAAGAAGGAACTCGTCACCGACATTTGCTACTGGTTTTTCGTACCCCTGTTCGGACGCGTGCTGCGGATCGGACTCCTGGTGCTCGGCGCCGGCGTCCTCTTCAAGATCCACGACGCCGACGAGTTGATCGCGTTCTACGACAATGGCCACAGGCGGTGCTGTTTCTGGTGCTGTCGGACTTCATGCTGTACTGGCTGCACCGGATGTTTCACCGCGGCGACTTCTGGAAATACCACGCGGTTCATCATTCTTCCGAGGAACTGGACTGGATTTCGGCGGCGCGCTTCCACCCCGTCAACCTGTTCCTGGGAACCATCCTCGTCGACGTCTTCCTGCTGATCGCCGGCATTTCGCCCAACACCATGCTCTGGGTCGCGCCCTTCAACATGTTCCATTCGGCGTTCGTGCACGCCAATCTGAACTGGACGCTCGGCCCGTTCAAATACGTGCTCGCCACCCCGGTGTTCCACCGCTGGCATCACACCGCGCTGGAAGAGGGCGGTAGCACCAACTTTGCCGGCACTTTTCCGCTCTGGGACATCCTGTTCGGGACCTTCCGAATGCCGGAAAACAGGCTGCCCGACAATTATGGCATCGATGACCAGGCGACATTTCCGACCGAGATTGCCGGGCAACTGGTTTATCCGTTCCGGCAGTCGTAGGCGGCTGCCGGGGATCTCGCCGCCGTTTGCACTTCGTTCACACATTAAGGTCAGATTTGCCCCGTCGGGCGCCGGTTCCGCTGCATATCGCTTTTGCCGGCTTGTCAACGCCCCGGGGTAGAGTATGTCGTTCAGTTGCTTGCGTATGCGCTCACGCGCGCTTTTTTCATTCCGCTCCCTCGCGGTCGGAATGCTGCTATGGCCGGCAGCGGCCCTCGCCGCACCCGCGGCCGACTCCATTCATGTCAATGTCGATCAGGCCAAACTGGTCAAACTCCCCAGCCGCGTCGCCACCATCGTGGTTGGCAACCCGCTGATTGCCGACGTCGCGCTGCAGAACGGCGGCATCATCGTCGTTACCGGCAAGGGCTACGGCGCCACCAACTTCATCGCGATGGACCGCGCCGGAGATATCCTGGTCGACCGCATCATCCAGGTCGAGGGCCCGACCGACCAGCTTGTCACCATCTATCGCGGCGTCGAACGCGAATCCTACAGCTGCCAGCCGATCTGCCAGCGCCGCGTCACCCTGGGCGACGGCGAGAGCTACTTCAAGTCTGTGATCGATCAGGCCGGCTCGCTCTCCAACCAGGCCAGCGGCGCAGCCGCGGCCGGGGGCAAATCACAGAACTGATGGGCCGCGCCAGCCGGCGCGGCGGTCCGCTGCGAATCGCGGTCCGCGGGCCACTCCGAAAATGGTTAAGGCCCGGTTAACAAAGCGGGTCACTCTGCTTCGATCCGGCGAAACACTTCAACAATCTGTTTCAGGTAAACCTCGCGGGCAGGAAAACTGCCGCCGCGATTTAAGGATTGTTCGATGTCGTCGCCCGTTGTCGTACCAGGCTCGTTCCGAACCGCATTGCACAGGTTCCGCCGCAACCGCCGCGGTTCGGCCGCCGTCGAATTCGCGCTGGTGGCGCCGGTGTTCTTCGCGCTGCTGTTTGCGATCATCGAGACCGCGATCGTGTTTTTCGCAGGCCAGGTGCTGGAAACCGTCACGCAGGACTCCGCGCGCAAGATCATGACCGGCCAGGCGCAGACCGCCAACTACAGCAAGGCGCAGTTCAAGGACACCGTCGTTTGCCCGACCGGTGCTCTCGCCAAAGTGCTTTTCAACTGTGACAATCTCTTTATCGAAGCCAAGAGCTACCCCGCTTTCCCCGATGTAGCGATCACCGAACCGATCGACGGCAGCAAGAATTTCATCCCGCCCACCAGCTATTGCCCCGGTGAGGGCGGCGATATCGTCGTGGTGCGGATGTTCTATCAGTGGCCGCTGTTCGTCACCGGGCTCGGCTACAACATCTCGAATCTGGCCGGCAGCAAGCGTTTGTTGTCCGCGACCGCCGCATTTCGCAACGAGCCCTTCCTCGCCACCGCGCCTTGCTGACAGGACAAAGCGATGAAAACGATGTCGATGTTCCCAATCTGGCTTCGCATGCGGCGCACCGCCGCGAGGATGCTCGCGGACCGCAGCGGTATCGCGGCGACCGAATTCGCCGTCATCGTGCCGGTCATGCTGGTGATGTTCTTCGGTACGGTGGAGTTTTCATCCGGCGTGGCGGTCAATCGCAAGGTGACGCTGATGGCGCGAACGCTGTCCGATCTGACGTCGCAGTCGACGTCGGTTAACGACACCGACCTGACCGGTTTCTTTGCCGCCAGCAAGGGAATCATGACGCCCTATCCGTCGTCGCCGACGCAATCGACGATCTCCGAATTGTATGTCGTCCCCGGCTCGCTGGTGGTGAAGGTGATGTGGAGCAAGGGTCACGCGCCGCGTGCGCCGGGAAGCACGGTCACGATACCAACCGAGCTCAAGGTCAGCGGCACCTATCTGATCTTCAGCGAAGTCGCCTATCGCTATGTACCCGCGGTCGGCAAGGTGATGGCGCCGGCCGGGGTGGATCTGACCGACGTCGCCTATACCCGTCCGCGGCAGTCGACCTGCGTATTCTACCCGACGCCGAGTTCCGGTCCTCTGCCTTCCTCCTGTCCGACAACGTGACCGCAGGCTTATCGGATAGCGATCAATCTTAGCCGAGGGTGTCGTGCAAATAAAAAAGGCCGCGCGCCGGGCGCGGCCTTTCACATTAGTCAGGTCGGATTTCCCCGGGCAGAGCCCCGAAAGATATCCGTTAGCCAGCGGCGCGCAGATTGTCCGCCGAAGACTTGCCAGAGCGGCGATCGGCCACGATCTCGTAAGAGATCTTCTGGCCTTCACGCAGCGTTCCAAGGCCGGCGCGCTCTACGGCGCTGATGTGCACGAACACGTCGTTGCCACCGTCATCCGGTTGAATAAAGCCGAAGCCCTTGGTCGCGTTAAACCACTTCACGGTTCCCATGCTCACGGGGGTAGTCCCTTCTCAAGGTAGATATATTAGAAGCCCATTTGCGGTGGGCTGGTGAGATCGAATTTTTGGAAGGGTCGTCAGCGTCTAAACCGGCTGTACCGGTGGATAGCTAATGTCGTCCGGCCGAAAATCGATAACGTTCATATTATTGCAAAATAGCCACCAAAACAATCCTGACGTGCACGATTTTTTGATCGCGCACGGAATCGTAGTTGGAGGCTGTTTGCCCACGCGCCGCCATGGTTTTGCCACGCGGTCTTCTTGATTTAGCGGCGGCGGAATTGACCGCGCGGCGGTGCACCGCGAGGCGCTCCGCCACCCGGACGCTCGTCCTTGTGGCGGAAGATCAGCCGGCCTTTTTCCAGATCATAGGGCGACATCTCGATCGTCACCCGATCGCCCGCCAGTGTCTTGATCCGGTTCTTCTTCATCTTGCCGGCGGTGTAGGCGACGATCTCGTGTCCTGCGTCGAGCTGCACGCGATAGCGTGCATCGGGCAGGATTTCGGTGACCAGTCCTTCGAACTGGATCAGCTCTTCTTTAGCCATGATTATCTCCAGATCGATCGACGATCAGCGCGGTCGTTGGGTGCGGTTGGGTCTGGTATTCGGACGGCTTTCGCGATGCAAAAAGGCAACCCCTTGCATCCCTTCGGCCTTGCCGCTGGCCTGCGCCGACGGACGGGACGGCTCCTGCCGGCTGGTCTCGTGGCGGTTGGTTTGCGGTGCGCCACCATTACCACCGGGACGGCGGTTTCGGCGAGGGCCTTTCGCGCCGGGAGCGGCTTCATTGCCCCTTCCGGTATGCCCGCGCGGCCCGGACCGTGCCCCGCGATGCTGCGCCGGCGGCGGTGCGGCTTCGCGATGGCCGGGAGTACGGTGATCTTCTCTCGGCAGGACGATGCGGATCAGTTTTTCGATGTCGCGCAGATAGCCCATTTCCTCGGCGCCCGCGATCAGCGAAATCGCAACGCCCTCGGCGCCGGCGCGCGCGGTGCGGCCGATGCGGTGGACGTAGGTCTCGGGAATGTTGGGCAGATCGAAGTTCACCACATGGCTGATGCCGTCGACGTCGATGCCGCGGGCGGCGATGTCGGTGGCGACCAGGGTGCGGATCTCGCCGGTACGAAATGCCGCCAGCACACGCTCGCGGTGGTTCTGCGACTTGTTGCCGTGAATGGCGTCGGCGGTGATGCCGGCCCGGGCCAGGCTCTTCACCACCTTGTCGGCGCCATGCTTGGTGCGGGTAAAGACCAGCGCACGGTCGACCGGCTCGCTCTTCAAGAGATTGGCCAGGAAGGTCGGCTTGTTGGAGTGATCGACCTGGATGATGCGCTGGGTGATGCGCTCGACCGTCGAGGCCACCGGCGTCACGGCGACCCGTGCCGGATCGCGCAGCATCGCTTCGGCGAGCTCGGCGATGTCCTTCGGCATGGTGGCCGAGAAAAACAGTGTCTGCCGCTTGATCGGCAGCTTGGCGACAACCTTCCGGATGTCGTTGATGAAGCCCATGTCCAGCATGCGGTCGGCTTCATCGAGCACGAGGAACTCGACCTGTCCGAGCTTGAGCCCGTTGCTCTGCACGAGGTCGAGCAGGCGGCCGGGCGTCGCCACCAGGACTTCGACGCCTGGCATGATCGAACGGACCTGACGCCCCATCGGGACGCCGCCGATCGCCAGCGCCGAGGTGAGGCGCATGTGGCGGCCATAGGCGTTGAAGCTGTCGAGGATCTGTCCGGACAGTTCGCGGGTCGGGCTCAGCACCAGCACGCGGCAGGCCTTGGGCTGCGGCTTGATGCGGTTTTCCAGAATGCGGTGCAGGATCGGCAGCGCAAAGGCTGCGGTCTTGCCGGTGCCGGTCTGGGCGATGCCGACGACGTCACGGCCGGTGATTGCGAGGGGGATGGTTTGAGCCTGGATGGGCGTGGGCGTCAGATAGTTTTCTTCCTTGAGCGCACGCGAGATGGGATCGGCGAGGCCGAAATCCTGAAAGGAGGTCAAAAGGTGGGTACTTTCCATTATAAAAGGCAGGCGCCCGGCTGATACAGCCAGGAACGCGCGAGGGTGTCAGAGACACCCGCGTGTTTGGGGCGTCGGTTTTGGTTAGCTGAAGGGGCAAGCCAGAAACCGTTGGACGGGCTCAGAACACGCGGCTCGCAGTGACCCGGTGATTCCCTGGGTCGTGGTGTTCATATGGAACACGAACGCGGCGCTTTCAAGGTGAATCGCACGATGATTCCTTGACGCGGTTAAGGGACCCGCGAAAAGCCCGATTTGCTGCCGGATCGGGGGCGATCTTGCACGCTGCAGTGCAAAAAATCTCCTGCCGGAAATTTAGCCAAAAGACCATATTTGCTTATAAGTTAAACAGCTTGCCGCTTAAGCATACAGTTTTTCGGCCTAAAAATGAGGCATAAATTTCGGCGATTTAGCGGCTGATGCTGGAATTTCTCAACATCGCCATGCGGTTAGCCAGATTGCCGCAGGTGGCACAGTTCTTGCGATTCCGTTAACGCAGGCGGCCGTGGGGCCGTTTCGCAGCGTTTCAACGTCTGCGTCAGGGAGATGACACCTCATGCTTACTCAATTGACTCACGATATAGCGACGCCACTGAGCCGCCGCCGCTGGCTGGCGGCAACCGCCGGGCTGGTTTTGGGCCTGGCCGCGCTGACCAACGCAAGGGCGGCGGACGACACCATCAAGATTGGCGTTCTGCATTCGCTGTCGGGCACCATGGCCATCAGCGAAACCACGCTGAAGGATACGGTCCTCTTCCTGATCGACGAGCAGAACAAGAAGGGCGGCGTGCTCGGCAAGAAGCTCGAGGCCGTGGTCGTGGACCCTGCGTCGAACTGGCCGCTGTTCGCCGAAAAGGCCCGCGAGCTCATCACCAAGAACAAGGTTTCGGTGGTGTTCGGCTGCTGGACCTCGGTGTCGCGCAAGTCGGTGCTGCCGGTGTTCAAGGAACTGAATTCGATCCTGTTCTATCCGGTGCAGTACGAGGGCGAGGAGAGCGAGCGCAACGTGTTCTACACGGGTGCTGCGCCGAACCAGCAGGCGATCCCCGCGGTCGACTACCTGATGAAGGACGAAAAGGTGAAGCGCTGGGTGCTGGCCGGCACCGACTACGTCTATCCGCGCACCACCAACAAGATCCTCGAAGCCTACTTGAAGTCGAAGGGCGTCAAGCAGGAAGACATCATGATCAACTACACGCCGTTCGGTCACTCGGATTGGCAGACCATCGTGGCTGACATCAAGAAGTTCGGCTCCACCGGCAAGAAGACCGCGGTGGTCTCGACCATCAACGGCGATGCCAACGTTCCGTTCTACAAGGAACTCGGCAACCAGGGCATCAAGGCCACCGATATCCCGGTCGTCGCGTTCTCGGTCGGCGAGGAAGAACTCGCCGGCATCGACACCAAGCCGCTGCTCGGCCATCTCGCCGCCTGGAACTACTTCCAGTCGATCAAGGATCCGGGCAACGAGAAGTTCATCAAGGCCTGGCAGGCCTACACCAAGAACCCGAAGCGCGTGACCAACGATCCGATGGAAGCGCACGTGATCGGTTTCGAGATGTGGGTCAAGGCGGTCGAGAAGGCCAAGACGGTTGACGCCGACAAGGTGATCGACGCGCTGCCCGGCATCGAAGCCAAGAACCTGACCGGCGGCACCTCCAAGATGCTTCCGAACCATCACATCACCAAGCCGGTGTTCATTGGCGAAATCAAAGCCAATGGCCAGTTCGACGTGGTGTGGAAGACCCCGGGCCTGGTGGCCGGCGATGCATGGTCGAAGGAGCTCGACGGCTCCAAGGACCTGATCGGCGACTGGGTTGGCAAGAAGTGCGGCAACTACAACACCAAGACCAACAAGTGCGGCGGTCAGGGTTCCTGATCTCCTACCAATACCAAGAGACTGGAGAAGGCGGCGCTAATGCCGCCTTCTCCTTACTCCGGCCGGGGTCGTCCAGTGTTTGCCAACGTGCTTGACCGTTTTTGTGCGCTTGCCCTCTCGCTTCTGCTGATCGCCGCCGTCGCATCGCCAGCGCTGGCGGGTCCGTTCGAGGATGCGGTCGGCAAGTTCGCCAACGACGAATTTTCCGACACCGATGAAGCGATCGGCGCGGTGGCGACATCAGGCAACCCGCTCGCCTTTGCCATTATCAGCGCGCTGCAGGACGGCCGGCTGATGGCCGATCCCGACAGCAAGAAAGTTTACCTCACCCAGCCCGACGGCAAGATCATCGATGCCGCGAGCGGTACTGCGGTGGACAAGGTGCCTGACGGCGCCGCCGCCGTGCGCCTCAACAACCGCCTGCGCCGCACCGTGGAGGCCGCGCTGGGCGGACTGACGCTGCTGTCGCCTGATCCCGCCAAGCGGATCCAGGCCGCCCAGTCGGTGTTCAAGACCCATGACGAAGCCATGCTTCCGCTGGTCGACGAGGCCCTGAAGAACGAAACCGTCAAGGCCGCCAGGCTGGCCTTCACCGAGGCGCGGGCGGCCATCCTGCTGTTCAAGCCCGATGCCACCGACGCCGAAAAGCTCGAGGCCATCGCTACCATCAAGGCGCGCGGCGACCAGGAGGCGATGGCGTTGTTGACCGGGCTGACCGGGGATCAGCCGGCCGCGGTCATGAGCGCCGCGGCGAACGCGACGGCGGCCATTCAGCGCAGCCTCGCGCTGTGGTCGATGGTGCAGAACGCCTGGTACGGGCTGTCGCTCGGCTCGGTGCTGCTGCTCGCGGCCATCGGCCTCGCCATCACCTTCGGGGTGATGGGCGTCATCAACATGGCCCATGGCGAGATGGTCATGATCGGCGCCTATGTCACCTTCGTGGTGCAGGAAACCATCCGCACCAGCTACCCCCATTTGTTCGACTACTCGCTGTTGATGGCGGTGCCGCTGGCCTTCATCGTCGCCGGCGCGATCGGCATCCTGATCGAGCGCAGCATCATTCGCTTCCTCTACGGCCGCCCGCTGGAGACGCTGCTGGCGACTTGGGGGCTGTCGCTGGTGCTGCAGCAGGCGGTGCGCACCATGTTCGGTCCCACCAACCGCGAGGTCGGCAATCCCTCCTGGATGAGCGGCGCGTTCGAACTCGGGCAGGTCACCATCACCTACAACCGGCTCTGGATCCTCTGCTTCACGCTGGCGGTATTCGCCATCCTGCTCGCCATGCTGCGCTACAGCGCGATCGGGCTGGAGATGCGCGCGGTCACGCAAAACCGCCGGATGGCGGCGTCGATGGGGATCGCCACCTCGCGTGTCGATGCGCTGACCTTCGGTCTTGGCTCCGGCATCGCCGGGATTGCC
>Ga0193742_1002632_pt1 | contig 10283 bp, 19 predicted proteins | sample L2c1metaG_FD_165511 | JGI IMG/M metagenome (GOLD analysis project Ga0193742, IMG submission 165511) | Soil microbial communities from a riparian zone of the East river system, Colorado, United States - L2c1 | ecosystem: Environmental > Terrestrial > Soil > Riparian zone | place: USA: East River... | reverse complement strand
GACGCAGTATGCATCGGCTCGATTCCCCCGCGCGCGAGCAGAGCCGATTTTTTGGCTCTGTAGCGTCGATTGAGAACCCTTGCAACATTGTTGCGTGCAAGTAGCTTGAATCCCAATACCTACCAGTCGGTAAGCCACTTGTTTTGTTGCATTTTGCAGGGCTTTTTCAAGTTGCAACAGATCGCCTCTTCCGTTTCGAGCACCGAATAATTGCAACGATTGCAATCTGCCTGCAAATCGCCAATAAACTAGAACTTGAAGCGATCTTTGGAAAATGCCTGCAAATCACAAACTTTACTTTGTGAAGTGCCTTGCTAGAGCCAACGGCGGAATTCGCAAATTGCGGGTTTTTGAGCCTAGGCCAATCAACGCTCTAGAGCCACGCCGTACAAGCCGCTTGCAAGCTCAATCGGCGGGAATCAGACAGTGCCAGCAAGAGCTACAGGGAAGGTCTGAGAACCCCTTAGAACGCCGTACAAGTGACCTTCCAATCGTCGGCGGGGAATCAAGGCTTAGACGTAGGTAGTAGGGAGAGAACTAGGGGAGAGTCGTACCCGGTTCTGTCTGCTTGCGGAGCATGGTTCACACCGTAGTAAGTGACTTACCCTCGTTGAAAATTCACCGTTCTATAGAGAAAATGTAACTTGATCATGCGCAGTCTGTCACTAACAACTTACTTACTAGATGCAATTGACTTGCACTCTCCTATTACTAGTAAGTGACTTTCACTATTACTTTTCACTATTACATGGTGCCCCACCCTCTTGCCGATTTGCTAGTAAGTACCTTGCTATCTCTGGGGGTGTTCAGCGCTCTACCATCTATAGAAGCAATAAGTACGCATAGACAGCGCAGACTAGCGCTCCACAGCATTAGCTAGGGCAGCAGCAATTAGAACCACTACGCATCAGTAGCTCTAGGACCAAATAAAAGCCCCGCCGGTTAGGACGAGGCTAGGAGAATACTATGAGAACCTACCTATATGCAATGTACTTGTTATACGCTCAGCCTGTATGGTTTATACACTCATCTTCACATGGCTGTATAACAAGTAACTTAAATTTACGCTCTACTGCATTGAAGCTATTTCCGAATTTATGGCTATACACTCATTGTCATGGTATAACTCCGGGACTTGGCTGTATAACAATTAACTTGTTACGCTCAGAAGGTTTGGATCTTATCTGTTGTGCTGGCTATAACTTGTTACCTAATACGTGCAAGATACTTGCTGCGCTCGCAAGGTTTGATACAAATCACTCTAGTTGGCTATATAACAAGTAACTTACGCTCGTATGCTATGGAAGTAACTCATTCCGGTTGGCTATATGTTAGTAAGTAACTTCACACTCGTGCAAGCTGGTACAAATCGCTTACGTTGGTTCGTTCGTGGAGTATGAAACGATCTAGAAAACTGACTTACTCAAGAAGCATTGGTTCGCTTGCCGTACATGGTTCATTCACGCTATATGGTTCGCACAATTCCTTATGATTCATTCAAGCACCCTGGTACTAATTGTGAGGCTTGATTCGCGCCGATGGAATGAAACTATCTTGTTACTTGGCTCGTTCAGATTGACTGGTAATTACTCAAGTTGGATGACTCGCGCGGATGTAATAGAAACTATCCTCTCATCTGGCTCATTCTTCGGTAAGACTGGTGCGGCACGACTGCTTTGATTCACTAAAGCATACTGGTACTACTCGCGACGTGTGGTCATTACAAGTAACTTACGCTCAGCGGCTATGGTTCACTTCAGCCACCAGGCTAAATAAATACAACATACCTACCAGACTATATGCAAGATACTTGTAGACAAATCACTCAAGGGAACGGGTGCGCTCATCAACAATGGTTTACTCGTTGGGCCTGGTCCGCTCATGTACTTTGATTCATTCGGGTGGTTTGGTGCTCTTTCACGAGTTGATTCGTTCGACAGGAATGTACTAATCAGTCTTCATAACTCGTTCGAGGCTCTTGTTACTATTCGCTCTCTTGACTCGCTCACGTATGCTGATACAAATTCAGCCTTGTGGCTCGTTCTCGTTCTTTAATTACAATCACTTTGGGTGACTCGTTCTCGTCCTTTGTTACTATCGTGCAAGAGGGTGACTAGCTCGGGTGACTTGGCGCTAATTACAGCGAGTGGCTGGTTATTACACTCCACTTCGTTGGTGCGCTGTCGCGAGATGGTTCGTTCATAGCCAATGGTTCTCTTCCACACGTTGACTTATATTAAAGTTGGCGGTTCGCGCGAAGGCAATGGGTTTCTCGCTTTGGATGGCTATATTTAATTCATTTCTAGGGAATGTTACTATCTCGTACCGTGATTCATTCATATCCCATGGTTCACTTCAAGAAGCTAATTCATTCACTACTGATTGTTACTATCGCGCATCTGTGATTCATTCTTTGGACATGGTGTTTTCTCGCATGCAATGATTCATTCCAAAAGTTTGGTTACCGCGCGACTTTTAATTCATTCAATGTGCCTGGTGCAAATCGCAACGCGTGATTCATTCCCGAAGCTTGGTGCGCTTACAGCATGTGATTCACTCCAATTGAATGGTGCAAATCGCTTATCGTGATTATTCACTATGGATTGATGTTGCTAATCCCGTCCAATGGTTCATTTCCGGCGAATGGTACTCACAAGGGTTATGATTCGTTCGTGGAGATTGGTCCGCGCAAATGGTATGACTCATTCGTTGCTTAGGGTACGACTCATGGACACCTGATTCATTCTTGTGCGATGTTACTATCCAAGAAGGTAATTCATTCAAGGCGGATGGTGCTCGCGATGATGATAATTTCATTTCTGGTTCATGGCGCGCTCTCCAACGGTGATTCATTCATAAGTCGTGGTATTACTCGTACCCTATGAATTCATTCCTGACGTTTGGTACAACTCCAAAGGTTTGATTCACTCAGACTCGGTGGAACGCTTAGGGGTGATGGTTAACAATTCTGATGTAATGTCAATCCCCATTCGGACAAGAACAGCTTCACCAACTTTTACTTGTACTGGATCGGGTGTATTTGGTAGTAATACTTCTACGTAACCAAGGTGTCCATGCCGAATAATAACTCCTACGCCTGCGGTAAAGTCAGTCATTGGATTCCCAATCGATATCTGGTAGATATTTAGCAAAAGCTTCCGCCAATGCATCAACGCCATATTCCATGTTGCGTTCGTAATTTGCAATGAATAAATCATATGTTTGCTGCGCTAAACCGTCGGTATCGAGTAAATCAACCCGGACTTGATCCCAGCATCGTGCCCAATGCATATGGATTAATTCGTGAGCAATTGTAACTTTGCCATTGTTACCTTGGTAGGCTGGGTGGTAACGAAAATATGGCGTCAATGTAATACAAGCATGTTGTCGATGACGGGTTTGCTCAACTACTGCGCCCCATTCCTGGCCGACGGCTGCCGCTCGCTCCGGTGTCTGTGGATTTTCGTAGTATACATCAAAATCCCAGTCCCGCAGCCATAGTAGATCAGCAGCCATTCGGATGTAGTTCGATAATGCTTGCTTTTCCTTCTTATTCATCTTCTTTTGTTTCATACCCACCGATCCCGCGTGATCCAGATACCGCCGCCGAACAGCGCCGGATTCATCAACGATAGTTCATATTCCCAGTAAAACGGCCATGATCGAACGTAAAAATGTGTTCTACCAATCTGTAGTCTGATTCCCCAACCCTTCATGATTTTCCTAAAAATTTGTTGTTATTACGTAAATCGGGTACGCGAAACAACCACGGCCGATGATGCGGACGGCCAAAGCGATAACCGATTGTTCTAAATAGCTCCCAATTTTTAATGATCGATACCGCACGACCATCACAAGGGATTGTTTTGTCTACCGTTGGCTCGATATGAACGTAACCATCCTTCGCGATATAGCGATTTATTTGATACGGTAGCTGCTGCATACAATCTCCTTGCATAGAATCCGATAGCTAATTTCGAACAACGGCGATAGTTAATGGAGGCGGCGAAAACGGCCGGTGATTGCGGGAAAGCCTACCATAGACTTGCCGCTAGTCCGGCTCCATGCTAGGCTGTCTGGCAGTGCCCCGGCTGCTTCCCTACCTCCCTCCCGGTGGTCGGGGCACTAACAATTTACTTGTCAGTGGATCGGGAACCTCTGCTGTCGAACAATAGCCATACCGACGAAGTAGCACCATTTGGGTTGAGCAAGTTATTTACAATGAGTTGTACCATGTCGTGCGAACGAATTCACCGTAACAGAGCTATACCAAAGAAGCCGAATGAATCATCAAATGGGATTATAAACAAAATGTCGGAATGAGCCATACCGCATGATGATTGATAACGATGGTAAGCGAATCACCACCAAAGATTTGTATCACCTAACCAGAATGAATTAGTCTGGTATGAGAAATACCACTGGCTGTGAATGAAATCAACGGTCATAGAGCCGCACCATGTAACGAGAATGAATCATGACTACAAAGCTATGCCAAATCAGCAGAATGAATCAGCTAATCAGCGCGGACCATGCTAAATGAATTAATCAATCCCTTGGAGGTTACCAATTTCGTAGAATGAATCAACCACCACGATAAGTATCATCAAAACGGAATGAACCAGCTTGTTGGAATAGAACCAAAGCCTACGAATGAAAATTGACAGCAACCACTAGGAGAATTAAATGTCAGCCCCTCTTGCACCATCATTTACTGAGTTTCAAAAGCTATCGAAGGATATTCGCACCGCCGTTCGCACCTTGGATCGGCGCGAAGCACGCTATCTGGTTGATACTTATTACCAGATGCAGGAATACCGAATTTCCAGCGACAACCAAGTTCGATCAATGGCTACCGATGGCGAGCCGCACGAAACGTTGAGTTTCTTTGGTGATCAAATGCGAGCGCTGGAAGGGCAAATCAAAACAGTGCTGAAGGATTGGGTTGAGACTGAGCCGTCAGACCTTGGCAAGTGGGCTATCTCAATTACAGGCATTGGGCCAGTAATCGCTGCGGGTCTGCTTGCCCACATCGATATCGAAAAGGCGAATACCGCTGGTCAGATTTGGCGCTTTGCCGGACTCGATCCCACGTCAGTTTGGAACAAAGGTGAAAAGCGGCCGTGGAATGCCAGCTTGAAAGTCATTTGCTGGAAAGCAGGTGAAAGTTTCGTCAAGGTCAGCGGCAATGAAAAGGATGTATATGGAAAGTATTATATCGCTCGCAAGCAGTTTGAAAATGAGCGCAATGATGCGGTAATTGAAGTAACTCCGGTAGATATTCGGCCAACCGATGCACATTCGATGAATGAACAAGGAATTGTCGGTTATCTGGCTGGTAATAGTGATGATATTAAGGTTTATCAGATTAGCGGTTTGCTATTTGCTGGCGGTAATGCACAAGCAGCTTGGCAAACACTAAACCGTAAGAAAATCGGTAAGGATACCGATGCTTATAAGGCATATTCGAAGGGTAAGCTACCACCAGCGCACATCCATGCCCGCGCCAAGCGCTATGCCGTCAAATTATTTATTGCGCATTATCATGAAGTCGGCCGCAAGCTTGCTGGTCTACCGGTGCCTGCTCCATATCCAATCGCGATTCTCGGTCATTCTGATTACATTGCACCGCCAAATGGTAATGGTGAAGCTGCATGAGCGTAGTGATTGCCCGCGACGGCATGGTATATATAGTGGTAAATAACGTTAATTTGACACCAGAGCAAGCATATGATCTTGCCAGCGAGATTAAATACGAAGCAAATAAAGCTATTAGGCAAATAGCAGCGAAGATACCAGTAACGGATTCGACTGGTCGTCTGTAAATGCTCGCGGAGGGGAATCAATCATGACAAGCTATATGATAGCTGTATGTTCAGAATGTGGTTGGACTACTGTTCCTCAATGGGAGGGACATATCCCGGCGTGTGCAAATTGTCTTCGTAAGTCAAGAAAAGGTCAGCGTGGCGGCAGCATCGTAACAGTTGGTGATATGAAAACAGCAAAGCGTTGTCGAGTAATTGAGGTAGTACCCAAAAATAAACCATTTAGTAAGCGCAAGATGCTAAAGAAGATTACAGTGTAATGCCTAAAATATATTCAAAACGTAGTGGACGAGTGCCTGGTGGCGCTGTTCTTGTAGATCGTTCTACAGATTATGGAAACCCATTTGAGATTGGTCGTGATGGTACGCGAGAACAAGTCTGTGACAAATATGATAAATGGATTTGTGAACCTGAACAAAGGTGGCTTCGATTGCAAATGCGTCTAGCACTTCGTGGAAAAGACCTTGTTTGTTGGTGTGAGCCAGACCGTTGTCATGCCCGCACTGTTATGAAGATCGCGAATTCATAATGCGATCACGGCGGACACATAAAAGCACCACAGTCCATACTTTGCCAAGCGGCAATGAGGATAATGATCTATGGGGCTATTATATAGAAGACAGCAAAGGTAATACTATAATTGCAACGGTTTGGGAGCCGACTGCTAAAGAGCGTAAGCGTATTGCTGCCGGTGAAAATATTCGTTTATTAGTGTGGGGGAAAAAGACACCACCAATTGCGATGGATTTGACCGATGAACCGCTAGGCAAGGTACCAAATGATGAATCAGACAATCCCTCGCCGGATATGGCGGATTAGTGGCCGCAAGCCTTTTTCTAATATAATTTCTTTATTAATTGCATTAGTATTGATGACAGGATGGGCATATAATCCAGAATTATATTCAACAAGTGGATTTTGGCTGGTGGTAGGATTATCTTACTTTGCTTATGTTCGCGGTGAAGCAGATAAAGTTCGTAAGGAATTACGCGATCAAAGAATTGTTGAGCTAGAACAGAAACTTGGAATCAGGTGGAGAAGATAGGTTTTGATGAAGCGAACCGAAGAAGAAATTGATAATATTTTGAATGATATTTCTGATGCGAAGGATGCTGGTACTGCTAATCGTTGGCCGGGTATGAGTTACGAAGATGGTGTAGAAAATGCGCTATTGTGGGTAACTGGCCGATCCGATGACCATCCATACGAAGAGGAATAATTATGAATGAACGGTTTAAAGTAATGGGTGTAATTCCCAGTGAACATAAGGATGATAATAGTGATTTTTCGCCCGAAGGACAAAAAATTTCAAAACTAGTTCCAATTTATACAACTGATGATTTGAAAGAAGCAGCAACTATCTTAGAGTCTGGTGGATTTATCCGTGATGCGCAGTGGTATGCTGCATCTGAAGTTATTGATACTCAAACTGGAGAAAGGATTAGTTGATGGCAGTTAAAAGTGTACCGGTACTGGTTCGAGTAATTGAATGGATGGAATGGCTTCCAGCAGAGAATCATGAATTGGGCGAAACAGTTCATCCTCAAACTGGCCAGAAAATTGAACAAAAAATGGCCTTGCATGAAGGTCATACAGGATTTTTAACAGATGCAAATGAACGCTTAGTTGAATTGCATATTAATGGCACTGCACAATTCAAGACTGTTACTACAGAGAATGCTGATGGTGAAGAAGAAGAACAACTATATGGTCTTTACGTATTCCAGGCACTAGTTGCGAGGAATGGCAATAAACCAGAATTTGAATCGCTGGTTCTAAAGCCGCGAATCAAAATGAAAGAATATGATAAGAAAAAGAAAGATGAGGGACGTGATAAACGCGGTGACCTAGTTATCGTTGAGAATAAACCTGATATTCCTTCAATTAATTCTAAAGGGAAGGGGCACTAGCAGTTAGCTAAAGTGATAATGTGAAACAAAAGTATCACCAAACGTTGGCTGACAAATTATCTAATACACAAGGGGTTGTGCTGCGGTATGTTGTTACAACATATTCGCAACCAGTCGAGCCAACGCGGGTAATCAATCATATCGATTGGAGTCCACTTCCACATTCGTTTATGGAAGCCAAGCGGACACTTGAAACATTATTGAAGTACAAATTGGTGCAAAGGGTTGGCAAGGCGGCATTTACGCATACTCCACTTGGTCGCGCAGTAATAATATATGCCAATAATGCAGGATTGTGGCAGGCACCGATCAAGCCGCCACCATTAGCACCAAAGTATGTACCACCAGTTAAAACAAAAACAAGAAAAAGAAAGAAGAAAAAGTGAGCACATTTCTATTTATTCGTAGCATGGAACCAGTTGAAGTTGAAGAAAACTACAATCTTGTTCGCCAGCGTCTAAACGAAATCGTTACTAACACAAATCGTGACGGTACCGAAGATACGGATAACAAGCCACTAAACAAGGTTAGTTTCAAAACTATCGAAGGTGGCCGCGTAGCGATTATGCCTGAACACATTATCGGCGTTGGATCTGACTTGCGTAAAGATGGCGAAGACTAAGAATAATGGGATTTGACAACGAGCTACTTGATTCGCTCGTTGCATTAGGCCAGACAGCGGAGCGCGTGCGTGAAAATCGTGCGTGTTCCGCTGATCCTGATGCAATTAATAAGAGCATGAGTTTTAAAATCAGAGCACAAGATGTATTGGAATTTGAGGGCGGACACGAAGATATAGAAGTAGAACGATTAGTACGAATTATTGCTAATGCATCTGCTAGCGCAGAACGAGTAGCAACGTTTATTAGAACCATGGGTAATTCTGAGTTAAAAGCCGATGAGGCTATTCCTCATTCAGCAGTGCAGCGGTATGCAGCGACCCTACGTGATAGCCTTGGTACACTCTCATATTTGATGGGTGGCTGGCAATATGTGCGTAAGACGCCGGAATGGACAGAGGTAGCAGGTGCTGAATCCGAATTATCTGATGATAAGTCAGAAATGGGCCTCCAAGGTGCATTTATTTACCAGCGATTAAAAACTCTCAGAGCAAAATCGCTTGCTGATCACATTACAAAGACAGAAGTAATTACATTTATTGATGGATTACTTAAAGAAATTCGAGAAGGGAAATAATAATGGATAAAAAATATGGCCGACTATTTACCGAAGATGATGTGCGGACGTTGGTTGAAGTCGCTATGAGTCTCGATGAAGAGATTAATATTCAAACGTTTATTGATGAATTTGAAGGAAAGTTTCCTGTAGACGAAGCTTTATTCTTGCTACGGGCACAAGACAAGCGCGCTCTTGGTGCAATTCGTTTCTATTATGATCATCAAAGCCCGCGCGCTAATCAAGGTCATCTTGATGCCATTCAACATGCAATTGATTCTTTTGACAAGTTCAGGTTAAAGAATGTTGAACGAGTTAAGGAACCCGATTAGTAAAAATGTTATTGTCATATACAGAAATTGCAAAGGCTAATGAATAAAATGGGAGCACAAGAGATTCCAACATCAGAAGAAATTAGTGAGTTAGTAAAGAATATTAAGAAGAATAATGGTGTAATTCTTAACAATCAAGATTATCATTATTCAGTTGCATTTCCAATGGCAGCAGAGCAGATGCGTGAGGAATTTCTTGATGCAATTGCGCCTGCACTGGCTAATTGGTTAAATATAGTATGTGGCGATGTATCATTATTGAGCGATGAAGAACGACGGTTGCTTGATGTATATGGTTCGTGGGATCGTTATAATCATGGTAATCGTAAAATTGTTGCTGAACTAATTGAAGATAATAAGGATGATACATGGGGTGGGCATAAATGAGTAACGAACCAACGCAAGAACAGTTGGATTGGCGCGGAGATTTTTATGTTCATGATTGTGAAGTTAAAGCGTTTACGCCCGATATAGCAGATGAAGGTCTAAAGAAAGCCTATTTAGGTGCAGGAGTTGAATTAACACATAAGCCAAGTGGAATGTCGGTCATTACACAAGGTTCAATGGAAAAGCATGTTAATTACGAACGGGCAGTTAAAGCATTGAAGCAGCGAGTGGAGTCGCGGGAGAAATGACCTGTGCTAGACTGGCAGACAGTCATACGGGTGGTGCCGTGTGACTAACTCCCTCCTAGAGAGGTTGTTGTCAGTGGATTGCAGAAGGCCCTCTATCAGAAATGGTAGGGGGTCTTCTGTATGATTACTGAGTGTCCGGTTTGTCACAGTGAACAAGATTTTGTTCCGCGTCGGACAATCAAAGCAAGATCGCTGATGCAACAGATCATCGTGTATGACGTATCAATCCGTTGTGTGGTATGTCCATTTACTCAACATATAAAATACACAACAAATTCGTTGGATAAGATTGATGCTGATATTTCCAAATATAGTGAATATGCAATTCGTTACAATGGGCATGATAAACTTCAAACCAGAATTGAAGGATTGAAAAAACAACGTAAAGATGAATTGCGCTTGATT
>Ga0193742_1002631_pt1 | contig 10289 bp, 9 predicted proteins | sample L2c1metaG_FD_165511 | JGI IMG/M metagenome (GOLD analysis project Ga0193742, IMG submission 165511) | Soil microbial communities from a riparian zone of the East river system, Colorado, United States - L2c1 | ecosystem: Environmental > Terrestrial > Soil > Riparian zone | place: USA: East River... | reverse complement strand
GCGCCTCGTGGGCATGGTCGCCTCGCCGCTCACCGGCCTGGCGAGCGCGATGGGCGGCCTCGTCGGCGGCCTCGCCCGCCAGCTGCAGCAGATGGCCGACCAGGGCCTGGTGGGCGGCGACGTCCCAGCGCCCGCCCAGCCGAGCGTCGCCGAACGTAACGTCGCCGAAGGCGAGCGCGAGGAACGAGCGTCTCGCCTGGCAGGCGAAACCAATTTGACCCAGGAGGACTAAGGAACATGGCTACCAGCACCCAGGAGTGGATCGAGGAGCTCAAGAGCATCTCCGTGCTCGAGCTCTCCGAGCGCATCAAGGCGCTCGAGGAGGAGTTCGGCGTGTCGGCGACGGCCGTCGCGGCCGCTGCCCCGGCCGGCGCCGGCGCGGCCGGCGGCGAGGCCGTCGAGGCCGAGGAGGAGCAGACCGCGTTCGACGTCGTGCTCACCGGCGCCGGCGAGAAGAAGATCCAGGTCATCAAGGTCGTCCGCGCGGCGACCGGCCTCGGCCTGAAGGAGGCGAAGGCGCTCGTCGACGAGGCTCCCAAGGCCATCAAGGAGGGCGTCGACCGCGACGAGGCCGACAAGCTCAAGGGCGAGCTCGAGGAGGCTGGCGCCTCCGTCGAGGTCAAGTAACGTCGCCGAAGGCGGCGCACGTAACGTCGCCGAAGGCGGCGCACGTAACGTCGCCGAAGGCGAGCGCGAGGAACGAGCTGCTCGCCTGGCAGGCGAAACCCATATCCGGATCCCTCGCTGCTTTTCGAAGGGCGCCCACGTGGCGCCCTTCGCCGTTAAGAAGCTAGGTCTGCATCGGGCGGCGCTGGAAACGCAGCACGCCGCCGACGGCCAGCACGAACATACCGCTCAGCAGCAGCGCGATCGAGCCATACCCGCGCACGTTCTCGTCGAGGCCGATCGCCGCGGCCCCTTCGGCCACCGCGCTGAAGACCTTTGGCCGAAGCTCCACGGCCGCCCGCTCCTGGGCGACGTCGGCGTCCGCCTCGCGTCCGATGTCCGACAGGCGCGCGACCGCCGGCGGGTCGGCCGCACCGGGCGGCGGCGCGAGCGACGTCGCGTCCGGATACTGCGCCTGGACGGCAGACCCCACCGACGCGCCCGTGCCCGAGATCCCGAGCGTGGTGCCGGTCGCCATGAACACCACGCCGAGGGCGAGGAGGGCGCTGACCGCAAGCGAGCCACGGAACCGGCCGAGCGGGCCGCCGAGGAGCGTCCGAGCAGATCTCGGGTCCATGTCGACTGGTACGAACGGCCGGCCGAGATCCCGACGTCCGGCGCGCTCGCGTGTGATCGCTGACGTCGTGCGACTGCCTCCGGCCGGCCCCCGCGGGTCCGTCTAGGCTGGCCCGCATGTGGCCTTCACGGCCGGTGCGCGCTGGGGCCGGGGTCGGCCTGGTGCTTGTCCTCCCCGCGATCGGCCTGGCGGTCATGTCGTTCGTGTCCGGCGGCTTCTTCCCCGATGCGACCGCGCTCGCCACGGTGCTGGTCCTGCTCGTGCTGCTCGTCCGCGTCACCGTCGCGCGGGAGCCGTTCGCGGGCGTGAGCGCCGGGGTGTGCGCCGCGGGGGTCGTGCTGATCGGCTTCGCGATGTGGACGCTGCTCTCCGCCCGCTGGTCGGGCTCGCTCTCCCGCGCGCTGCTCGAGTACAACCGCGCGCTCCTGTACGTCGCGGCGTTCGTGCTGGCCGGCACGCTCGCCCGCTCGCCCGCCCGGGCTCGCGTGCTGCTGCTCGCGCTCACGGTCGCCGCCGCCGGCGTCAGCGTGGCGGCGGTCGCGACGTGGCTCCTGCCCGAGGTGTTCCCCGCGGGCGGCGACCTCAGCCGCGAGCGGCTGGGGTGGCCGACGAGCTACTGGAACGCGACCGGGCTGATCGCGGCGCTCGCCCTGGTGTGGTGCGCGAGCCTGGCGTGCTGCGGGCGCGAGCGCCACTGGATCCGGGTGGTCGCCGCGGGCGTGGCGCCGGTGGCGGTTGCCGCGCTCATCTTCACGGTGTCGCGCGGCGCGGTCGCCGTCGCGATCGGCGGGCTGCTCGTCGCGCTCATCGCCATCCGCTCGCGCGCGATCCCCACCGGCCTGCTCGCCCTCGCGCCGGGGATCGCCGCCGCCGCCGTCGTCGCCGTCGGGGTCGAGGGGTTGAACACGCACACGCCGACGGAGGCCGCGCTCGCCAGGGGCGAGTGGGCGACCGCGATGCTGCTCGGGATCGCGCTCGGCACCGCCGCGCTGCGGGCGGCGCTGCTCCTGGCCGACCGGCGGCTCGCGCACGTCCCGCTGCCGCACCCGGGGCCTGCGGTCCGGTGGGGCGCCGCGGGCGCGGCCGTCGTGCTCCTCGCCGTCGCGTTCCTCGCCGCCGGAGGCCCGGAGCGGGCGCGCTCCGCGGCCGACCGCTTCGCCTCGGCCGACGCGCAGTCGGTCGGCGGCACCCTGCCCGCGCGCCAGCGCCTGATCCGCCTCGGCAACAACGGCAGGGTCGACCAGTGGCGCGTCGCCTTCGAGCCTGGGTTCGAGCCGACGCCGCTCCACGGGTCCGGCGCCGGTACCTATCCGCTCCTGTGGACGCGGTACGGGATGAGCGAGCGCCGCGTGCTCGACACGCACTCGCTCTACGTCGAGCAGCTCGGCGAGCTCGGGGTCATCGGGGCGGGGCTGCTCGCGGCGACGTTGCTCGCGATCGTGGTGGCGCTGATCCGCCGCGCCCGGGGACCCGACCGCGCGGCGTGGGGGGCGTTGCTCGCGGGCGTTCTGATGTGGGCCGTGCACGCGGGGATCGACTGGGACTGGGAGATGCCGGCGACGACGGCATGGGTGTTCGCCGTCGGCGGGCTGGCGCTCGCCGCGCCCGAGGGCGAGTACGGCGAGGACCCGGACCGCAGGGCGCGCATCGGCGTGGGGCTCGCCTGCCTGCTCTTCGCGCTCATCCCCGTCGCCGTCTGGCATTCCCAGACGCGCCTGACGGACGCCCTCGAGGCGCTCCGGGCGGGCGACTGCGTGCGCGCGACGCGCGCCGCGCTCGACGCCAACGCGACGCTGCGGGTGCGGCCGGAGCCGTTCGAGGTCATCGCCTACTGTGAAGGGGGCGCCGGCCGCGTTCGGCTGGCGTTGGAGGCGATCGATGCCGCAGTGCAGCGGGACCCCAGGAACTGGGAGCTGCACTACTCCCGGGCGCTCCTGCGCGGCGCCGCCAAGCTCGACCCCCGGCCCTCCGCGCTGGCCGCCCTGCGGTTGAACCCTTCCCAGCAGATCACGCAGGACGCCGTCGAGGGCTTCGCCGGCCGCAACGCGCGGGCGTGGCGCCGCTTCGCGCTGAGCGCGCCGCTGCCGCTGCCGGGCTAGTCGCTAGTGGCCCATCTCGTGACGACTACGCGCCGGCCGCGGCGCGGGGCCGGCGCCTGCTCGCCCGCCGGTCGCGTGCGCGGCCCAACGGCGAGCCGGGGTCTCGGTCGTGCCGGTCGTACAGGTACTCGGCGCCCGACTTGTCCCGGTTGAGCACCACGCCGATCAGGCGCGCGCGGGCGCTGCGGAGCCGCCGCACGGCGACCGTCAGCGCCTCCTCGTCGGACTGCTTCACGTCCACTACGAGCACCACGGCGTCCGCCGCGGCGGCCAGCAGCACGGCGTCCGACCGTGGCCCGACCGGCGGGCAGTCGAGGATGACGAGGTCTGCGAGCCGGGCCAGCTCGTCGACGAACGCCCGGCCCTGCGGCCGCTCCAGCAGCCCGGTGATGCTGTCGCTCGCCAGCGAGCCCGCCGGCACGAAGCTGAGCCCGGGCACCGCGGTGGGCCGGACGGCCTCGATGAGCGTCGCGCGGCCCGAGAGGTAGTCGAGCAGGCCGGCCCCGGAGGCGAGGCTGCCGTTTCCGGCATCTGGGCTCTCGATCACGCTCTGGAGCGCCGGCCGGTACGGATCCGCCTCGACGAGCACCACGCTCTGTCCCGCCTCGAGCGCCGCGAAGGCGAGCTGGTAGGAGGTCGTGGTCTTCCCCTCGCGCTCGGACGCGCTGGTGACCGCGACCGTCGCGAACGGGCCGTCGGTCGCGCTGAAGCGGATCATCGTGCGCAGGAAGCGGAACGACTCCTCGAACGCGTGGTTGCCGCCGGCCGACCGGTTCGTGGCCGGCACGCGCGCGAGCACCGGCAGCCCGAGCGCGTCGAGGCGGTCCTCGCGGTCGCCGCGCGAGTCGAGCGCCTTCAGCACGAACGCGCCGGCGACGCCGAGCAACAGGCCGGCGAAGATGCCGCCGGCGAGCGCGAGCGTCGTCCGCGGGGAGACGGGCGATGCCTGCTCGACGGCTGCGGTCTCGAGCCGGAGCGTCGGGTCCGGGCCGCTGCGGAGCGATTCGAGCGCCGCGAGCTGCTCGGTCAGCGGGCCGACCCGCACGGCGTCGGCCGGCGGGATCGCCGCGATCCGCTTGCGCATGTTCGCGATCGCGGGATCCAGCTCGCGATAGAGCTGATCGGTCCGTTCGGTCACGGCCGCCGCGCCGAAGGCGTTCGCGAGCTGCGCCGCCTCGCGTGCTGTCGGCCCGGTCGCGGTGATCGCGACGATGCTGCTCTGCGCGACCGGATCGACCTGGACGCGCGAGAGCAGCGACCCGGGCGAGGCGTTCAGCCGGAGCTGCCTGGCCACGCTCTGGGCGACCTCCGCGTTCGCGATCAGGCGGGCGGCCGTCGTGACGTCGCGGGTGGGATCGGCGGCGCGGCGGATGAGCCCGAGCCCGAGGATCGCGGTCTGCTCGTCGGGCACCGGCGTGACGAGCATGTCGGCGTGCGCCTCGTACTGCTTGTCGGCCGTGAGCACGTAGGCCGCGGCCGCGAGCGTACAGAGCGCGACGGCCATGGCGACGAACCACCAGCGCTCCTTGACCGTCGCGACGTACTGGCGGAGTGTCGGCTGGGCGTCGTCGCGATCATCCACTGGCATCGTCTACCTTCCCTGGCGGGCTTCCGTGCGTGCGACAGCGTAATGCGGGATGGAGCGGTGGGCAGCGCATCGCTGTCAGCGTTCCGTCCTCCTGCGTTGCCGGTTCTCCGCGACGATGCGCTCGTACAACGCGCCGAACTCCAGCGCGACGTTGTCGATGTGGTACCGCGAAAGTCGCGTGGCGGCGGCGGCGGCCTGGGCCGCGCGCCGCGCGGGGTCGCGCAACAGGCTCTCCAGGGCTGCGGCGAGCGCCGCCGCGTCGCGCGGTGGCACGAGCGTCACGCCTTCGCCCAGCACCGTGCCGATGTTTCCGACGTCGGTGCTCACAAGCGGTATGCCGTGGGCCATGCACTCGAGCCCGAACAACGGCGATCCCTCGTAGTCCGAGCTCATCGCTGCGACGTCGGCCGTCCTGAGGAGCCCGCTGACGTCGTCCCACCAGCCGGGAAAGCGGACGCGGTCGGAGACGCCGAGGTCGCGGGCGTGCTGCTCGAGCGCCTCGCGACGCGGGCCGTTGCCGGCGATCACCAGGCGGGTGTCAGGAAGCGAACGTGAGACCTGTGCGAAGGCGTCGATCAGCACCTCGAGCGCCTTCTGCGGCCGGAGCACCGTCACCGTGGTGATGAGGGGCGCGTGGGGTTCGATGCCGAGCTGAGCGCGCGCGTCGCCGCCGTTCGCGCTCGGACGGGGGACGTACGGGTTCGGCAGCAGCACGATCTTCCCCGGGGGGACGCCTTCGAGCTCGATCATCCGGTCCCGGTCGCGCTCCGAGACGCACACGAAGGCGTCGACCAGGCGCCCGATCACGCGCCCGTCGAGGAACCGCCGGACCGGCTGGCCCTCGTAGGACCAGGTGTGTTCGTGGGCGATCACGGCCGGCACGCCCGCGACCCGCCCGAAGATCGAGCCCCAGACATTCGAGCCGAACATGTGGGCATGGAGCACATCGATGCGCTCCTCGCGCAGGACAGCGAAGAGCCGTCGGAAGGCGAGCATGTCGAAGCGATGACGCCGATCGAGCGTCATGTAGCGCACATGGCTCCCGCGCAGGCTCGCAAGCAGCGGCCCGCCGCTCGGACGGGTCGTGGCGACCGTCACGTCGAACCGGTCGCGCGGAAGATGGGTCGCCAAGGCGACGGCCGCGCGCTCCGCGCCTCCGCCTACCTTGAGCTTGTCGACCAGCGTCAGCACGCGCAGCCGCGTCCCCTGATGTCCCGACGCGGGCGGCCCGTGGTCCGTCGCTCGCATGCTGGCAACGATCATGAGACGTGTCACCGCCGCGTCTGCGCGGGGTCCGGCGGGGACGGCGCGAAGGCGGTCGCCTCCACGATCTCCCGTGTCGTCCCCACGGTGTAGCCGGCGAAGTACACCCGGGCGGAGCCCCTGGCGTCGCGGTCGCGATAGATACCGATTCGGGCGTGGACGTCCGGCGGACGCGAGGCCACACGGCCGATCTTCATGGTGGATGCGCGCTTGTGGGGGATCCGCGCGCGCATGCCGCGCCCGTCGGCCAGGTCCGCCCAGAACTCCACGAAGCCCGCCTCCGGGTTCGCGTCGAACCTGATGTGGAAGAGGAACTTGATCCAGCGGTTCTTGACCACCCGCGCACGGGACCGCCACAGGGTGTCGCTCCCGACGCTCTCCTGTCTCGTCGACTCCGTGTGCTCGAGGTTGAGGCGATCGTTCTTGAGGCCGGGGCACAGCACCGGCCCGCCCTCGCCCTCCGCCTTGAACTGGCCGATGCATTGCCACGTCGAGACGGGCGCCGTGTCGCGGGTGATCAGGAACTGGTAGCCGATCCAGACCGTGTCGCCGCGCCGGAACACCCGGCCCTCGAATCCCGGCTTGATCGGGTTGCCCTGACCCAGCTCCGTCCGCTCGCCCGAGCAGTCGTCGCCGTCCTCGAGATGGAAGGCGTACGAGGACCGGCTTGCCGACGGCGCCACCTCCGACGTCGGGAAGGCGCGCGTGCTCGCCCGTCCGGGCTCCGTCAGCGCGTTGTCGCGCTCCCAGCACGTCGTCCCCGTGGCATAGGACGCCCACTCCTCGTAGATCGGCCGCGTCCCGTCGGCGCGCCAGAGGATCCGTCCGGGTGGCCGATCGTCACCCCGTCCGATGACCGAGTCGGCGACGATGACCAGCAGGCCGGCCACCAGGAGCGCGCCCGCGCAAACGGCGATGCGCGTCCGGCCCCCCATGCTCACTGCGCCGCGGTTGCCGTGGCCTTCACGGGAAGCGCCAGCCTCAACACGACCATCCAGGCATGGCGCTGCACCACGGGTGCGAGCTCGAACAGGCGCGCGTGAGGTGCTCGTCGTCGGTGCGCAGGAAGGCGATGTCGTGGAACGCACGCTCCCGCTGCTGCTTCGTCTCCATGCCGGCTCCTTGGCTGCCGAAGTCGGGGAGATCGTCTCATATGGGGAGACGCCGAACACGTCGAAGAACGCGGTGGCGTCCGTCGCGCGCGCCCCATGGGGAGGGCCACGAATCGGATGCCCTTCAGACGTCCGGATTCACACCTTGACGAAGCGCTCCGCGAACCATTCGTCGCCCCGACCCGCCGGTTCCCAACCGGAATCGAGCAGCTCGCGTACGAGACTCTCGTGCGCGTCGCGAATGAGCGGGAGCGGTGCGGGCGGCAGGCCCCAGCCCCATGTGATCGGAGGCGATGCCTTCGGCTCCACGCTCGCAGGCCCGCCGCCGTCGGCCGTCGGCAGCGGCTGCAGCTTGAACACGCCGGTCTCGCCGCGCGAGCTCCAGGTGATCTCGTGGGTCGGTCGCGGCGCGCGCGCGCCGGCCGCGTCGTCCACCGGGCCTCGGAGCTGCGAGACCCGCGCCCTGACGGCGCGCGCCCAGCGCATCACATCGCTCACGCGCAACTCGCGTGTGAAGATCAGCATCGCCACGTAGGCGGCGAGGCCGCCGGCGGCGCCCACGATCCACTCGATCGGCGTGAGGTCCTCGGTGCCGACGCTGAGGAGCACGAGCGCCATCGCGCCCGCCGCCGTCATGCCGCACGCGAGCGCCCAGGCCAGCGGGGCGAGCGGCAGCCGCAGCAGGCGGCGGCAGAGCCAGAGATGGCCCAGTGTGTAGAAGCCGAAGCCGATGTCGGTGGCGATCGCGGCGCCCACCGGGCCGTGATCGGGGATCAGCAGCACCCCGAGGCCGGCCACGATCCCCAGGGTCGCGATCGCGATCGGGATGCGGCGTCGGGCCTCCCCGAGGTAGTTGACGCTGATCGAGAGGAGCGGCATCAGCCCGGCGACGAAGATGTAGGGGGCGAGGGCGGCCAGGACGTTCCCCGCCTCGGTGTAGTCGTCGCCGAGCAGCACGTCCGTGATCGGCCCGGCCCAGACCGCGACCGGCGCGATGAGCGCGCACTGGAACGCGATCAAGCCGCGCAGGCCGGTGCCCAGCGCCTGCACGTTGGGCTCCTGCCCCGCGCGTCGTGCGATGCGGGGGCCCACCCCGTATGCCGTAGACACCCCCACGTACTGCAGGAACGTGATCAGCTTCCAAGGGACCTGGAAGATGGCGCTGGCGGCACTGCCCCCGTAGGCGCCGAGCAGCAGCACGCTGATGTTGCCGCTGAGCGAGTACGCGGTGTCGACGACCAGCAGCGAGCTCGCGTAGGCGCCCACGCGCCGTGCCGTCGACCGGCTCGGCCCGCGGCGGAGCCGCAGCTCCGGGCGCCCGATCAGCCGGTACACGAGCACCAGGCCGATCAGCGCGCCGAGCATGAAGCCGATCGCCCGGCCGAAGGCGGCGCCGGCGGCGCCGCCGCCGAGCAGGACGAGCGTGACGCTCGCCGACACCTCGAGCACGCTCTCGATGGCGGCCAGCCGGAGGTTCACGGCCGTGCGCCCGAACGCCGTGACGACCATCAGCAGCGTGAAGACGAGGCTCTGCCCGAACGTGGCGAACGCGATCGCCCGCAGCGGCCATACCAGGTCCGGCTCGTCGTACGCGGTCGCGATCGGCGACGCCAGCAGTCCCAGGAGGACGCAGATGCTCCCGGTGACGGCCAGCTTGAGCTTCATGCTGTCGACGATCAGGGGGCCCACGGCCGGGGAGCGATGGGCTTCCGCCACGAACCGCGCCGCCGAGCTCGAGATGCCCGCGTCCGCCAGGTTGCCGGCGATCGCGCTGACGCTCAAGGCAAGGGCGAACAGGCCGTACTCGTCCGGGCCCAGGAAGCGGACGAGAAAGAGCGTGAGCGCCGCGGTGAGGGTGGCGCCCGTGAGCTGCGTCGCGTACGAGAACGCCGTGTTCCGCGCGATCGAGTCGGGTTGGTCCTCCTGCTTCTGCCGATCGCGCGAGGGGCCGTCCCGCGCGCTCATCGCCTCGCCCTCTGCCCGCGGCGCTCATGGGCGATCGCAAGGAGCGCAGGTCCCATCGCCAGGAGCAGCCAGAGCTGCTTGCTGTACTGCTCGGACACGAAGAAGTCAGCGACGAGGATGCCGACCAACCCCACCACCAGGGTGCGGGCGAGCACCTCGAGGGATCGCTCGCCGTGCCGGCGGAACATCCCGACCGCGCGAACAGCGGAGCCCAGGCAGATCGCCAGGATGGCCATGAAGAGGGCCAGGCCCACGACGCCCATCTCCGCGAGCACGTGCAGGTAGATGTTGTGTGCGACCAACGGCTCGTCGAGGATGAGGTCGTCGCGCTCGATCGTGCCCGGGTAGAGGAGGTATCGGGGCTCGACCGTCGTGTAATTGCCCGAGCCGACGCCGGCGATCGGGTTGGCGGTCACCATCCGCCAGCCGACGGTCCACAGGTCGGCGCGCCCGGTCGTGCTCGCCGACGTGAGCCGGTCGACGGCGGTGGAGCCGCTGGCGCTCACGTAGACACTGCCCACGAGCGCCGCGGCCACCATCAGCGCGGCGAGCGCTGAGCGCCAGCGGCCGGCGTAGAAGAGCCCGACGACCAGGACGGTCGCGAGCGCCACGATGCCCGCCCGGGAGAACGTCGCGAAGAACGCGGTCAGCCCGAGGATCGCCGCCGCGAGCGCCAGCGGTCGCGCGAGCGGAACGCGGCGCGGCGCCACGGCCGCGAGGGCGCCGGCGAAGACGACGGCCACGAGGAGCAGCGTGGCAAGCACGTTGGCCTCGACGCGCGCGCCCACGAGCCTGCCCGTCTGTGCGGCGGCTGCGGTTCCCGCCGTCGGGTCGGTGGCGATGCCCCACGCGACCGACAGGAGCGTCCCGCCGACGAAGACGGCGAACACCCAGGTGACGTGACGCCGGTCGCGCACGGCGAAGTAGACGATTGGGACGAGCATGGCATTGAGCGCGAAGCGCAGCGTCGAGCCGACGGCCTCCGCAGGGCTCTCCGCCCAGATCACGCTCAATGCCAT
>Ga0193742_1002630_pt1 | contig 10291 bp, 7 predicted proteins | sample L2c1metaG_FD_165511 | JGI IMG/M metagenome (GOLD analysis project Ga0193742, IMG submission 165511) | Soil microbial communities from a riparian zone of the East river system, Colorado, United States - L2c1 | ecosystem: Environmental > Terrestrial > Soil > Riparian zone | place: USA: East River... | reverse complement strand
CGTCGGTCGAGGCTGCCGTGGTTCCCGTGGCGCCGGTCGCCGCGACGGAGTCCGTGGTGGCGGTACCGGTCGAGGACGATGGCTTCGCTCCCGACGAGCCGGCTTCGATCGCCGGGGATGCCGAGGCGACGGCGCCGGTCGAGGGTGGCGAGCCGGAGGCTGCCAGCTACACGACTGATGTGCCTGCTGTTGAGGCGACTTCTGTCGACCACGGGGATGAGCCCGCTGAGCCCGTCGGGTACTCGGAGGCGGCGGAGCCGGGCGAGTTCTGGCTCTTCACCCCCACCAGTGCTGAGCCCGTCGCGGATGCCGCCGTGCCGGCACCGGCGGACGACGAGGATGCGGTTCTGCCGCCTTCCGCCGCCGACACCGGTGACCTGGCTACTGCCGGGTCGGCCACGGTCGATGAGCCCGCTCCGGAGTCTGCCGCTGTGGTGCCGAGTGCGGGGTACGCGGTTGACGGGTCTCTCGCGGTCGACACCGGCGAGCAGGTCTCGACTGCCGAGTCCGCGGTGCCGCCCGAGGAGGAGGTGGCTCCCGCGGCCGCCGAGCCTGTTGCCGACACCGAGGATCAGGTTTCGGTCGCCGAGTCGACTGAGCCCGTCGCGGACTCGGTGTTCGCGCCGGTCGAGAGCGACGCACCGGAGGCCGCCCCTGACGTTGCTCCCGGCGAGCAGCCGGAGAGTAGTGCGCCGGCAGCGGACGTACCGACCAGCGATTCTGATGTGGACAGTCCGGCGCGGTGGGCGGCGGCGCGGCCGTGGGGCTACGTGCGGAGCGGCGAGGACCGCACCGACTCGCCGGGCGAGTGACCGATCCGTTCGATACGGCGCGGCTGCGGGCGGCCGTGCTGGCGGCGTGGCGTGACTCGCCGACGCGCTTCCGCGAGGACGCCAACGCCGAAGAGGACCTCTACCTCGGCGGGTACCGGGACCGGCTGCTCGTTGAGCTCGCGCAGAACGCCGCCGACGCGGCGCTCGACGCCGGGGAGCCAGGTGCCCTCCGCGTGTCCATTGTGGACAACGAACTGCGGGTGGCGAACACCGGCGCTCCACTGACCGCGGACGGCGTCAACTCGCTTGCGTCCCTGCGCGCCTCGGCGAAGGGGGACGGTGCCAACATCGGGCGGTTCGGCGTCGGGTTCGCCGCCGTGCTCGCCGTGTGCGACGAGCCGAGGGTGGCTTCCCGGACCGGCGCGGTCGCCTTCTCCTCGGCACGCACCCGCGCTGCCGCCGGTGTCGACGGGCGGGTTCCCGTCCTGCGGCTGCCCTGGGCCACCGACGAGGAGCCGCCGGCCGGGTTCGACACCGAGGTGCGGCTGCCGCTGCGGTCCGGCGTCGATCCGCGCGACCTGCTCGCCGCCTTCGTCGACCTGCTGTTGTCGCTCGACGGGCTGGCGCGGATCGAGATCGACGGGCGGACGTGGCAGCGGGAGCGCGCCGACGCGTCGACGCGCGACCGGCTGGTCGTGTCCGGGCCGGATGGCCACCAGCAGTGGGTCGTCGAGCGTGCCGCCGGTGAGCTGCCGGCCGAGCTTGTCGAGGGGCTGGCCGCCGAGTCACGTCCACAGTGGACAGTGTGTTGGGCGGTCCGGCTGGACGACGATGGCATGCCGCTGCCGTTCGACCGCGACGTGCTGCACGCGCCAACCCGCACCGACGAGCGGCTTTCCCTGCCGGCAAGGCTGATCGCCACCATGCCCATCGAGCCGTCACGCCGCCGGGTGCTGCCGGGACCGGCCACCGATGTCGTGCTGGCCGCCGCGGCGCGGTGCTACCCGGCGCTGCTGCGGTCGGTCGGCGTCGTGGCGCGGCTGCGGCTCGTGCCACTGCCCGGCTTCCCGCTGTCCGAAGTGGACGAAGAGCTGCGGGAACTCGTGCTCGCCGAGCTGCACCGCGCCGATCGGCTGTTGCCCCTTGCCGGGCCCAACCCGCGCGACATCTCGCCGGCCGGCGCGCGGCTGGTTCCGGTGCCGAGTCGCGAGCTCGCCGATGCGTTGGCCGACTTCCTGGACGGGCTGGTCGACGGCGAGCTGGCCGCGCCGGCCAACGCGGCCGCGCTCGCCGCGCTCGGCGTGCGTCGGATGCGACTCGCCGACGTCGTGGCCGAGGTCACCGGCCGCACCGCCGCGCCGAGCTGGTGGCGGCGCCTGTACGCGGCGCTCGCCGAGGTCGTGGACGCTGATCCGACCGCGGCCGAGGAACTCGCCGCCATTCCGGTGCCACTCGTCGACGGACGTACCCGGCCGGGCGCGCGCGGCGTGCTGTTGCTCGACGCGGACCTCGACTTGTCCACTGTGGACGTTCTAGTGGTGCATCCGGAGGCCGCGCACCCCGTGCTGGAGCGACTCGGCGCGCGCCGCGGTGGTCCCGCCGACGTGCTCGACGCGCTACAGGACGCCGTCGAGCGCAGCGTCGAGGACGTGGAGTCCGGTTTGGACACTCGACCACTCGCGGAGCTGGTGCTGCGGCTGGTGTCCGACGGCGGCGAGCGGCCGTGGCTCGGGGCGCTCGCGCTGCCCGACACGGCGGGGGACTGGCGGCGTGCCGACGAGCTGGCGCTACCCGACTCGCCGCTGCTCGCGGTGCTCGACCAGGACTCGCCGCTCGGCGTGGTGGCCGATGATCTCGTCGCCACCTGGCCGGGCCAGGTGCTGACCCGGGTTGGCGTGCTCGGCTCGTTCTCCGTGGTGGACGAGGAGGAGCCGACCGGTCCCGACCACGACCTGCCGGACGAGGCGGACTGGTGGGCTGGGCTGTCCGCGCCGCCGACCCGGCTGGTCGCCGTGCGCGATCTCGATCTCGTCGCCGACCACGCGTGGCCGGCGGCGCTGCGGCTGCTCGCCGGTGCGCCGGACACCTGGCGGGCGCTGCACCACGCCGACGGCCACACGTCGTGGTGGCTCGCGCGGCACGCGCTGCTCGCTTCTCGACCGGCGCGGGCCTGGCGGCTGCCGGACGCCGACTCGCTTGCCGGGCTGTACGACCCGGTGCCGGACGTCGGCGTCGACCTCGCCGTGCTCACGGCCGCCGGGGTCCGCGCCACACTGTCCGTCGAGTCCACTGTGGACGCTGAGGAGCTGCTCGACCGGCTCGCCGACCAGGACCGCGCGGTGCCGCCCGGCGCGGCGCTGCGCGCGCACGCGGTGCTCGCGACGGCAGTTCGGGACGGCGACCTCGACCCGGCCGACCTCGACCCGCCGGCGCGGCTGCGCACGGTCTCGGGCGCGGTCGCGGCGGCCGACGAGTGCGTGGTGCTGGACGCGCCGTGGTGGTTCGCGGTGTCCGGCCCGACCGGCGTGGTGTCGGCCGGCGCGGACTTCGCGCTGGCCGAGCCGCTCGCCGAGTTGCTGGACCTGCCGCTGGCCGGCGACGGCGACGCGACGATGGTGAGCACGGGCGAGATGGCGTCGTGGGCGTCGCTCGGCGCCGTCGTCGACGCGTGCGACCTGGCCGGGCTCGCTGTGCCGCCGGGTGGCCCGCTGGTGCACGACCGGCTCGTCGTGCGGGCCGGGGACGCGGCGCACGACGTCCCGTGGTGGTTCGACGACCGCGACGTCCTGCACTGCGCCGACTCCACCGAGGGCCTGTCCCGCGCCCTTGCCTGGGCCGCCGGCGACTGGCCGGCCCGCCACACCCTCGCCGCCCTGCTCGACGACCCGGACACGTACTTGTCCTAGCTTTCCCACCGCACGGGTCTTGCGGAGCGCCGGGCAGCGGGCGTAGCAACATTGGTAAGGCAATCTTCCTAACGGTTGCCACCCTGCGAATAGCTGGAGGAACCCATGCGCGCACCTCGGAAACGGATCGTGGGCGTCGCCCTGGCCGTGGCGTTTGCCGCCATCCCGTTCGCGACGGCCGCCGGTGTGGGACACGCCGCCGAGCCGGCCGACCTTGACGACCCGGTGAAGAAGGAAATCGCCATGCAGATCGTGTCCAGCGCGGAGAACTCCTCCCTGGACTGGCGCGATCAGTACGGCTACATCGAGGACATCGGCGACGGGCGCGGTTACACGGCCGGGATCGTCGGCTTCTGCTCCGGCACCCACGACATGCTCGAACTCGTCGAGTACTACACCGAGCGGCACCCGGACAATCCGCTCGCCGAGTACCTGCCGGCGCTGCGCGAGGTCGACGGCACCGACTCACACGAGGGCCTCGACCCCGGGTACACCGACGCGTGGCAGGCCGCCGCGGAGACCCCGGAATTCCAAGCGGCACAAGAACATGAGCGGGACCGCGTTTACTTCGAGCCGGCGCTGGCGCTGGCCAAGTCCGACGGCGTAGGGACACTCGGGCAGTTCGCCTACTTCGACGCCATCGTCATGCACGGCGAGGGTGGCCTCGAGTCGATCAGGGCCGACGCCATCGGCACCGCCGACACCCCGGCGAACGGCGGCGACGAAACCGATTACCTGAACGCGTTCCTCGACGCTCGCGTCGAGGAGATGAAGACCGAGCCCGCGCACGAGGACACCAGCCGGGTGGACACCGCCCAGCGCGTGTTCCTCCAGAACGGCAACCTCAACCTGGACACGCCGCTGGTCTGGCACGTCTACGGCGATGAGTACCGCATCGACGAGGACCCGACAGGAACCACCTGACCGCGAACGCCCAACTCGCCGGTCGCGAACGATGGACTCGCGGGTCCGCAACGATGGACTCGCGCGGCTGGAACGCGCGACTCGCGGGGTTGGGCTACAGGTTGTGTTGGGCGCCTCGGGAGCCGCGGCGGGAGGCGCGGCGCTGCCAGGCCATCACCGGGATGCCGATGAAGCCGAGGACCGTGCCGGCCAGTGCGGTCCACAGCCAGATCGGCGGGCCGGCGTCGAAGCCGTAGCGGGCGACCAGCAGGACCACGGACAGCACGCCCCACGTCGCCGTGCCGACGTAGACCAGCGGGGGTAGCGCCAGCAGGCGCGGCGACAGCGGCGGTGGTGACTTCTGCGTTTCATTTGGCGCGTCGGGTTCCGTTTGGCCTGGCACGTGCGCGAGGCTACCTCCTTATGAGCGGTGTAGCGGCTGGGTCCCGGCTGGATCGGTTCTTCAAGATCAGCGAACGCGGCTCGACGCCGGTCCGCGAGGTCCGCGGTGGACTCGTCACGTTCGTGACCATGGCCTACATCATCCTGCTCAACCCGCTGATCATCGGCGGCGACGCACACGAGGACAAGTTCGGCGTCTTCCTGCGGGGCAACCAGGTCGCCGCGGTCACCGCGCTGGTCGCCGGCGTGCTGACCATCCTCTTCGGACTCGTCGCCAACTACCCGTTCGCCATGGCCACCGGCCTGGGCATCAACACGTTCGTCGCGGTGTCCATCGTGCCGCAGATGAGTTGGCCGGCGGCGATGGGGCTGGTGCTGGTCAACGGGGTCGTGGTGCTGGTGCTCGTGGTCACCGGCGTGCGCACCATGGTGTTCAACGCGGTGCCGGCCTCGCTCAAGGCCGCGATCGCCGTCGGCATCGGCATGTTCATCACGCTGATCGGCCTGGTGGACGCCGGGTTCGTCCGCCGGCTGCCGGACGCCGCGCAGACGAGCGTCCCAGTTGGACTCGGCATCGACGGGTCCATCGCCTCGTGGCCGACGTTCGTCTTCGTCGTCGGGCTGGTGCTCATCGGGGTGCTGGTGGCGAAGAAGGTCAAGGGCGCCATCCTCATCGGCGTGCTTGGCACCACCGTGGTCGCCATCGTCGTCGAGGCGATCGCGAAGGCCGGGCCGAGCCTGGGGGAGAACCCGAAGGGCTGGAACCTCGGCTACCCGGCGGTGCCGGACAACGTCGTCGACACGCCGAACCTGTCGCTGCTTGGCAACGTCAACTTCGACGCCTGGGTCCAGGTGCCGGCGATCACCGCCGTGCTGATCGTGTTCACGTTGGTGCTGACCGACTTCTTCGACACCATCGGCTCGATGACCGGGCTCGGCAAGGAAGGCGGCCTCCTCACCAAGGACGGGCAGTTGCCGGGTGTCGGCAAGGCGCTGTTCGTCGACGGGCTCGGCGCGGTGGCCGGCGGCGCGGCGTCAGCCAGTTCCAACACCGTCTACATCGAGTCCGCCGCCGGCATCGCCGACGGGGCGCGGACCGGGCTGGCGAACGTGGTCACCGGACTGCTGTTCCTGGCCGCGATGTTCTTCACCCCGCTGTACGAGGCGGTGCCGATCGAGGCGGCGGCGCCCGCGCTGGTCGTCGTCGGCGTGCTGATGATGGCGCAGCTCAAGGAGATCGATTTCACCGACTTCACGATCGCGCTGCCGGCGTTCCTGACCATCGTGGTCATGCCGTTCACCTACTCGATCGCCAACGGCATCGGCGCCGGGTTCGTCAGCTACGTGCTGCTGCGCCTGGCGACCGGTCGGGTGCGCGGGATCCATCCGCTGATGTGGGTCGTGGCCGCGGCGTTCGTGGTGTACTTCGCGCTCGGGCCGATTCGGGCAGCATTGACATAAGGCCCATACGGCGCAGATCGCGATGACGTGAGGCAACTCGTGAGGTATGCTAACGAAGTGTCGAAGGAGGAGCGGGGCGGCGAGCCCTCGCTGGCGAGTCGGGTGCGGCTGGCCACGGTGCGGTTGAACCGCAGGCTCCGGGCCCAGCGGTCCAGCTCCTCGGTGACGCTGACCCAGCTTTCGGCGTTGTTCTGCCTGCACAAGTGCGGGCCGCTGACGCCGGGGGAGCTCGCGGCCAAGGAGGTCGTCCAGCCGCCGTCCATGACCAGGGTGATCGCCGCGCTCGAGGAGTTGGGCTACGTCAGCCGTCGACCGCATCCCACTGACGGCCGTCAGGCCATCGTCGAGATCACCGAGGAGGGGAGCGCGCACGTCCTGGCCGACATCTCCGCCCGCGAGGCCTGGTTGGACAAGCGGTTGGCCGAGCTGAGCGGGACCGAACGGGAGGTCCTGTCCCGCGCCGCGGAGATCCTCGACCGGATGGCGAGCCAACAGGATTAGTGACGAGTACTGGAAGATCCGCCCGCAGTAACCAGCACAACCCCATACCCCCACGTACCGCGAGCAGCTCGACTCCGTCGGAGCCCGCACTCGCCGAAGATTCCCGCCGCGGCATGTTCGCCGCACTGAAAGTCCGCAACTACCGGCTCTTCGCGTCCGGTCAGGTGGTCAGCAACGTCGGCACCTGGATGCAGCGCATCGCCCAGGACTGGCTGGTGCTCGAACTGTCCGGCTACAACCCGATCGCGCTCGGCGTCGCCGCGTCGCTGCAGTTCCTGCCGACGATCCTGTTCACCCTGTGGGCCGGCGTCCTCGCCGACCGGCTGGACAAGCGCAAGCTGCTGATCGTCGTGCAGAGCGGCATCGCGCTGTGCGCGCTGGTGCTCGGCCTGCTCGACGTGACCGGGCTGGTCCAGCTCTGGCAGGTGTACCTGCTGTGCTTCGTGCTCGGCCTGTTCACCTCCGTCGACCCGCCGGTGCGGCAGTCGTTCGTCGGCGAGATGGTCGGCCGGGAGTACCTGACCAACGCCGTCGCGCTGAACTCGTCCACCTTCAACCTGGCCAGGATCGTCGGCCCGGCCGTCGCCGGCGTGATGATCATCTGGACGGGCACCGGCTGGGTGTTCCTGATCAACGCGCTGAGCACGATCGCGGTAATCGTCGGTCTGTACCGGATGAACCCGGCGGAGCTGCACCGCGGGCCGGCGCCGGCGCGGCGGGGCGGCCAGCTGCGCGAAGGGCTGCGCTACGTCCGCGGCCGGCCGGACATCGTCGCGGTGCTCGTACTGGTGTTCTGCGTCAGCACGTTCGCGTTCACCTTCTTCACCACGCTCGCCATCGCCGCGGCCAACGTCTTCCACCGGGAGGCCGACGGCTACGGGCTGCTGTCCACGATGCTCGCCGTCGGCAGCTTCTCCGGCGCGGTCCTCGCCGTGCGGCGCAGTACCCGGCGGCGCGGCGGCATGCGGCTGCTGCTCGGCTCGGCGTTCGCGTTCGGGGTGCTCGAGGTGGCCACCGGGCTGATGCCGTCCTACCTGGCGTTCGGGCTGGCGCTGATTCCGGCCGGCGTGGCGATGATGACCTTCATGAACACGGCCAACAGCACCGTGCAGCTGGCCACCGCGCCGGAGATGCGCGGCCGCGTGATGGCGCTGTACATGCTGGTGTTCGTCGGCGGCAACCCGGTCGGCGCGCCGATGACCGGGTGGCTCGCCGCGGAGTTCGGCGGACGCTCGCCGTTCGTCGTCGGCGGGGCGATCGCGGCGCTGTCGGCGCTCGCCTGCGGCCTGGTGCTGGTCAGACGCGGCGGCCTGCAGCTCCGCGACCAGCTACGCCCCCGCTGGGCACTCCGCCGCCGACCCACACCGGAACTGGAACCAGCGGACACCTGACCATCCCGGCTTGCGCTCGCGGATTAAGTTAGGCTAACCTAAGCGTCGTCGCTTCGTGGTGGGAGCGGCGAGTCAGTTCGGGAACATGACGGGCCCTGGTGGCGGCGGACGGCACTGCTGCTACCAGGGCCCGTCGCTATTTTGTCGCGGTACTCGTCGCGGTCTACGGGGTCGGCCAGGTGTGCACCGGCTGGTTGGCGGTGGCGTGCTCCAGATAGCGGCGGAGCATTCCGGCGAGCGCGGCGTCGCGGTCCAGGCCACGTTCCTCCAGTCGCGCGACCGTCTCGCGCTGCCAGCTGGAGCCGGTGCGCTGACTGAGGCAGCGCCGCTCGATCACGCCGAGGTAGCGCTCCCGCGCCTGGTCGGACACGCCGCACACGCGCAGTCCCTCGTGCGCCAGCGGCAGCAGCTTGCGCAGCACCAACTCGTCCGGCGGCACCCAGCCGATGCCCGGCCAGTACAGCTGCGCGTCGAACGCGTACCGCGCGCCGGCGTAGAGGTTCTCCTCGGCGGCCTGGAAGGACATCTGTGTCCACACTGGACGGTCCTCGGCCGCCAGCGCGCGCTGCGCGCCGTAGAAGAACGCCGCGTTGGCCATCATGTCGACGACCGAGGGACCGGCCGGCAGCACGCGGTTCTCCACGCGCAGGTGCGGAATTCCGTCCATCAGGTCATAGACCGGACGGTTCCACCGCCAGATGGTGCCGTTGTGCAGCCGCAGCTCGGTCAGCCGTGGCGCGCGCCCCTCGTCCAGGGCGACGATCGGGTCCTCGTCGTCGAACTCCGGCAGCAGGCCGGGGAAGTAGCGGACGTTCTCCTCGAACAGGTCGAAGATCGAGGTGATCCAGCGTTCACCGAACCAGACCCTCGGTCGCACGCCCTGGTTCTTCAGTTCCGCCGGGCGGGTGTCGGTGGCCTGCAGGAACAGCGGAATCCGGGTCTCGTGCCACAACGCCTTGCGCAACAGGAATGGCGCATTCGCCGCGATCGCCACCTGCACACCGGCCAGACATTGTGCGGCGTTCCAGTGGGCCGCGAAATCTTCCGGCGGCACTTGCAAGTGCAGCTGCAAGGACGTGCACGCGGCCTCGGGCAGAATTGAGTTCGCTGAACTGCGCAGTCGTTCCGCGCGCTGGCCGGGAATCGCCGGCCCGTCCATGCTCAACACCATTTCCTCGCCACGCGCGGCGAAGATCTGATCGTTGAGCCTGGTGTAGCGGGCGTTGTTGGACAGCCAGCGCGCGTCGAAGTGTTCCTCGCGCAGCGTCGGCAGGATGCCGATCATGGCCAGGCTCGCGCCGGCGTCCTGCGCCTTGAGGTTGGCGCTGGTCAGCGCCTCGTGCAGCTCCTGCTCGAGCTGGCTGGCCTGGTCCCCGCTGAGCGGCCGGGGCGCCACGTTCAGCTCCAGGTTGTGTTGCCCGAGCTCGGTTGTGAACGATGGGTCACCGAGTTTCGCCAGCACAACTCGGTGAGCATGCGGGCCAACGCGTCGAGACATCGCTGGACTTTCTGCCTGTACCGCTGGCGATCCGACCGGTCGGTCAGCGCGTCGGGTCCCATTACCGCCCCTCCCCAGCCGGCCCGCATCCGGCGTGTGCGCGGGAATCCAACCGTGACACATACCCGAAGTCGTTGCTAGCGGCCAAAAAGGTGCATCATGGATCACTTTTGTTACCGAGAGCGAATTGGCCGCTGTTGCTCCGTAACATGACAAGACCTTTTCGCGGGCTGTGGGAGCATGACGTCCGTGATTGAGGTACCTGATCCCGACGACGCGCGGTTGGCCGACTTTCGCGCGCTGAGCACCGCGGATCGGCGACCGGATCGGCCTGGCGGCAAGGGTTTGGTCATCGCCGAGGGCGTGGTCGTGGTCCGCAGAATGCTCGCGTCGCGCTATCCCGTGCGCGCGCTGCTGGGGGTTCGGCGCCGGATCGAGGAGTTGGCCAACGATCTC
>Ga0193742_1002629_pt1 | contig 10291 bp, 14 predicted proteins | sample L2c1metaG_FD_165511 | JGI IMG/M metagenome (GOLD analysis project Ga0193742, IMG submission 165511) | Soil microbial communities from a riparian zone of the East river system, Colorado, United States - L2c1 | ecosystem: Environmental > Terrestrial > Soil > Riparian zone | place: USA: East River... | reverse complement strand
GGTCAGTTTTTCCTCTCTTCTCTTTATCTTCTTTGTATAGCTAAACCCTCTATCAGGCAATAAAATCTTCAAATCCCAAAGATCCGCCACCACCCGCCAACAAACCACCCGCATATGTCCTATACATCATCTCTGTCATCACCGTTTTCGTCCTTCTCTACTTTTTCGTCATTCGTCCATGCTGCTGCATTCGCAAGAAACCACTCTCCTCGAAGCACCCTCTAGGCACTTCAGGGATGATGGTGTTGCCTGTTAATGGTCCAGGTGGAAAGAAACCCAAGGCAGGTAAAGGCAAACGCGGAGCAAATCCCAGAGGCGAACAAGACGTACAGATCAACCTCATCGTTGATCCTACAGCTTTCCAGCATCCTGAGGTTTCTGAAAGTGAAGATTCAGAGGATGACGATAGTTTGGATGAGGGGGGGAAGAAGACAAAGACGAATCAGAAGAAGAAGAAGAAGCGGAATCAGAGGAAGAGACGTGGGGTTTTCGAAGGTCTAGCTATGGAAGAACAATGGCTTGTTGCTCGTTCTTGGTTACGGAAGACGACAATGATAGATGTAGCAGGTCTCATAATATGGGGAGCTACTTTTATATTTGTGCTAACTGGGAAAAGGTGTCCAAGTGGAGGGTTTGGAGGGTGGTAAGTCCACTTCTTTCGTTGGAAAAATCTCTCAAAGTTATTGATTTTGTTCTAATATCTACCAGGTGTAACGCATATAACATATCTTCAGCCGCTGCTTGCTTGTTATGTGTTACGTTTGGGGTTAGCATCTTCTTTGATGTGCAGGATTTACATTCGAGCAAACAGTCACCACGTACGAGGACATGAAAGTCTTGGGTTCTGCCTTTGCGAGTATGTATCTTATTCTTCCTCGCCTATCATCTGCCATCATATATGCATTGCAACGGACTACCTCACTACTTATTTTGTACACCTTTTCATTTATTTTTATGACATCTAGGAAGTACTTACTATTTTTCATGATTTATCTCTTTTAATGACCCTTTAATGACGCTTTTCATGAATTATGTACTCACTGAAACGGAGATAAACAAAAAATGAAGGTAAATTTTTTTTTTTCAAGTTGTGGTTAAAGCCACATTCTAGAAAAAATCGCTAACTACATGTGCCAAATGGGTAGGTATAAATTAATAAATAGTCGTCAAAAATGAGATTATATACCATAGAAAGGGTCCGTTCCATGAATATGAATAAATGAATGGATGCAACGTAGTTAACGCTACTAAGTTCGTCCGATCGTAGCCAGTGTCCATAAATTCTTGCACTGGTCATAAGATGTAAGTATGCAATAGCATTCGGAAGAAATTCAAAATGGTACAGATGGTTGGATCGAACGAAATGGAGTCAGCCATCATAAAACCATGCTCAACACAGTCATCCCACAGACCACCCACATCAAGGACGACATCCTCCAACCTCGCATATCAGAAGAAGCAGAAGATGATCCTCCGGCCGTCGTTTGTCCCACACTTGTACTAGCAACACTCCCCACCGTTCCCGGAGCCACAAACGGTGTATTATCCAACAATAAAGTCTGCACAAATGGTTGTGTGGCCGTTTGACCCCCAGATATATCTGCATGCAGATCCAGCGTCATATGCAACCCGCTATCTTGGACAATACCGGTGTAGAAAGAATATCCTTGAAGAGGTGGGTAGGAAGTTGAGTTGAGTGAGAATGTGATAGGAGAGTTCATGGCATAGGGGAAGTTGGTGATGGCTGTGTCTGTAGCGTTGCCGTAGACATTGGAAGTGTTGGTACCGTCGCGGACCTTAGGGCATCAGTGATATTAGCATCGCCAGAAGAAAAAAAGTATGAGAGAAGAAAAAAATGATTACGCACAGCAGCAACGAGTGTATACACCCTCGTATACCCAACACTGCTACTCCCATAATTCCCAGCATTAGTACTATTCGCAACAACATCCACTCGACTCATCATCGGAGACAAAAAAACTTGATCCTGATTCACAATATAAAAATCGCCTTCATTATTATACACCGTCGGCGCCGTCCCATTCTTATCATCAACACTGAACCAAAACTGGTTGATGGATGAGGTGGAGGTGATAGGGACGACAAAGTTGTAGTTGATGAAGAAGTAGCCTAGATTGAACGTCACGGGAGAGAGGTTGGGGTCCTCGTTGACTGTGTTGACTGGGAGTGCGGTATTGGTTTTGCCTTTGCAGTTTTGGTTGGTACCATATCTGTCACACCAGAACATGGTAACTACGCGGTCGGCACTGGCGTTTGCGTTGATAGGTTGGATGAGCTGATGAATAGGTTGTGGATATCAGTTTGAATTGAATCGGTATCATGGAAAGAAGAACGGACACGTAGAGAAGCCTTGAATACCAAATGAGACTTCTCAAAGTACAACTGGCCGTCATTGACCTTTGCAGGTAATAGCGTAATCTCATCGGTCAAATTAACATTATTTGGCACCGTATCAAGCATGCGCGTCAATATAGCCTTGCATTGCGATTGGAAGACGTTGGGATCGGTCAAGCTAAACAGGTCAAGTTTTAGACAGCGTGTTCAAAGTTGTGTTCATCAAATTCTCACCTGCGCATGGTGCTATTCCCATCACTTTCAAAGACACGTAGATCCGAAGTCATGGTCGCGTTCGAACTAGTAACCAGTACGTTTTGAGTTTTGTTCTTGAGGTAATCCGTAACTCTGCGTTCACCGACATATATATATAAAGGAGGGGGCAGTGAGGATTGCATCAAAAACAGTTCTAGAAGAAAATGACCAACACAAGATTATCAAACTGCATCGTTTGATCAAAATCATCAATAACTGGGAGGGGGCTGGTGGGGTTCGGAGGAACTAGTTGTGGGAAATCAGTGCTGCGAACACCTCCCATCGTATGTCCACATGCGACTAGCTTGATCATTTCGCCTTGGTTGAAGCCTTGTTTACGGAAGCTCTCAATGAAAGTGGAGATGTCCTGTTGAGGCTCAGGTGTGCCGGTGCCTCCTGCGACGTAGGTATCAATGCGACCAGCTCTGAGCGGAAGGATTGGTCCTCCGCATGAGGACACTGCCAATATGGCGGCAATGGTAATGACGTCGGCTCCTGCACGGGGTGAAAGCCTGAGATGCGGAAACGACAGGAATAAGAAGGCGCGTACGAGAGATTAGTTTATTGGGGTATGTCTGGAAATCGCTTACGGTCTGGGTGAAGCCTAGACCAAAGTTCTAGAGAGGAACCAATGTTAGAGGAGCACAGAAGGAAGGGTCAAGCACACCTCCGCACGATCGAGCTCGTAAACGAGGGAACCATCAAGACCACCAGAACCATTATCAATATTATGGGTTGCCATATCATGAAAGGCCTGTTTATATCAAGAACAAAGGAACAAAGAATAATCAAGGAAACCCACGAAACGAAGCCACTCTGCACCTATTGATGCCAAAGTGCCCGTCCTTTTCCGACATGGATGGACAATAGAAGCGAGACTTGAACCGTCTGATCTGCGACCTTCATAGAGGAGACGTTCAAGTGCATCGTATTGGGGAGATGGCCAACGATATGTGGCAGCAGAAGTAAGGAGCGACTGTAGTAAGAGAAGGAACGGTAGCCTCATAGCGGTATAGCTAAGGAAAGGGATGCTGATGTAATCATTATCCTTTCTTCCATGTCCTCATCACGCTCCTTCAATTTCCCTGGCACACAACCGAATTCACCTACAAGTTCTCTTTTTCCGCTTAGTGCAACCCATACAGGTGGTATACAACCGCCAGCTTCTTTCTTCAGACCTTCAAAACCTGAGTACCATCCTCAATATTCTCGACCTAGCACTGCTTCTTCTTCAAACGCTGCCCCACAAGACCTCGCAGATGTCCACCCGTTACCACCCATCTCAAATTCAGATGACCACCATCACAATATCTCAGAGAGTATCGATGGTGGTCCAGAACCTACAATAGAAGACCAGCACCAGCTTATGTCTCTCAAGCGCATCAAACAAAGTCGCGAACCTCTTCTACCCGTTTCTGCTAACAACATTCGTTCTGGTGGTGCTACCAATTCCAGACCTTCCCTCAGACGTCAACACAGCAGCTCTACCTCGAATCCAACAAAAAGCGCTATCAGGACTAGTTTCGACAAAGTCTTGAGCATCGGTCACGGCATAAGTCTTGATTCCATCCGAAGATCAACAAGTACGCGTACCCCAGCCCATTCTGCAGAAGGTCATCCCACGTTTGAATCCAAACCAAGTGACGATCAACACGAAGGAGGTGTTAATGCGTACGGATACCCATCTACTCTACCTTCTTCTAAACAGTATAATCATTCTCCAATCCAACAACATCACACTTTCACTGGCGGACAATCCATCTCCGTCCGCGCTTCCCGTAATTCTGCAGCTTCAGCCTCTCCAGAACTTTCTTTTAATCCTATACCTCCTAATCGGTACCCCCCACTCTCCGCTGTTCCCGTCATTAATTCCAAAACCGGTAAACACGTTCGTCGATATGAATTACACCCTTCTCGAAACCGCTTCTTTCTCGGCGGGAGGTTATTGACGGGTGGTGATTCACCGTGGGCATTCATGGCTTCTTTTAGCTTGGTTTTAATCATCGCTGGTGTGTGGTTTGGCACAACGGCGGTTTGGTGGTGGAGGAACGAGAGTCCCGCTGTTGCTGTTGTAGGCGCATACCTTTCTTTACTAACCATTTCAACCATGTTGGCCACGGTATGTCTCACGCTCTCTATTCTGTAGTTTATTCAATTAACCATACGTTGATACATAAAGGCTACCATCGATCCTGGGATTCTACCTCGCAATCTAGACCCAGAACCACCTTACCCACCTACCTCTCCATCAGATGGAGGTGTCCGCGTACCCATGCCTCGCGACCTTAAAGTGCGAACGGATGTGTAAGTAGCATGGCGTATGCAGGTATTTTTTCGGCTAATTGATCAACCTTTTGTTTATCAGCGTTCGTGTGAAATACTGTCCCACATGCAAGACCTATCGCCCACCTCGGTCGAGCCACTGCAAAATGGTCTGTCCCCTCTGCAGTCGGTTGTGCAGTCATGACTAAACTTTTCTTTTTCTCCCTCTTTCTCTTTGGCTGGTTTGTTCATTCATAGTGCGACAACTGTGTGGATGGTTGTGATCATCATTGTCAATGGGTGAACAATTGCGTTGGACGCCGAAATTACACTACCTTCTTTGCACTCCTTGTAGCGGCGGTGAGCATCATTTTTGTTTACCCTCTTTTACGTTCCAACTTCCTTCTCCCAACATGAGATTGCCAACTCTAATCAGACGAGCAACAAACTAACCTTTACTCTTCCCCTCAATGAATCCAGACCACAACATTAATTCTCATAATCGTTACTTCGGCTCTCCATCTCCTCTTTTTGGCAAGACGACACAATTTGGGCTTCCGGCGTGCGTTGGGCGAAGGTATAGGGAGCGCTGTGGTATTTTGTCTTTCTATTGCGGTGATTTGGCCTGTTGCTGCGCTTTTAACGTATCACATGCGGGTATGTCTTTTTTATGATTTGAATTTTTGTTTCTTTCTGCGGGGATGATTTTCGGGCGGGAACAAACCAAGGGTGTAACATATCGCCTCTCTGTTCCATCCTTCATTTCGACCTTTCGATCCCTCATCTCGAAACCAGAGAAAAAGGGATCAGTTAAATGACATCGTTTTCATGTTACTATTTATTTATTCGAAACGAAAAATGATAACTGACATGGTAAAATAACAGTTATTGCTCCTCAATATAACCACCATTGAACAAGTGAGTCCTCTTCAATCCATTATAGTACCCTTGTTTTCCCTCCCTTCCGTCCTTCGCTTTCACTTTGCTGTTACGTCACATATATCTTTATATACTTTTAACTTTTATATGAAGGATCGACGGAATGTTTTCTCTTTCCGATATGCCATTGCTATTATCTGCCGAATGACTGACACTTCTATTCTCCTTTCATCCATCCATCCGTCCTTCCTTCCCTTCTTTCATCTTCCTTATTTATCTATGTCTATATTTACGCCTTCCTTCTCTTTCCTTCCTAGATCCGCAATCAAGCACACAAAACACTCGTCCCGGGCCCACCACCTCCGAACCCATTCTCGCATGGCAATTGGAGGAGAAATCTGTTGGCTGTGCTTTGTAGACCTCAAGGGTATTCGTCGCTTGATGGGGCTGGGGTTTTGGTGGAGGATAAGAGGAGTGTGAATCCTGGGATGGTGCATGGCGGTGAGGAGGAGTGGGAACAGGCACAGGCACAACGGGGGGAGGAGTGGGAACGGGCACAGGCACACCGAGGGGAAGAGACGAGGGAGAGGGATTAATATTTTGAGAGAGTAGATTCAGTCGGGATCGATCCCTCCAGTCTCTTTTTTTTCCTCCGCGCATTTTTCGTTTTCAAGGAAGTTCTTCTCTGATTACGATTTCTTCTTGATCATGACAACAGTTGTCTGTTCTTTTTCTTTCATACATAGCATATACCATACACATACACATACACATCCCATACACATATGCATTTATATTGATAGATAGTTTTTTTTTCCTACCGTTCATCACAGTTTTTGGTGCTAATTTGCATTTTGATGGCGCGCCTCCGAGAACGACATCTGGGTTTATGGATTGTGTTGAACTTTGAACGTTGAGGTTTGAGTGACTCTTTGTTTTTTTGTTTTGACATTACCTCTTTTCCAAGATCGTATAGTTATGGATGGATCTATTTGGTGCCTTTGATGTACGTATTATAATATTAGCGCTATATGTGGTCCGGTTAATATTTCGTTGGCTTCATTATCACCTAGTATGTATGGTCAATTTAAACAGACTTCTTAGGGCTTGAGGAATAAAAAATCTCCCCAGATCTATATACTTGCAATTAGTTAATTTTGTAGTAATTTTTGTTCTTCAACTTTTGAACCGTTAGCAAGTATTGGCATTATTTAAAAATTCACTCTATGCTACTGGAAGCAGTTTTGCACTGAAAATAAGTGAAAAGCCAAGTTACTAATTATGCGCCGACACCAATAGTCAAAATTTAACCAAAAGACGAGTTCTTTGTTTGAATATATGAATGTAGACCTTTATCGAATATCAAATGGTGCATCCCAAATGCATCCACAAGTTTACGACATTTGAGTGTACACAACTTACGTCCACCGTGTGTCACGGTGCACTGTGTCAATGTCGTTGTCAATTTTGTAATATATTCGCAATGCTATGTATAAGCGGTTGACATCATGGTGCCTGTCTGGTAGTATTCTATACCTCTGAAAAAACGCATAACCCCTTGGGCCTCATTGGTCTTGTGACGGGTGTGACCACGATGGAGTCTTGGTGGGTCCGCCGATTAAGTCGGCTGGATCGCTTTTTGGCCATTCTTTCTCTTGTCTTAAGCTTATGTGGTATGGCATTAATGATTAAAATAATATCGACAAAGTCATGTGTACGGTGTAGTGACATAGATAAAGATATCAGGAAAGTTTTTATAACATCATTTTCAACATTCCTGCGAGGTTTCGTGAATACACGGTCTTGAGGAGTTTCCCTCGGATTGTCAAATATTGGCAGCAAGGCTACAGCATGTTAAAGAAGGTGGGTTCTTGTTTGTTCTGTGAGACAAAGGATCTACATAAAAATTTGTCTAGATAAGAACCTTTTTTCCCAACTCTTCAAGTATATTCTGTGGTAACACTTGATGCATCATAGGCATCCATGAAACAGCAAGATCACATTGCAAATTTCTTCATCATTTGCAAAGGGATGCTTTCCAGAGAGTGAAGGATGTTTGCCTTGAGATCTTCTTTGCTTGAGGACAGCAGGTGAGCCCTGTATACACTTTTTGCTTGACCCCAACACTGCCCAATAAAATTGAGTTCACAGTGGAATTTTGGAAGGAAGATAACCACATGGATTCCATAGGCACACCAGCATGTTTCAAGCAACAACTCCCCCTCAACAAAGAGGATCCAATAACAGTGGTATGTTGATTCTCAAGGTTTGCACCTAAACCCTTTACATTCTGCTCACACCTTTGACATGTCTACAAATCATCACTCTTACAGAATCACAGCCATGCCCTTGAACATTGTCCTTGTGCAAATTTTTATCTGGGTGATCCATCAGGAACTAGGATGGCTGAGGTTGCCCTTTTCAAAGTGCCCATCACTACCAAGATCTTGATCATTCCAACAGATCTATCTGGGGTATATGAGCTTTCCAGTAACTGAATCATGCATTTTCAGAATTTTTTTGGCATTCTTGGCATATTTTAGTATAGAACAAGATTGTCATGGTCTGTGCTTTGTCACGTTCTTTCCAAAGAACAATCAAAGGACGGCTCCAACAGAGCCTCCCATGATGGCCGACTCACCATTGTTCAGTGCCACCATTACCACCGGCCACCCTTGTCAGACTTATATCGGAGCTCCATTGGAATACTTCCTCCACTCTGTTAGGGCAACTGCGGAACAACTTAGTCGAGATATAGCAGGGGATCCTAAACATATATATAAACATAAAATACGACAGGAAAGCGCACCTAGCAGGGGATCCTAAAAGAAAAGGATAAAGCCCTGCTGAAGGTGGGATGCATGTCTATATACCAAAAATCAGAGTCGAAATAATAAAATGATGAAAAATAATAAAATGATGAAAAATAATAAAATGATGAAAAATAATAAAATGATGAAAAATAATAAAATGATGAAAAAGATGGAGAATGGTGAAAAGGTGATAGGAATGCTATGTCACGTGACCATTGGACTCTGGTATCGGAGCCGCGAGTGCACTCCGTCTTGGGCTAGCGATGATGAGGAGGAATATACAGAGGTGATGGAGAGATATTGGAGGAAACGTTGGACGAAGTGGAGCATCCCCTAACATCCACCCCCCCTTCAAGGCAGTGACGTCCTGACACTGAACGGAAAGGAATGGAGCGGAAGTTGACCATACGGATGTGACGAGCAGCACCAGGGTGCCTCTGGTAAAAATCTGCCACTAGGTTTGGCACATGAACATTATCCCAAGGTTCCAAGGAGTTGTGTTCAACACCGAAACCCTCCCACTTGACCAAGTAACGAAGTTTCCGGTTGACCATTCGACTATCCAAGATTTCCTCCACCACCCACTCTTCTTCGTCGTCCACAATTTCCGGTAAAGGAGGTGGAGATGTGTGACAGCCAGGAGTGGGGTCTGCAGGAGCCAAAGATAATTTGACCACATTGAAGATGGGATGAAGTCGACCCATCGACAGAGGAAGGCAGAGCCAGTACGCACTATTACCAACCTGACTGTCGATCAGGAACGGTCCCAATATCTGGTGAGAAAGCTTACATGAAGGTTGAGTGGTCTGAATGTCACTAGCATCAAGGAAGACCACATTGCCCGCCTTGAACTCCGGAGCAGGGGTCCGTTTCTGATTGTAGTAGAGTGTCATGTCATCCTTCGACTTGGCCAGAGCCGCCTTTGCTTCCTCCAAGGTGTCCCTCATCCAGTCTCTAAACTCGTTAATGGACTCCACGTGGGACCGAGGCTGGTCGGTTCAAAGCCCATTTGGGGAACACGTCTGGTGTCGAGGAGGAAAGGAGGGTGCTGAGTGGAAGAATGAACCTGGTTGTTGTACTGGAATTCCGCGAATGGCAGGAGCCCCACCCAATCATCTTGTCTCTGGTTGGTGAAGAGTCGGAGATACTGTTCCAGTTCCTGGTTGACCTGTTCTGTCTGTCCATCACCCTGCGGGTGGTAGGCGGTGGTGGCTGCCAACTTAATTCCGAGTAACTGGTAGAGTTCCCGGGTGAATTCTGCTACAAACTGGGGACCTCTATCAGAGATTGTTAGGGGACGCTCCATGTCCTCTGATGTTTCCTCCGATATTTCTCCGTCACCTCTGTATATTCCTCCTCATTGTTGCCAGCCCAAGATGGAGTGCACTCGTGGCTCCGATACCGGAGTCCGATGATCACGTGACATAACATTCCTATCACTGTTTCACCATTCTCCATCTTTTTCATCATTTCATTATTTTTCATCATTTTATTATTTCGACTCCGATTTTTGGTATATAGACATGCATCCCACCTTAGCAGGGCTTTATCCTTTTCTTTTAGGATCCCCTGCTAGGTGCGCTTTCCTGTCGTATTTTACGTTTATATATATGTTTAGGATCCCCTGCTAGATCTCGACTAAGTCATCCGCAGTTGCCCTAACATCAGAAAAGGATCTCCCAGAGGACTGATCCCAGCAGATAGCTAGTCCACCATAGTCGTCTTTC
>Ga0193742_1002627_pt1 | contig 10293 bp, 11 predicted proteins | sample L2c1metaG_FD_165511 | JGI IMG/M metagenome (GOLD analysis project Ga0193742, IMG submission 165511) | Soil microbial communities from a riparian zone of the East river system, Colorado, United States - L2c1 | ecosystem: Environmental > Terrestrial > Soil > Riparian zone | place: USA: East River... | reverse complement strand
TCGCGAGTCGCGCATAACGCCACGGCCTTGGCGTCCTTGGGATTATTCTGAAAACATTCCAATTTCTTCTTTTCGTCTTCAGGCACTCCTTCCATCGCGCAATTTGCCAGCGCGCTTCCGTTGTCGTCGGCAGCTTGGATGCAATTTAACGTTCGAGCGTTTTTTGGATCTCGCCCTGCAGTTTCCTTTAACAAGCAAAGATTCAAATCGTCAGAACTTGTTCCTCCGCATCTATTGGCCATGCTAATTAGATCGTTAGCAGTTCCGACCCGCATTCTTGGTAATTCGTTCGAGCTCGCAATGTCAGCAAGGCTCGCATTCGCTTTCACCAACAAGGTCTCGACATTCACCTTCCCGCCGAAGGGCGGCATGCAATCCTTGCCGCCATTGTCCGGGGGAAACGCACGAGCCCAATCTGGTTTCGGAAGAGACACAGGTCCTTCAGTGGCTCAACATGACAAATCCAGTGAAACAAATCTTTCGTACGTGCACGAAGTTACCGGATTTGTCGGGCGGAGTTCGCCTACCGACCCGGACTCAGTCATGATGTCCCTCCTCCTAGGACGTTTCCCACCAAGCCTTCGACTGCCGGCAAACGACCGCGCACAAACTGCTGCGTGACTCTCGCCACGCGCTCACCAAGGTGCTCGGCGGTTCGTAGATCGGATTCGGGTGGCGCAGAATCAGGCCCTTGATCGTTGTTCGACTGTCCCGCGGCACCTAGCCAGAAGCCCAGCCGATTGAGGTCCCGATCCGATCCGTGCGTACTGTTGTTGCCGGGCGGCAGACCGAGATTGACCCAGTGCATGCCATGTTGTGCCGCGAGGATAGCGAATTGGGTCAGTGTTGCGAGCTTATCCCCCGACCGTGACGCCGAGTTTGTGAATCCTGCCGCGATCTTGTCCTTCCAGGCACCGACGGAGTAAACCTTTGACGTCGAATCCATGAACGTTTTGAACGGCCCGGACGCGCTTCCCATGTAGGTCGGAGCGCCGAAGATGATCGCGTCAGCAAATTCGAGGTCATCAAGGCGGCTTTGAGCCTCGTCCGACGTCATGTAGAGGGCAGATGCACCGGCGACCCGTTCGATTCCACGCCGCACGGCCTCGGCCTGCCGCGCGGTGTGGCCGAAGCCGCTATGAAATACTACGGCAACCGTTATTGGAATGGTTGATACTTCATGTTTCATGTCTGACACCAATCGCAAAATCTGATCTGTCCCTTTGGGTTCGGACAGTGCTTAAACCGAACAATGCGCAGTCGTCTTTCACATTGCATACCGATGTTGAGAACGCACGACCTGTTGTTGCAACTCGGACTAGCTCCGGTCTGCATCATTCTAGGCTGCAGAGTTGTCCGCAGACGTGGAGCATCTGATTGCCGGTACCAGTTCAGCCGTCGTTAAGATCTCATGAGCAAAGGTCGGGCCGTCGATGTTGAGCATGGCATACAGGGCTTCATGCGAGCGGGCCGCCGTCGCGTCTCGAACCAGCGTAACGTGAAAGCCGAGTTCCATTCCGATGCGGGCCGTTGCTTCAACGCAGGTGTTCGCCAGCAGGCCCACGCAGATGATCTTTTCCTTGCCGTACCGCTTGAGTTTGTGTTCGAGGTCGGTGTTCGGAAAGCCACTCGATGCCCAATGCTCGGTTGCGACAATGTCGCCAGGCTGAACTTGGAAGTCATCGTGGAACGTCCCACCCCACGTGTCCTTCGCAAAGGCTTGCCGCTCCGCCGCACCGAGTTGATAAGGAGATGGGTATTTCCAGTCTACATAGTCCCCCGGCTCCCAGCGATGATGCGGAACGTGATAAACCTGAATCCCCGCCTCGCGGGCGGTCCGCACGATCGTGCGAAGATTGTCGAGCAGGTGAACCTCTTCGGCGATGTCCTTTACCCATGGCCAGAGCTTTCCGCCTGCACTCAGGAAGTCGTTGTAAAAGTCGATGCACAGCAGCGCCGTGATGTTAGGGTCGTAAGTATTCGTCATCGAACCCTCCTTGTTTCAGTGGCTGCGCTCATCCCCGTCCTGCAGCAAAGCGCATTCTGGCGTCGCACGTTAATTAAGGCGGATCTCCGGCTTGCAATCGACGATCCATCTATGCAGCATTTTCAGCTTTGGTCGCGGCGGCAGGTGGGGTACGGAACGCAATTGACAAGCGATTGAAGACGTTGATCAGGCCGATAGCATAAGTGAGATCAGCAAGTTCCTTATCGTTGAATTCGGCAGCTGCGGCTTCGTAGTCGTCGTCGGGGACGCGGGTTTCGGCGACGGCTGTCACGACCTCCGCCCAGGCGAGCGCGACGCGCTCACGGATGCTGAATATTCCACCCGATTCGCGCCACACCGGGACGAGCACGAGCTTGTCTACGGCAACGCCGAGCTTGAGCAGATCACGCGAATGCATATCAATGCAGAAAGCACAGCCATTTATTTGCGAAACCCGCAGATAGACCAGATAGATAAGGTCTTTTGGAAGGCCGGAGCTTTGGAGAAGGACGTGCACTCCTCCAAACGCCTTGTAACCTGCGGGCGAAACCTTGGCGTAGTCAATGCGATGAGTCATGGTGAGTCCTTTCCTTGACGGTCAGTAAAGCGTGGGCCTCAGTCCGTGCGGCTTTCTGAAAATGACGACCCATTGCAAAACGTCCATTGTCCTTTGGTGTCGGTTTGTTTCGACGCAGGTTGTCTTCGCGCAAGGAATGTTGTGCTGCTGGATGTCGGCTGTAAGCATGCTGATTTGGTTGAGCCAGATCTGCCCGATGTGCGAAAGTATCGGTGGACTCGTGTCGATCGATCCTAAGGTATCGGCAATACCTACGTCTGATCGATTCCTCCTCAACTTGAGGTAATCTCTCATCTGTCGGCGACGGAATCTCGCAAGAGACCATCGTTGCCGCATTCTCCAAGATATGACGCGCCGCTCAAGCGGTCCTTCTGTCGGGCGCCGTCAATTGGACTAGCTGTCACGCGGTGAGGAGCGAGCAATGAAAGAATTCAAATTACTGATCAACGGCAAACTGGTATCCGGCGCCGCAACGCTCGATGTGGTTAACCCTGCGACCGAGGAAGTCCTGGCGGAGGCGCCGCGAGCGGACCGCGCGCAGCTTGACGAGGCGATCGCCGCCGCCAAGGCGGCGTTCCCCGCCTGGTCGGCCAAACCGATTCGCGAGCGCGGTGCGCTGCTGGTCAAGTTGGCCGACTCGCTGGAAGCGAGACAAGACGAGTTCGCGCGGTTGTTAACTTTGGAACAGGGCAAGCCGCTTCCTGAGGCGCACTGGGAGATCGGCTTTACCATCCGCATTATTCGACACCACGCGACGCTCGATCTACCAAACCAAGTCTTGAAGGAAGATGAAACACAAAGAATCGTGCGGCAATACACCCCGCTCGGTGTGGTCGCGGCGATTGTGCCGTGGAACTTCCCGATGCTCCTGCTCGCCATTAAGGTGGCGCCGGCGCTGCTTGCCGGCAACACGCTGGTCGCGAAGCCGGCACCAACGACGCCGCTAACGACGCTTCGGCTCGGGGAGATCTGTGGCGAGATCCTGCCCGCGGGCGTGATCAACGTCATCGTCGATCACAATGATCTGGGTGATGCGCTCTCGAGTCACGCTGATGTAGCCAAAGTCGCCTTCACCGGCTCGACCGCGACCGGCAAGAAAGTGATGTGCAGCGTCGCTGGCACGTTGAAGCGGTTGATCCTGGAGCTAGGCGGCAACGACGCCGCGATTGTACTCGATGATGTCGATCCAATTGAGGTCGCTCCCAAATTGCTCGTTGCCGCGACGATGAACGCCGGGCAGATCTGCCTTGGGGCTAAGCGGCTCTACGTCCATGATTCGCAGTATGACCAGATTTGCGAGGAACTGGGACGCTTGGCGGGCGCGTCAGTGGTCGGTGATGGGCTGAAGCAGGGGACGCAGATGGGCCCGCTGCAGAACAAGGCGCAGTTCGAGAAGGTTAAGGGCTATCTCGAGGACGCCAAGCGGAACGGCAAGATCGTCGCCGGCGGCGAGGTTCTCAGCCGGAAGGGTTATTTCATTCAGCCAACGATCGTCCGGGACATCCCCGACGACGCGCGACTGGTGACGGAGGAACAGTTCGGTCCGATCGTTCCGGTGCTGCGCTATTCGGACGTCGACGATGCGATCGCGCGTGCCAACAATTCGGAATACGGACTCGGCGGAACGGTATGGGCGAAGGACCTCGATCGGGCGTTCCAGGTGGCAGCCAGGATCGATACCGGCATTGTCTGGATCAACAAGTTTCTCGACGTGTCACTCGATGTTTCCTTTGGCGCCGCCAAACAATCAGGTGTCGGGACCGAATTCGGCCAAGAGGGGCTCGAGGCATTCACCCAGGCCAAGATCATCAACATGGCAAAGTAGCGTCCGGCATTGGCTTGGTCTCCCTTCCGACGACGGTGAACCCACTGCGGGGTTCTAGCGAGGTGCCGCAATGAACCACACTCAGCCGAAAGATTTCGAGCCTCGCGAGACGGATCGCCAGTCGGACGAGCCGACGCGTTACATCAAGGAGTGGAATTCGAGTATGCTCTGGGAGGTTGGCCTCATCCTGCTGATGGCGCTGGTGCTGGACTTTTGCGATTGGAATTGCAGCGCACAGGGCCGGGAAGTCGCGGCGATCGCCCAGAACAGGGACATGACGTGGGAGTTGAGCCGTTGAAATGCTCGTGCCCAGCGGCAAGATCGACACCGACACCCAATTCGGTCAAGGGCTCGAGGTGTTCACCCAGGCCAAGATCAGCAACATGGCGAAGCAGCGTTCGGCATTCGTCAGGGCTGCGAAGGTCCAACCGTCCAGCGGCGTTTGCTTTTGGGAGGTGCTGGCCGTCACCCGGCGAAAAATTTCGCCAGACTCATATCACGATTCGAATCGGCGCCCGTTAACACCCGACGAGCAGAATGACCGAAGTCAGTCGCGCTGGATCTGTGCGAGGCGAAGTTTCGTGGCCATTGATGCCAGGTCGACCAGGGAGGCGGCCTGCATCTTACGCATCACCCTACCTCGGTGAGCTTTCACGGTGATCTCACTGATGCCTAAATCGAACGCTACCTGCTTGTTCAGAAGGCCGGTGACGACTAATGCCATCACCTCCCGTTCGCGACGGCTGAGCGTATCGTAACGATCGGAAAGCATACGAAGCTCTGCTTCGTGACCAAGTATGGTGCGGCTACGCTCTATGGCGTGTCGGATCGCGCCCAAAAGCGCATCGTCGCTGAACGGCTTCGTCAAAAATTCGACCGCCCCCGCCTTCATTGCCCGTACCGTCATGGGTACGTCGCCATACCCGGTAATGAAGATGATTGGCATGTCGATCCGATCGGCGGCGATGCGCTTTTGCAAATCGAGACCATTGAGGCCCGGAAGGCTGATGTCCAGCACCAGGCAATTCGGGACCTGGACCGGTGGGTGTGACAGGAACTCTTGTGCAGATGCGAACGTCTCCGGCTGCCAGCCCGCGAACCGGATCAACGCTTCCAGCGACTCTCGCACCGAGATGTCATCGTCAACAACGAACACAATTGGCGTGGTGGGCGACATGGCTACTGACCTCTGTCCATGGTCAGGCGTGCTGAATAATTTCATTTAAACCCCTCGCGTGCAAGAGCAAGGCGCACCGCTACTTCGTTCGAAGCGCGGCGTTGAGTGCCTCCCGGAGGGCCGTGTCGCTGAATGGCTTGGACAAGCAATCCACGGCACCTTGCTGGAGTAGTTGCGGACGAACGGTTTCGCCTGCGTGAGCGGTGATAAAGACGATCGGTATCTTCTTTCGACGTCGCACCAACTCCTGTTGGACCGCCGGGCCGCTCATCCCGGGCATTGCGACGTCAAGGATCAGGCACCTGGTCTCGCAGACGTATTGGGACGCGAGGAACTCTTCCCCCGAGGAGAACGCCTGCACGGCGAAGCCGAATTCCCTCAGCAGATCGGGTAGCGACTCGCGAACAGACTCGTCGTCGTCGACGATTGATACAAGCGAACGTTTGGCTATCACGAATTCCTCATAACGTCTTGTGTATCCTTCGCCCCAAGTGCAGATACAGTTCCACGATGACTCGTGTACGTCAGATGTTCAAATCGCTGCGGAACAGAAAATGAAAACGTGGCCCCCGGACCATCATTCAATGTGGCCCATAGACGGCCATGATGACTCTCGATAATCGAGCGGCTGACGGACAGGCCGATTCCCATGCCGCCGATCTTGGTAGTGTAGAACGCGTCGAACAGCTTGTTTTCGCCCTGAGGTTCGAAGCCTGCTCCCGCATCCTGAACGCTCAATCGCACACGGTCGTCTTCCTCTCGTTCAACCTTGATCATCAAATATCGTGGACGATCGTCAATGCTGCTCATCGCGTCTGAGGCATTCAGAATCAGGTTCAGGATGACCTGCTGAAGTTGGACCCGATCGCCTGTCACCAGGGGGACATCATGATCAAGTTCCGTCCGCAAAATCACCCGGCTTCTCTGTAGTTCGCTCCGCAACAGAGCAATCACCTCGTCCGCGGCCTCGTTGAGGTCTACCGGCTCGTTGGTCGGATTCTGCTTGCCAAAGAGCGCACGCAAGCGAGTGATCACGTCAGACGCACGGTTGCCGTCGCGGATCGTGCGTCGCGCGGTTTCTCGCGCGCCTCCGACGTTTGGAGGATCGGCAGCGAGCATCCGCAGGCATGTGCTGGCGTTGGTGACGATGCCCGATAGCGGCTGGTTGACTTCGTGCGCAATCGACGCCGTCAATGCCCCCAGGCTCGCGACCCTGGCCACGCGCGCAAGGTCTGATCTGACGTCCTCAAGCGCTTCTTCCGAGAGCCGGCGCTTCGTGACGTCCTGCACGGCGCCGATGTATTCAAGCTGACCATTTCGCTTTCGAGTCGCATGAGCCACGAGGTGTAGATACTTGATCGTGTGGTCTGGCATGAGCAGACGGTGTTCGTACTCAAAGTCGTCAGCACTCCTTTCCGCCCGGGCAATCATGTCATGCATCAACGGGATGTCGTCCGGGTGAACCCGGGTGCCAATTTGCTCAAGCGTCACAGGAACGGCCTTATCAAACTCGAAAATGCGATAAAGTTGGTCTGACCAAATGATTTCGCCTGTTGTCACGCACCACGATAAGCTACCGGTTCGACTGAGATGTTGGCCTTCGGTAAGAAACGCCTCGCTGCGACGCAATTTCTCTTCCGATTGTTTTCGTTCCGTGATGTCACGCAAGTAGCCGGTAAAGGATGGTGGTCCATCCAAGGGGATGCGTGAGATTGCCAGCTCGCAGGGGAACTCGGTCCCATCGGCACGCATCGCAGTCATCTCGACGCGTCGCCCGATCATTCGCGCTTCAAACGTGTCGAGATAGCGCGCCAATCCCCGCCGGTGATCTTCTCGGAGTGGCGGCGGGATGATAATATTGGCCAGTTGCCTGCCCAAGACCTCGTCCCGATGATAGCCGAAAGTGCGCTCCGCAGCCGGATTGAACTCTGTCACGCAACCTTCGTGATCGATCGTCACGATGCAATCGAGCGCGGAATCCAGGATTGCTGTCTTTCGTGCCTCACTTCGCTTTAATGCAGCGTCACCTTGCGCGCGTTCAATGGCAATACTCGCGACGTGCGTGAACTGTTCAATCAGGACTTGTTGTTGTGGCGTGGGCGTTCGCGGTTGGTCGTAGTAGATAGCGAAGGCGCCCAGTATCTTACCTGCGGTTGTTGAGATCGGCGTTGACCAGCACGCATGAAGCCCGTGCGCCATGGCCATTGGGCACCAAGCGTGCGATGCCCATCGCGTCTCTGACGCGAGATCTGCAGCAATGATCTGTTCATTCAGGTAGATCGCCATCGCGCAAGGACCCGTATCCTGGCTTACGGCCCGGCCAATAATGGAATTGATAAAACTGACCGGAAGGCTCGGTGCCGCTCCGTGTTCGAGACGCGCACCCTTCGAATCGACCAAAACGACGCTGCAGTGACACCCGCTGGCTGCAGCTTCGACGAGCCGACAGATTGCATCGAGTATTTCAGACATCGAACATCCGCCCGCAACCATTTCCAGCAGCCGCTTCTCACCCGCGAGCAAAGCGTCACCTTGCTTCCTGTCGTCGATGTCCGTCTCAAACAAGTACCAACGAGCGACGCGATCGTGGGCGTCCTTGAGAGGCAAAGCGCGAACGTGAAACCAGCGATAAACGCCGTCAGCACGGCGCAAGCGCCGTTCGATCTCGAACGGTTCTCCCGTGTCTACGGCTTGCCTCCACGCAGCAATCACCGCGGAACGATCATCTCGATGAACGGCATGGCCAACCGTCCAGCTTTTCAGTTCTTCGAGCGTCGCGCCAAAATATTCCAGGACATGGCGGTTGACGCTTTCGATTGCGCTCGCCGGAGACATAAAAGTGATTAAGGCCGGAATGCTGTCGGCGATCGAGCGGTAGTGCTCCTCGCGAACACGGAGCGCCTGTTCGGACCGTCTATGATCTTCAATGTCGGCGATGACGCCGCACCACTTGACGATCTGCCCCGATGCGTCGACCAGCGGACGAGTAAGAAAATCAAACCAGCGATACTCTCCATCGAAGCGCCGCAGACGAGCTTCCATTCTGCTTGGCTCGCCGGAGGCCAGAATGGATCGCCAGCGCTCGAGCAGCCCAGGCAGATCTTCGGGATGAATCGCGGTCTGCCACCCGGATCCATGAGCTGCGTCAACGCCGAGGCCGGTGTATTCGCACCAGTATCGATTAAGGAAGTCGACGTTTCCATCAGGTAGCGCGGTCCACACCAACCCGGGAAGCGTATCGACGACGAGGCCGAGATCGTTCTCCATTGGGGTCCTTTCGGTCGCTGGAAGCTTGCGCCACTGTGCGGGCGGACGTCGATGATACCTTGGTGTCGGTTTGCAGTGGGGCCCGGTTGTCCCGTCAAGTGCGGCTTCCCAATCGCATCCTAAGTCCGGGGATACTGGCCGGCAACTCGCCTTGCGGATCGATACCCGCGATCGCCGGTCACGTGCCGCTTCTAGATAGGCTTTCCTAAGAGCCCACGGCGATTGCGCCGTGCAGGCGAAACTCGGAGCGCCAGAATGTACCTGCCGCTCGTCGCGCAGACTGACCCAAAAGTATCGACGACACCATGGTGCAATGGATTCACCTTCGCGCTTCCCGCATCTGCCTATTTGCAACAAGACCATGTCACCCGGAAAAAGGATAGAAGCCATGACCATCATCAAGGCCGCCGCCGTGCAGATGAGCCCGGTGCTCTACAGTCGCGAAGGCACCGTGGACAGGGTCGTTCGGAAGATCATCGAGCTTGGTCGTCAGGGTGTGCAGTTCGCTACCTTCCCGGAGACGGTGGTGCCATATTACCCGTATTTTTGCTTCGTACAGACACCCTACGAAATCAGAATCGGCAATGAATATCTTAGACTGCTTGATCAAGCGGTCATCGTCCCGTCCGCCACCACTCACGCAATTGGCGAAGCCTGCAAGCAAGCCGGAGCGGTGGTGTCCATTGGAGTCAACGAACGCGACGGCGGAACAATCTACAATACGCAGCTACTCTTCGATGCTGATGGTACGCTGATTCAGCGCCGTCGCAAGATTTCTCCGACTTACCACGAACGCTTGATCTGGGGCCAAGGCGACGGTTCGGGGCTGCGTGCCATCGATAGCGCGGTCGGACGCATCGGCCAACTGGCATGTTATGAGCATTACAATCCGCTGGCGCGTTATGCCTTGATAGCCGACGGCGAGCAGATTCACTCGGCTATGTATCCCGGCTCCTTTGCCGGCGACCGTTTCGCGGAGCAGATGCAAGTCAACATTCGCCAACACGCTCTCGAAGCGGGTTGCTTTGTCGTTAACGCCTGCGCGTGGCTCGACGCCGATCAGCAAGCCCAGATCATGAAGGATACCGGATGCCGCATCGGCCCAATCTCCAGTGGCTGCTTTACGGCGATTGTCTCCCCGGAAGGTGAGTTGATCGGTGAAGCTCTGCGTTCCGGCGAAGGCGTGGTGATTGCCGATCTGGATTTTGCATTGATCGACAGGCGCAAGCAACTGGTGGATTCGCGCGGGCATTATAGTCGTCCAGAGCTCCTCAGCTTGTTGATAGATCGCACACCTGTTGCCCCTGTCCATGACCGTTTTATGCGACATGTGCCGGCTGCCGCGGAGGAGATCGACGGTCATCGCCCTGCGCCGGCACAATGGTCGTCACAGCCCGCGGATTACCGAGCCAATCTGAGGGCAATTTGATGGGACACCCGGTTTCAAAGCACGGCCTTAC
>Ga0193742_1002626_pt1 | contig 10295 bp, 11 predicted proteins | sample L2c1metaG_FD_165511 | JGI IMG/M metagenome (GOLD analysis project Ga0193742, IMG submission 165511) | Soil microbial communities from a riparian zone of the East river system, Colorado, United States - L2c1 | ecosystem: Environmental > Terrestrial > Soil > Riparian zone | place: USA: East River... | reverse complement strand
GGTGGTAATGGTGGCACTGAACAATGGTGAGGCAGCCATCATCAGAGACTCCGTCGGAGCCGTCCTTTGATTGTTCTTTGGAAAGAACGTGACCGAGCACGGACCATGACACCCAGAAACCCTGTTCCAATGGATATTGATGCTAGTCGGAAAACACAGCCACTTCCGTTCTCCTGCTACCGATGTGGAAAAGCAGGACACAAAGCTCCCGACTGTCCTACCCAATTCAACATCCGAGAATTGAGTATAGACGACCTCCAGACCTACTTAGAGGATCGCCTTGCAGAAATCGATGCAAAACACCCGGAGCCGACAGCGGAGGCTGAGGAGCAGGATTTTTCCCATCGCAACAAGTGAACAGCATGCCCTCATTGTCATACCACAATTGTTTTTCTGTTTTACCTAGATGTTCAGTTAATGAAGAAACAGTTGAACCATCTATAGACAAGCAAAATCCCATATCTGAAAATCTGATTGTCATTCCGACAGAGATAGTTCGGAATAGGTGCCCAAAATGGGAATGACAACTCCCACCCAAACTTGTCATTGCTTCGGCAGAAGACGGTTCAACCTCCCTAAAACTGAAGGTTGAGCTTGAAACCACTGATACAGGGGAAGTGAAGTCTGTCAACTCCTTCATGGACAGCAGAGCCACTGGAGAGTTCATCGACCACCACTATGCCAAGAGCAACTGGCTCCACCCTTGTAAGCTCTCTGAACCCATTCCGGTTTACAATGTCGACGGAACTCTGAACGAGGCTGGTTCCATCACTGAGGTGGTGGATCTCATCTTGAGAATTGGAATCACTCGGAACGGACACTATTCGCTGTTACTGGCTTAGGCAAACAGAAGCTCATCCTTGGACACTCTTGGCTATGAAAGCACAATCCGGAAATTGATTGGGTGACTGGAGAAGTCAAAATGTCCAGATGTCCACCCCGATGCTGTTCCGGATGTAGAGACAAAGCTTGAGTGGAGAAAATCACTCGGAAAGCTGAAATCCGACAGACAGAAGCTGTCTCCGATGGGCCTGTACCAGAACTCCACACAGACTCCACAGAGGAAGAGCCTGAGGAAGCTGAAGAACCGATCAAACCAGGAGATCGTATCTTCACAATTGGCCTTGTTCCAGTGCCAGCAGAGATCTGAGCCACGTCCAGTGTTTCTCAGCGCTTGGCTGAAGCATTCAAATGTAACTCCAAAGCTTCAGCCCCCTCTGGACGGTCCATTCCAGAGTATCTGAAGGAGTTTGACAGCGTCTTTTCCAAGGAGTCTTTCGATGCCCTACCAGAGTCCAAGAAATGGGACCATGCAGTCGAGCTGATCCCTGGAGAGAAGGCCTCCAATTGCAAGGTTTATCCATTGGCTCTGATGGAACAGAAGGAGCTTGATCAATTCCTCAAGGAAAACTTGGAAACAGGTTGGATCCATTTGTCTAAATCTCCGATGGCATCTCCAGTCTTTTTCATCAAGAAGAAAGACAGTACTCTATGGCTTGTTCAGGACTATCAGGCCCTAAACGCGATGACAGTCAAGAACAAATACCCCCTCCCTCTCATCTCTGAACTCATCAATAAACTCAGAGGAGCCAAGTACTTCACCAAACTTGATGTCCAATGGGGGTTCAACAATGTCTGGATGAAGGAAGGAGATGAGTGGAAGGCTACATTCTGAACAAACTGAGGACTCTTTGAACTGCTGGTTATGTTTTTTGGACTGTGCAATAGTCCGGTGACGTTCCAGACCATGATGGACGACATCTTCGACGACCTGATAATGGAAGGAGTTGTGGTGGTGTACCTGGACAACATCCTAATATTCACAGAAACTCTCAAGAAACACTGGAAGGTCACTCGGAGAGTTATGGAGTTGCTCCAGAAACAGAACCTCTTCCTTAAACCCAAAAAGTGCAAGTTCAAGAAGACAGAAGTGGAGTACCTCGGAGTGATTATTTCCCAGAATTCCGTTAAGATGGACCCAGTCAAGGTAGCTGGAGTAACAGAATGGCCGATTCCATCTAACAGGAAGGAAGTGCAGTCTTTCCTGGGCTTTACCAACTTCTACTGCAGGTTCATCCAAGGGTTCTCTCACTTAGCCCGACCCCTGTTCAATCTCACACGGAAGGACACGGAGTGGAGATGGGGAGCAGAGGAGCAGTCAGCATTCGATTCACTCAAGGAAGGGATTACAACAGCTCCAATTCTCGCCCTGCCAGACAACTCGCGACCATTTCAGATTGAAGTGGACAGCTTGGATTTCGTGACCAGAGCAGTATTGTCCCAGCAATCGCCGGAAGACAACAAGTGGCACCCTGTAGCGTTCCTTTCAAAATCCCTTTCTCCGGTAGAGCGGAGTTACAAAATCCACGACAAGGAGATGTTGGCAATTGTGAGAGCATTAGAGGAGTGGAGACATTTTGTGGAAGGTGTGGAACATCGCTGTGAGATCTGGACAGACCACAAGAACCTCCAGTATTTTATGACGGCCAAGAAGCTTAACCGGAGGCAAGCCAGGTGGTCCCTACTCTTGGCCCAGTTCAACTTCATCATGCATCACCGTCCTGGTAAGAGCATGGGGAAGACGGATGCTCTGTCCTGTCGGTCCAATCACGGAACAGGTTCGGAAGACAACGACAACATGGTCCTCCTTACTCCAAATTTCTTTGCTGTCCGAGCATTGGAAGGTTTAGAGGCAGCAGGAGAGGAACGAGGAATCCTGAAGGTTATCTGGAAGGGGACGCAAGATGGAGAAAAAGAGGAGCCGGTGGCAAGAGCAGCAAGAGAGTTACAAGGTTCATCAGCCCGCTCTGTGAAATCAGCGGAGTGGTCCCTATCTGATGGACTTCTGTCTTTCCGAGGCAAGATCTATGTTCCAGACACCTCCGATCTCCATCGTTGTATCGTCGCACTTTCTCATGACTCTAGGTTGGCCAGTCACAGCGGAAGATGGAAGACATTGGAACTAGTGTCTTAGAACTACTGGTGGCCACAGATGTCAAGGTATGTTGGCAGGTACGTCTCGACCTGTGACATGTGCCTTCGGACCAAATCATTCTGACACCCTCCAATTGGAGAAATCCACCCTCTTCCTATTCCATCTGCTCCGTGGGACACCATCAGCGTAGACTTCATTGTCAAGCTGCTACAATCTGCAGGACACGATTCCATCATGGTTGTTGTCGATTCCGTCACAAAGCATGCACATTTCATTTCCACTGTCACTACAATCTCTGCCACCAGAGCCGCACACCTTTCCCTCAACCATGTGTGGAAACATCACGGTCTCCGTCGGAAAGTCGTCTCTGATAGAGGTCCCCAATTCATAGTGGAATTCACCTGGGAACTCTACCGGTTACTCAGAATTAAGTTGGCAGCCACCACCACCTACCACTCACAAGGAGATGGACAGACAGAACGGGTCAACCAGGAACTGGAACAGTATCTCCGACTCTTCACCAACCAAAGACAAGATGATTGGGTGAGGCTCCTGCCTTTTGTGGAATTCCAGTACAACAACCAGGTTCATTCTTCCACTCAGCACCCTCCTTTCCTCCTCGACACCGGACGTGTCCCCCGAATGGGCTTTGAACCGGACCAGCCTTGGTCCCACATGGAATCTGTCAATGAGTTCAAAGACCGGATGACAGACACCTTGGAGGAAGCAAAGGCGGCCCTAGCCAAGTCAAAGGATGACATGGTGCTCTACTACAATTGAAAACACACCCCAGCTCTGGAGTTCAAAGTGGGCGATATGGTCTTCCTTGATGCTAGCAATATTCAGACTACTGGACCTTCACATAAGCTTTCTCACCAAAGATTGGGACCGTTCCTGATCGATAGTCAGGTTGGTAATGGTGCGTACTGGCTCCGGCTTCCTCCGTCGATGAGTAGACTTCATCCCGTCTTCCATGTGGTCAAATTATCTTTGGCTCCTCCAGACCCCATTCCTGGCCGACGGATGTCTCCACCTCCCTTACCAGAAATTGTGGATGGCGAAGAGGAGTGGGTGGTGGAGAAAATCTCGGATAGTTGGATGGTCAACCGGAAACTGTGTTACTTGGTCAAATGGGAAGGTTTCGGTGTTGAACACAATTCCTGGGAACCTTGGGATAATGTTCATGCGTCAGAACTGGTGGCGGATTTTTACTGGAGGCACCCTGGTGCTGCTTGTCACATCTGTATGGTCGACCTCCACTCCATTCCTTTCCATTCAGTGTCGGGTCGTCACTGCCTTGAAGGGGGGGTGGATGTTAGGGGACGCTCCGCTTCATCCGATGTTTCCTCCAATATTTCTCCGTCACCTCTGTACATTCCTCCTCATCGTCGCTAGCCCAAGATGGAGTTCACTTGCGGCTCCAATAGTGGAGTCCGATGGTCACGTGACATAGCATTCCTATCACCTTTTCACCATTCCCCATCTTTTTCATCATTTCATTATTTTTCATCATTTTATTATTTCAACTCCAATTTTTGGTATATAGACATGCATCCCACCTTAGCAGGGTTTTATCATTTTCTTTTAGGATCCCCTGCTAGGTGCACCTTCCTGTCGTATTTATGTTTATATATATGTTTAGGATCCCCTGCTAGATCTTGACTAAGTCATTCCGCAGTTGCCCTAACAGTCATCATCTTTGATTTTCCCAGATCACACAGCATTGAGATAGACATCACCATGGAAGATATCCTTGTATTCATCAATGACAATTTTCTTGTTGGGACGTGCATCAGCTTTTGAAAAAGTGCCTTCGTGAGATTCAAATGGTATTGCATAGCCTGTGCACCTTCCAGGGTACACCAAAGTGCTTGTAGCTGCGGGCCAATGGGCAATGACCACCACTAGCGGCCAATGCTTGAAAATCATAGCAAGGTAGCATACATTTTGTAAATGTCTCAAGCTCAGGAAATGGTCCAGTGTAGGCAATACAGGTATTAGGACACATGTCATGCATCAATGGATAGACACCCATAATATCTTTGATATGTTCCTTGATTTGAAAGAGAGATGGAATAGGCTCATTGTTACGACTTTGAACAATTCAGACTTTACAGTCGTGATTGTAACAGTTGGTTCTGCATCTGGGTCCTTAAAGGCTGAGCCTAAAGAGTGCTTAACCGGTAAAGGTCAAGTATTGTCTAAAGGTTTGAGAGCGGAGAGGATAAGCAGATGGCTAACTTCGATATTATTGCTAATAAAGATTGTCTAAAGAGTACAATCATCTATGCTAGGTTTATATAGTAAAGTAAGCATGTAAGCAGTAAGGCGAACATGCGTAAGTCATAAGTAAAGCATGCTGCAAGCATGAGATGCGCAGCATCAGAAATGAATGGCATGCGTAAGCCGTGTGTAACACATGTCTAAAGCATGTAAGTAATATCCAAAGTATGCGTCTAGCACATGTCAAAGAAATGTAAGGAAACATAAGATCATCTGTTAGATAAGATCATCTGTCAGATAAGATATGATCAAGAGATATGATCAAAAGATAAGATCAAAAGATATGATCAAGAGATCAAGAGATCGTTGTTCCTATAAGATAAAGTTCAAAGTATAGTTCAAAGAAAAAGAGTGTGTGAAGGAATAAAAATCGTAACACTCATGGTCCTCACCTCTTCAGTCTATTGAACGATGGAAAACCTCACAAGATTGATTGAAGACTGCTTCTGACACAGTCTCTGTGGCAAGAAACAACTCAATTCCTGTCTGCAGTGCTTCTTGTTTGTTAAGATTAAATATATTGGTAGCAGGGTTTTGTAGTTGGTCAATTACATTGGCAAGGAGGCAGTTGTTATCTAAGGAAGCATCACGGATGCACACAATAAATTGTTGTACCAGTTTGAGCTCATTGAGAGTTGCGAGTATTGGAACATTTGCATTGTCCTGCACAAGAACTTCAAGATCTTGCTCATTACTCTGAGGTGCCAGCTGAGGTTCTGGCTCTCTCTGCTTGAGATCTAATAGGCTACCTGGATCAGGCTGCTGCGAGTCATTATTTCCATGTATATTATTGTAGGTAGAACTCCGTATGTAGATACAAAATTCAAATGTTTTTATTTTGTTTGTATCTGTTTGTATTAGCAACCGTTGGCGGGTGGTGACTTTTCCCAAAAGAACCGAATCACGCGTGACACGTCCTAATATATTATTTTGGACATTTATACGGTGCACGCTGACATTTGATGGGCTTAGGAATATAAAAAATGTATATATGTTCTTTGTTTGTTGCTGTTGATTTATGCGATCAAAACAAACGCTTTCGGCATGTTGCTTGTGATTTATGAGTTTAGGCACAAATTTTATAAAGTAAAAACTCTTAAGGAGTTTTTGTGAGAGAGAAACTAAGAGAAAATCTGCTGAGCTTTGCTGAGTGAGTTGGGGGTCTGAATCAACTGAATTTTTACAGTACAAGAATTGCAGTATTTAATATACATAGAGACAAAGGAATATAATTTGAGATACATGAAACTGAGTGGCTCGGAAATCTCCTAAAAGTATTTATGTTTTGATAATTTTGGTACGTGATCCATGTGAAGAGTAAAAGAAACAAAGAAATCTGTGATTTTCGGTATTGAGCCACTCCGGGGAGGGCGCGCGATGCCGTGTGACACCGTGTGACCATAGATTATTTTAATCATTTTTATTGTTCTTTTAGATCTGAGCGGCGCGTGGCTCAGGTTAGCGCTTTTGGAATATTGATGCGCATATGTGATATTGTGAAATTGTGAAAGGGGGTCCATTTTGGGATAGTCCCTGTGTTTTTTATCGGATTTCCTTAATCACATCACTCTCATTCCTCACACCATCATCCTGGTTCATTAATTCAGTGCTCTATGGTATCAGAGTGATCATGGTAGTTCTACATACACATCCGTGTTCATCAATGTTTTGTGGACTCTGAGTACCTCTGTCACCCCCAAAAAGCGGTATCTGAAACCCTACCTCGACATCCTCATGTTTTATGACCACTTCTTCTTCCATCTCTGCACCATCTTTGCTCTTGTCAGAGTCTACAACATCCAAAACTTGAGACCCTCAGAAACACTTGTTACGGTTATTTGGAGATGGGGATCGAGAGTGGTGTCAATGAGTGGTTCCACTGGCCTCTGCAGCAGGATGAATGTTTTGCGATGGTGGAATACCAGTGAGAGCTTGTTGTGCAGCGACAAAATTTGGATACAAGCTGATTTGGTGGCATGCGGTGGCATGTGCATTATATGTTGTCCTGGAGACCATGCACGGTTCAGTACAACCTCCACACATGCAGTGGGGGAAGGTACATGGAAAACGAGGGTGGCCTTGTGGTAGCATGCGGTTAGAGGTTGTTAGATGGATATCGAACACCCATCTGAAATTGTGCAATCAGGTTGGATCACGTTACATTAGCCAAATATAGTTTGATGATGTTTTACACGGTGATCTGGACTTCTCACTAGGATTCAATCCTGACCAGAATCCACCACATTATAATATACACCATTATTCTCACTATAAATATGACCAGTTGCCACCATATACCTTCACTGCCACCAGCCACCACTCACAATAGCACCCTTCTGCTTCTCATTAACTTCAATTTAAGCCCAAAAACACCCAAGCATGAACAGAATTCATCACATTACAATAAATATTTTATTCTCATCATTATTGCCAGTAGCTGCCTTTTGCCATAAATTTCTGCCATTGCTGGCCATGCTATTCAATATTAAGTGGCAGGATAAAGCTATTGTAAATTACATAGTTACATGCAACCTTTAGCATGTTGTCATATATGGCTGTGCCACTGATATTGTGCCATGCCACATTGTGAAATTATACCATTAGGATATCTACAGTGCTAAGATAAAGTAGAAAGCATGTATTGGTCATTAAACTGTAGTGGTTAGCTGGCATATTGTAGTCATTACGCTGTAGTTTACCTATGTGCAGCAGGATGGTCGGTGGGAAGGAGCCTTATGCATGTCCAGGACTTCTGGAAAGGTAAATAATGCATGGTTGATTCCTACTGGAGAACTGCAAGATGTTATTGTCAGCAATATCTGCAAATTACAATTCCTGTCTGGCCAAGTGGCACATCACAGAATACATAGGTGGTTTAGATAGCAGCATCAGGTCAGGGATGGAACAAGTCCTTTTGACTTTGATCAGAAGTCCGGAGAACATTGGAATGCATTCATAAAGGCGATAGTCACTTTAGTACAACATGCATGATGACAGGAAAGAAAGGATTTTCAACTATTATAAATGGACACACAACAACCGGGAGTGATGCTAGTCTTTTCGGATGAGGAATCCGGTTCAAAGCTTTGAAAGCTTGGTCTGAATTGTCAAGGGGTCAAACTTTGGTAGTTCTTTTGCACCTGTAGCTCGAAGAGCCTCCCCGATATCCTTGTTATGAGAGGCAGATAAGCCAACGGTCGCTCATTCATTGAACAGGAAATATGTAGCCTTATGAACTCACGTTCGTCATCAGAGCCGCAGCATTCCATGCACTGGTGTATGCGAGATTTTCAGGAACACTTGAGGAAAAAGTGGGTGAGTACCGATTTAAGTACATAAAAGGAAGAATACATGAAAAGGGGGGACAGGCAAAGCCGGAGATGAAGGAAGAACATGGAAAGATACATAACAAGGACAAAATCGCACCTGTGATCCCGAGAATGTGTTAACAAATGTTTTGAACTTGATACAGCAATCGGACTTTTCGTGGCTATGAATTTGGCCAATTCCAAAGCCGATTTGACTACTTCGTCACGGCCACCTTCAACGACTTTGGATACTAGACCTAGTTTCTCTGCTTCGCTGGCAAAAAATGGACGTGCGGTGTAAGTGAGTTCGCGGACAAGAGATTGGTTCCCTGTGATTTTGGGGAGATAGGAAAGAGAACCGACATCTGGGGCTAAACCAATGTCAACTTCCTATGGTATTTCAAGTAAGAGAAAAAAAAACCAAGGAATAAGATTCATTAGCTTAGGCGTGTGCAAAGTCAAATGGAACAGGTGGTTGCACCCACCTTGACAGAGAAGGTAGAGTTAGAAGCCGCATATCGAATATCACATGCCGAGATGAGGTCAACGCCGAGACCGATGACGTGGCCATGCACAGCGGCGATTACAGGGAACGGCGCACGCTCGGGAGCGCCTATGGCGTGTTGGAAGGCTAGTAGCATTTTCCGAGTTTGTATAGAAGCCCTTGCATTATCCCTAGAACTGTCTGCGCCATCGCCACCTAGTACACTAGCTTCGTGTACTGTTGATGAGAAGGTAACAATGTATATTATATCCATAGGCTATAAGGAATAACAAAATACGGCCACTTACAATCCAACCCGGCGGTAAAAATCTTCGGAAACGCAGATGATAGGACGACCGCACGTACGTCGTATCCATCTTCCGTCAACGAGTCAAAAATCTTCCCGTATGCTTTCCAGAATTCAGTTGAGAATGCGTTAACTGGCCCTCTTTCAGGAGTGGGATTTTATTGTGCATTTTTTAAAGGGAAGGTTGAATATCATTGTTTCGTTTTTGAAGGATAGGGGGGCTATGGTATATGTACCTGGCAAGTTCCACGTGGAGTACCGGTATGTTAGGGAATGGCTGAGAGACCTTGATCCATTTTGAGGAGTACTTCATCGTACAGTAGAGCCACTCAGTGGAGTAGTTCAAGAAACCGGATGGGCGGCAATGTTTTGATCCGGATCAATAACCAAAAATGTGGGTAACTAATAAATCTGTCACAGATCTCTGGAGTTTGGGCTCAAATATCTTCGCCGATATAAAGTGGATTAGGACAGAAGATAGTGACATTCATGACAATCGATAATATTTTTTTCGGAGATGCAGCTGATTGCAAAAGAACATTTGCCTTACTATCGATTCAAAACCAATTTGACAACCAAGCTTCAAATGGAATCCCAAGCACTACTGCCCCCTCAGAGGGACTTCTTGATCATAATTACAAGGAAAACACAGTCAAAGTGGGTCGAGTTAACGCACCAGGACATTACTACCACTCTCGTTTATCATCTTACTTGCAAGTCGACCTTTTTGAATCATGGAACGGTACCTTTTAGAATACTGACTGGGTATGCCATCTTTCTGGTGGTTTTCATAAAATTATACATAACCATCCGATGTTACAACAGACTTACTTATTTAAAAACCTCCCCAGCACCCCTAATACTCTCACTGGCAATGATATAAGTGAAGAAACTATTAAATAAGCAGAAAGCGGGAACCAAAAAAAAAAAAAAAAAAAAAAAAAAAAAAAAAAAAAATAAAAAAAAAAAAAAAAATTA
>Ga0193742_1002625_pt1 | contig 10296 bp, 13 predicted proteins | sample L2c1metaG_FD_165511 | JGI IMG/M metagenome (GOLD analysis project Ga0193742, IMG submission 165511) | Soil microbial communities from a riparian zone of the East river system, Colorado, United States - L2c1 | ecosystem: Environmental > Terrestrial > Soil > Riparian zone | place: USA: East River... | reverse complement strand
CGAACCAGCCGTTGGTTTCGTCGACGCAGCGCACGCGGTGCAGGCGCAGCTCCACCTGCTTGTACGCCTTGGCCGACGTCACCGCCACCGCCGCCGGAGCGTGCACCGCCTTCAGCAGCTCGGCGGTCGTGAGCTTCACCTTCGGGATGACGATCTTGCTCATCTGCGTCTCGATCGGCTCGGACGAGGCGAGGTTGATCTTCGCCAGTTCGCCGACGCGGCTGGCCCGGGCCGACGCCGGCTGGGCCAGGCTGGCCAGCGCGTTGTTGGCCGCCTTCGACTTCACCTGCTGGGGCAGCTCGGCGAAGCGGGTCTGCAGGATGCCCTCCAGGGACTTGGGGTCCTTCGGCAGGAGGAACGCCTTGGGCTGATGGTGGTGCGCGGCAACCTTCTCCGCCGCCAGCTGCGCCTGCTGGATGATCGGTTGCAACACCTTGCGCACCTTCGGGTCGGTGATGTCACCGAGCACCGATGCTGTGATGTCCGCCACGTGACTCTGCTCCTCGTTTCGTGGTCGTCTGGGACCCGAGGAACGTACGGAAGGGTGCGCTAGCGAATCGCTAGCGAGAGTGGGTGACGCCGGGCTAGTCGGCGGACGTGAGGCGGCGGTCGAGCTCGGTGGCCTCGATGTCGAGACGGCGTCGGAGGCCGGGGACGATGCGGCCCTCGGCCATGCTGCCGACCCCGAACACCCCGACCTTCAGCTCGCCGGTCAGGCGGCGGACGCTGGCGCCGGCGTCGCCGTCCACCGGAGCGACCGTGAAGTCGGCCTTGCCGTGGAGGCGCTTGGGTTCGGCCTCCGCGGCGAAGCGGAGGCGCCCCTTGCCCGTGGACCGGTCGAGGTCGAGGTCCTGCAGCCAGGTGAGCTTGCGGCCGCCCAGCAGGCGGGACGCGATCGGGTCGAGCGACCCCACGAACTCGTAGCGCAGCTGCAGGTGGGCGTCGTCGCCGTCGACGTCAGCCGCCACGACCTCGGGCAGCGACAGGTCGGGCAGCTGCAGCTCCCGGTGGAACTCGGGGTCGGTGAGCAGGGCGACCACGGCGTCGACCGGACCGCCGAAGCGGTGCTCGGCCGTGAACCTCACCGCGACCTCACCACCGCGTCCTCACGACCGCAGCGTGACCCGCACGCGCTCCTCGTCGACCTCGACGGGGTCGACCGCCAGGCCGGCGTCGACCGCCCGCTGGCGCGCCACCTCGAGGTCGTCGCCCAGCTCCGACCACACCTCGCCCACCATCACCAACCCGTCGTCGACCTCCAGCGCCACCCGCTCGAACGTCGACACCATGGCGCCCAGCAGGTCGGTCGCCGCCAGGAGGTACACCACCGGCTGCGGGGTGGCGATGCCGCCGCTGAGGACGATGCTCACGTCGACGCCCACCTCCTCGCGCACCCGCTCGACCTCGCGGTCGAGGGCCTCGGCCAGCTGGCCGGGGACGTCGGTGGCCTTCATCGCCCGGTCGGCGGGCTGCACGCCCACGGTGTTGGCCCAGCGGCGCTGCATGTCGGCCAGGACCAGAGGCCACGACGGGCCGGGGCCGCCCTCGGCCAGCGCCTGCGTGCGGGTGGCCGCCTCGCGGGCTGTGGCCTCGGCGACCGCCCGTTCGGCGGCCTCGATCTCGGCGGTCTGCCGCCCGACGGTGGCGCGCAGGTCGTCGCCGTTCTGCCGCAGCCGGTCGCGCTCGGCCGCCAGCTCCCGGCGTGCCGACTCGCCGGCCGCCAACTGGCCGCGCAGCGCCTGGAGCTCCGCCTGCGCGGTGCCCAACGCCTGTTCCGCTGCCTTGCGCCGTCCGAAAAGGCCCATCGGGAGGCGACGGTAGCTCGCCTCGCGCCCACCCGGCGCACCAGCTGTGCGCTTCCTTTCAGCCGCCGGCCACGATCACCTTCCGGGCCCGGGTGAGAGCCTCCTGCGGGTCGAGGCCGGCACGGCCCACGAGGTAGCAGGCGACGGGTGCGGCGAGGCGCTCGGAGGCGTGGGCCGCGACGCCGGCCAGCTCCAGCAGCGTGTCGACGGTGGCGTCGTCGGGCGGGTCGATGCCCAGCTCCTCGGCGTACGCAACGATCCAGTCTCGTCCGGTCGGCATGGGAACGTTCTACCGTTCTCCCGGTGACGACCACGCTGATCGCCAACGGCACCGTCGTGTCCGCCGAGGGTGCCGTCGCCCAGGACGTGCTGATCGACGGCGAGCGGATCGCCGCGCTGCTGCCGTCGGCGTCGTCGTCGTCGGCGTCCTCAGCGACCGTGGTGGCCGACCGGGTGATCGACGCGGCGGGCAAGTACGTGATCCCCGGCGGCGTCGACGTCCACACCCACATGGAGGTGCCGTTCGGCGTCACGTTCTCGTCGGACACCTTCGCCTCGGGCACGCAGGCCGCAGCCTGGGGCGGTACCACCACGATCGTCGACTTCGCCGTGCAGCGGAAGGGCGAGCGGGTGCTCGAGGGGCTCGAGGCCTGGCACGCCAAGGCCGCCGGCCAGTGCGCCATCGACTACGGCTTCCACATGATCGTGGGCGACGTGACCGACGAGTCGCTCTCCTTGCTCGACCGCCTCGCCGACGAGGGCATCACCAGCGTCAAGCTGTTCATGGCCTACCCCGGCGTCTACTACAGCGACGACGGAGAGATCCTCCGGATGATGCAGACCGCCGCCGCCAACGGGACGATGGTGATGGTGCACGCCGAGAACGGCCCGGCCATCGACGTGCTGGTGCGCCAGGCCCTGGAGCGGGGCGACACGTCGCCGATCAACCACGGGCTGACCCGGCCGGTGGCGCTGGAGGAGGAGGCCACCTTCCGGTCGATCAAGCTGGCCGAGGTGGCGGGCTGCCCGGTGTACGTGGTGCACATGTCGGCGGGGGCGGCGGTGGCGCGGGTGGCGGAGGCCCGGTCGGCGGGGGCCAACGTGTTCGGGGAGACCTGCCCGCAGTACCTCTACCTCACGCTGGAGGACCACCTGGGGGCGCCGGGGTTCGAGGGCGCCAAGTGGGCCTGTTCGACGCCGCTGCGGTCGCGCCACGAGCACCACCAGGACGACCTGTGGCGGGCGCTGCGGCTCAACGACCTGCAGGTGGTGTCGACCGACCACTGCCCGTTCTGCTTCAAGGAGCAGAAGGAGCTCGGGATCGGCGACTTCTCCAAGATCCCCAACGGCATCGGCACGGTGGAGCACCGGATGGACCTGCTGTACCAGGGGGTGGTCGACGGGCACATCTCGCTGCCCCGCTGGGTCGACGTCGCCTGCACCACCCCGGCCCGCCTGTTCGGCCTCTACCCCCGCAAGGGCACGATCGCCCCGGGCTCCGACGCCGATGTCGTCGTCTACGACCCCTCCGCGACCACCACCCTCGGCGGCGCCACCCACCACATGAACATCGACCACTCCGCCTACGAGGGCATCAAGATCCAGGGCAAGGTCGACACGGTCCTCAGCCGCGGCCAGATCGTCGTCGAGTCCGACCAGTTCGTCGGCTCCCCCACCCACGGCCGCTACCAACCCCGCACCTTGTCCGACCTCCTCCTGTGAGGGAGGTCAGGGCCACGGAACCCCCAGCGACTTCGCCGCCCTGCTGAGCTTCAGGACGAGGCGATGCGAGTCGTCGGGGAGAGGCATGAAGCCGTGATGTCGGTAGAAGGCCGCGGCATCGTCGTCGATCGCGTCGACCACGACGATCCGGCCGCCGACTCGTCGGGCGGAGTTGACGATGACGGTCAACGCACTGTTCAGCAGTTCGGCGCCCATGCCCTTTCCTTGGAGCGAGCGATCGAGAGCAAGCTTCGCGAGCAAGATCGCCGGGATCTGTGCCGTGGCACCCCGAGCAATCTTCTTCGGAGCCTGTCCCCGGGTGACGTGGCACGGCGCGATGGCGAAGTAGCCCACCGTCTTCACCCCAGCCATCAATACATACGTGCGGGTGCCCTGCCCAGTGGCGCCCGCCGCATGGCGACACAACCAGTCGTTCAGCTCGGCGTTGCCGCAGTCGAAGCCGTCGTGGTCGTGGTCGCCGAGTAGCTCGACGACGTGACTCACCGAATGACGATACGGGGGTGGCGCCGGGCCCGGCGGGCAACCTTCGCCAGCTGCGGCACCGGTTCCTGATCGTCGATGTCGGCGAGCAGGGCGTCGAAGAAGTCGGCCGGCACGGTGATGGTCATCGACTCGGTGATGACCTCCTCGGCGCGCTCCATGGCGGCGGCGAGCACGAACGCCGAGACGCTCATACCGGCCACCGCGGCCGCATGCTCGATGCGCGTCCGCTCCTCGGGCGACACTCGCGTCTCCAACCGGTTGGTCTTCACTGCCATGTGCATCAGCCTACTCTGTACGGATGTTGTACGGACGCGATCTTGTGTTCCCATAGCTGTGGTGGGGCGCCTACGGTGAGAGACATGGGGTGGGCGCGGGTGATGGTGGTGGTGACGGCGGGGGTCCTCGGGATCGTCGGGTGTGGCGGTGACGACGACGATGGTGCATCGGCGGCGCCGCCGGAGACCACGACCACGACCGAACAGCCGCCCTCGACGCCGGTGCCGGTCGATCCCGGGGCGTGTCGGGCGGCGAGCGAGGGGGACGTCAACGCCATCGACCTGTCGATGACCCAGCTGGCGACCACCGTCGACCAGGCCTTCACGGCGACCGAGGGCCAGTACCGCTACGTCGCCGGCAACCTCTACGAGCCCGACGGTGCCCTGATCCCCGGCGCCTCGGTGTGGGCGTTCGACGGCGATGTGCTCTTCGCCGTGTCCGACAACGCCGCCACCCACTCGGTCTTCTACCCACCCGACCGCCCGGCGATCGCCAACTGGGCCGACGGCCGGGCCGTCGCAGCGCTGCAGGTCTGTGTGGCGGAGGCGACCGCGTGACCGCCTAGCGCTGCTCGTGCTTGCGGAGCTCGCGGCGGGCGACCGTGCGGCGGTGGACCTCGTCGGGGCCGTCGGCGATGCGCAGGGTGCGGATGCCGGCGTACAGCGCGGCCAAGGGCGTGTCCTGACTGACGCCGGCGGCACCGAACATCTGGATCGCGTCGTCGATCACCTGCAACGCCATCTGCGGCACCGCCACCTTGATCGCCGAGATCTCGGTGCGGGCCGCCTTGTTGCCAGCCGTGTCCATCAGCCAGGCCGTGTACAGCGTGTAGAGGCGGGCCTGGTCGATGGCGATGCGGGCGTCGGCGATCCGCTGCTCCCACGCACCCTGCTCGGCGATCGTCTTGCCGAAGGCGACCCGCGCCAGCGACCGCGAGCACAGCAGGTCGAGCGCCCGCTCGGTGGCCCCGATGGTGCGCATGCAGTGGTGGATCCGGCCCGGGCCGAGGCGGGCCTGGGCGATGGCGAAGCCGCCGTTCTCCTGCCCCAGCAGGTTCGTCACCGGCACCCGGACGCCCTCGAACCCGACCTCGCAGTGCCCCTCGCGGTCCGTGTAGCCGAACACCTGCATGTTGCGCACCACCGTGACGCCCGGGGTGTCGATCGGCACCAGCACCATCGACTGCTGCAGGTGGGGCGACGCCGACGGGTCGGTCTTGCCCATCACGATGAGGATCTTGCAGCGGTGCGACGCCGCGCCGCTGATGTACCACTTGCGGCCCGTGATCACGTACTCGTCGCCCTCACGGACGATCGAGCACTCGATGTTGGTGGCGTCCGACGAGGCGACGGCCGGCTCGGTCATGGCGAACGCCGAGCGGATCTCGCCCTCGAGCAGCGGGTGCAGCCACTGCTCCTGCTGCTCCGGCGTGCCGAACATGGTGAAGATCTCCATGTTGCCGGTGTCGGGCGCGGCGCAGTTGCAGGCCTCCGACGCCAGCGGCGAGCGGCCCATGATCTCGGCCAGCGGGGCGTAGTCGAGGTTGGAGAGCCCCTCGGTCCACTGGGTGCGGTGTGGGAGGAAGAGGTTCCACAGGCCCCGCGCCCGGGCCTCCGCCTTGAGGTCCTCGATCACCTGGGGGTGGGCGTGGGGGTCGCCGGCCGCCGCCATCTGCTCCCGGTAGACCGACTCGGCGGGGTAGACCCGCTCGTCCATGAAGTCGAGGAGCTTCTTCTGCAGTTCCTGGCACGTGGACGAGAGGGCGAAATCCATGCGAGGAGATTAAGCCGCATGCGTCAGCACCGGCACCACTGCACCGGCACCACCGCACCGGCGACGTCAGATGTCGGCCTGCTCCACCACCTGGGCGATCACGCCGCGGGCGTGGGCGGGGGTCATCCCGAGGGAGGCCGCCAGGTTGTCGAGCAGCGCCCGCTCGGGATCGGTGATGGCCCCGTCGGCGGCGGCGATCCGGGCGGCGCCGGTGAGGAAGCCCTCGCGGCCGTGGTCGTTGAGGACCCCGGCGAGCGTGGCCAGCTGGGTGGGCAGGCCGCTGACGTCGAGCTGGGCGACGTCGGCCTGCAGCTCCGGCTCGGTCCACGGCCGGTTGGCCGCCGACGACAGCACCTGCAGCGCCGTGGCGATCGTGGCCGGCGCCGGCGCCCCGGTGCGGAGCAGCCACACGACCGCGGCCCGGGTGGCACCCACGAGGCTCTCCGACAGCATGGCGCTGGTCGGCTGGTTGAGGGCGCTCAGCCGGTAGGCGTTCTGGCAGGTGGTGCACTCGACGAACTCGTCGCCCACGTCGTTCAGCGGGATCATCGGGATGAAGAAGATCGTGATCCAGCGGCGCCCCTGCTTGCGGTGGAAGTGTCGGTCGCCGCCGCACACCTGGCAGAAGAACACGCCCTCCGCCAGCTTCCTGAACCGCACGCGCCATCCCCAGATGAAGATCATCCCGATACTTTGACACGCGTTCTGTCTTCGCTGAGTGGCGCATGGCCCGCTCAGCGAAGACAGAACGCCAGGCTGCGGGAGCCCGGCCTGTCGGTCGAGGACCGCCGGGCCCACGACACCCCGCTGACCCAGGTGGCGATCGACGCGGTCGGCGAGCGGGTGCGGCAGGGCGAGCACGCCATGCTCAACCGCGACCCGCCCGACCACACCCGGCTCCGGCGGCTCGTGTCGAAGGCGTTCACGCCGCGGATGGTGCAGCGCTTCCGGGAGCGGGTGCAGCAGCTGGTCGACGAGTCGCTCGACCGGGCGGGCGCACGGGGCGAGCTGGAGCTCATCGGCGACTTCGCGTTCCCGCTGCCCTTCAACGTGATCTCCGAGATGCTGGGGATGCCCGACACCGGCGTCGACATCGAGGAGGTCCGCTCCCTGTCGGGCCTGCTGGTGAGCAGCCTCGAGCCGGTGGTCGACCCCGAGCACGTCAAGCGGGTGCTGGCCGCGGGCGATCGCATGCACGAGCTCGTCGGTGCGGCCACCGAGGCCAAGCGCTCGGCGCCGGGCGACGACCTGCTGTCCGCGCTGATCGCCGCCGAGGAGGACGGCGACGTGCTGTCGGTCGACGAGCTGATCGACCAGGTCACGCTGCTCTACGTCGCCGGCCACGAGACCACCGTGAACCTGATCGGCAACGGGGTGCGGGCGCTGCTGGCCGACCCGGCGTCGCTGGTGCAGCTGCGGGCCGACCCCGAGGGCCTGGCCGCCGGCGCCGTCGACGAGCTGCTGCGCTTCGACAGCCCGGTGCAGATGACGCGGCGCATCACCCTGGAGGAGGTGGAGGTGGGCGGGCAGACGATCGAGCCCGGTGCCTTCATGTTGCTGGTGCTGGGGTCGGCCAACCGCGACCCCGCTGTGTTCGGCCCCTCGGCCGACCGGCTCGACCTCGCTCGGGCCGACGCGTCGTCGCACCTGTCGTTCGGCGGCGGCCGCCACTACTGCCTCGGCGCCTCGCTGGCCCGGCTGGAGGCCCAGGTGGCGATCGGCAGCCTGGTGTCCCGGTTCGGCTCGATCGAGCCGACGGCGGACCCGGTGTGGAACGGCCGCATCAACCTCCGGGGCCTGGAGCGCCTGCCGTTGGCCGTCTCGTAGGGCGTGCCACAATCCCGCTGTGGCGGAAGTCGGCGAGGCTGACCGACAGCGGGTGATCGAGGCGCTGGAGCGCCGCGCCGCGCAGGGACTGCTGTCGGAGCAGGAGCTCGAGGTCCGGGTCCGGCGGGCCCGGACGGCGCTCACCCACGCCGGCCTCGACGGGATCCTGCTGGACCTCGCACCGACGCCGCCCCCGACCCTGGAGCCGACCCCGACCCCGACCCCGCAGCCGGCCCCACCCGCGCCCCCGCCCGCAGGGCCGCCACCGGCGTCGATCGAGGGCCCCGCCTACCTGCCGCCGACCGTGGGCCCGTGGAGGATGCCGACCGCGGCGCCGCCGCGACGCCCACTGCCCGAGGAACGGCCGATCCACGGCCCGTGGAGGACGCCGCCGCCCACGCGGCCACGCTCGCCCCGTGGCGACCGGCCGCCCTTGTGGCGGCGTCCCACGACGTACGGCCTCCTGGGCGTGGTCGCCGTGGGGGCGCTCGCCATCTGGGTGATCGCCGTGCGCGTCGACGACCTCGAGCCCAACGAGCCCATCGGCAGCCAGGCGCACGTGCCGGCGTCGACCACGCCCCAGCCGCCGCTCCCGCCGACGACCGAGCGCGCCACGACCGTGCCCACCACGGCCCCTCCCCCGCCTCCGCCACCACCGACGTTCCCCAGCATGGATCCGGTGCTCCTGCGGGTCGGGACCGACATCCAGCCCGGTCGCTACTCGATCACGACGTCGGGCGAGATCTGCTACTGGGAGCGGGTCCACGGGCTCGGCGGCACCCTCGACGACGTCATCGTCAACGGCGGCGGCCCGCATCCCGTGGTCGACGTGCTGGCGAGCGACGCCGGCCTGCGCCCCCAGGGCTGTGGCGGGTGGCGCCCGCACGCGCCGCCCGCCACGCCGGCGACCAGCTTCGGTGACGGCGACTGGCTCGTCGGCAGCGACGTCGCACCTGGGACGTACAGCCCGAACGCACCCGGTGTCGACCCGAACTTCTGCATGTGGGAGCGGGCCAGTGGCTTCACCCACGACTACGACGAGGTGATCGCCTACGAGTTCACCCGCCCCTCCGCCGTGACCGTGAACGCCGGCGAGCGCTTCACGGCCAGCGGCTGCGGCACCTGGACGCGGCAGTAGCCGAGCGTGGCGGGCGTCACCGAGGGTGATCGGAAGCGGGTCGTCGAGGCGTTGCGACACCGCGCCGCGCAGGGCCGGCTGTCCGACCCCGAGCTGAACGACCGCATCCAACGGGCCGAGCGGGCGCAGACCCACGCCGGCCTCGACGGGATCCTGCTGGACCTCGCGCCGGCCCCGGAGTCGGGCCCCACCCCGGTGCCACCGCCGGCGCCGTCGGAGTCCGGGCCGTGGAGGACGCCGACGGCGCCCCCGCCGCGCGGGCGAGCCCCCAGTCGCGCCGAGGTGGAGGTGCCGGCGTCGACCGCACCCCGGCCGCCGCTGCCGCCCCTGCCGGCGACGACCGACCGCGTCGTCCCCGTCCCCGACTCGACGGTGCCCAGGGACCACAACCTGGTCCTCCGGGTCGGCGAGGACATCGAGCCCGGCCTCTACGCCAACGAGCGCGACCTCCGCTGCTCCTGGGAGCGCCGCAACTCCTCCGGGTGGGCCCTGGTCGCCGGCCAGCGCTTCTCCCCCAGCTCGATCTGCGGCCGATGGGTCGTCGGCCGATGAGTTCCGTGCCGGCCGGGCAGTCCTAGGGGGTAGGGACAACAACAGCCTGCCGCCAACGGAGGAATCGGAACCATGGGCCGTGTCATCGTGGATCTCAGCGTGTCGCTGGACGGGTTCGTCGCCGGGCCCGACGACGGTGCCGCCTTCCCGCTCGGGCGGGGCGGCGAGGGCCTGTTCACCTGGATGAGCGCCGGGCCGGAGTCGAACCGGGTGGACCGGTGGCTCAACCCACCCGACGCCAGCAAGGTGATCGTCGACGAGTGGATGGCCGGGGCCGGCGCCATGCTCAGCGGCCGCCGCACCTTCGACATCGCCAACGGCTGGAAGGACGGCCACCCGATCGACGCTCCGATCTTCGTCGTCACCCACGAGGCGCCCACGGAGGGCGAGTGGAGCCCGCAGGTGTCGTTCGTGACCGACGGCCTCGACCACGCCCTCGAGCTGGCGCAGGAGGCGGCGGGCGACGACGTCGTGTCGGTCGCCGGGACCAGCCTCCCCCAGCAGCTGCTCCGCGCCGGGAAGCTGGACGAGATCCAGGTCAGCGTGGCGCCGCTGCTGCTCGGCTCAGGAGTGCGGCTGTTCGACCACCTCGGCGCCGACCCGATCCGGCTGGAGCAGACCCGGGCCGTCGAGTCGGACGGCGTCACCCACCTCCGCTACCGGGTCCTCCGCTAGGCACTCCGAACCCGAGCCCTCCGA
>Ga0193742_1002624_pt1 | contig 10298 bp, 9 predicted proteins | sample L2c1metaG_FD_165511 | JGI IMG/M metagenome (GOLD analysis project Ga0193742, IMG submission 165511) | Soil microbial communities from a riparian zone of the East river system, Colorado, United States - L2c1 | ecosystem: Environmental > Terrestrial > Soil > Riparian zone | place: USA: East River... | reverse complement strand
CTTATGTCCCAGATCATGATCGCATCTGGCAAATCGTTGCAACATATAGAAGTAAAAGCCTTGGAAAACACCTCCAATTCCGGTCAGTTGTTCCTTTTCAGCTGCAGTCGCCGCGTCATTAACCCAGTTATCGCGTAGACCTGCGCTCATTAATGACTGCAGTACGGACACACACTACTAATATACGCTCGCTCAGGCTCACGGTCACTGAATATGCATCTGAGCATTCCCCGATACAGATGGTCGTACAGTCACTTCTCTTTATCGGTGCACAAACACATCTCCGACACCTCACCATCGGGTTCTCTCTATATGATACCTCTGTAGACGGCAGCCCATGGGGTGACTTGCAAGACCTTCTACTTGGGACGAGCTTCCCGGCGTTGGCAGGTGTTGAGTTTCATTTGTTGGGGAATCCTTCGGATTGCAATCCTGTGTCCGTTGAACCTTTCATTACCGCTGTTCCTCGACTTGCCCAGAAGGGGATGATATCTGTATGTCATTGCCCATGTTAGAGTAGTGGCCTCATTGGTTTTGAAAAGTCCTTTAATCCCCACATTATACACCAGTCACGTATTTATTTACCGTTTGTCCCCTTTGCAATTGGCAACCCTTACGAAACCCCAGAACAACTGACTTCGACAGATTCGCCCAGCCTTCATAATCATGCCACCACCCATCAGATAAGAACCTTTGAAAGATGCCCGAAGGCGCACTGAGTTCAGTGAGAACTCGTCATGCATTTTAAACACCTTTTTTCCAAAATTGACAACGGGCGAACCGCGGCGAGCAGCCTTACATATTGTACACCTAATGCACAACAGGTGCAAGCCGAATTGAAAGGGGAATCGTGAATCATCAGATTCTAACGTAACGCGCTCACATACTCACTAGAAACATTTGGCTATATCAGGAAACACAGGTGCTTCCAGCGGTGATGTCATTTACATAAGTTGAAACAACATAGTATTGCCGGACAGCAACTCCATAGTGAATTCCGGCACGGTATCTCTCGCCCAACGCCACGATAGGTAGTAGGGGCTGGATTTGTTGTGAATCTGTTAATAACAATCCGATAAATAATACGTTTATTAACATGTTATTAACAAAAATAACGAGGAGGGTCTGAAATCTGCTGTGATAAGACGTAATAAAACATGAATAACAACTTACATGGCCGGAGGCAAAATAATTTATAACGTTATTAACGAGGCCGATTGTAAAAAAAAAAAACCAGCCCTAATCGAGATTCAAAATTTTGACATGCGCTTTTGCCTCGGACCTTTTGCTTTAGTAGAGATATATTTATTTCTGACTGTATTATAAAGAATAAATAAGAGAAAGCAAAAGTTCAGAAAGGTTGGCTGGTGTAACTTTTCCTTTCCTTATCAATTTCCATTTTGAATGATACCTACGCTATTCAATATCTATCCATATTTTACAAAACTTGGTTGATAGTTGGGAGTAGTATATAAGACCTGCTGTGCTAAATTTCAGCAAAGCAGGCTTATCGTTTGTTGTCAAATGGAGAAAGGTGGAAATTGCGACAAGTCTTACGTCCCCTGCTCAAATTAAACCTCCGCTTCAAAATGCGTGTGTGGCGCGTATTTAATCGTTGATCGCCACAGTCGGCGAAGGCGGTGAGACCACCACCGCAACCACCGCAAGATCGTTTGAAACTCCCTGATTTTGAGATACAAAGAGGCGGAATCCTTCCGCCTCTTCTTCCAAATTTTTTTTTTTTTGGTATTCTAAATCTCAGGATGTATGTCAATGTAGAATCCGAGGCCAGATTCAAAAGATTTTGGGGCTCCCTGACCACAATAGTAGCGGATGGGCGTATTCAAGAACTTTTAAACCAAAATTTGATGAGAATCAGGTGAGATGTGAGCGTTCGGAAAAACCTTGGAGAGCACACAAGATCAAGAATTACCCAAATGACTTAGCGGAGCGCTGAGGGACGAGACCGCTAGTCCTTTCCGATTGCCGTAGTTCCGATTTGGTTGTTTGTTTAGCAAAATGATTATCTACTAGACCAAGCACTAGGGCTGGGGTATTTTTTTGCTAACCCGGCATGTTTGTAACGTGATGATGGATTGGGCCTTCATGTTATGTTTAGTTACTCGAGTTATTAACGGTTATTTTCCCGGGTAGTTATGACGTTTTGCCACGCAGCAGATTTATTTTTTTAATGTTATTTACCTCAAAAATATGTATTCAATGTGTTATGGACGACGGAGGGCCAAGAGCGTAATTATACATTTTTGGTCAACCTTGTCGGTACCTTCGAGTGCCAGCAGTGCAGTCCAGATTGCGAGACTACAATTGGTTGGGTGAAACAGGGTGAAAATTGGTAGTTGGAACCAACTCCTACCCAGAGATGTGACCTAGGTATCTAACAGTACGTGTCAGTGAGGGCCATCGTGTCAGAGGCACGCGGCATATATGAGTTCCTTTTTTTAAAAAGTAAGATGGATGAAAGACTTTTAATTGGCTTGACTTACCGTTATATCTAACCAATAGGACTGCATAACATTTGCCGGCTAAGGCACCGTGACGGACCCCAACAGAACGCCGTTTGGTATAAGAAACGAATTCCGTAAATGGAACTCGTAATCTAACATGTCCTTTGAGACTCCCCAAATAACGTTAAAAACATCCTAGTATTTCACACGTTGTCAACGTGTGAAATACTAGGATGTTTTTAATGTTTCAGTAAAACACGCTACCAAGCACCTTGAATGCGTTCAGGGTGGCAAACCCTTTCTCGCACGTTATGTTGAACAGGGTGACTAGCTCCAAGGATGGTTTGTGAAGGTTATGTAAAAGGTGTAATCAATACGCCTGAAACGGGAGCATCAAAGCCGGTTTGGTACATCTTTAATTGATTTTTTATAGTTTTCGGCTGAGCATGGAAAAATTAATCGAATACTCGAAATAGCGGTTTGCATTGTCGCCGTGGTCTCGGAAAACATATAAATTCAAGTTCTTCTTCTCGATTTTTCTTCAGGCTGGCCCTCTAGAGTTGCTCTCTCTCACATCTTTAATCGTCCTCTGGGTCTTCTTGCATTTCACAAACCCCAAATCCTTATCCACCGCTAACAATATCATCATGCTAGCCATTACCAGCCTTTTCTCTCTTCGTCACTTCGTCGTTTCACTGGCATCCATCAGCGCTTTATCGACTGCGTATGCTGCCCCACTCGGGTCAGAGTACATGACGCTTGACCGTCGTACCGAAGTCCATGTCGGTAACAAGGTCGGAACGCTAGGCAAACAGTTAAGTCCTAAATCCCACGAAAAGTCAACGGTACATCGTCTCGGTAAGCTGCCTCTTAAATTCTCAATGAAAATAATCGCTGATGCCTAGAATTCAGACCACTGGGACGGTAAGGCCAATCCAGGCCATGTTGTCAAGCAATACAAGAGCGGAAAACTGAACGATCACGAGGTCAAGGGTCTGACGGCTGTCGGCCAACATGTCCACTCGGATTCCAAGACCGGAAAGGTCGTCATGAAGGAGATGCCAGGAAAATCGTTGGCTCATATAATAGGAGATGTGAAGGACCACGGTGAGCGGCAGAAGGAAGTGGAAAAATGGAAGCCCAAAGTCGCCGCGGCCGCAGCACATATTGCTAAGACCAAGGGCGTTTTACATGGGTAAGTTTTTGCCTTTGTTTTTTTTTCCGGCGATGTACTGAAGTCGGTATTGTTGTTGATAGTGACCTTAACATGAACAATGTATGCTTTCCATATTCTCCGGTTTAGTAACTGACACCATGCTTCAGGTCCTTGTACATAATCATCCGGTACATGGCGAGCAAATCCACTTTATCGACTGGGAGCACCACCACGCGACGGAATCGAAAGTAAGAGCCATCGCCTTCTGTCTGATCGACTGTTACTGACTCTCTAAACCTTCAGCATTTCACCGATGATGCCGCAAAGATTCACAAGGACCTGAACATGGTTTGGGACTCCACTGCCACTCCCCCTGAATCCAAGAAGTCATCATCCCCAAAACACTCATCATCCCCAAAACATTAGAGCTCTGAATGGAGCCTTGTAGGTGTGCTCGAAGTTATTACGAGTCTCCTTTAGGTAGTCGTTCTCTTATCTCAGCGATTGTTGTTGGGCAAACCCAGTAAAATTAAAGATATTCGATGGATAACAGCCACCTGAGTTGCCTGTGAGCCCCTTGCGCATGAGGCACTGATAATTCCTCTGTCGCTGTCTCGATCCTGATCCTTCTGTTTTGTAATCCCTCCCACGCCATTCTAAAAATATCGCCCGAACTTTGGTGTTTGGGATGGACGTAGGTTTCCATTGAGGAAATCCTTTCATTAGGGGTATTATAAAGCAGTCATTTAGCCGCTTGTTTTGGGTTGCAAGCATTCACTTTGAAAGTTGAGCGAGTCGACGGTCGACTTCAAGTTGCGACAGATGACCTGTCCAAGTTTCCCAACCAACGGGATTCATTTCCGCGCTGACCCATCCTGTAGCCCTCTCTCCTTTCACCCTTTCACCACCACCTCCAACCCCTCATAAAAGGTACATGGTATGTCTCGTTCATCCATTGGTAACAAGAAAAAAATACAGGTCTTCGGGCTTTGCAGCTTATTTCGAACAATGATTGATGATCCCAGACTCTTCATGTTTTTCGCAGTGTCCACCTTTCATCCACGGGGAACAGGTATTAGAGTAGAACCTGTGACCCTACCATGTGCGTAAACCCACGATACTGCGGGACGAGTCGCGCACTATGATCGAAAGTGCCATCCGAGACTCCCCCGAAGAGGACCCTAAATAGGAAGGCAGAGGGTTTCGATCCCCCCCCCCAATGGATTTCAGGGCCAAAACCTCACAGGATGATAGCGGACGGAAAGGAGCCGGACGAGCCTCCAAAAAAAAATATTGGCCGTGTCTTTCGAGTTCGGGTACAGGTAGTGCAGGTAGTGCTACGAAAAAAACACAAACATAGAGGAGAGGTGGGAGGGGAAATGAAACTTTGAAAAAACTTTAACGTCTCTAGGGAGCGGTAAGCAGGCGAAAACTAAGTTCGAAAGTAAATGTACAAGGACGGTGAGCAAAAGCAAACAGGGTACTGAGACCCTTTCAGACCCTGCTTACACGTCTCCCCTGGTCTCAGCTTACAACTCAAATGACATCAACACATCCAAGTCCACAAGAGACAAACTTAGTCTGAACACTGCTAGCAGGCTGCGGCTAGCCAACATATCCAGGTTACAGTCAGGCTAAACAACAGGTAATAAATGATCCCGCCAACGAATGAGATGTGAGAGCAATGGATATACAACAAAACGTGAGAAGCAACGCTTGTGATCATGCTTCCAGCCATAGTGAGGAAGAGACCCAAATACACAGAACCTAGCAGAACCGTCCAGATAGAGACGAACAAGATGTAGCGGACACGAGTTCGACGGGAGTTTGGTAAATTGTGATTGGCATTATATTTCGCCGTTATCAAGGCTGCTATACACATCTACAAAGGTGTGTGTAAGAGGGGGAAGGGAGGAAAGGATTTGTGACGAGCAAGTGATACCTCAATGACAGAGAATCCCGAACATGACTAGTTGTCATTGAATATTGAGTTTCAAAGCAGGACTAAAGACAACAACAATGATCACACTCACTGGGGTGACCTTATTAAGTACTTACATTTCCGTTTGCGCGAGATTCACAAGCCTGGGTCCACCGCTTTGAGGAGCTGTATCGCATTTTGGATTTATTGTCCCCATATGTCATTTCCCTCGGTGTAAACCAGCGGAGGCGCAAGCCACAAAACCCCTGCTTCGATTATGCTTTGATGTCGCGGTTGAAAAGCATCCAGGAGATTTCGCTGAGGGAGGAGATGATGAGTGGTCCAGTGGCAAGCCTCGTGAACGGCGATGGTGCTTCCTCCACATTCCCTTGAACCGCTCCCCGAAGCTGAAAACACTCACTTTTTGTGCGCAACCGACCATCGACAGCAAAAGCGAAGTTGCCGCCCCGGTACTTCAGCTGGAGAACTTGGATGTGGGTTGTTGTTATGACACTTTGGTGTTGGAATGGCTCATCCCGGCTCTCTCATCGTTAAAAACACTGAACATTTCGCCTAGATCTCAATTTTCAGTAGCATTGTGTTCAGATCAGCTGGCTTTGAGTTGGCTACCGTCTATATTTTTAGAATGATCCTTTTCACAGCAACCTGTCAGTGACATGTGGGTCACGCTTTTGTTACTATAACTTATAAGGTGGCGAATCTCCTTTATTTTCTCAATGCACTCAGCGTCGTATGTTTCGAACAAGCGCAAGAAAACGTCCGGACTCACCGGGTTGGAACTGAGGATGGCCTACCAATCTCTCATCAGCGTGAAATCATTCCTGAAGACAGTTACCCCAATGAACGAAACCGGTGCCTCTGATGATCCACACCCGCAAGAGGACTTAATTACATTTGAGCCAGATTTCGAGGATACGCTAACGAAAATGCTCCAGATGATGAAGTCGAAGCTCGATGGTCCCCAGGTACGCCGCACCACGCTATAAAAAAAAGAAGACATTCCCTATGTAGTATGTATCGCCTCTTCCAGATTCTTTTATTTTCTGGCATGACGGAAGAAGATCTGTCCAAGTTGAATATCACATATGGTGGTTCAATCAAGCTGAAAACAGATTACAAAGTACGGGTGGCCGCAACTGACGAATTCGGAAAGTCTGAGCACTGGTCTTCCGACGGTCTGTATCGTCACCTTCTTGTGCTGCAAAAGCTTGTTCTGAGAACGCTGAGTGTATGCGAAATACAATGGGCACATATATTATGTTGAATTCATCAGAATGAAGCTGCCTCGCCTGCCTTGATCGATTCCTTCTTCCGCGCATCCGCGATGGTGCTACACGGCAAGCAGTTGGTACTCAGTCTCGAGCAGAGCGTCTCGGCTACAGCTGTCAAATCTTTTAGTTTTGCCACCCTTGGAGGTTACATAGACTATACCGCCATCAGGGCAAGTGTATCGGTCGCAGGTAAATTTCTTTAACGGCCATTATTCGCCTGGCTTATTTTCTTTTTCAGAAGATTTTTTGGCAAAGCCACGTCTGGGAATACTCCAGGACCTTTCCCACATGCTCTTTGTTTCGGAAGCCAAGGCAAGCAACATTTCCCTCGAGAGTCATGTCCCTCAGGCCTTGTGTGAATTGTATGCTTGTGCAAAGCAACTTGGGTCTGTGATCTGTTCGTCTCATTTTCATCACTAAATGACGACACCACGGCAGGAGGAATATTATTCGTGGCGCTGTGACCGATGGACACAATTGGATTTTCCTCGTCCTTAAAATGAACTCTAATGGCGATGGCGCCATATATGCGCAGTCTTTGTAACAGACTCGGCTTATGACCATAGTCCCTCCTGGTGATGAAGAAATTTCACACATAATGTGTGATGTGATCGCTGGAATCATCGCATATTGGGCAAGTGCCTTCTTTGTGGCCTCATTGACTTCGTTCCCGGCATGATCACACAGATAGAGCATAGCAATGAAGATATTGGAGATGATGACTAGTTCCGTGCAGAGTGGAGGTAGATGGTAGTCGGTATGTTGAGAATGACCAATATATGACTCCGACGTTCTGACAGCTACCCTCGATAACACTGAGTTGAGCAGATTGGGGTTGAAGGAACGGGCTTGAAAAGAGAGATGATGGTCAGGTGAGAGTGGACTCTCAGGAGTGGACTCTCGGCAGGAGACAGAGAGTCAAAACGAAAATCAGGTTGAAATGGACGGACGGATGTATAGGAACCTGTCTGTGAAATAGTTCATACAATGATTTTTGCTTTCACAGCCGATGATAACAAGTATGATATACACCTAAATTGTTCGATCTTCATGTCAATTTTTATGTTCTGACATCCGAACGAAAGCTACATTAATCTACTAGTCACAGCTGCGTTTGCGTTTGCGTGAGGCTACTGTTTCCTAGTACGGCGATATCGGGAAACACAGTCCAGTGTAGGCCGAACACCAAAACGATACATATCAGATCAGCAAGTTGACAAGCCGACTCACCTTAATGAATTTTTTCATCTGGTACAACTAAGACCGGTCATGCGGGGGGGTCATTCTAATGCGGGGATTCCTCTTTGAGTGGCTCTAGCGCTATTGCTGCTGCTGATACAAAGTCAGTGAGCCGTTTTCAAGCTCACATCCTACTAATTTTACTTGGAACTTGGTTGGGCATGCACAAGAAAAAGAAGGCAAGAACGCAAAACCACTGAAAGACGCAAGACCGCCAATAATGATAATTACCACCGGGATTTTGAAGTCTCAACTCTTTGCAATCGTCAATTTAGTGGAGATCTCCCAAAGCCCGAGAAAGAGATCAGTAGACCGAATTTAGAGGTGAAGGTAATGACAGGCACTTATGCCACTAGTCTGACTGAACCTCTCGATATGGTGGCCTCGTCTTCTCCTATAACTACTCGGGCTACTATTGTTATACCAAGTCTGACCCCGGTTCTTCCTTCTACCAGAGCGCCACTCTCATGGCCATTTCTCTCGAATCTCAAATGGATCTCCTCCCCCGTCCTCGCAGCATGGACGAGTGGGTGGCAACGGTCATGGTGTTGGGATGGCGGTGGAAATGGTGGTTGAAGTAGAATGTAATTGGGAAATGGTGGTCAGCCTCAGTAAACCAGACGAGTCTCGAATTTGTGTAGTATTCATTCAACAGAGAATTCTATATATATTGGGATATTTACATAAATAGTTAGTTTCCTGCAGTGAATGCTATTGACCCAGCAAGTCCTTCGCAGACACGTGATCGGCAATTTGCGATCATTTTCCCATCACCAAGACTTGAACTTGTGAAATTGGGATACACGCAGATGCACGTCGCTCGTCATCATCGTCGTTGTCGTCATAGCCTGTAGTTCTGGAATCAAAAAAATAGAATAGATTTTATTGACATAGTTGTGGACATCTGTTGCAATGAAATTAACAACTGAAATTTTAAACTTTCTCTAAAATTTTAAATCCCACAATCACCACTGGCACGAGAAGTCGAACAATAACTGCGACAGAAATGTATCACCAGTACTAAGTAGTGACTAAGTAAGTGACGAGTGGGCAAGATGGTTAAATGTTTTGGAATTCACTGAGTAGCTAAGTACACTCAACACTAGGGCTGCACACCGTAGCCGTACTTACGGGTCACGGGTCCAGATATATGGCTACCATTACCGTCCCGTAGAGGTCTCACAGCAATAGTTTTGGAGCCGCTTACGGGACGGCCTACAGCCGTGAGATGCCGTAGGTTTAATGCCATTGACGGCCGTTGATGGACGTGTAGGTACTGTATAGTTGTTGATCGCAAAGATCAAACTCTAAGTACACATGACACCTCAATTTCCAGTACATCACGCCAAGTCATCTGTAGCCCTTGGCACCCTGTGGCAATCCCTTGGCCTCTCTGAATCGTGTGCCACACTCTGGGACCATGCAGTCGCACAAGACTCCCAATACTTAGTGCAGCGGGTACGTTCTACTCTCATTTTGCGATGTCATTACTATATTACCTTTCTGCAAGCCAGGGAGGGACGGTATCTCCCAGTTTATGTATTTCAACTGGACTAATACAAGAATGTTACGAACAAAGCTTGAATTTATTCCCTGTTTCCAATTTGTCTTGGGTACTGAAAAAACACATGCATTGAGTCTCAAATAAGTACAGCAACATCAAAAAAATAAAATTCCCTTAAACCCTCGGTTACCCTCCCAGTTTTCCACCCACATATTTTATTTTTGTTGATCCTTTGGCTTATAGAATGGAATTTGGGTCCTTATGCTCGTGAAACATCGCCTTCACCTTGCACGTATTGCTCTCAAAAAACAGGATACATACATAGTTTAGCACAATTATCAATACTACCAAGTTTGCAGTGTTTTGATGGCCGTTTTACGGATGCTGTAGGCCGTCTTTGTTATACCTGTACTGTAGGCCATCCCATAGCCCCATGACGGGTATGGGTATGGCGGTTCCATACCCATCATCTGCCCGTCAGCTCACAGCTATCTACCGTAACAGCACGGTGTGCAGCCCTACTCGACGCTCATATTTATACCAGAGAGTAGATAGCTAAGGTAACCAAGTAATTCAGCATGGGCAGAGAATAAAGGGAAAACAGAAAAAAGACGGGCAAAAGAACACGATGGGTTATCGTTCAACTTCTCGTGCCAGTGGTGATTGAGGGATTTAAAATTTTAGAGAAAGTTTAAAATTTCAGTTGTTAATTTCATTGCAA
>Ga0193742_1002623_pt1 | contig 10298 bp, 9 predicted proteins | sample L2c1metaG_FD_165511 | JGI IMG/M metagenome (GOLD analysis project Ga0193742, IMG submission 165511) | Soil microbial communities from a riparian zone of the East river system, Colorado, United States - L2c1 | ecosystem: Environmental > Terrestrial > Soil > Riparian zone | place: USA: East River... | reverse complement strand
CACTCCGTCTTGGACTAGTGACAATGAGGAGGAATATACAGAGGTGACGTCGGACGAAGCGGAGCGTCCCTAACAGGAAGGCAGAGCTAGTACACACTGTTACCAACCTGACTGTCGATCGGGAACGGTCCCAATCTCCTGTGAGAAAGCTTACATGAAGGTCAAGTGGTCTGAATGTCGCTAGCATCAAGGAAGACCATATCGCCCACCTTGAACTCCAGAGCTGGAGACTGTTTCCAATTGTAGTAGAGTGTCATGTCCTCCTTCAACTTGGCCAGAGCCGCCTTTGCTTCCTCCAAGGTGTCCCTCATCCGGTCTCTGAACTCATTACGAGTCCTATTTATAGGACTCATTCTATTATTGATCTGGATGGGAAAAATTTTGGCTGGTGTAATGCTCAACTTTCTGGCAAACGCTGGATTCCACGGAATTCAACATTTACTATGGCCATTTGTTGCATCCTTGCTTGACGACAACAATTGGCCTCTCTTCAGTATGGCTGATGGTCTGTGCCACTTGGGGGTATAGCATATAACCTATGCTTCAGGTATTAACCCATTGTCACTTTGCCTCTATCTCATTTTTGGTTTTTAGAATTTAAAATCTCATTGATCTGGCTGGTTCAAAAAAGCCACATGAGGTTGGCGACAAACCACCACCACCACCATGGTGAGACATTGTATGTTAATGACACACTTAGTGGATGAGAGGAACAATGTTTATAAGTTGACAGAGAAAACAGACTAAAGAAGTAAACTAAATAAACAAGAACAGTTGCTAAGAGCATGAAAGGAAGTAACAAAGAACGAAGCTTACCCAGAGCACAAGAACAGGGGCTCAGTGAGACATTCTCAAGCTTGGGTGGCCTCTTTTAACCTGCTAGCGAGACACAGTGCATCATGGACCCAGCACTGAGACAAAAAAGGGGTGCAGCTTGACGGCTAAAGTCCTCGCTTGTGCTTAGCCTGCAGTAAACAGGGTTTAAACAATGACTAATCACCTGCTTGCACGAGGAAGCCTGAAGTAGCCGAAAAAAGGGGGTGCTCTGAAAATACAGACGCACTCCCTTGTAATGGAATCGTGCACAATGGCTAAAAGGCTAATAGAGGGAGGGAGGGGAGGGAAAGGAAAATATGAGAAGGAGAAAATAAGAAAAGAAAGAAGAAACAGAACATAGCAGGTGAGGAAATGATGGTGAGCGCAATGAAGTACGAGGTCCAATGACTGATAGGTTGAATAAGATGAGAAGGAACTCCAGCCTCGGCAAGAGCTGTTGCACCCACAGCTCTTAAGGACTGTCCTCCAACGTTGCTGGGAAAGTGTTGGCAGAAGTGGCACAAGAACCAACTCTGTGCAGGGATGGAGCCATCAGTTTTTAGCCACAATTCGGGGTGAAATTTAAAAAGATCGTTGCGTGCAGTGATGTATGAGTTGAAAGGCAGTCAGGGGTTGTCGTTTGTCTGGGTTGCCTGGATCAAGACGATATTACCTTTGAAAAACTGGTCGGCTTTGTGACTGGGAAGGAAAAACTGATACAACTTTGAATTAAGAACCACAGTATTGCAGGTGATGACTTTGTGGTAGTCTTGGAGGTTCCTTTTGTCAGGCCAGGTAAGTTCACCGAGATGCATCAAACTGTGGAAGGCAGTGAGGACAGGGCAAGGAAAAGGTTGTCGTCATAAGAAGTGGACTGTGAAAGTGCAATTGATCAGAGTGAGAGTTCTGTACAGTTAATAGGTCTTTTGCGATTAATAGTAGATGGGAACATTTTCTGGCAGCCTTCAAGGGATTTGGAAACCAACCAGTGATGCCTTTGAACCCAAACATCCGGGAAAAAAGGCTCTAGCTGGCTACAAACTCTGGATAAGTACATTTTGATGGATTGGGGTTTGATGTAGTGTGACATATAAACTGCGAAGAAACTGAGTGTATCGGCTATAGGCTCTATCGGAAGAGAATGGGCAGAGCAAAAATTGAGGTAAGAAGTTAATGCAGAAGAATAGGATGATGCCAAAGAAGGTTCAATGGCAGAAGCAAGTGCTATTGCACATTCACAAACCAAACGCTTGCATGTCCAGGTCTCCTGCCATGGCCTGGGAAAAAAAGGCATAGAATTGATAATGCCACCTCCCCCAGCGTGAATCAAGGGGGTGAAAAATAAGATACAACCAAATCGGGTTGGATTTGCTGAGCGGTGAATGGATCGAGATGTGAGAGAGTGTCAGCAACTCTGTTGTCGTTACGAGATATGTGGAAAACACGTAGCTGAATCTTCGACCTGATCAAGAGATTGATGGCAGTTATCAGGATGAGATTGTAAGCTGGTAGGGCATGCAGTGTGTTGAACATATCAAATGTATTTGAGCTGTCTGTGAGGATAGCAAGGTGGCTTGGTTTCAGGAAAAATGTTTTGCAGACATGGCTCAGGGCAGAGAGGACAGTTAGTGCTTCAAAAAAGAAAATACCATTGCAGGATGAGGGAGAGATGGCCCACTGAAAACCCTCACAGGTTTTCAAAGATCAGTAGCCCATGCCTGGCAGACAGGCATTGAAAAGGTAAGTTTGGTCTGTGTCTGCCCTAGACTACTCTCGAGATTTCAAAATGTGGACTCCATTAGATTGGTCAATATGATCTGCTAGCCAACAAAGCTTGCTATGAATAGCATTGTTTAATGACAACTTCTGATAAGGAAAAGAGCCACATCACATTTTCTCGTACACACCAGACAGGCCTGGTCGAAGAAAAGAAAAGATGTTCAGTGCCCAATTAATCCAACTGGCGAGACACTGGAAGTCTTTAAGTGATTTGTGATGTGGTGTGTTGGCGAAGCCACGGGTTGTTCCAATCAAATTGTTGCAGGCTTCTGGAGACATAGTGATTGTCATGGAGTTAGGGTTGACATCAAAGCTGATAATCATGAGAGGGGAGCCAAAGACCTGTTTTTGCTCTTCATGAGGAATACCCAAGTCATTGAAAAGTGTTAAGAGACAAGATTGCTTCGTTGGCATATACTTGCTGTATGGGCCATAAAACATCATATTATTAGCAAACTCGTAAGAGAAAGCATTGTTGATATAGGCAAAGAGGTTCTAGTACAATCTTTAACGACAATTAAATTTATTATTTTACCTTTTATGCACAGATAAAATAACAAAACTGGCAATCCAGAGGACTAAGCCGAAGAAGGTTACCCAGAGGTGGCCAGCTTCCCTGTTACCAAAGTTATTGTTAGCGATGCCAAAGTTCAGTTCAGTTCGGTTCTTCAACCATTTTTGAAGAACCAAGAACCGAACCGAAAGTCCCATTGCTGAACTGAACTGGAACTGGAACCGGAACCGAAAGAACCGGTTCTGTCGGTTCTGTTCGGTTCTAGAACCGGTTTGAACCATCAAACCGATGTCTCTTTCTTTTATTGGTAATGTGTAGTTGTTTATTCATTATTACACTACAGTTATTACTACTAGCAATAAATAGGGTCTCCCCCATGTTCCGCCCTCTCTGTCCATGCCTTCTAATTCAACTTTGTGTCCGCAAACGACACCGCTCGTTTTCGAGTTTTTGTCTTGGCATGTTTTCTGTCGCTTTCGGTAGAGTAGATGTACCTATAAGTGTTGTTAATACATTTTTACTGAATGAAATGATTAAACATACCTTTTAATCTTTCAGTGTCCATTGGCATTGAGGGCAGGAGTGTCAGACTCCATCTCATATGGTGAATTGAGGAGTGGGTGGTTTGTTGATGTCGTGTTGATGTTGAAAAAATAATAAAGTTGAAAAACGGCTGACGCCGGACTAATCAATCACTTTCAAACTCCGATTTTGAACACTCGTCATGAAGTATTTAACATATTTTATAGTCAATTGTGTCCCTAAAACTACAAAAAAAAATATCAGTAGAAAGTTCGGTTCAAACCGGTTCAAACCTGGTTCTCAAAAGTTTGGAAATTGTAGAACCGAGAACTGAACCGACAGCCCAATAATCATGGACTGAACCGGACTGAACCTGAACCGACAGTTCGGTTCTTTCGGTTCTCGGTTCTTGCATCAGTTCGGAACTGAACTTTGGCATCACTAGTTATTGTTGCGATCAACATGATTCATGTTGTCTATTGTAACAACTTGATGTATTTGCCACAATGGGTGCATTGGTAATCTACAATAGGCTTGGGAAACATCGGTCTTGAACAGCACAAGGGGAACATCCCCATGCCGCTTTCTGACTCTGTTGAGGGCTGCTCCTAGGGCATGGAGTGTATCCAGGAGGACGCTAGCATTGCTAGGAGAAATGAACGAATTTGGTGAGTATTGCTGATTGATCCACTACTAATTGTAATTTATCTGAATGAGGCTTAGGAACAACCAAAAGAGGAATCATTGTCATGCCGGGTAGAGGGTCCTGGAATGGAGTTGAAAAACGACCTAGCAGGATTTCTTCGTCTCGTTGGTGCCGCATGAACACGAGGTGATCAAGGTTTTGAATCTTCTGAAAAATTGCGTTATTGACTATCTCAGGTCCATCTGACCCACTTGTAGTCGCCCATGGCCAAAATCCAAGTTCCAAGCCAGTACACACTGAATCAACCAAAGGGTGATTGGGATGAGACATCAAGAGAGAACAAAAATGGTTCATATTAATTGGAATCGTGATTTTGAAGAGGTGAGGGTGAGACTGGATAGTGGATAGTGCTAATCGGTTAAACAATTCATTCTGAGGTGGCCTTGGGACTGGAGGCGCTGTCTCAGTCATAAGTGCTGTGGATGAAGGTAATGATTCATCGTCAGGCCATACATAATCTCTGACAAATCGAGGGCAGCGCTCCCATCTCAAAGCTGGCAATAAAACCTTATTTTTTAGCATCAGGATTGCATTCGCTCATGACATGGCCTCCATCATTTGGCACAAATGTGGAGGTAGTTGCAAGTTGCAGCTGAATTGGGGCATCTATGGTCATTCCATCTTTTGCAATGAGCACTTTGACGATGGTTAGAGGTTTGTTTTGCTCGGGAGTCTGAAGATGATGCAGGTGTTGGGTTGACTGGGCCATGAATCCATTTTATTTGCAAGTTAAAGAACTCTGACAAGCTGGATAACTCAAAATCATGTCGTTGTGATGCTCGGATTTGCACAGCTCAGTCATAATTGATGATTCGGGAGTGGAGTTGGGTAGGTAAGGAAGCAAAATATCTCTGGATATGTTTCCCATACAGCTGGAGTCAAGTCTCCTGTGCTCAAAGACAAACAATGTGGCATCAACCAAGGAGTCCCAGGCAATGACCCAATCTCCATGGGTCTTGACTGTTTTGGCTGGCTTCGAGGCCCCATGTAACACTTCAATCTGTTTTCCGATCTCAACTGACTCCTTGACATCACAGGATATTGTGTAGATGTTTGAGAACACATGGTCAAGGTCAATGGCATTTCCACTAAGTAGGTTGAGCCACTCTGATTGAGGGAACTGTGGTAATGATCTATTACAGTTGAGTAGCGAGGATCGGCTCTGTTTGATGTCCCGAGAGAAGTTCTTGAGTAGAGTGTTGGTTTTCTGAAGAGACGGGAAAAGCTGGGCAAATGATCGGTCCTGTGTGCTCGGGTCTCCATTCCATGGCAAGGCTTTGAAGTCGAGGCGAGTCCTGTTTGTGTACTTGTCACCCTCACCATCTGTTGAGGGAGACCGGGGTTGCTTAGCCGATCTAGAAGATTGGGCTTCCATCCTGAAGTGCTCACCATCATCATGATTCCTTGGTGAGTCTTCTTTGACTCGTTGACAGGTTTCGCCAACTTGTCCTGAACTGCCCTGTCGATAGGCTTCGAAATTATCGAGCATGTCGAGGTAGGCTCCGTAAGCCGACTCATAAGTGTCTTCGCTGATACTTTCCTGTGGGATGGTCTTTTGAAGAAGCAAAGATGCTCTAGGCTTCAAGCTTTCTCTGGATTGGAACTTATGGACGATCTGTAGACAGGCATCGGTGGTACCAACGACATCACTTTGGCTGTTGGGCATGTTTTGTGTGTTGGAAGACATTTGGCTTGGTCTGGTGAAGCTGCTGCTGGATGTTTCACCATGGTGAGACATTGTATGTTAATGACACACTTAGTGGATGAGAGGAACAATGTTTATAAGTTGACAGAGAAAACAGACTAAAGAAGTAAACTAAATAAACAAGAACAGTTGCTAAGAGCACGAAAGGAAGTAACAAAGAACAAAGCTTACCCAGAGCACAAGAACAGGGGCTCAGTGAGACATTCTCAAGCTTGGGTGGCCTCTTTTAACCTGCTGGCGAGACACAGTGCGTCATGGACCCAGCACTGAGACAAAAAAAGGGGCGCAGCTTGATGGCTAAAGGTCCTCGCTCGTGATTAGCCTGCAGTAAACAGGGTTTAAACAATGATAAATAACCTTAAAAATATATTCTCATTTCAAAAGTATGGCAACTTTGTACCAAGTATTGTATTTAAAACCACTCTTCGATCTCTTACCACAACCTAAGCACCTTTCCCACGCTTCAGCAAGGGACGGGCATAGGCAAAAAAGATGATACAAAGTAGTAGTATATCGGCATCACATCACAGAAGCTATTGGTAAAATGGCATCTAAGAAGTCTAGCCAAGCGACACATAATAGAAGCTCAAGCCAAACCGTAAACATGGCAGAAGCAACGGTTAACACCTTGAGATCATCAACCTCCCTCATTGACCACTTCCAACTGGGCCTAGTCAACCACGCAGCTGCTGGACGTCGATTTCTGGAAAAAAGGCTGCTCTTTGTACCTGAAGGGCACCCAGCGACGACCAGGACACTAGCAAACACGTTGCTTCAAATAGCGGCGTTAGGTAAGGTACCGAGAGAAGCAGTACAGGCTATATGGTCAGCAGCCTTCCTACTGGACTAACTAGATGAAAATGCGATAGCTGTAACAGCTAGAAACACGGTGAACGATCAGCTCACCTACATGAACGATGAACTTAAAACCATGGCTGATCATATAGGAATGGTAATTGAAAAGGAAGTAGGAAAGCATGTGGAGACGCTTACCAGTGCAGTCAAGAACATAACGACCGCACCCAGCAGGACGTTCAAGGATGCACTGCTTAACGGTCCGCCAGCACCGTCAAACATCGATCCAAGGTTATTAGCAAGGGAAGGCATCAGGGCCTGCCAATTTCTAATTGACTTTGCTGCGGAGTCAAACGTCAAGGAACTAAGCTACTGTCATGGTCCGTGCTCGGTCACGTTCTTTCCGAAGGACAATCAAAGGATGGCTCCGACGGAGTCTCCGATGATGGCCGCCTCACCATTGTTCAGTGCCACCATTACCACCAGCCACCTTCGTCGGACTTATATTGGAGCTCCGTCGGAATACTCCCTCCACTCCGTTACCACCAGAACAACCTGCATTCTTATCATTGTCATTACCAACCAACACCATGTGCTCTCTACCGCAGCACAACCACAGCCCCACCATGCTCCACACACGTTCCATGTTCCAGGCCAATCACATCACACACGCACCAGTCTCAAGGTCATGAGTCTTGGTCACCACAAGGACCTGCGAGGATTTACGTCGGCATCCTTCGGCACCATCCGGAATACGAGTCTCCTTGTTATATGTTTATTCTACTACCATATGCTCTTCACGATAACTCCTTATATGTTTATGTTTCGCTTCAGTATAAATACTCCAGTTTGTTGTATGTATTTCGCTAGTTCGAATATCAACTTAGCAACCTACTTCTCCTTAACTCGCTCTCGTCTTTCTTAAGCTTCTTCTCAGCTCGATTCCGGACTCTCCTACTCTGTCCGGACCTCCGAAATTCGAGGCATCCAGCAAGAGAGCAGCGCGACCTACAAGTTGAAGCCAATGCCTCGCACGACTTCGGACCCGACATCTCCATCCAAACTCCGAGCTTAACAGCTACCCCGAAATCACGAAGAGATTCAATGAGGCCATCGTTAACTCTGGAGGCAATATGACAATCCATAGAATCAGATCAGTGGAGCGCTTGGTGAATAAGGGCATTCTGGGGGAGTTTTTTTTACGGAAGAAGGAGCTAAGTGGCTAGCCCAGCAAAGCAATGCTGATGACTTTATATTAGCATTGGGAGCACTAGGTCTGGGAGCCAGCCTCAGGAAACGCAACCACCCCATCATCACGTACTACGTTCCTCTCCATCTCAACATCAACAACCTGTTAGGGGACGCTCCGCATTCTCGACTAAGTCGTCCGCAGTTGCCCTAACACAACCCAGCACATATCTCTGAGATTGAAGAGGTCAATGGCTTGCAAAAGGACAACTTACTTAAAGTCCAATGGGTCAAACCACCGGCACATAGAAGCACAGAACAAACATGCGGCCACCTTATACTGTCTTTCTCAAACCCCGACGCAGCTAACAGAGCAAAAGCGAGCGGTCTCATTATCTGCAACAAGTGGGTTTCCACATCCAAATACAAGAAAGAACCCATCCGTTGTCTAAAGTGCCAAGGCTGGAACCACCTCTCGTCAGAGTGCATTAAGAAGTCAGACACTTGCGGGACATGTGGAACAGATGGGCATAGGACTAGCGAATGCAACAACAAAGATAAGCATCACTGCATCTCATGTAACACAGACGATCACTCAAGTTGGGCTAGAAATTGCCCTACGTTTGTCAGAAAGTGCAGGGAATTCGACCTCAAACACCCAGAGAACGGTCTACCCTTCTATCCATCACAGGAGTCATGGACATGGGCCTCGGAACCACCCAGGGCAGAGCGTTGGGAACATGCAGGCCGACTGGAACAAATCCCTATTAGGCAAAAAACGAGCTCTCAACACCTCAGGCAGCAACAACTAAGATTTGAAAAAATCTCAGCATTGTCTGCTAAGGGGCCCCAAGCCAGACCTATAAGCCAAACTGGCGAAGCACTGTCCACCCGCATCGCAGAACGACAGACCTTCCCGGACTCTCAGCTAAGCAGCACACTCTCTTACACGTCCCTTCCAGTGACTCCCTTGCGCGCTAATGAAACCTTCTCATTCTCCTCATGAATATAGAGTATGAACAAGAACTAAATAGGTTAAGAATCTTCCAACTAAACATCAACAAGTCGCAGAAGGCTCACCTCGACTTAATCAATGGCCCCCTCGGCAACCAATGGGACCTTATACTAATACAAGAACCCTATATTACTCCCCTAGGACATATTAGAACGCCCAATGGCTTCACGAGTATACTACCCAAAGATCATTTTCTAGATAATGCAGACCCGGTCTGAGCAGTCATTTGGGTCAACAACAAGATCTCCACCAACTCTTGGAAGGCATTGAGCATACCAGGCAATAATGATCTTATGGCAATACAACTTAGGACTCCGAATGGCAAACTCACAATCTTTAATATTTATAACAACTGTACACATTCCAGGACACTCACAAAGATAAGGCATCTGCTTCGTACAGAAAGAGCACAGATAATAGCTGATGACAGGGACAAGATGCTCTGGTGTGGAGACTTCAATCGCCATCATCCTTTGTGGGACAATGACGAGGACAACAGGCTCTTCACTCCCCAAGTGATGAGGGAGGCAGAGGTCCTCATAGCAATGGTGGCAGACGAGGGCATGGACATGGCACTACCTAAAGGCATCCCGACGCTCAAGCACATGGTCACAAACTTGTACTCAAGAACGGATAATGTTTGGTGCAGTGAAACTCTACTTAACCGGGTACTGCGTTGCGACGTAGACGGGTACCTTCAGCCACCATGCACTGATCACCTGCCCATAGTGACCACCATTGATATCCTGCAGGAACGGCTGAACTCAACGCCTTCCCCAAACTTCAGGATGGCAGATTGGGACTCGTTTTGGGAGCGCCTACAGGAGAACCTGATGTTACGACTTTGAACAATTCAGACTTTACAGTCATGATTGTAACAGTCGGTTCTGCATCTGGGTCCTTAAAGGCTGAGCCTAAAGAGTGCTTAACTGGTAAAGGTCAAGTATTGTCTGAAGGTTTGAGAGCGGAGAGGATAAGCAGATGGATAACTTCGATATTATTGCTAATAAAGATTGTCTAAAGAGTACAATCGTCTATGCTAGGTTTATATAGTAAAGTAAGCATGTAAGTAGTAAGGCGAAGATGCGTAAGTCATAAGTAAAGCATGCTGCAAGCATGAGATGCGCAGCATCGGAAATGAATGGCGTGCGTAAGCCGTGTGTAACACATGTCTAAAACATGTAAGTAATATCCAAAGTATGCGTCTAGCACATGTCAAAGAAATGTAAGGAAACATAAGATCATCTGTTAGATAAGA
>Ga0193742_1002622_pt1 | contig 10299 bp, 11 predicted proteins | sample L2c1metaG_FD_165511 | JGI IMG/M metagenome (GOLD analysis project Ga0193742, IMG submission 165511) | Soil microbial communities from a riparian zone of the East river system, Colorado, United States - L2c1 | ecosystem: Environmental > Terrestrial > Soil > Riparian zone | place: USA: East River... | reverse complement strand
GGTGAAGCCAAGGTAAGCAAAAAGTACCTGGCAAATGTCGTCAACGTTGACGAGGGAAATCAGGTCGAAATTCGGAAACTCGCGTCTCAGATTTTCGACACCGCTGCGAAATTCGCGGAGAAGTACGGGACCCTCCTGGACCGGGATTACGACCTGGGCAGAGACGGGGCAGGAATCAACACGACGTACAGCATCGTTCCCGGTGAAAAGGGAAAGATGAACTTGTCGAGGTTCAAGAAGCTGGACCTGGAAAAAGCCGTCAGGACTCTGCTTCCTGATGATGATGCTGATGACGATGAAGACGATGACGAAGAACCGGTTTACACAAAACGTCGTCGGAAGCCTGCCACCAAGAAATCCTCACGCTACGTCGACGAAGACGAAGATGACGAGGATGAGGAAGATGATGAGGATGAGGAGGACGAAGAAGACGAAGAAGATTACGATGAGGACGAGGATGAGGACGAAGACGAGGATGAGGAAGATGAGCCTCCGCGTCGCCGTAGGACTCCCGCCAAGAAAACGACTACACGTCGAGTCGTGACACGCGCCACGAAAAAGCCTGCTGCCCGTCGCCGTAGGTAAGCGCAGTGGCAAGGTACGGAACTTGTTGGCTGTGTGGCAGAACGGGGTACCAAATGTGGTACCCGGAAAATTCTAGTCCAGAGTGTAGTAACCACTTCGCTTGCATCGAACGTCAGCAAGCAAACGCGAAACGAAAAATGAGAGAGGGTCACCCGAAAATGGTACGTGCGACTGCAAAGAAAACTGTCACCGGTGAGGAAATCGCAGCAGCGTTTCAGAATGTTCTGAACCTGATGCAGCAGTACTCGCCGGATGCGGTGGAGGAAACCCCTGCTCCCCGGAAAACCGCGCGGAAGACAGCCACTGCTACCTCGGCTCGCAAGACTGCTGCGACCCCCGCCAAGAAAACCGCATCACGGGCTGCCGCAAAGTCCACGGTGGAAAAGGGCTCCCTCGATCAGGACGAAGTCGAGGGGATGAGTGTCAAGGATCTGCGTGCGCTCGCGGTGGAAGCGGGTTTGCGAGAGCAGAAGCTCAAGTCAGGAATTCTCACGGAACTGGAAAAGAAGGGCTTTTACGCGGAAGCCGAAGAAGGGGACGAGGAGGAGGAAGAGGGCTATACCCGTGAGGGGCTGGCGGAGGAAACTCTGGTCGAGCTGAAGAAGATCGCAAAGAGTGAGGGTCACACCGCTGCCGACTACCGGGGGATGGACCAGGAAAGCTTGATTGACCTGATCCTGGGTGAGGAAGAGGACGAGGAAGAAGAGGACGAAGACGAAGAGGACGCTGACGAGGAGGAGGAGGCTGAGGAGGACGAGGATGAGGAAGACGGGGAAATCGTCATCGATCCCGAAGAGCTGAAGACGATGCCGATTGGCGAGCTGAAGGAATTGGCAAAGCAGATTAACGTCAAGATCCCTTCCACCAAAGCCAAGAGCAAGAGCGCGATCATCAAGCTCATCTTGGACAGCGCTGAATCGGAGGAAGAGGAGGAGTAAAAATCTCCTCCCAGAAAAAATAGAGAGCCAGATTCCTAGTAGTTCTCCGGAGCTGCTAGGGGTCTGGCTTTTCTCACATTCCAGAAAGGTCCACACATGGAACTGCCAGAGGGATACATACTTACCGGGGAACCGGTCATCTACAAAAACGGGCAGGGCAATGAACTGCCGACGCAGAAAGCTGTCGAAATTCTGTGGGAAGAAGAGGGCAAGGACAAAGTTGGCTACAAGTGTAGCCAGTGTGACTATGTCGCATTGAAGCCAAGCTCAGTCTTCTCACATCTGGGAACGCACAGCAGGAGAGCGGTCCGGGGCAAAAAGCTGGAAGCAGAGATACGGAGACTGAAAACTCAGCTGCGGGCTGCCCAGCAACATGAGCAGGAATTGCGGGAAACATTTCTGCTGATGCCACCCGCGCTCAGGAAGCGGTATGCGGACCGGTGGGAGCAGATGAAGGAATCTGTGCCAGCTGAGAGCAACGGAGACAAGATCAACGGGGTTCAGCAGGGTAAGGACACCCCGGGCAGTGCTCCGGTGGCTCAGCATGATTCTCAGGGCTCGCCACAGCCAGCCAAGCGTGGCGTGCCTACGCGGACCGCGCAAGATCGGATCCTGATGCACATGCAGAAGCATGTGGACCGGACTTTCAATGCGAACGGAATTGTGAAAGCACTTCCGGATGTGAAACTCGAAAGGGTGCGGGGAGCACTGCTCAGTCTCGCTCACGACGGACGTATCAAGCGGGTGGTTCGGGGAGTTTATACAGCAGGAAGCGAATTTTCATCGTGATAGGATGATTGCGAAGCGAATCCGCATTCGAGTCGGAAAATCCTTGAACCGGTAAGGTGGTGAGCTGTGCGAAATCGCGATAGCTCGTATTTTCACACGCACGTGCACTCGAACAAGTCGTGTCTAGATGCGCTTCCTGATATTGGGGCTCTGGTAACGAAAGCTGCGCGGTTGGGGCAGCCAGCTATGGGGCTCACAGATCATGGAAATATGAGCGGTTCCGCACAGCTCTACATAGCTGGAAAAAAGAACGGGGTAATGACTTTCCCGGGTCTCGAAGGGTATTTGGTCGAGGACACCGCGTTTAAAGCTGCCCAGCGTTACCACGTGGGTCTGCTGGCAAGAAATCTCGAGGGATACCGAGCACTGATCGAGTTGACGAGTGCGTCCCACACAGAGAAGAAATTTCAGCGGTATCCACGTTTCGATTTTGAAGATCTGGCGTGGCTGTCAGAGAACAACGCAGACGATGTCATCGTACTGTCCGGGTGTTTCTTCGGACTCGTGCAGCAGAACCTGGTTATGAAAGGACAGCGGGAATCGCGAGCCATACTCGAAATGTATGCTCAGTGGTTCCCGCATCTTTTTGTCGAAATCCAGAACCATGACATCGACCATGGCAACGGGGTACACGACGCAGACATTTGCGAAGAGCTGGTTGAGATGGCGGACAAAATTGGCCTCCCAGTAATCGCGACACAAGACAGTCACTACCTGGAGAAGCAGGAAAAAGAAGCACACGGGGTCATGAAGCGCATGGTTTTCTATCGGGAAGGCGCCGAGCCATCTGACAACGAGTTTCCAGGTGACAGTTTCCACTTCTCAACAACCGGGTGGGTGAAGAACCGACACACGGAAGATAACTGGGAACGCACTCTGGATTCCTGTGAAGCCATCGCGAACATGTACGAGCTGGAAATTCCCCCGCTCGATAATTTCAAGGCCCATATTCCGAGCACTGTGAAAAACCCGATCCGGAAAATCAAGAAGCTGGTGTACGACCAGATAGATTTTCTTGAGAGCGAAAACCGACTCAGCAAATCGTTCGAGAAATATGAAGAACGGGTAGAGCACGAGCTGTCGATAATTTCGGACTTGCACATGGGCGGGTACTTCATGCTGTGGGTGGAATTTGTCGAGTGGTGCGCGAAGAGGAAAATCGCCATCGAGGCCCGTGGTTCCGCGAATGGCTCGTTGGTGTGTTACGCACTGGGAATCACGTCCACAGATCCGTTGCAATGGGACCTTCTTTTCGAGCGCTTCCTGTCGCGAGATCGAAAAAAGCCGCCGGACATCGACATGGACATCGAGCACGCTAGGCGTGGTGAAGCGGTGGCGTGGCTCACAAAGCGGTTTGGTGCCATGCCTATCTGCACGTACTCTCAGCTGGGCTCGCGGGATGAGGACGACAAAGGTTCAGTACTTGTGTCGTACAACTCGTATGTGCGCAAGCAGCTAGGTCCGGAACAGTTCGCGATGACGCTGGGAAAAGGTTTCGACACCATCGAATCGACACGTCGTTACAGCCCCAAGGACTACAAGGGGTTGCGGTTGCTGTCGCAACATGCTGCGAACCGTTCTTATGGTGTTCACGCAGCAGGATTATTGCTCTCTGGCGATGATCAGAAAATCTCCGATTACATTCCGACATTGTGGGTTGCCTCGTCCAAAACTCGTGCTACGCAAATGACGATGGATGATGTGGAAGAATTTGGATTCATCAAGCTCGATATTCTCGGCCAGAAAACCCTGACAACTATGCGACGCTGCCAGGAACTGATGGGGAGAGAAAACCCCCGCGACTTTTCCTGGATTCCGTTTGAGGACAAAGAGACCCTGCAAGAAATTCGGCGTGGTAACACTGTGGGAATTTTCCAGTTCGAGGGGTACACAGCCACAAAGGGGGCACGAGAGCTGGGAGTCAAGTCGGTATACGACTGCATCCTTGCCAATGCTCTCTATCGCACCGCGTGTATTGACAGCGGAGTGAAAGACCAGTACATCGCTCGCCGGAAGTTCCCGGAACGTAGGAGGACGATTAGGTATCCGCACCCCATTTTTGAGAAGGTGCTGAAATCGACTTATGGGTGCGTGCTTTTCCAGGAACAGGTTTTGGAAATCATGCGTGGTCTGGGGCTGGACTACGAGGGAATTAATACGTTCTTCAAAATCGTGAAGGATTCCGGCAAGGGTGCGACCGCGAGAAATATTGGACGAGCTGATGAGGTCAAGAAAACCTGGAACGCGTTGTGTGAGAAAAACGGGATCAAAGATCCTGATGAAGCATGGCACTACATCGAGGGCTACACGTCCTACGGGTTCAACAAAAATCACGCAACGGGTTACGGGATACGTTCCTATCGGGTCGCGTACCTGAAAGTCCATCACACACTGGAGTACATGTCCGCGCTACTGGAAAGTTGGGCAGGGGATCCCAAGGAAACGAAGTACGTACAGGAGACACGTAGAAAAGACATCAGGGTGCTCTCTCCGGACGTGAACGTGTCCGGTGCTTCCTGGAGTATCGACAGGGCACGCGGAGCCATTAGACGCGGTCTGGTGTCCATCAAGGGGGTAGGAAAAGCGGTGGCGGAAGCTATCGAAACAAATGCTCCCTATGAGTCAGTTGAAGACATGGTAGATTTGATCCCCGCACGAGTTTTGACCGGTGGGAAATCAGCTATCAAAAAAGGGGTGGTAACCCCAAGCGAGTTAAATGGTGTTCTTGGAAAGCTACGTGATGCAGGGGCGCTAACCTCAGTAGGGATACGCGGATGACGAGAGCGCAGGAGTTGGCTGCTGAGCTGAACAAAATGCTTGGTAGTGACACCATCAAATTTGGCAGCGACCCATATTTCGTAGTGACATATCTTCCGACAGGGGTTATGCCAGTCGACCATCTTCTTGAGGGCGGAATCCCTTACGGTCGCATCGTGGAATTTTTTGGCGACTTCTCAACACTGAAAACATATGTGGCACTCAAAGCAATCGCGCAATGTCAAGCAGCGGGAGGAGTGGCAGCTCTATTCGACTCTGAGAAAAGTTTTGACCCACTGTGGGCCGAGCAGTGCGGGGTGAATGTCAAAGAGTTGTTGCTCAAGCAACCGCAGTCGATAGAAGCGGCAATCGATGCGACGGAAGTTCTGCTAAGAGGACATGCAAGCTTGGTAGTTTTCGACTCAGTAGCAGCAATGCTCCCGCAGTCAGAGCGAGCCCAGCCAATGGAGGGGAAAAGCGTTCAGCCCGCACGTCTGGCAGCTGCGATGTCTTTGGGGCTCCGGAAGTTGACTGCGGCAAACAGCAAGACAGCGATGATTTTTATCAACCAAACACGCATGAACATTGGCGTAATGTTTGGTAACCCAGAAGTGACGACTGGAGGAAAAGCCCTGGGGTTCTATGCGTCCATGAGAATTTCGTTCAAGAAAGCAGGATGGACTACCGAGGAAAAGGAGTGCTTGGTTTTTGAGGGTGGCAAGCTGATCAAGAAAAAAGTGAAGCAGCGTGTTGCGGTCACCATCAAGGCCAATGTCGAGAAGTCGAAACTAAACGTTCCCCATCGAGAAGTTTACTTCACCTACGATTTCAAGGATGCGGAGGTAAACAACTGGCAATATCTGGCAAATATGTGCGTAGAAAATGGGCTTATGAAGACGGACAGGGGGTATTGGTGGACAGGGAAAGAGACGAAGCAGCGCCTATTGACGTTCCGTGGTCTGCACCCAGAGAGCAAGCTGATGGCGATGCTAGTGGAGAAAAACCTACTCCCTGGAAGCTTGAATCCAGACAAGTCCGGGGGAGGTCATACGAACGGAAAGCCCTTAAAGAACGCGGTGCCAGGACGCATCCGAATTCGGGAGCAGGGAAAATCAAGCACGACGGGTCCGACAAAGAAACCCTCTACGAGGTTAAGAACTGTCAAAAAACCCACAAGCTAGAGGGAGAGTATCTTCTCGGCTTGTTTCGACTAGCAGCCAGACAGGGGAGAGAAGCGGTCTACATCGTGCGTTTCGATGACGTGGGGATAGAAATCGAGTGCAAGGTAACTCGGGTGATGGGTGATGCGAAGTGAGCAAGAAAATTTCGAAGTCGACAGAGTATGTGGTGAATCTTGGAAACTATGAGAACGCGAAAGTAGCAGCATGGGTGCAGGTTGATGTTGACGACTATGACGATGAGGAAGAGGCCATCGAGGATCTGAACGACACGATCGTGAAAGTTCTGCAAAACGACATTGTGGAACTTCGTGAGATGGACATGAACAACGAAGGAAAATCGTTTTTGCAAGCGCTGCCAGCCAACCACTACCCAGTGAAGAAAAGACGACGTACCCGACGATGAAAATGCAAAACGAGTGCTGGTACAAAGCTAGGAGTGGCTGGACTTCTGATCCTGTACAAGCTGATACTTTAGGGGAGGTGAATCGAGTTGGCCTACACGATTGTTATTCGCAAAAATGCGAAGAAAGACACAGCGGGAACGCGGAAGACTTCTCGATCTACCTCGCCCAGAGTGACGCAGGGGCCATATGAGCTAGCGGTCTACCCCAAGACACGTCGTAGACTGGTTGCGCGCTTCTACGTGGCTCAGAGGGTCGGCAAGTACCCTCGTTTCGATCGTTGGCCACGTCGTATACCCAGAGCAACGCCATGGTATGTGATCGATATGGAAAGTGAAAAACCGATAGCAGCGGGAACATCAAAAACTGGATACGAGAAAAAAGACGCGATAGCGGTAGCACGAAGCTATCGAGACAAGTACGGGGAGCATACTAAATTTCCGTTCTAAGGACTGATATGTCAGCCATCAGAGTTCCACGCACGATAGCGAAAATGATAGAGGACAACGATAATGACAACTTGATCATTACCCCGTTGTTCTCTGAGTTTTTGGCGAGCTGGGATGGAAATATCAGTCTGAAAGCTTCTGAGTTCGTGTATGAGCAACTGCAAGCAAAACAGCGGGACAGACGATATTCGTGGAGTGCATCAGCTTCCGGTTTTTGTAAGCGGAGACAAGAACTAGCTTTTCTCGGACTCCCTCAGATAGGCACGTCAGACCCGCGCATGCAGCACATTTTGTACAACGGACGATGGGTGCACCTACGTTGGCAAGCTGAGCTGTTGACAGCAGGACTCATAGACATGGCGGAGTCAACGCACATTAGGAAAAGTCTCCGCGCTCGCTGCACTATGGATGGCACTGGCGTAAGTCAGTCAGGAAGATTTGACGGACGAGATTTTGGGTTTGAGCTGAAGGGCAGGAACAGTTTTGTCTACAGCCAGCAAGGTCATCTTCCGGACGAGAAAACTCGTCAACAGGTAGATTTCGAGTTTCTGCTCACAGGAATGGATCTGTGGGTGATTATCAACGAGAACAAAAATGACCAGAAGTGGCATGAGTGGGTTTTTGTAAGAGACGAGAGCAGGATGAAAATCGTGCTCGATGAACTACGTGAGCTGAACAAGGCTATCGACAGAGAAAAACTTCACCCCTTGCTGCCAGATTGCAAGAAGGGCAAGGGGGAGTTTCTGCGGTGCCCTTTTGGAGGGAAGGGAGGCAGTTGCCTTGCGTCGGGGACCTGGCCTTCACTATGAAGGTGCTACTTAAGCTCAAGGAAAGAGCGAAAAATGGAAAAGTGCAGTACGCTTGTAAATGTGCATGTGGGGCTTTTATGGTTGTGCGCAGCGATGCGTTGAAGAAAATTCAAGGCTGCCATTCTTGCGCTGGCAAACGAAACGCACCTTACACACATGGAAAATCTAAGACTCCGGAATATAAAGCGTGGCGTTCGATGCTTGACCGCTGTACGAGTAAAAACAACAAAATGTACAGGCATTATGGTGGCAGGGGTATAAAAGTTCACAAACGGTGGTGGTTGTTCGAAAACTTTTATGCGGATATGGGAGATCGACCAACACCATTGCACATGCTGGATCGTGTTGATAATGACAAGGGGTATGAGCCAGCGAATTGCGCATGGCGATTGAACAAGGAGCAACAACGTAACAAACGCAACAACAAAATTTTGGTACTAGATGGAGAAGGGAAAACTTTAGCTGAGTGGGTAGAGATTACTGGAATTGCTGGTACCACAATACACAACCGGCTTCGTCGTGGCTGGAGCACAGAACGCGCTTTGACTGAATCTCCACAAATACAAAGGAGGAGGTAAATGTTCCGGAAATTGGCCGTCAGGGCTGTGACGCGGGCTGAAAAACTGGCTGCTCTGTACAACGAGTACGAGAGCAACCCAAAACTCAAGAGACTGCGGGAAGGGGCAACCCAACTTGTTCGCGGTATGGGACAGCCACGCGACCCGTGGATTTTGTTCGTAGGGGAAGCGCCCGGCAAAGAGGAAGATCTGCAAGGGCAACCGTTTGTTGGGCGTAGCGGAAAAATACTCAACAATATGTTGGCGAGTATCAATCTGGACAGAAAACGAGATGTCTTCGTGACAAACATCGTGAAGTATCGTCCACCGAACAACAGGGACCCGATGCCGAGTGAAAAAGAAGCCTCGATATCATGCTTGTTGCGGGAGATAGAAATAATTTCCCCGGAAGTAATCTGTCCTCTCGGTAAGCATGCCCTAGAGAGTCTGTTCCCGAACGAACGAATTACGTCAGCACATGGTGTGCCCCTGTACTTCGAGGGAAAAACTTTCTTCCCGATGTTTCACCCAGCAGTGATGTTGTATGACCCTGGCAAGACGAAAGAGATAGAAAGGGATTTTCAGAAGCTAGGGGAGCTGCTAGACAAGATGAGCGAGACAATCGAGTGAGGACGCGTAAGGTTGTCTTCCTGCGTAGGTTCGCGCTGCCTGAGGGGCTCCCTACGCCGATGGAAGTGCTCACGGAGATAGAAGACATGCGGGACGTGTTGCTGGGGCGTGTGGAGCCACCTGTACGGGGAGATCTGGCTCTGATGGAAGTGGCGGATGCGTACTTCGCTAGGATCTGTGAAATCGAGTCACTGATACACGCAGCAGTACGTGACAAGAAAATTCTTCCGAACAGTGCACTGGAAGACATCCGGAAAAAAGAACTGCGGTTGTTCAAGGAAATAGCGAAATCGGCAGCAGACCTTGGGTCACGTCGTTTGACCGCTGCAAGTCTTCGCTGGGAGATGGAAAAGCTAGGCAAGGATTTATAGCAATCTTCAAATATGAAGAGGAGTAGCAATGGTAGTGAGGAAAGTACGAAAGCCAGCGGTGCGAAAACTAGCGGGCGGAAGAGTTGGTGACAGCTCGACTATGGAACGGAGGAAAAAGACTCCGCTGTGCCCGGTTGAGAAACACCCTATGACCTTCAATTCGATCAGGGGTTTGTGGGAGTGCTTGGAGCACAATTTCATAGCTCAGCCAAAGAACGATCCGGACGAAAAATCCATCATGGGTCGCGGGGAAATAGAGCTGCGGTTGATGTACATCCCGGACGACAACATGGTGCACTACTGCCTAGTGGCAGACAACAACGTGATTTTGGATATTACTGGGCTGGTGTATGACAAGGAACAATTTTCTCTGAACAACAGCATCGAGAGTTTTTTGACTCTGTCACACAGTAATGGAAAAAGCGAAGCAAGGCGCATGAACGCTACTATCCAGCTGATGGTGAACATGAAGCTGGAAAATATTCTGGAGTGGGTAGACAAGAATAGGTCTGCGCACCTAACAAAGTGAGGGAATATGTACGAACCTGTGGTCGGTATTGATCCGTCAACGAAAAAGTTGGCGATTGCGATAACAACGAGCATGTTGCAACCGCAACCAGATTTGCATGTGATACCGATCCCGGAAGATCTGACTCTCACAGAAGCATGCGGGCACGTCGCACACGAGCTAGGAAAAATTCTCTACCAGTACTCACGAGATACGGTGACTCCGTCGATCTACCTAGAGGCTCCAGCGCAAGGCATGGCGGGAGTGAAAGTCACTGTGATGCATGCGTTTATCGATGGCGCGATCATGTCCGCTGCCTACGAG
>Ga0193742_1002621_pt1 | contig 10302 bp, 11 predicted proteins | sample L2c1metaG_FD_165511 | JGI IMG/M metagenome (GOLD analysis project Ga0193742, IMG submission 165511) | Soil microbial communities from a riparian zone of the East river system, Colorado, United States - L2c1 | ecosystem: Environmental > Terrestrial > Soil > Riparian zone | place: USA: East River... | reverse complement strand
CGGCCTGTTGTGGACAGTATTTCTCACCACACCGTTCATGATCGCCATTCAGCTGGTGAGCGCGCGGATCGGCCGGGTCACCGGCAAGGGCCTCGCCGCCAATGTGATGGAGCTGGCGCCACGCTGGCTCGTGCTCACGCTGGTGTTTCTGCTGGTCGCCGCCAACACATTCAATATTGCAGCCGACATCGCGGCGATGGGGGAATCGCTCTCGCTGGTGATCGGCGGCCTCAATCACGAGCACGCGCTGATCTTTGCCGCGACATCGACCCTGCTGCAGGTCTTCGTGCCCTATCGCCGCTACGCGCCGGTACTGAAGTTTCTGACGCTCACGCTGTTCGCCTATGTCGCGACGGCGCTGACGGTGAATATCCCGTGGAGCACGGCGCTGCTCGCGGCGGTGTGGCCGAAGCCCGTCGTCAATGCCGACTATTTCATGATGGTGGTCGCGGTGCTCGGCACCACGATCAGTCCGTATCTGTTTTTCTGGCAGGCTTCGCAGGAGGTCGAGGAAATGCATCAGGGCAAGCTGTCCCGGCCGCTTCGCGAACTCAGGAAGGGCGGCGATCCAGAGCTCGACCGTATCCGGATCGACACGACGGTCGGAATGATGTTCTCCAACGTGATTGCCTTTTCCATCATCCTGACCACCGCTGCCGTCTTGAATGCCAATGGCGTCACCAACATCAATTCGGCAACACAGGCCGCCGAAGCGCTCAGACCGCTGGCGGGTGATTTCACCTTCCTTCTTTTCGCTCTCGGTATCATCGGCACGGGCATGCTTGCGATCCCGGTGCTGGCCGGCTCCGCCGCCTATGGTGTGTCCGAGGCGTTCGGATGGCCGGCGACGCTGGAGGCCCAGGCGCCGGATGCCGTCGGTTTCTATGCGATCATCGCAGCGGCGACCGTGATCGGATTCGGGCTCGGCTTTACCGGCATCGACGCCATTCATATGCTGGTGTGGAGCGCCGTTCTCAACGGCATCGTCGCGGTGCCGATCATGGCGATGATGATGGTGATCGTCGCCAACCCAAGGCTGATGGGCCGGTTCAGGGCCAAATCCTGGCTGATCGCGTTGGGCTGGATCGGCACCGCGCTGATGGCCCTGGCCGTGATCGCGTTGGCCGGCTCGTCGCTGATCGGGTGAACGTAGGGCTTGTCCAGGCTCCTGCGGCTAGGGATATCGGCCAACGCCGATCATTTATAGTCTAAGTGCCACGCACCGTCCCAATCGTGAGGCGGAGGTGTTGTCACGAAATCGTTGATGCGCTTGATCAGGCTCTTCGAGGGCTCGTCGCTGGGGACGGCTTCGAGCGCCGCGTCGAAGGCGCGGCGTGCCTCGTCCCAGCGACGCGCGCGATAGGCCGCGAGCCCTTCGGCATAGCGAGCCCGCAATGCCAATCGTTCCGGTGCTAGGTCACCTTTGCCTCCCATGACCTCAAACACCGCCTCGGAACGAATCTGACCAACCACCACGATCCGGTCGATCTCACGTGTTTCGATCGCGTCACCGGCGGCCGTCATCGTCGCTTCGGAAATCAGACAACGGCTGCCATACGCCTTGTTCGCCCCCTCCAGACGCGATGCCAGATTCACGCTATCGCCCATGACGGTGTAACTCATCATGAATTCAGAGCCGATGCTGCCGACCAACACCTCGCCGGTCGCGATCCCGATGCGAATGTCGCACGCAGCGCCGGCGGCACGCACGCCGAGCAATTCAGGCAACTCCGACCGCAGTGCCGCAACGCGCCCAAGCATTCCGATGGCGGCAAGGCATGCGAGCCGGGCGTCTTCCCCCTTCTCGGTGAAGGGCGGTCCCCAATAGGCCATGATCCCATCGCCGATATATTTATCGATCACGCCGCGATTGCTTCGAACCTGTTCCGACATCGCGGTCAGAAAGTGATTCATCACCTTGACCAGCCCCTGCGGCGTCATGCCTTCGCTTAAGGTGGTAAATCCCTTCATGTCGCAGAACAGCACCGTCATCACGCGCCGCTGACCATCGGTCGCGGCCAGCAGCGGGCGGTCGATAAGCGTTTCCACGACCCGCGGATCAACGTATCGGCCGAAGGTTTCCCGCATCTTCTCGTTTCGACGCAATTGCGCGACCATGGCATTAAAAGCCGCGGTGAGCTGGCCGATCTCGTCATGGGTCGTGATGTCGATCGAGCCGTCGAGCCGCCCGGCCTCGACCGCGCGGGTGCCGTCCAGCAGGCGGCGCACCGGCCGGGTGATGCCCGAACTGACAAACAGCGAGAACGTCAAGCCGAGTATCGCAGCCAGCCCGGTCAAGACCGCCGAAATGGCGATGGTCCGCTGCTGGTCCCGCATCGTCACGGCGGCATCAGCGCGAACCTGTGCCATCATATCCGTGCGAATGCCATCGATTCGCTGGTTAAGCTCGTCGCGAAGCGCATCGATCCGGGTCAGGCTTCGCCTGATTTCGGCAAAATCCTGCGTTTTCGCCTCAAGCAGCGGAATCAGACGGTCGTGCTCTTCGTCGAGGTAATGCAGGAGATCCTTGCTGGTATCCTCGATCCGGCTGTCGATTCGCCCCAGCGCCGCATTATCCGAGTCCGTGGTGAGGTCATCGATGATGGCATTGATCAGCACATGGACTGCGCTGGCCTCCTGTCCAATCGCGACGCCGGCCGCTTCATAGCGCTGCTTGCGCTCGGCAAAGCCTGCTTCGTCGGGCGGCGATTGCGTCTTGGCGATGACCATGCGGCGAAGCTCGAGCGAACGCTCAAGCGACTGCGTCTGCATCCGCGCCAAATGGTTGTTGGCCTCGACGTATTTTGTCGTCAACTCATCGAGCTGATGGGCAACCTTTCTTGTCATCACGGTCGACAGCGCCGAGACGATGACCATGAGGATGATCAGCCCGACGGCGATACCGAGGATCTGCCTTCTAATCGACGATCGCATCATTTATCAGACCCGCTCCCGGCGGTCAGAACTACAACTGGAGAGAGTGTCAATTCGGCTTCGATCCTGCAATGGGTCGGGGCGCCAGTGATTTCGGCTTTCGGGGATGGGATATGATTCCATCGCTGCCGTCGAGCACCCGCCCCCCCGCTCGCGAATGGTGCCGACCGCACCCGGAAAATGATCGCCCAGCAGCAAGGCCCGGCGGTGCTTCGGGCATTGCTGCGGCGCGGCGGTGATCATGAAGGCAGGCGATCGGCCCGATTTCGCCGGACTGGTCTATACTAGTCTATATCGCGGCCTTTGTCCGGACGCGGGCGAGAGCCTACTCGCCGCGCGGTTCGGCTAAATCGACACCTGCGGCCTCATTTCGCCTTGGCGGAGAGACCGGGCTTTTCAAAAAACAGCCCCGACAATTGCTTCATGAGCGCCAGCGCCTGGCCCCGGCATGACGACGAGGCCGAAACCGGCTTCCACCGCGGCGAGCTCGGCGTGGAAGTCGGCGCCGTTGAATACGATCTGGTAGGCGATGCCGTGTTTGGTCAGGGTACGGATGGTCCAGTCATCTCCGGTCCACGTCAGGATTGGCAGCGGTGCATGGATGCGGCGCCGACCATAGTACGTCCCCTAATAGTTCGCCCGCTACTTTCGTAGAGGGCGAGTGAAAAGCAAAATGGCTCGACGCGAACAGTCAGCGGCGAGCCATTTTGATTCAGCTGCGGTCGCGCCGCGGATTGAAAAGAGGTGGAGGTTATGAGCATCCATTCTGCAACTGCGACCGGATATCGTCAAAGTCGCTGAGCAGCCTCCTTCGGTCACCTACATCGACGACGATGGCCGGAAGCGCCGGCATGTCTTCAATTTCCGCTTCACCACTACCGAGGGCAAGCGTTTGCTTGCGGCGGTCAAGCCGTCCGCATTGATTGCGGTATCTGGCATCGACCGTATCGCCGATACGGCAACTGGAACGAACGGGTGGCCTTTGACAAGTTGGTCCCTAATCGGGCCAATATAGGTCCCCTAGTCCCGAAAACAGAAAAGGCCGCCCGAAACGGTTGGCTTTCGCTTGGTGGCTTCGTGGTCCCGACCTCCCATCCGTTTACCATACCTCACGTGGCTGGCGTTGGGGGTTTACCCCGGTAGCCAAGCTTCCCATATGCAGATCTACCGTGGCGAGCCTGTCGTTAGCCAACCGGCTTCGAGACAGGCCCTCCCTATGGCCTGAAACTGCCGTCAGACAGGATCGATCGATGCCTATCGGGTCTTGGGATGAGAAGGATCGTCGCAGAATCGAAATGTTCGATCCGACTGATCGCATAACTTTCCTTACGCAGATTGCGGAAATAGATAAGGATTGGTGGGTCGCCGAATTCTACGACCAGCATGGGTTGACGCCAGAGAACGTCGGCGACCGACTGTCGGCTGCGTGGTCGGGCGAGAAACGTATGACGGTGTCGGAGCTCGATGGACTCAAAAAATCCTTCGAGATACGCGTCGAAGGCAACTTCGGCGACGGTACGTTCTGGGCACACGACAGAGTTTTGGACATAAGTGGTGGAGTTCTCCGCGCGGAGGGCATGACCATCCCCATCGCTCATCAAAAGCACGGTCTCGGTCGCGCCTTTATGCAAAATGCTGCCGATCTCTGTGTCTCGATTGGAATCGACAGGATACATTTGGCGGCGGATGATGTCGGTCGCTACGCTTGGATAAGGTGTGGATTCTTGCCGAAGGTAGCTGGGATACCCTACGGCGTTCGATGATGCCAAAGCTGATCGACCTGCAGGAAGACTTGCCTTCCGAGCGTTTCGTCGAAATCATGACCATGCTTCGCGATCGAAGATCAATAACTGCGCGTTTGGTCGCCGGCCTGCCGGACCCTGTTCAGACGCAGATTCCCACGGAGCAGGGACGCATGCTCGTGCCCCTGGGGCGCGTGTTGTTTCTTGACAGCGGCGCGGTTTGGCAGGGTGATCTGGATCTAAGAGACGAGGAATCGATGCTCTTGCTGAAGGGGAAATAGCCGATGGACGTGAAGTTCTTCAGTACCAAATGGGGAGCGTTCGCGGACGACCCGAACTCGCCGCTGCTAGACATGGGAAACGAAGCTGTTTGGGACCGAATGTATGAACGGGAATTGGAGGAGTTTCGCCGACGACAACGCGCAAAGATCGTCGCATCTACTCCGTATTTGAAGGCAGACGATTCCGATGTGACTACCTCACCCTCGAACGCGCGGTGAACGGAAGTGGGGGAGGGTTTAGCCTGACGCCGGAAGTTGAAGGTGAGCAGCCTTTCTAGGTCGGATGCAGTCCTGAACGTAACCTGCCCGTAGGAACCGCACCCGGCGGGGACGCACTTTGCCCGGCATGACGACTTCGGCGATCAAATCGTCGCTTTCCGAAATCGTTGTTTCAATAAGTTGCGCGAGTTGCAGGGGACGCTTTATGTCCGTCGCCGCAGCCGGAAACGGCGCGGTTTTTCTTCGTGTAGGCTCTGTTTTTGGACCACAGCGGACACCGGGCTGCCGACCGACGCGGACTAACTATCGGGACAATATCCAAAAGCGCCCTGGGCGAGTCCGATCACACCGCGATACAACCAAAGCGACCCCTGCGACATTTGCGCCAGCGCCGCACGGTAAGTGCCGGATACGCTGATCGACGCGTGAGTTGAAGCTATCCAAAAACACAATTTAAATTGGAGGGCATCAATGAGGATTACGCGTCGTGCCGCCACTTTGGGCGGACTGAGCACCGGTTTCGCTGCGGCATCGGGCTTATCGTTGACCACACCCGCAAAAGCCCAATCGCTGTCGCCAGCAGAGGCGCGGCAAATAGCTGAGGATGCCTACGTCTACGGCTATTCTCTCATCACGACCGATATCACCCGCGTGCAGAGCAGTAACCGCGCCAAGCCCGAAGGGATGAAAGCGCCGGCGGGCCAGTTCGGAAACGTCGAGCGGTATCCCGCCGCAGACTTCCGGCTTATTTCAGCGCCGAACGCCGACACTCTCTATTCGTTTGCCTGGCTCGACCTCTCGGAACCGCAGGTGTTCAGCCACCCGGATATGGGCGACCGCTACTACATTTTCGAGGTCGTCGATCTGTGGCGGACTCCCCGTCATCTCCGAGCAAGCGCACGGCCGACGGAAAGGCCGCCAATTACCTGTTCACCGCCCCGGGCTGGAAGGGCGACGTGCCCGCAGGCATGAAGCACTTCCCGTCGGCCACACGCTACATGATCATTGCGGGCCGCACCTACGCCGATGGCACCGAGGCGGATTACAAGGCCGTCAACGCGTTGGAGGCACAGTACAAGATCACGCCGCTCTCCGCTTGGGGCAAGCCTTACACCCCTGTGACGGCGCCGGTGAATCCAAATCCCGGTTTCAGCATGACCGATGCGCCGCAGAAGGTCATTCTCGACATGGGGACGGAGGGATATTTCAACCTCATGGCAAAGTTGATGGGCGGCGCCGCACCGCCTGCGACCACGGACGGGCCGATGCTTGCAAGCATGGCGAAGATCGGCGTGGTGCCCGGCAAGCCGTTCGAGATGAGCAAGCTCGATCCCGCCGTGCAGGCAGCGCTGAAGGACATCCCGCAAACAGCCCTGAAAAAGATCGAGGGCAACCAAAACAGCTTGGGCACCGTTGTGAACGGCTGGGCGATTTCGAAGGGGCTCGGTACCTACGGCCCCGGCGACTACCTGAAGCGTGCCACAGTGGCCGCATTTGGCTGGCCCGCAAATCAAGAAAAAGATGCGGTCTATCCCTTCACCGAGATCGACTCGGCGGGGCAGAAGCTCACGGGAGCGAACAAGTACACGTTGACCTTCGCCAAGGGCGAGACGCCACCGGTCAAGGGCTTCTGGTCGATCACCATGTACATGATCGACAAGGGCTGGTGGTTTGTTCCCAATCCATTGAACAAGTTCACTGTCAGCGCGCGCGACAACCTGAAATCCAACGCCGACGGTTCGGTGACGCTTTATTTCCAGAACGAGTCACCGGGTGCGGACAAGGAAGCGAACTGGCTGCCCGCTCCGAAGGGACCATTCCTGCCTTTGCTGCGGATGTACTATCCGGCGGAAACTTCACCTTCTATCCTAGACGGTAGCTGGAAGCCGCCCGCCGTAGTCAAGTCAACCTGAACGGAATTTGCCGATCTGTTGAAGAGCGGGGTCGCATGCGGAAATTGGCCCTGACCTGCTCCAACCAGCAAATTGTGCAACAGGTCGTTGCACAATTGCCCTTTGGGCCAGAATGCCGATCCGCCTCCCGTGCGGAGCTTGTTTTTAGGGGACGTACTTTGCTCGGCAGTGTCGGCTTGCTGGTCGCCGCGCCGCATCCGGCACATGCGATTTCAATGGTTTGCGGAGGAGGTAGGGGACGTACTTTGCCCGTGACTGCAATGGAGCCGTGGGCAAAGTTGGTCCCCTAGCCTGAAACACGAAAGCCCCGCCAGCGACGGCGGGGCCTTTCGTTTCGGATCCGGTCGGAGCGACTGTTGAGGGCGGCGGGTACCGCCCCGCCCGAAGTCGAATTGACGGCTATCTTCCGGGAATCCGGGCGGTCAAGAACGACCCCGAGGCCGCTGGCGTGACGCCGCCTTTCGACGCTAAGAAGATCGGGGCGACGTTCTGTCGGACGAGCGATGTGCAGGAATTAAGGGAAATTAGCCGGTGGCGTGACGTTGAACGAGGCCCCATATTGGAAGAACGGCTTTGCAGTCGTCACGACGTGTAGCGAAGAGCAGAGAGGCCTGTCGGCGCGACCTATGTGGGACGAGTTGAATAAATTTGATCGGGGAAGATTCTCCGGAACGAATTCTTTGATCTTCAAGCCAGCCTGGGCTGACGCCGAGATCGAATGGTGGTGCGAGCATATGTTCAAGGAGCATGGCTTGTATCCGGAAGACTTCGGCGAACTGCTCTCGGCGAGCGCTCAGGGGCCGAAGATCGTTACGCTTTCGGATCTCGATGTGAAGGCGAATTCGTTTGTGATCCATGTCAAAGGCCGGCCCAACGAGATCGGTGAGGCCTGGTGGCACCAGCGCAAGCTCGACCTCAGCGGACCGATATTCGAGGCGCAGCGGATGTGGATCCCTAAACCCGAACACGGCCAGGGTCGAGGGCGCCTGCTCATGGCGGATCTGATCGACACCGCGGCCCGATTGGGCGTCCGGCGCATCACCCTGGAGGCCGATGACGTGGGGCGCTACGCGTGGGCCTGCTTGGGATTCCTTCCTGACAGGGCCTCGTGGAATTACCACATCCGCCTGGAAGGCCTCGGCCGTCTCGCTCGTTCACGGAACGAACTAAAGCCGGAAGTGTACCATGCCTACCAGGACGTTCTCTCGAACAGCAACCCTTTGCTAATCAGAAACGTAATCCAGTGGAAGCAGCTCGTGAGCAGCGCCGAATTGTATGGGCCCGACGGCGAGCCTATGCCGATAGCCATTGGCAAGGCTATCCTTTTGGAAACCGGCGCCCGGTGGTATGGTGAATTTGATCTCGAAGACCCCGAAACGATGAGTATCTTCGACGAGTACGTGGGGAGAAAGTGATGGCGGTCACGGCTCAGTTTGATCCGACAGGGAAAGCTCGTGAGCAGAATCGTCTGTTGGAATTGGTGCCGGAGCCGACCGGACCGGTCCACGAAGCCGCGTCCCACGCTGCATTGATCCGCGCCGGGATAAGCGAAGAAACGATCGCGATCATCGAAGAGGCGAATCGTACACCTTCGATGAGGCGATAGTCGTAGCCGGTCTCGCCTGTTCGCCGGGACATGTGTCTGTCTACTTTGGCGCTGCAAGGTTGTCGGAGTTACCAGGAGACCTTCATGCAAAAGGCGGGGGTCTCGAATATCTGGGTGCGGTTTCGGAAGTGGAAGACCCGCCGGATCCGGCAGAGTCCGCTCTTCTGCGGCGACATCGACCTCGGGCCTCCGCGCCAGGCCCCGAACAATATGACCGTCGCGAGCGCAAGAAATCTCGTTCCTACAGGATCGCCGCAGTTTGCGGTCGCCGTCTGATCTTAGGGGACGTACTTTGATCGACGACAGTCGTCTTGCAGCGTCGCTGCGCAGACTTGGGCAGCTGCAATTTCAACGATTTGCAGAGAAGCTAGGGGACGTACTATCTCCGGCACCGCAGTGTGCAGCGCCGGGTGTGCGATCAGCGTAAGAACCCATATATTTGCCGGACCGGTAGCAATCTGGAGCTTGGTCGAGGTTTCGAAATGTCGACATCACCTTCGGTCGTCTCTCAGGGGCCGTCTCTTTACGAAGACGACCTTCACGAATGGGCCTCGCGCCAGGCGTCATTGATTCGTGCGAACCGGATCGACGAGCTCGATCTTGCGCATATCGCGGAGGAACTTGACGACGTGGGAAGCGAACTCTATCGCCGGCTTGAAAGCTCCTTCACGGTTCTGTTTGCCCACATGCTGAAATGGGATCATCAGCCCGAGCGTCGCTCCAGGAGCTGTGAGGCGACCATTCGCGAGCAGAGGAAGCGTGTCGTACGACTATTGGAGAAGAATCCTTCCTTGAGATCGAAGTTGGCGGAGGCCATGGCGGAAGGTTACGAATATGGCAGCGACCGCGCCTCCGGTGAGGCCGACTTCCGGATCGCTCCGGACACCCTGTCCTCCGGGATACGCCGAGCAACTGGCTCCAGGTCCGTCTTGGCTGTTTCCGGCTTTCGCCTGCGTGCCCGTTTAGACTTCTCCATACCCTCTTGCTCTCCCGGCCAGCGAGGCATTACCCACGCTTTTGGATACAGCGCCCCTCATCCGAGCGCCGAGGGGACTTCAACCCCCATGATTCATGCGCTGCCCAGCGCACACTACGACCTCGGCTGATTTCTCGCTCCGGCTCGACACCGTCGTCCTTTCGGGCGTGAGGCGAGATCTCCCCAGGTAAGAACACACTCCTTCACTGCACGGCCGCCGGATCTACGCCGCTTCCCCTTGATCACGACAGCTTCGCGGTTTGTGGCCCGCTCGCCCTGGTCGGCAACGCCTTCTATCCGGTTCTTGTTCATCGGCCCGCAGCTTCGTTCCACGCTTCCTCCCCACACTCGGTCACCCTCATGCAGTTGCGCTTCGCTTCGCTCGCTGTGATCAGCTCACGATGGGACTTTCACCCATAAGAGTGCGCCCATGCTGGGCGCACCACGAAAAAGGCCGCCTGGTTTCCCAGGCGGCCCTTCCTGTCCTACGGTGGCGCCACATTGACGGGCGATTTCAGAACCTCTGCGCCGGGGGCCTATCTCCCAGCCGTATCCTGATCGGGTGCCGCTGCAAATCGGGGCAGTCGCGAGCTGTTGCCCGAACCGATGCGATGGTCTCCCATCTCCGTAA
>Ga0193742_1002620_pt1 | contig 10302 bp, 16 predicted proteins | sample L2c1metaG_FD_165511 | JGI IMG/M metagenome (GOLD analysis project Ga0193742, IMG submission 165511) | Soil microbial communities from a riparian zone of the East river system, Colorado, United States - L2c1 | ecosystem: Environmental > Terrestrial > Soil > Riparian zone | place: USA: East River... | reverse complement strand
TAAAGAGAGCAACTCAGTGTTATTGGTCATTGACAGTAAAAGTGTTATGACTGTTGAAAGAGATATTGTTGGGCCAAAATTTCCAAGAATAAAGTCACTAAAGTCCTTGAATGGAATGCTTGGAAAAAGAAGCAAACTGAGGGCTACCTGGATGTGGAGTGATCCTAACCCTAAGTTTTGGGAGCTCACATACAAGAATGGGAAAGGATTCGTTCTGATTGAGGGTGGCAAAGAAATTGTGCATGATGTGTAGGAGAGAGAGAAAAATCTGTTGTCATGTCGAGGTGCCCAGTATTACTTGTAATTATATTGAGCTGTGGTATATGTAGCTTGTGGCATTTGTATGGCATTTCATTCCCTGTTCAAAGCCGGGTAACATCCCTCAGGGGCCAGATTGCATCTGGCTGTCATTGAGATTTGAGCTTGCACCTTTAGGTCGAAACACAATTTTTGCATAGGTATTCCAAGACGTCGTTGGAGCAGCAAATGCAAATGGGAAATGAGCATTATGGCCGTAAGTATTTCATGTAGGGATACCCACACGGAGAAACGGAATAGGTGGAATACGGTGAAGAGCAAAGAGCACGTCAAAACCTCAGGTGAACCACGGATGCCGGATGACATCCTGTATGCGAATCCTCTCCTCTGGATTATACTTCAACATCTTCTCCAAAAGATCCTCCAACAGCCCGACTTCTTCCTCATGCAGTCGCACCCCGGGCTTTTCAATCATCGGACCTTCGTCTTCAGACGGCGGATCGTCCTGCTCGCCTATCTCGAGCAACTTCGCCCTGATGGAGCTTCTGTATGCTTTCAGAAGCACGCCGGCGCGTTCTTGATCCTGCTCGCTCTTTGGCTGCCCGCCCTCCTCGAACCATAGCGCGCGCTGTTCGAAAGCAGCCCACCAGGGGTCGGGTAGTCGCCCCAGCGTCTCAACCATCTGCCTGAGAATGTCGACGTCACTTCCCAAGAACGATTCGAAGAGGGCAAAGCCAGCGCGGATTTCAAAGATCGCGCATCCGAGCGCCCAGATGTCCGCCTCGAGGCCCACACGCCCCTCAAACCGTGCCTCCGGCGACTGGTAATTCAGCACCGTACCTGGCTCGTAGGACGATGGTAGAGGGGCGATGATGTAGGACTGGCCAAAGTCACCAACGACAATGCTTTCTTGAAGAAGCGTTGCGTCCGACATCTTGGAGTCCTGGATGGGTGCGACGAGCATGGCTGGTGCGTGAGGGCCGGGTGGTTGTCTGTCACGGGTTCTGACATTCTCCGTCTTGGGGACGCCCTGATGGGCGTACACTTCAGCATCCGACCATTTGATGACGTGGGGCAACAGGCGAAACAAGATGTTCGATGTGGTCAGGTCTGGATGGGATCATTCGCCAGCAACTGACATCGTTGAAAGAGGCAGAAGATTGCTTACCTCCATGAACGACCCCGATGCAGTGCATGTGGTGGATCATCATCGCCGTTTGTTTCGCAACCTTCCTAGCCAAGTCTGCACGTAGTCGTCGACTACCGGCAGTTCGCCCGGGTGAGTCAGACATGGCAAGAACACTGGGGCCGGCAAGAGGGAATATGAGGAATAGGTGAGAGCCGTTTGGACCTTGTACGAAGAAATGGTAATCGACAGTCTGAAAGTCGACAGACTCGGAAGGAGGGAGAGATGCTCTAAGTTTTTTGGATATAGCCAGTTCGGAGATCTCGCTTGGGACCTTGGATAAGGGAACATCTGCGCGCATTGCCTTGAGAGTGACGATTCTACTCCGGTCTCCCTCTTCCCGCTGGTCGCGCGCCAACCAAACAGTAGAGGAGCCTCCGAATCCGAGTTTATGAAGGACCCTGAAACGCCCATGGTCAAAGGTGTCACCAACAGATATTGGGTGGTAACCGCCGGGTTGGTAATCTTCAATATCCTCGATTACATCAAGGCGCGAAGGAATGAAACGAGGGGCCATCATCATGGAAGTACGACGCAAAATTGGAGTGAAGAGGTGAGTGGGTGAATAAAGCCGGTTTCCTCCAAGTCGAAGGAGAGCAAGCATTCGAAAGCTTGAGAAGTTGGACGGAGTGATGGACGGATAACGCGTGACATTTACGAAGGTGCGTTCATCACTCTCTGTATATACCTTGACTGACCCTCCTCAGATCCTTCATTCGGGCAATAGGGACCGAGGTTCACTAACACTTCAGATATCAATCTGTGCAAGTCTGCTTCCTCGAGTATCAATAAAGATTGAAGTGAAAATAAATGGCAATCAGAACAGACAACGATTGTTGCGCGCAAGGCTATCTTGGGCATCGTATGCATAGGTTGCTCATCGGTTTACCCTTATGTGAATAACACGCTCTCCATCTAGGTTTCATCTCACATCCAGAAGGCCATGACCCAGATTACGTATCGCTGAACGAGCAATTCGCCATTGACGTCGTTGTTGCACAACTTGTTCCCTATCTCCATCGGACGGTAAGCTGTTGTATGATCTGGATGCCAACTAAAGAGGCGAATCTCTCTTAGCTTCATTGTCCATTTTCTGAAGGAAGTGCGCAAAGGAACCAAACATGGAATGAAGCACCTGATCACCGAACGCCTTGACAGCATGGAGATGATTGGCCATAAACCCCTTTGTGAACACGACATCCTGGTCGTTTACCACCACGGTCAACAGCCTCAGATCATTTGGATTGCTCCAATGATCGTTATGGGCTTCGGTTCGCGTCAGGCTACTATCGACCATCTTGGTCGTTTACCACCACCAGCCCCAGATCCTTTGGATTGCTCCAAATGATCTAAGGCTGGTGACCTACACCACTGGCATTTGTAGAATCCGAGAATCTGTATGTCCATTTCCAAGAAACCCATCAATCATGAATAAATGAAGCCTCTGTTTAGATGGGAAAATACCCTACTCATCCCACTTATCGCGGCCGCGGCATCGGGAACTTTACTTGTTGCGCATGCCATTTCGTATTCCTGGAATAAATCACGACGAAACACAACTGAAGACGCTCGCTCTCTTTCAGTGGCGGTAAACGAAGAGTCGCGTTTGAAAAGGTTTGGGCACAAAATCAATCAGCACACACGCAACCATGGAGGACCCGTTATCTTTGCCTTCAAAATTGCGCGACTCGTGGGATGTTTGCTTCTCTTTTCCTTATCATTAGCGACACTTTTCTACATCCTGGACGTTCGACTCATCAGGGACTTATCTTAGACTGGGATAAAATCTTTTTAGTGGCTAATTTGCCACAGATAGCCATGGCAGTTACTTTTGTGAGTTGAGTGATCATAAGTCTTCCATATGATGTCCTGACGAGGCGTACAGTGTTATACTTCCTTCCTTGCTACAATTTCTCTCGGTCAGAACAGCTGGAGCCGATCTGTGACTCGTCATAACAATTTTGTTATGTTCGCCGCACTTGCTGTCTATGTTTATCGTAATGTCTGGCCTCTTCTACATATACCGAGAAGCCAGTCGATCTTTCCGAAGGCGCACTACTCTGGATAAAACTGATTGTTTTGTTCACAACCGCCGTGGTTATACCACTCCTTGTCCCTCGTCAATATGTCCCAGTTGATCCAAAGGTATTGGTACTCATCGCAATCAGCATTGATCTCGCGGTACTGACTTTATTCATAGCATCCCATGGAAGTCCCGAACCCTGAGCAGACAGCATCCATTCTTTCCCTCATTGTGTACAGTTTCCTGGACCCTCTCATCTTCGAGGCCTCTAGAGTACCCCACTTATCACATGAGCGGCTGCCTGCCATTGCTGACTACGATCGTGCTGGATACCTTCGCGAGACGGCTTTTCCTGTAAGATCAAGCGACCTTATCCGTTTTAAACGAGGCTAAAAAGTCCCTTCTAGCTTTTAGATACGTTTCAAGGTGCCAAAGGACATCTGTTCTTTAGGCTAATAAGAGTATTCAGTAAGTCCTTTATCCACCGCCATCGATTCAGGTTAATCAATACGTTCGCATCAAGGTGTGGAATATACCTGGATGAGCTTTTCGATCATCTTCAATGTGTTGGCAAGTTTTGCATCTCCCTTAGCAATTAACAAAATTCTCTCGTATGTACACATATACTCCTCTGTTTCCGGGTACTAATTTCAATCAGGTTCATCGAATCTGATGGCCAAGGTACATCCATTAATCCATGGTTTTGGGTTAGCTGTCTCTTCGTTGGACCTATCATCATGTCAATCTGCTTCCAATGGTATATCTTCATGGGCACGAGAGCGCTTGCCCGTACCGAGAGCTTGTTGATCCAATTGGTCTTCGAACACAGTCTACGAATCCGTTTCAAGGCTGAAGAATCGAAAGAGGATGGTCCTTCTGAAAGTCAGTCTGTTGAAGGAAGCACGATACTTGAAGGCAGTGACACACGGTCGGATACCACGAGTTCAACGAAAGGTGAAGCAAAAACCGAAAAGAAGGGGGATAACCTCATCGGAAGGATCAATACGCTAGTGACGGTCGACTTGGACAATGTCGTCGGCGCAAAAGATTTCTTGATGGTTGGTAAGCTACAGAAAGTGTCAATGTCGCCAGACCCAACTTTTGATCGTTGACATGTTTCTAAGGCCTACAAGTCCCGTTGGAGTTGTGCTTAGCCGTCATCTTTCTGTACGCCGTTCTGGGATGGAGGTACTATAAATTCTATTCTGATACTGCGTGAACGGTTTCCTCACTATTACTTGGGATAAAAGCGCATTTATCGGCTTTGCGAGCATCATTTTACTTCTGCCCGCTCCAGGATACCTTGCTGCTAGGATGCAAACTATACAGGATAAGAAATTGTCAATGGTAAGTTGTCACTTTTCTAGACTTTTTTTCATCGTAATTCATGAAAAATAGACTGATGCTAGGGTTCAAACCGTTTCCGAAAGTAAGCGCATTATGGATGAATCCCCATCATTCTAAATAAAAATTGTGCACGAATAGCTCTGGGAGTCCTTCGTATGGTCAAACTGTTTGGTTGGGAGCACAAAATGAGCGAAACTATAAAGGAGAAGCGTGAGGAGGAGTTGGTATGGATCTGGAAAGACAAGGTCAGATGGATCCTGCAACCGGGTTAAAATCCTCTGACATTCAATGTTCCACTCAGTTGATCGTTCTATTCACCGATCTTACCAAGTATTATTTGCCTTTGACTATAGAAACCTTCACTAATCATATCTTCAGCTTCATCATCCCAACAATCACTATGCTCGTCACCTACGGAACGTATACCTTGATAATGAAGGAAAGCCTAAATGGTTTGTAGTCGTCCCACCATACAGAGGCTCTGTAGACCTAATTCAGGACTACAGCGTCCAAGGTTTTCTCCAGCATGGCAGTTTTCGATGTAGTACGATCCCTACTCCACCGAACTTCTTTTCTCTTCGCATCCACTGCGAAAGGTATGATTTGATACAAGATCAAGCCTAGTACATGTAACATTTATACTGTTTACAGGCAAAGTCTCCTTGGATCGTTTTTCATCTTTCCTGCGAGATACGGAACTTCTAGACTCTTTTTCTCAAGATGATGTGGTGATGGACGACGTGCAACACGATGCTGGTGATGATCGTATTGGTTTCAATAACGCCGTCTTTGCTTGGTCCAAGGAAGCTGGAGATGGCGCTCTAACACCGTCGTCCAGGGCCTTCAGGCTGCGTGTTGAGGGCAACATTACTTTCAAACAGGGCTGCATCAATCTCATTATTGGTCCAACGTAAAAGTTCCTTTCCTCAATCGCTGTTTCTAAGGCTCAAAACATTCACTTTGTCTAGCGGGTCTGGTAAAACTTCAATCCTGATGGCATTGCTTGGTATGAAGGAAACTATGTTGGACTCTTCAAACTAAAAAAATGTACCAATCAGGGGAAATGCATTTCATACCCAGCACAGTGGACTCCTGGTACAATCTTCCACGTCGAGGTGGTGTTGCTTATGCAGCGCAAGAATCTTGGGTGCAGAATGAAACAATTAGAGAAAACATCTTGTTTGGTTCAGCTTATGATGAGGAGCGTTATCGGAAAGGTATGAAATCTGGTTTTTCTTCTTTGATATTTGATTCGATGATGATGTTCCATCCTTGCAGTTATCTACCAGTGTGCTTTAGAGCGGGATATGGAACTATTTGAAGCAGGAGACAGCACAGAGGTTGGTGAAAAAGGTCTTACTCTGAGGTAGGTCTAGTGTTGTGTTTGTTTGTTTGGTATATACTCATGCTTCAATCTAATTTACCAGTGGAGGGCAGAAGGTAATAATGGAAACGATACTGTAGCAAAGACTGATGTTATTTGATGATAGGCACGGGTTACTCTTGCTCGAGCAATCTACTCATTGGCGGAAATCATCCTTCTCGATGATGTTTTAGCTGCGCTGGATGTTCACACGTAAATTCTCCACCTCGCTTTAATTCTTTGTCTTTCACACCAAATCTCCAGGTCAAAGTGGATTGTTAATGAATGTTTGCAAGGAGACCTTGTCCGTGGAAGGACCGTTTTACTGGTGGTGCGTTGATGTTGGAAAATTCCTGATTGATCATCGTTCATCATGTTCTCATACTAGACCCACAACGTCGCTCTTACAGCTCCTATTGCTGATTTCGTGGTCTCAATTGGTCTTGACGGAATTCCTCACGATGTAGGATCCGATATATCAGCTGCACTCGAGAGTGATCCTGTCTTGGCTCGCGAGGCCGAGGCCGAACAAGAAGAAACTAAGGTGGCTATACAAGTTGTGGATGCGGCCAATAAAGAAGAGCAGAAGTCGGACGGGAAGTTGATTTTGGCCGAAGAAATAGTCGAAGGTCGGATAAGCTGGAAGGCCCTCAAACTTTTCTTGGATGGACTCGGTGGTGGACATCCCTTCCTATTCATGACCATTTGGATGGGAGGACTTACACTGGCGCATATAGCCATCAGTTTTGGGGTCTGGTTCTTAGGATATTGGGGTTCCCAATACGAGAATCATCGTCCAGAGCAAGTTAACGTTCCACAGTCAGTTCTATCCTGCTATTCTTTTTCACAAATTTCTATTAACGTGACTTTATCTGTCATCAGCTATCTGTTTACCTATACCCTCATTTTAGTCAGTTTCACCTTGGTCTATGCGTTGGCGGCGACGTTCTTCAATTTTGGAACACAACGAGCATCAAGATCAATCGGTGCAAAACTGGTCGACTCAGTATTGGGTTCTACGCTTCGGTTAGTCAAGCTTATTGCAGCTTCATAAAATGTAAGACTGAGAAGACCTCTTTGTTCCAGCTGGCTTGATGAAACTCCAACGTCGCGTATCATCACCCGATGTACTCAAGACATCGCAGCTGTTGACGGAGATCTCTGCTGGAACTTTTCGGGTCTAGCTGAAGTATTCACGTCCATGGTGATTAGGCTTGGAGCTCCTGTTGTCTTCACGCCCATCTTTCTTCTCCCGGGTGTCTTGATAGCAATCATCGGAGTGTACCTTGGCAACGTCTATCTGAAAGCCCAACTGTCGGTCAAGCGAGAGAAGAGGTAAGTTCAGCTGTTTCTTTTAGCACCCAACAAGGTCCTAACGCCTGGCTTTCTTCAAGTAATGCGAAATCTCCGCTTTTGTCCCACTTTGGCGCTGCCATTGCAGGCTTAGGTGTGTTTTCTTTTCCACACATTTCTGCCCTTTTGGCTTATTATCATTACAGTATCTATCCGAGCGTATGGTGCTCAGCAGCCTTTCACGACTGAATCGATGACTAGAATTGATCACTACATCAAAGTCTCGAGGACATCCTATAACCTTAACCGGTGGATTAGCGTACGCATTGACCTTCTTGGTGCTACATTCACGGCAGCTCTGGCATCATACCTCCTGGTCAAGAGATCCCTGAATGCCGCGAACATAGGCTTCTCTTTGAATATGGCTCTGGATTTCTGCACCATGATATTGTGGCTTGTTAGAATCTATAACGAGTTTGAAGTCCAGGCGAACAGGTAAGGTATCACACAAAATTTACATATCGGGAAGACGACTTACTCGATCATGGCCTAGTCTCGAACGTATACAAGGTTATCTCGACATTGAACACGAACCAAAGCCAAGCGAAGCAGGGATTCCCCCAGCAGCGTGGCCTAAAAGTGGTGAACTGCAAGTTGAACGTCTTTCTGCTAGATATTCTCCAGTATGATATATATCCACGGCTACCAAATACTTGGAAACTGATTTCTAGTGTTTTAGACTGGTCCAAAGGTACTACACGACCTTTGTTTCCATGTCCAATCAGGTGAAAGAATTGGAATTGGTAAGTCGTCTCGTGTACATGGCATGTGATGATGAACTGAATATGGATTTTACTGTTTTTCAGTTGGTAGGACAGGTAGTGGGAAGGTACACATTTCACCCTCCGCTTTTTGTGACAAGGTGTTTATAACAGAGACACAGAGTTCACTCACACTTTCACTGTTGCGCTGCATTTTGACGGAAGGAAATGTCTATTACGATGGAATTCCAACCAACAAACTCAATCTCGATGCCCTGAGATCAAGTATCACTATCATTCCACAAATGGTACGCCGATTCTTTATTTAATCAAATTTGAACTCTGTACTTAACAACAAAAACAGCCCGAGCTTCTGAGTGGTGAGTCTGGAGCAGAAATTCCTTCAATAGTCTTGACTGAGCCTCTATTCGTAAGGAACTCTTCGTCGAAATTTGGATCCATTTGAACAAAATGACGATGCAACATTGAATGATGCCTTACGCGCATCTGGACTTTACTCTCTCCAAACTGACGCGGATGAAGCACGCCTTACCTTGGACAGTAAGATTGCAAGTGGTGGAAATAATCTCTCCGTAGGACAACGCCAAATTATCGCTTTGGCTAGAGCTATCGTGCGCAACAGTAAACTTCTCATTTTGGACGAGGGTGAGTAAATTCAATGTATTTTCCTTTGGTAGCTTACCACCTTTTCTGTCGTAGCTACTTCCGCTATTGGTATGTGCTTGGCCTCGTAGGAAGTCAAAGTAAAACAAAAACTCATCCTTTTTTTTGTAGATCATAAGACTGATTCCATCATTCAATCAACATTGAGAAATGAACTTGGTACTGATGTCACGATTTTGACTGTTGCTCATCGACTCCAGACAATCATGGACGCTGACAAGATCGTAAGTCACTTCTCTATGTTGATGAATACCTCTTTTCAAAGTCAATGGTTTCATGCAGATGGTGCTCGATAGCGGTAAAATCGTAAGTTTTGACCACCATTTTTATTCGAACATTTGAGATACTAACAGATCACTATTTGAGATTGAATTTGATTCTCCTCAGGAGCTGCTGCAGAAGAAAGGTGGATCTTTCAAATCTATGGTGGATGGCAGTGGTGACAAGAAGGCTCTCTACGCTATGGCGGACAGAAAGAAAGGATGATAGCTCAAGATAAGGCCCATTTATCCTGTTTTTGCCTAGGACAGTCACTACTCTTATATTCTTTTTATTTCCTGTGATGCTACCGATGGTTGATGTTAAAGTAGCTATAACTTATACACATCCGAAGAAATGATCTGCTAGTCCGTCTTGTAACTTGATCTTTAACGCTTTCAAAGCCTCCAAACCTGCAAATCTACAATCGGGATTTATTCCTACCTTCAAATCCTCATCTCCAGAAAGTTGGTCTCGCAAACAGGCCAGCAAACCCAACACGTCCGCCGAATTGAGTCCAAGAATTCTCTTCCAGCCTGCAGCTGACACCCAACGTCGTTCCCAAGTAATAGAACAGCGTTGATGGGCTTCATTGGTGCAACTTGGGGCTTGAACCAACTCGATCGGTTTAAGGCGTGAACGCTCCCACAGACTGACCAAAGACCAATACCCCGACAGCAAACGCATCACTTGGCCATTATTCAATTTGGGATCAGCGCGTAACTGAGTTGCCCCACGCTCCGTCACCGTCTGTCTATCCAACATATCCTGAACATGGATATAATAAGCCATACCACGGATATCCACAAGATCATGTTTATCCGCAGCTTGTATAGCTGGGACTGAAGGTGCGCTCTTGTTCACTAATCTATCATACCATTTCTTCTTGATTAATTCAATGGTGTCTTTACGTTTAAATTGGACGGATGCGTCTATGAGGGCGGAGAGAGTTGCGGAGGAGCAGGAATCCATGAATATAGTGTTGGTGGTGGTTTCGTGGATGGCGGATAAGACCCAATCTTGGAGTTTGGGGATATCGTATTTGGCAGCCATAGATGCGATGTCGCAGAACCGTTCAACGTCGGTGTGCTCTTGAGCTGGAGCTGTGAGGTCCTCTGATCTAAGTAAA
>Ga0193742_1002619_pt1 | contig 10303 bp, 9 predicted proteins | sample L2c1metaG_FD_165511 | JGI IMG/M metagenome (GOLD analysis project Ga0193742, IMG submission 165511) | Soil microbial communities from a riparian zone of the East river system, Colorado, United States - L2c1 | ecosystem: Environmental > Terrestrial > Soil > Riparian zone | place: USA: East River... | reverse complement strand
GAATGGCCTCGCGGAGCGGCCCGCGGCTGACGCCGAGCGACGCGGCCAGCGCCTGCTCGCTAATCTTGCTGCCCGGCTGCAGGTCCCCGCTGATGATCGCGGCCTCGATACGCTCGGCAAGCGCATCGACCAGCGACTGCGCGGAGACCTTATGGTTCAATATGCCGTTCATGGAAGCCTTTCGAGAACCACACCTTCAGGAGCCCGCCGGGTCGCTCCCCGGCCAAGTCCTTGTACTCACAAGTCCTTGTACTCATTAGTATGTCCCTTCGTGAAGGACAATCAATCGTGGAAACCTGCGTTCCCGCAACTGTCACCAACTAAGCGATCCTGAGCGCCGCCAGCGTGCCCTCCTCGATTGCCTGGAAGAATTTGCGAGGACCGCCCACGTCCCCGGCATAATGGACGGGAATGCCGAGCCCCTCGAGGCCTTCGGTTTCGGCCTTTCGGGAGACGTATCCGGTGCAAAAGATCACATTGTCGACGTCATGGAGCGTGCGCCGGACGCGGCCCTCGGGGCGGATTTCGACCCAATCCGGACCCACGGCCAGCAACTCCATATTGGCGAGAATCTCGATGCCATGCTCTTCAATACGGTCCAGATAATAGACGCGGTCGGCGTGAACCGCTTTCTTCAGCAGTTCCGACCGCACGATCATGATGACCTTCTTGCCCTGCTCGGCCAAATAGTCCGCGACCTCGATCCCGACCAGGCCGCCACCCACGACGACGCAGGTCTGGCCCGGCCTATCGAGGCCGGCAATCACCCGCCAGCCGCTCAGGACATGGGGCAGATCGGCGCCGGGTACGCTCGGCTGCACCGATGAAGCACCGGTGGCCACGATGATGACGTCAGGCTTGAGCGCCCGCGCGTCATCGGCCGAGAACGAACGGTTGAGATTGACGGGAATTTTGAGGCGCTCGACCTCGGACGTGAAATACCGCAACGCGTTCTTGATCTCGCCCCGATGCGGCGGCTGATGGGCCAGCAACAACTGCCCGCCGATCGCGCTTTCTTTCTCGAACAGATGGACATCATGGCCACGGCGGGCCGCCGCCACCGCCGCGGACAGCCCCGCCGCGCCGCTGCCGACCACGACGACGCGTCTCGCTTCAGGCTTGTGCGCCAGCAAGGGCTTCAGCTCCCATTCACGGCTCACCATCGGGTTGACGGTGCAGGCCAGCCCCTTGTGGCGGTGAACGGTGGCGATGCATTCGTTACAGGCGATGCAGGGGGCGATCGTCTCGACAAGGCCTGCCCTGGCCTTGGCGGGGAAATACGGGTCGGCAATCAGGGCCCGGCTGAGGCAGATATAGTCGGCCTGTTCGTCGCAAAGGATCTGCTCGGCAAGCTCAGGCGTATTGATGCGTCCAACCACCATCACGGGAACCTTGACCCGCCGGCGGATGGCGTCGCCATAGCTCACATAACAACCGCGATCGACCGACATGCCCGGCACGACCATATAGGGCCGTGACGCGTGCACGCCACCGGAGACGCTGATCGAGTCAGCACCGGCGGCTTCGAACATCACGGCCATCTCGACGGCATCATCGAGCTCGAGGCCATGCTTGACATGGTCGCGGCCGTTCATGCGCACGATCACTGGATAGTTCGCGCCAAGCCTGGCCTTGATCGCCTGTATCAAACGCACGCAAAAATACGCACGGCGCTGCACGCTGCCACCGTAATCGTCCTCGCGTTTGTTGGCATCGGGCGAGATGAACTCGCCGATCAGATAGCCATGCGCGCCATGAAGCTCCACGGCGTCAAACCCCGCATCGCGCGAGCGCCGAGCTGCCTCGGCGAACCGTTCGACGATCCGGTCGATCTCGCCAACGCTCAGTTCCTTCGGCACGACGGCATCGCCGACGCCGGTGAACTGCGAGGGGATTGGGGACGGGGCGAGTGGAATGGAGCCCGAAACATGCGGAATCGATTCACGGCCGCCATGATTGAGCTGGATGGCGATCCTGGCGCCCTCGGCATGAACAGCCTCGACCACTTTCCGCATACCGGGGATGAAACAATCGTCATGCAGCATCGCATTGTGATGCAGCCGCTTGCCTTCCTGTTCCACATACGTGGCCTCAAGGACGATCAGCCCGGTGCCGCCGCGCGCCCGCTCGGCGTAATATTCGACGAGATCGTCGCCGACAAAGCCGTCCTTGTCCGCAAGCTCCGAACTGGTCGCCGCAAACACAATCCGGTTCGGCAGCGTAAGCGAGCCGATCCTGCCGGGGGCGAACAATCGTGGAAATTTCGACACGTTCACCACCAGGCTTTTTGTTGTTTATTTGGACGTTCGATAGACGACGCTGCCTTCGAACAGCCGGCGGGCGGTGCGATAGACCGCGCCATAGTCAGCCTTCACCGCTCCCTCACCGGAGGACGAAACGCCGGCATCGACCAGCGTGACGCCCGACGGATGCGCAATCCGGATCGGCCCATTTGACTTGGCAAGGCCGGCCGGAATGCTTCCGGGAATCCGCGACGCCACGGCGAGGCAAATGGCACCGGTGATGGGCGTGGCGCGATGCGGCAGCCCGACTGAGATCATGCGGACCCAAATATCGGCATCCGAAGCTGCAAGCTCGCGTCCCGACAATGTCCGCCCGGCTCTCGGACCCGTCACCATCGCGACCTTGGGAATACCGGTCATCTTCCGCGCAGAATCGAGATTGGGCGCGATGCCCATTTTGACCGAAGCCGCGCAGCGGATCGCCTCCATGCGCTGCAGGAAGGCGGCATCATTGTCGAGCACATCGGGCAATTCATCGCCGGACATGCCGACAGCACCCGCCGCAACGAAGACACAGGGGTTGGCCGCATCGACGCATGACGCCTTCACGCTGCCCTGCCCGCCGAGGTCGAGATCGTCGATCGGATTTCCAGTCGGCAGCAATTTGCCGGTCCGCGCGCCACCGGGCTCAAGGAACTCGAGCCGGATCGGAGCGGCCTTGCCGGCAATGCCGTCGATCTCGATGTCGCCGGTCGCCGCCAACAAACCCTGCTCGACCGGGAAGCGTGAGATGATGATCTTCGACGTATTGGTGTTGTGAATCCGGACCGTGGCCTCACCATTGGCTGGCGCCGTCACCAGCCCTTCGTCGAGCGCGAACGGCCCGACCGCTGAGGACATGTTGCCGCAATTGGCGCCATAGTCGACAAAAGTGTCGCGCACGCCGATCTGCGCGAAGGTGTAATCGACATCCGCATCAGGCCGGCTTGGTGGACCGATGATACAGATCTTCGACAGAGACGAGATTCCGCCGCCCATGCCGTCAAGTTGCCGGCCGTTGGGATCGGGCGAGCCCATCACTTCAAGGAAAATCGGCTCCCAGTCCTTGGGGTCCGCAGGCAGATCGTCCCGCCGAAACATGACAGCCTTGGACGTGCCGCCCCGCATGAAAACCGCACGAAGTCGCGCATTGGCCATGGCCGTTCCCTTTATCCTTGTGTCAGCGGCTCGGCGTCGAGGCGGATGATATCCGCAGGTCCGCCCGGCTGCGCCGGATAGCGTTGTAGCACGAGCGGGTCATGGCCCGGCACGATGTGCGCCAGCGACGACGCCTGCTTGCGCATCGCGTCATAGCCTTCAAGGGTCTCGCTGACGTCGACCACGACCGGAAACGGCCGGTACTGTTCGAAATTCGCATAATAATGCGAGGCGTCGGACGCGAGCACGACCCATCCGCGCCGTGTCCGGACACGAAGGAACTGCAATCCGCGCGAATGACCACCGACCAGATGAACCGACACGCCGTCGGCAATCTCGCTGGACCCGTTGTGGAATGTGACGCGGCCCTGGAACAGCTTGCGCACCATCGCCGTGACGTCGTCGGCTTCGAATGGGTGGCGCAAATTGGAATGGCACATGCACCGGCCGGTGCAATATTCCATCTCGCGATCCTGGATGTGATAGCGCGCGTTCGGAAATAGCTCGTGATTGCCGGCATGGTCGTAATGCATGTGGGTCAGGACGACGTCCTTGATATCAGCAAGATCGACGCCCGCCACCTTGAGACCTTCCGCAACCGGGCGCGTCAGCTTGCGCGCACGCCGCTTGGCCATGTCAGCATCGAAGCCGGTGTCGACGATGATGGTCTGGCCATCGCCCTTCAGCACCCAGACGAAGAAATCCATCGGCATCGGCCCGTCATGCGGGTCGCCGCCGAGGAAGTTTTCGGAAGCCTTTCGCTCGGCATTATGGGCGTAGCGAACCGCGAGAATCTCGTATTCCGACATGCGTTCCTCTCAGCTCGCTGGAGCGTCCTGTGCCTTGCGCCATTCCAGCAGCCGGCGGATGCCTTCCTCGATGGAAACCTCGGGCTTCCAGCCCAGCATCTTCTCCGCCTTGGCGATGCTGAAATCGAGCTGCTTGGTCACGCTCGATCGTACGCTCGACGTAACTGTTTTATAGACCGGCTTGAGATCGCTACCGGTGAACTTCAGCAACAACGCCACGACCCGGTTGAGATCGGTCGCAACACCCGATGCGATCGTAAAACTCTCGGCGGTGATGTCGGACGCCATCGCCATCACATTGGCGCGGGCGACGTCGGAGACGTGGACGTAATCATGCACCTCGCTGCCGTCGTCCGGAATCACCGGTGCCTCGCCGCGCACGATACGGTCGTAATTCTCCATGATGTAGAGCGCGTTGACGCCGCGATAATGCTGGCGTTCGCCGTAAACCGTGGCGTAGCGCAACGCGATGCCCTGGATGCCGTGCTTGGCGCTGTAGAGACGGCAGAGATTTTCGCCGATCAGCTTGGTGCAGGCGTACAATGCGGTCGCGGGCTGGAACGTGCCGAGTTGGGCCGGAGCTGTTTCGTCGATCAAGCCCGGCGCGGGATCGCCGTACACGGCAATCGACGAGGAAAACACCACCTTCTTGACGTTGCGATAGCGGCACGCCTCGAAGATATTGACCTGGCCCTCGACATTGACCGCGAGCCCGAGGCTCGGATTCTGGCTGAGCGGCAGCGTCAGGAAGCCGGCGATCGCGAATACGCCGTCGCAGTCCTCGAAGGCATCGTAGAGTTCGTTGATGCGCAGGATATCGCCACGTACAAGCTTGACGCGCTTGTCGCCGAGCAAGGACTTGACCGTGTCCGGGCTGCCCAGCGCATAATTGTCGAGCAGCACGACTTCCCGCGCCCCCTGGCTCAGCAATTGTTCCGCGACATGCGATCCGATCAGGCTAGCGCCGCCGGTCACGACAAATTTCCCTTGCGCGATCTTCATGGACGCTCGCACATCGCGGCGAATGGCAGCATAGGCTTTCTCAAAGTTTCGCTCCCTTAGATCATCTGTTGAACCGATGCGGGCCGGCAGCCGCGCGCGTCACCGCGGTGGCCCGCCGAATGGCACGGACGCTAGCGCCCTCGCCCCAAACTGTCTACAGTTTTCATTATGCGGCACCGGCGCACGCCGTTGCGCCGCCTGCGGGGCTGCGCCGTCGCCTTGGCACCGGCGTCTCTGTATAGAGGTGGTCGAAGAGTCTGCTTTGGCGATAGCTCGGCACCGCCTCGCAACAACAACACGGGAGAAAGCGCATGTCAGAGAAGGTCGCGGTCATCGGAATGGGGCAGATGGGATCGGGGATGGCGGGACGCTTAAGGGAGTCCAACCTCGACGTCGTCGGTTATGACGTCAACGCCGAGCAGCGCGCGCGCCTTACCCAGGATGGGTTTCGGATGGCATCGAGCATCGCGGAAGCGCTCGACGGTCGCTCTATCGTGCTGACCAGCCTGCCCGATCCCCGGGCGGTGACGGAAGCCTGGCTCGGCGCCAACGGAATCGTTGCCCATGCCGCAAAAGGCACGCTCTGCATCGAGCTGAGCACTATCGACCCACAGACCATGAAGCAGGCCGCCGATGCCGCCGCGGCCAAGGGCATCGCGGTGGTCGATTGTCCGGTCAGCGGCAGCCCGAACGAGGCGCGCGCCGGCAAACTCATTCTGATCGCCGGCGGCGACAGGGCGGATGTGACCCGCGCCGAACCGATCCTGAAACTGCTCGGCAACGACTGGAAATACACCGGCCCGGTCGGAACCGCCAAAGTCGTAAAAATCGTCAACAACATGATGTCGATGGGCAACGTGCTGGTTGCCGCCGAAGCGTTCGCGCTCGGCGTCGCAGCGGGCGTCGAACCGGACAAGCTCTATGACGTGCTGTCGGTCAGCGGCGGGCGTTCGCATCACTTCACCAAGCGCTTTCCGAACGCGATCAAGGGCGACTTCGCGCCGGGATTCAAGATGGAGCTCGGAGAGAAGGATCTCGCGCTCGCCGTCGAGCTCGGCCGCATGACAAAGATGCCGACGCCGTCGGCTTCCGCGACGCGCGAGATGTATGCCCTGGCGCTCGCCGAAGGCTTTCGCGGCCAGGACATCGTTGCGCTGTTGGCGATGTATCAGAACTGGGCGAAGCCGAGCTGATCTAAGGGATCCGTCTGTCCGCGCATTCAGTCCACCTCTCCCGCTTGCGGGGTCGAGACGAGCGAAGCTCGCTCTTAGTCGCATCGCATCGAAGATGCGGTGCGGGTGGGGGCTCCTTCCACACGAAGATTCTGACTCGCGGAGGCGCCCCCACCCCGACCCTCCCCCGCAAGCGCAGGAGAGGGAGCGCACCGCGCACTATTCACTCGGCCGTGATATTCGACTTCGCGACCACGTCGGCCAACTCCCGGGTCTCCTTTTCGATCTTCGCACTGAACGCCGCTGGCGACATCGTCAGGACGGTGCCCTGCGGCTCCAGGCGGGCACGCACGGCCGGATCCTTTGCGGCATTCACGATCTCCCTGTTCAGCAAATCGACGATCGTCACAGGTGTTGCCTTCGGTACGAAGAAGCCGACCCAGAAGGTGATGTCGAATCCGGGATAGCCCTGCTCGGCGACCGTCGGGACGTCCGGCAGCGCCGGCAACCGCTCGGTCGACGACACCCCAAGCGCGCGGAATTTTCCGGCCTGCACCTGCTGCACGGCAGCCATGGTATCGAACACCGCCATCACCTCGTTGCCCAGCAACCCGGTTTGTGCCGCCGCGGCGCCACGATAGGGAACGTGCAGCATCTTGACGCCCGCCTTTTGGCTCAGCAACTCGAACGCAAGATGCGTGATATTGCCGTTGCCGGCCGAGCCGTAGATCACGTTCTCCGGCTTCTGCTTCGCAAGCGCGACAAAATCGGCGAGGGTCTTGATGTCAGGTGTCTTGGGATTCGCGGGATCGATCGCCAGGACCAGTGGAACCGCGACAGCCGTCGTCACCGGCGCGAAATCCCGCGCAGGGTTGTATTTGATATCCTTGAACAGCGTCGGATTCAGCGTGATCGTGCTGCTGTTGCTGACGAAGATGGTGTAACCGTCCGGCTCGGACTGGGCCACCGCGGTCGCGGCGATCATGCCGTTCGCCCCGGTGCGGTTCTCGACGATGAAGGGCTTGCCGAACTTGCTGCTGAGGCTCTCGCCAATGATGCGCGCGACGACGTCGATCGTGCCACCCGCCGCAAAGCCCACGATCAGCTTGACGGGTTTTGTCGGGTATTCCTGCGCGCTGGCGTCCACCACTGCAAATATCGCGCCTAGTCCGAGCAACAATGCCCCGAGTTTCCGGCCTGCCTTCATCGTTTTCTCCCGTGCTTTTTTTGGTGGCTGACCGCGGTCACAACGCTGCCGGCTTTTGAAACGCGTTATTGGGGCCGTCGCCGGTACATGATGGTGACTTCCATCTCCTGCACTTCGTCGCCGTGCTGGTTGACGAAGGCCCTCGCAAACGTCACGACGCCGCGGTCGGGCTGGCTGGTCTCGCGTTTGGCCAGCACGGTGGTGCGCACGAAGATGGTGTCGCCGTGCTTGACCGGCTGCTTCATCCGCCATTTGTCGATGCCGAGCAGTGCGATCAGCGTGCCGTCGTTGATCCCCGAGGCATAGTTCAGCCCGGCAGCGACCGCGAACACCAGCGGTCCGTGCGCGATCGGCTCGCCGAACGGCGTGGTCTTGCAATATTCATGGTTGGTGTGGACGTCGTTGAAATCGCCGGAGAGGCACGCAAAATTCACGATATCGGTCGCCGTGATGGTGCGGCGGCCGGTTTGCAGGATTTTACCGATCTCGAAATCCTCAAAATACATGCCACGCGGGGCGGGATTGTCCGTCATCGTTACCGTTCCCTTTGCCCTCAGAGGCCCATCAGCTTGGCGATGATGTTGCGCTGGATTTCATTGCTGCCACCGCCGATCGGACCGAGCCGCGAGTCTCTGAACAGGCGCTGCATATCGTGCTCCATCGAAAAGCCGGCGCCACCCATCACCTGCATGCCGATATGCGCGCATTCGAAATCATTGTCGGTGGCGACGATCTTGGCGATCGCGGTTTCCATCCGCGTGTCGTAACCCGCATCCATCATCTCGGCAGTCCGGTAGGTGACGAGCCGTGCGATCTCCGCCTTGATCCGCATGTCGGCGAGTTTGTGCGAGATGACCTGAAACTTGCTGATCGGGCGATCGAACTGGATGCGCTGCGTCGCATAGTCCTGCGCGATGTCGATCGCCTTTTGCGCATTGCCGGCGCCGCAGGCCGCGATCGCCATCCGTTCCAGGTTCAGGCCGCGCATCAGGATGCGCCAGCCGCGGTTCTCCTCGCCGATCAGATTGCGCGCCGGCACCCTCACCTCGTCGAAGAATATCTGGTTGGTATGGGTGGTATGCCGCCCCATGGTTTCGATCGGCTGCATCGAAACACCGGGCGCTTTGGCGTCGACCAGAAACAGGCTGAAGCCGTCATGCGCCGGTTTTGCTGACGGATCGGTCTTCACGACAAGCACGAGGTAATCCGCCATATGGGCCGAGGTGATGAACCATTTCTGGCCGCGAATGATGTAGTCGTCGCCGTCGCGCACGGCGTTGGTCTTGATCGAGGCGGCATCCGATCCGGTCTGCGGTTCGGTCAGCGCAAAAGCGATGTAGATGTCGCCCTTGATCATCGGCACCATGTAGGTCTGCTTCAGATATTCGCTGCCGTTGTAGAGCAGCTGCAATCCGGAATAGATCGCGCTCGTCATGTAGGTCGTGCCGAGGCACGCATAATGATAGGACAGCGTCTCGAGCAGGATCGCCATGTCCTTGTAGCTGCCGCCGAGGCCGCCATACTCTTCCGGATACGGCAGGCCCAGCCAGCCGCCCTTGGCCATCGCCTGATAGGCTTCGGTCGGCCAGCCGCCTTCGCGATCCAGCGTTCGGATTTTCTCCACCGGCAGATGCGCTTCGGCCAAAGCCAGCAGGCTCTGACGCATCAGCTTCTGTTCGTCGGTGAAACCAAAATCGTTGAACAGCGGCATTTCGTTTCCTTCAGCGTTTCTTGCTCGGCGTTTCTTGATGGGCATTTTCTTGAAAGAGCCACGCGCATAACGCTAGCGGGCCCGACGCTATGTGTCATCTGAAAACTGTTGACATATTGCCTCACGCCTCTATTTTTCCGGGCCAGAGACGAAGAAAGGCCAGGGAATGCGCCGGTCAAAGAAGGACCAGAACGGCGGCCGCAGCGCATGAGCATGCCCGAGCCCGATCGCCGCATGGGCGGATGGACCGGTGTCGGCTATGACGACATCGCCGTTGGACAGACGTTTCCGCCGCAGCCGTTGCCGGTCACCGCGGACGACGTCGCCCGCTACTACCGCTGTCTTGGCGAGGTCCGCCCGCCGCCGGAGGTTGGAACCCGCGTACCGTCGTTCCTGCTGAACGAATTGCACGCAATGAAGAACCAGATGCGGTTTCCGCCGGGCGTTCTGCATGCGCAGGAGGAAATCGAGATGCTGAGCGCCGCCCGGCTCGGTGAACCGCTGACGACATCGATCACGATCGCGAACAAATATATCCGCAACGACAAGCGCTTCATCGTGATCGATCAGTATGTCCGCTGCGCCAGCGACCGGCGATCTATCATGAACATCCGGCACATCCTGTATTGGCCATGCTGAATCAAAACCGCCTCACCCCTGGACAGCGCCTGACGCGCCCCGGTCCGCCACTGACGCTGCAAGCCTTCACCGATTTCGGCGCCCTGCTCGGCACCGACGCGCCCGTGCACAATGATCCCGTCTATGCGGCCAACACCCAGTTCGGCGGCGTCATCGCTCAGGGGCCGCTGCTGCTGGCCGCTTACGAAACCTGGTTCTGCGAATTGTTCGGTGAGGACGCCTGGAGCCGAACCGGCAAGCTCACCGCCAAGTTCCTCAATCCCGCCAGAATTGGCGACGTGGTAACGCTCGAGATCATCGTCGGTGATACCAACGAAGATCGC
>Ga0193742_1002617_pt1 | contig 10308 bp, 11 predicted proteins | sample L2c1metaG_FD_165511 | JGI IMG/M metagenome (GOLD analysis project Ga0193742, IMG submission 165511) | Soil microbial communities from a riparian zone of the East river system, Colorado, United States - L2c1 | ecosystem: Environmental > Terrestrial > Soil > Riparian zone | place: USA: East River... | reverse complement strand
GGATCTTACCGGCCAGTCGATCATGCTGGTGTCGCCGCAAGGCATCGAGGCCTCGCTGACCGCGCGTCGGTTGCAGCGCTGGGGCGGCCAGACCTGCCTGGTTGCCGACGCCGACGTCGCGCAGGCGTTGTTGCCCGAGCGTTCCTGGCACACGATTTTGATCGACCACGCGCTGGGAACGGCCGCGATCGAGGCGCTCGGCGAAGCCGCGCGCCTGCACGCTGCGCAGCGGATCGTGATGTTTACGCCCGCCACACGGCAGGAACTGCAGCCGTCTCCGACCTCCGCCTTTACCGGTTATCTGGTCAAGCCGCTGCGGGCTGCCTCGCTCGCGGCGCGCCTGACGGCGACACCCGAGATTTCGGCGCCGAGCGTTGTCGGCGAGGCCACGATCGGCCTCGACGAGCCTGTCGCGACGCCCGCGCCGGCGAGCAAGGGTCTTTCAATCCTGGTCGCGGAGGACAATGAGATCAACGCGCTGCTGATGCGTTCATTGCTGAGCCGGCTCGGACACCACGCCGTCATCACCACCAATGGCGAAGAGGCGCTGGAATCCTGGCTGTCGGCGAAGTCAGCCGGTAGCCCCTATGACCTCGTGCTGATGGACATCCAGATGCCGCAGCTCAACGGCGTTGAGACCACCAAGCGGATGCGCACGCTGGAGGCCGGTCAGCCCGGGCGCCGGACGCCAATCCTGGCGCTGACCGCCAACACGCTGGTGGAAGATCGCTACGCCTGTTTCGAAGCCGGCATGGACGGCTTTCTGATCAAGCCGCTCGATCGCGAGAAACTCGCCGAAGCCATCGCGGGCCTGACGGCTTCGCGGCACATCGCGGCGTAGCCGTCATTGCCTGCGACAAACGCGAAGCGTTTGCGCAAGGAAGCGAAGCGACGAAGCAATCCACCTATCCGCCATGCCGTGACATGGATTGCTTCGCGGAGCCTGTCATCGGGCGCGCATTCGCGCGACCCGTTGGCTCGCAATGACGATGACGGCAAGCCGCGACTACAGCCGCCGCAGCGCCACCGTTTCGACCACGTGACTGGCGCCCTTCTTGAGGATCAGCGTCGCGCGCGGGCGGGTCGGCAGGATGTTGTCTTCGAGATTGGCGAGGTTGGTGCGTTCCCAGATCGCCAGCGCCGTGGCGGTCGCTTCCTCGTCGGAGAGCAGCGCGTAGCGATGGAAATAGGACCGCGGATCGGTAAACGCGGTGTCCCGCAACGCGAGGAAGCGCCGCACATACCATTGGCGCAGCACCGGTTCGTCGGCGTCGATATAGACGGAGAAGTCGAAGAAGTCGGAGACCATAGCAATCGCCTTGCCGTCGCGCGGCAGCCGGCCGGTCTGCAACACGTTGACGCCCTCGACGATCAGGATGTCCGGCCGGTCGACTTCGACCCACTGGTTCGGAACGATGTCGTAGGTCAAATGCGAATAGACCGGCGCGCGCACCGGCCGGCGGCCGGCCTTGATGTCGCTCAGGAACTGCAACAGCGTCGGCAGATCATAGCTCTCGGGAAAGCCCTTCTTCTGCAGCATGCCCTGCCGCTCGAGCACGGCGTTGGGAAACAGGAAGCCGTCGGTCGTCACCAGATCGACCTTGGGCCGCGGCGACCAGCGCCCCAGCAGCGCCTGCAGCACGCGCGCGGTGGTCGATTTGCCGCCCGCCACCGAGCCGGCGATGCCGATGATGTAGGGCACCTTGCGGTCGCGGATGCCGAGGAACTGGCGCTGCGCCTGATAGAGCCGGTGTGTCGCATCGACATAGATCGACAGCAATCGCGACAGCGGCAGATAGATGTCCTCGACCTCCTGCATATCGAGGCGGTCGTGCAACGAACGCAGCCGTTCGAACTCGCCCGGCTCCAGCGTCATCGGCGTGTCGTCGCGCAATCGCGCCCATTGCTCGCGCGTGAAGATCCGGTAGGGATTGTATTGCTGGTCCGTCGCCCGAATATCCATGGCGTCGCCTCTTGGTGGATTAATCACGCTTGCGCGCGGCTTTTTCTTCCAGTCCGGACTGGTTGGTACGTTGCCCGAGCGCGGCCTCGACTTCTTCCAGCGTCACGCCGCGCGCCTTCAGCAGCACCAGCAGATGAAACAGCAAATCGGCGCTCTCGGCGATCAAGTGATCGCGATCATTCTCGACCGCGGCGATCACGGTCTCGACAGCTTCCTCACCCAGCTTCTTGGCGCAGTGCTCCGCGCCCTTGTCGAGCAACTTGCGGGTGTAGGACGCCTCTCCTCCCGATGCGGCCCTTGCATCGATGGTGGCGGCCAGATCATGAACGGTGAAACGCGGCATCAACTGAACTCAACACGTGCGCCCGGCCGAAGCCCGGGTCCATCCCCCATCGGACTTAGCACTTTTGTGACAGGGAGTCGTCAGGGATCGAGCCGCATCGGCAAGCCCGCGCGCACCATGTGTTCCTTGGCTTGGCGAATGGTAAATTCGCCGAAGTGGAATATCGAGGCCGCCAGCACCGCGGTGGCGTGGCCCTGGCGGATGCCGTCGACGAGGTGGTCGAGGTTGCCGACGCCGCCGGATGCGATTACCGGTACGGGAACACTGTCGGCGATGGCCTGCGTCAGCGGCAGGTCGAATCCCTGGCGGGTGCCGTCCCGGTCCATCGAGGTCAGCAGGATTTCGCCGGCGCCGAGCGAGACCACTTCCTGGGCATATTCGATGGCGTCGATCCCGGTCGAATTGCGTCCGCCATGGGTGAAAATCTCCCAACGTTCGCCGCCGCCGGCGCGCTTGACCCGCTTGGCGTCGATCGCGACCACGATGCACTGCTCGCCGAACTTCTCGGCGCCCTGCTTGACGAATTCGCGGTTGGAGACCGCGGCACTGTTGATCGAGACCTTGTCGGCACCGGATCGCAGCAGCGTCTTGATGTCGTCGACGGTGCGCACCCCGCCGCCGACCGTCAGCGGCATGAAGCAAGCCTCCGCGGTCCGCCTGACAACGTCGAGCATGGTGCCGCGGTTTTCATGGGTGGCGGTGATGTCGAGGAAACAGAGCTCGTCGGCTCCGGCGGCGTCATACGCAATCGCCGCCTCGACGGGATCGCCGGCGTCGCGCAAATCGACGAAATTGACGCCCTTGACGACGCGGCCGTCCTTGACGTCGAGACAGGGAATGACGCGGACCTTGAACATCAAAAACTCCCTAGGCCGCGCTGCGCGCGTTGCGGATCAGCGCCAACGCGGCGGCGGGGTCGAGCCGGCCGTCATAGAGCGCGCGCCCTGCGATGGCGCCCGCAAGCTTTTTGGCGCGCGGCTCCAGCAGCGCCTTGACGTCTTCGATCGAGGCAAAGCCGCCCGAGGCAATGACGGGAATGGAAATACTCTCGGCGAGCGCGATCGTCGCATCGAGGTTGAGGCCCTTGAGCAGGCCGTCGCGTGCGATGTCGGTAAAGATGATCGCGGCGACGCCGGCATCTTCAAATCGCTGTGCGATTTCGAGCACGGTCACCTGCGAGGTCTCAGCCCAGCCTTCGACGGCGACCTTGCCGTCGCGCGCATCGAGCCCAACCGCGACCCGGCCGGGGAATTTTTTCGCAGCAGCCTTCACCAGTTCGGGATCGCGCACCGCGGCGGTGCCGATGATCACCCGCGCAATGCCCTTGTCGAGCCAGGCCTCGATGGTCTTGAGATCGCGAATGCCACCGCCGAGCTGCACCGGCATGGTGACCGCCTTCAGCATCCCCTCGACCGCGAGCGCGTTCATCGGCTTGCCGGCAAAGGCACCGTCGAGATCGACGACATGGAGATATTCAAACCCCTGATCGGCGAAGGCGCGCGCCTGCGCCGCGGGATCGAGATTGAACACGGTCGCCCGCGCCATGTCGCCCTGTTCGAGCCGCACGCACTGGCCGTTTTTCAGATCGACGGCGGGAAAAAGGATCACGGCTTCCATTTCAAAAAGTTGGAAATCAAAGCCAGCCCGAAACGCTGGCTCTTTTCCGGGTGAAACTGCGTGCCGATCGCGGTGTCCTTGCCGACCATCGCCGTGACCGGTCCGCCATAATCGGCGCGGATCAACACATCCGCTTCGTTGGTCGCGTTGAGGTGGTAGGAGTGCACGAAATAGGCATGGAGACCCTTCGGGCCGAGCGGCAGCCGCTCTAGCACCGGATGCTCATGCACCATGTCGAGCGTGTTCCAGCCCATGTGCGGAATTTTCAGATTCTCTTCGCGCGGCGAAATCTTTTCAACATCGCCCGCGATCCAGTTGAACCCGTCGGTGGTGACGTGCTCCTTGCCGCGCGTCGCCATCAATTGCATGCCGACGCAGATGCCGAAGAATGGGCGGGCCTTGACCCGTACGGCCTCGGTCATCGCCTCGAGCATGCCGTCGAGTGAATCAAGGCCCTTGCGGCAATCGGCAAAGGCGCCGACACCGGGCAGCACGATGCGATCGGCGCGGAACACTATTTCGGGATCGCGCGTCACCATGATTTTCTGCGGATCATGGGAGGCGCGGGTAGCGCGCTCGAACGCTTTTGCGGCCGAGTGCAGATTGCCGGATCCGTAGTCGATGATCGCAACGCTCATCGTGACCCTCCCGGCTCCGGAAATAGACCGATGATGCCGCCCTGCGGCATCGGCGGTGGCTTTGAGAACGGCTGGCCCGGAATATTGCGGGTCGGCGGCGGGGCGCCGCGATCGACCGCCCATTGGTCGTTGGTGAGCCCGCGTTGCCGCGCGGTCCAGCGATCGAAGAAGCGCCGCTCGGCGGCTTCCTCGTCGTCGGCCACCACGATATCGAGCTGACGCCATTTGCGCCGCGACAGCGTCCAGCGCTGCAAGCTGGCGGCTTCGAATCCCATCAGGATCGCGATCAGGAAGTCGGCGAACAGGATCGTGCCGCTGCCGGCGCCGAGCGCGGAGAGGCCGAGCGCAACCGCAACGGTGACAACGATCCAGCCGATCAGCGCCAGCCACAGCCGATGCCAGACCAGCCACAGCACGTTCGCAACCATGGCCCAGAAATGAAAGCCGTCGCGCACGAATGTGAACTTGTCGGTCGCCGCCAGATCGGCGCCGCTATCGACCGGGGCATGCACTGTAAAGACCGGCATCGTCACTCTCCGCCGCGAACAGATCGAGATGATTGGTCAGCCCGATCGACTTTTAAGTTCAAGCATGGAACCGGTTCGCGCCTTTCGCCAGCGCGGCGCTCCGGGTCCAAATCATGCTCCAACATCAGCCGCCGAGCTGACCCTTGGTGGACGGCACTTCGCCGGCGGCGCGTGGATCGATCGCGACCGCCGTACGAAGCGCCCTGGCCAGACCCTTGAAGCAGGATTCGGCGATATGATGGCTGTTCTCGCCATATAGGGTCTCGACGTGCAAAGTCACGCCGGCATTGATCGCAAACGCGTTGAACCATTCGCGAACCAGTTCGGTGTCGAACTCGCCGACCTTGTCGCGCGGAAAATCCACCTTGAACACCAGCACCGGCCGGCCCGAGATGTCGATCACGACGCGCGACAGCGTCTCGTCCATCGGCATATGGATCGAGGCATAGCGGGTGATGCCGGCCATGGTGCCGAGCGCCTGCTTCACGGCCTGGCCCAGCGCGATGCCGACGTCCTCGGTGGTGTGATGATGGTCGACATGGAGATCGCCATCGGCCTTGACCGTGATGTCGATGCGCGAATGCCGCGCCAACAGATCGAGCATGTGGTCGAAGAAGCCGATACCGGTCGAAACCTTGGATACGCCCGTGCCGTCGAGGTTTACTGTTACCTCGATGTCGGTCTCCTTGGTCTTGCGCTTGATGGTCGCGATGCGCATGAAACGTGCTTTCCTTGGCCTGTTTTGGGGCCTGTGGTGCGAAAACGTGGCCCTTTTAACAGGCTGATATCGCCTTCGCTACCGCGGGATGACGCTTAAATGGCTCAACTTCCCCCTATGGTGACCGAATCCGGCCGATTGTAACGGTGGCCCCGAGCTCCTAAATCTGGCCGGAGAAGAGGTATTTCATGCAAGCATCCCCAAATGAGCCGTCGGTCTGGCACGGCACGACGATTTTGACGGTCCGCAAGGGCGGCAAGGTGGTGATCGGCGGCGACGGCCAGGTCTCGATCGGCCAGACCGTGATCAAATCCAACGCCAAAAAGGTCCGCAAACTCGGCAAGGGCGACGTGATCGGCGGCTTTGCCGGCGCCACGGCGGATGCTTTCACCCTGTTCGAGCGGCTGGAGAGCAAGCTGGAGCAGTATCCCGGCCAATTGACCCGCGCCGCGGTCGAACTCGCCAAGGACTGGCGCACCGACCGCTATCTGCGCCGGCTGGAGGCGATGATGATCGTCGCCGACAAGGATGTCTCGCTGGTCCTGACCGGCACCGGCGACGTGCTGGAGCCCGAGGCCGGTGTGATGGCGATCGGCTCCGGTGGCAATTATGCGCTGGCCGCGGCGCGTGCGCTGATCGACACCGACAAGGACGCCGAGGCCATCGTCCGCCGCGGGCTGGATATCGCCGCCGATATCTGCGTCTACACCAACCGCAACGTCACCATCGAGATGCTCGGCGGCTGATCGATGGCGCCTTACGTGTTTCGCCCCATGACCACAGCCGATCTGCCGATGATCCGACAGTGGCTCGCGCATCCGCATGTCCGCCAATGGTGGGGCGATCCGGACGAGCAATATACGCTGGTCAGCGGCGATCTCGACGAGCCGGCGATGGATCAATTTGTCGTTTCGACAAACGGCACCGATTTCGGCTACATCCAGTGCTATGATCTCACCGCTTGGAATTCCGGCTTCGGCACCCATCCCACGGGTACCCGTGGCATCGATCTCTTTATTGGTGAACCCGGCATGATCGAACGCGGCCACGGTTCGGCACTCATTCGCGCCTTCGTCGACGAGCGTCTCGCGCACGGCGTGCCGCGCATGGTCACCGATCCCGATCCGACCAACCACCGCGCGGTGCGTGCCTACGAAAAGTCGGGATTCGAAAAATCCCACATGGTCGATACATCAGATGGTCCCGCACTGCTGATGGTCCGCAACCGATGACCGCAGGTAACACCGCCGAAAGACCTCCCGTCGGCAACAGTTTTACCGCGTGGCACTGGCTATTGATGGCCGCCGGCATTCTGGTGCTGCAGGCCGCGATCCTCTACGCCATGGGCCGTCTGCCGATCTGCGCCTGCGGTTACGTCAAATTCTGGCACGGCGTGGTGCAGAGCTCGGAAAACTCGCAGCACATCGCCGACTGGTACACGCTGTCGCACATCCTGCACGGTTTTCTGTTTTATGGCGCGGCCTACCTGCTGTTTCCGCGCCTGGCCTGGCCGGCGCGCCTGATACTGGCGATGCTGGTCGAGGGCACCTGGGAGCTGGTCGAGAATTCGAACTGGATCATCGATCGTTACCGTGCCGGCACCATCTCGCTGGATTATTTCGGCGACAGCATCGTCAATTCGATCTCCGACAATTTTGCCATGATCGGCGGCTTCCTGCTGGCGAAAAAGCTTCCGGTCGCCGCCACCGTGGCGCTGGCGCTGGTGTTCGAGACCGTGCTGGCGCTGCACATTCGCGACAATCTGGTGCTGAACATCATCATGCTGATCCACCCCTTCGACGCGATCAAGCAGTGGCAGGCGGGCCCGCCGATTATCTAGAGCATGATCCGGAAAAGCATGCCCCGCACTTGATGCGGGGTGGGCACCGGTTTTCCGAAGAGATCATGCTCAAAAGATAGAGCTTTGTGTCACCTTGCCGAGAACGAAATTTCACCCTAGCTAAAGCCAATGACCAACTTTTCTCCCCGCGAAATCGTCTCCGAACTCGACCGCTTCATCGTCGGCCAGGCCGACGCCAAGCGCGCCGTCTCGATCGCGCTGCGCAACCGCTGGCGGCGGCTGCAGCTCACCGGCAACCTGCGCGAAGAAGTGCTGCCGAAAAACATCCTGATGATCGGGCCAACCGGCGTCGGCAAGACCGAAATCGCAAGGCGGCTGGCGAAACTTGCCGGCGCGCCTTTCATCAAGGTCGAGGCCACCAAGTTTACCGAGGTCGGCTATGTCGGCCGCGACGTCGAGCAGATCATCCGCGATCTCGTCGAGGTCGCGATCTCCCAGACCCGCGAACGCAAGCGCAAAGACGTGCAGGCCCGCGCCCAGCTCGCCGCCGAAGAACGCGTGCTCGATGCGCTGGTCGGGCCGGGCTCCAGTCCCGCCACCCGGGATTCCTTTCGCAAGAAGCTGCGCGCCGGCGAGCTCAACGACAAGGAAATCGAGATCGAGACGCAATCCTCCGGCGGCATGCCGATGTTCGAAATCCCGGGCATGCCCGGCGCGCAACTGGGCGCGATTTCGATCGGCGACATCTTCGGCAAGATGGGCGGACGGACCAAGACCCGCCGCTTGACGGTCGAGAACTCGCACGAAGCTCTCGTCAACGAAGAATCCGACAAGCTGCTCGACAGCGACCAGCTGGTGCTGGAGGCGATCAACGCGGTCGAGAACAACGGCATCGTGTTCCTCGACGAAATCGACAAGATCTGCGTGCGCGACGGCCGCACCGGCGGTGACGTCTCGCGCGAGGGCGTACAGCGCGACCTGCTGCCGCTGATCGAAGGCACCACGGTTTCGACCAAGCATGGCGCGGTCAAGACCGACCACATCCTGTTCATTGCCTCCGGTGCGTTTCATATCGCAAAACCGTCGGACCTGTTGCCCGAACTTCAGGGACGGCTGCCGATCCGCGTCGAACTGGAAGCGTTGACGCGCGACGACATGCGCCGCATCCTGACCGAGCCGGAGGCGTCACTGATCAAGCAATATGTCGCCCTGCTGCAGACCGAAGGCGTGACGCTCGAGATCACCGACGACGCCATCGACGCGCTGGCGGACGTCGCGGTCGCCGTCAACTCCAGCGTGGAAAATATCGGCGCGCGGCGGCTGCAAACCGTGATGGAGCGCGTACTGGACGAGATTTCCTTTGCCGCCCCGGATCGCCATGGCGAGACCATCAAGGTCGATGCCGACTACGTGCAGAAGCATGTCGGCAATCTCGCCAAGAACGCGGATCTGAGCCGGTTTATTTTGTAGTATCAGAGCAAGAATTGTCGTCCCGGCGAAGGTCGGGACCCATAATCCCGGTCATCTATTGTTGAAGCGAGCCCGCGACCATCGTGCTAAGCAACGGCGGCCGCGGCGCATGGGTCCCGGCTCAAGGCCGGGACGACGACGATGAATTTTCGTGTCTGGGAAAACCCCTGGCGCTTGATGCTGGCCGTCAATGCCGCCGTGCTGATCGGGGTTTTCTTCCACAAGATCACGCTGCCGCCCTTCGTCCCCTATATTCATCTGCTGGTCGATTATCATTTCGGTTTCACCAAGCGCGCGCTGATCGGCGCCTTCGTGTCGCTGTTCACTTCGAAGGTGCCGGTGTGGCTGGTGTTCGCGTTGAGCGGCGCGGTCTGGCTCGTTACGGCGGGCTTGTTCATAAAATTGTTCCGGCGGACGTTCGGCTTCGACGATGCGCATTGGCCGCTGTTCGTGTTCATGGCCGGCTCACCATTCTTCCTGAAGAATTTCATGCACACGCTCGGGCATTTCGACATCTACGGATGCCTGTTCGCGATCGTCCTGCTGCTGATTCCGGCGCGCTCACTGGTCTATGTGGGGCTCGCCACGCTGTTCGCGATGATCCTCGTGCTGATCCACCACATCCATCTGTTGATGTATGTGCCGACCATCGCGGCCATCGTGGCGCTGCGTTATTACCTGGTGCAGGGCGTCAGCCGCACAGGCGCGGTGGCGGGCGTCGCCGCATTCGCGGCCACCGGCATTCTCTTCGTCGCCGCGCAGTTCTTCGGGACGATGGCGGTACCTGAGCAAGAATTCGTCGGCTATCTGCAAGGGAGGATGGCCGACCCGTCGCGCACCAATCTGCTGAGTTTTAGCTATATCTGGTACCAGCCGCTGTCGAAGGAGGTCTTGGACACCTGGGCGCGACTGCCGTCCAACCTGCTGGGCATCCCGGTCTTTGGGCTGCTGATCTGGCTGCACACGCCGCTGTGGCGATATTTTGCGAATTTGATCGCAGCCCTTTCGCTCGACACACATCGCCGCATCGTGATTGCGGCAATCACAATCATCAGTCTCGCTTATCTCGTCATGTTTGTCATCGTGTTCGATTATTCGCGGTGGGTTTCGAACTGGGCGGTGTGCCTGTTCCTGATCCTGCACGCGGTAAAGGCCCTGCCCGCATCCCGCGAAGTGGCACTGATACCGAAAGATGATCGAAAGACGTTGATCTTCGGCTGGATCATCACAC